>JACCDP010785738.1_pt1 | contig 10651 bp, 10 predicted proteins | sample 7445841 | NCBI WGS metagenome assembly JACCDP01 (sample SAMN15323441, study PRJNA562643) | freshwater metagenome | isolation source: river surface water | place: USA:Blue River Watershed | collected 2017-08-17
GGTGAATTCGAATGTCGATTAGAACTCAGGCACGACATCGCGAGTAGGTTGACAGTTAGTGGCAGTATTTGCGCAATACTTCCCCCTCCCCGGCAAAATGCAAAACCGGGCAGCCTAACACAAGGCGATAGTTGACGGTACACTGCGTCAACCAGTCTGCCGGACGTGAACCTTTGTTACAAGTTTGACCCAGGGCGGTGGTTTCTTGGTGCTCCCTGCAGGCAAGGGCACCACTGGCCAGGAACAGACCTTTGCTTGCGTCGAGTCAGCACTGGCGGCTGTCGCGCCTGCGAAAAAGGTGCTGATAGCTGGCTTGCCGCGTTCATTGATCAAGATCCGCTTGATCTCTCCGACAACCTGAAGCTTGGCAAGCCGTGCCCCCATGGTCATCGGTGGAACGACACGCTCTACACGCTTCGCTACAAAGCCAATAGCAAGTGCCAACAATGCCAGCTTGAAAGAACTGGTACTTGGTATGAGCGCAACAAAGAAAAACACAAACAACAGCAGGTCGAGCGAGTTGCAAAGAGAAAACAGGAGGGCAGCCAACAGGAATGGCTTGACAGGACCAGAGAGGCTCGGCGCCGCTACAAGGAGCAGCACAGGCGTAAGCAGGGTTTGCCAACACGAGAGGAGATGTACCTGCTGTCCAAGCTCAACTTCAAGCCTTCGCCAACGGTCGCGCAGCTTGTGTACCGGCAACAGCGGGAGCACTGGCGGCTAAACCCGGCCGATTACCGCGAGTTCAGCCGGTCTCGTGCATCGCAGCGTCATTGCTGGCTTCAAATGACTGACCCGCAGTACCGCGCTTATCACCGCGAAAAATCGAAGCGGCGCAAAGCCCTAATGCGCGGCACCCATTTAGTGAGGCTCCGTCCTGGCGAGCTGAAGCACCGCTTTGCTCAGTTCGGCAATACTTGCGCCTACTGCGGCGCCACTGGCGATTTGCACATCGAGCACTTCATACCGATCGCAAAGGGCGGTCCGCACGCAATCGGAAACATCGTTCCAGCCTGTCAGTCGTGCAACTTCAGCAAGCGCGACCACGATCCCGAGAGCTGGTATCGAGGGCAGGCATTTTTCAGTTCAGCCCGATGGGCGCTTATCCTGCAGGTGCTTGGGAAGACCCGCACCCCAGTCAACCAGCTACCCCTGCTTTAGCCCTTGCCACTGCTCTCAAAATCAGAAGCAGCAGACATGCTCGGCGTATCCCGCCAGGCGGTCTACAAGGCGATCAAGACAGGTCGCATTCCTGTCGTTCGCACCGCCGAGGGGAAGGAGCTAATCCGATCGGAGACCTTGAGGGAAGACTGGGCAGCCAACACGCAAACCAGGGTCGGCGTCGGCCCCAAGCCACCGATGGGCGAAACCGCCTTTCCTCCAGAGCGACCCAAACGAGACCGATCACTCACCGAACCCGAACCTGGGGACATTGTCCCCGAGTACAACGAAAGCCGGGCACGCACCGAGTACCTGAAGGCCGAGCTGCTCGAGCTGGAGAGAAAGGAGAAGGAAGGACTGCTGGTGCGGGCGTCCGAGGTGGAAGCCAAGTGGGTTGAGGTGATCACGATCAGCCGCACCAAGGTGCTCGGCATCGCCAGCAAGGCAAAGCAGCGGATCCCTGACCTGACCCAGGACCAGATCGCGATCTTGGAAGACATCGTGCGCGAGGCGCTCGAGGAGCTGGCGAGCGATGGCTGACATCAACGACATTGCGAAGGCAGCGCTGCAGGCGTGGAAGCCACCGGAGAAGCTGACGCTGAGCGAGTGGGCGGACCGGTATTTCTACCTGTCGGCGGAGAGCAGTGCTGAGGCTGGCCGCTGGCACACGCTGCCGTACCAAAAAGGAATAATGAATGCGATAACCGACCCAAGTATTGAACAAGTAAGTGTAATGAAAAGTGCAAGAGTCGGATATACGAAGTGCTTAAATGCGTGCATTGCTTTTCATATTCATCAAGATCCTTGTCCAATGATGCTGGTCCAGCCGACCATCGAAGACGCGCAGGGCTACTCGAAAGAAGAGATCGCGCCGATGCTGCGCGATGTGCCGGTGCTGAAAGGGCTGGTCAGCGACAGCAAGGCGAAGGACGGCGCCAACACGATCCTGCAAAAGCAGTACCCCGGCGGAACGCTTGGCCTGGTGGGCGCCAACTCGCCACGGGGCTTCCGCCGTGTGAGCAGGCGGATCGTGATGTTCGACGAGACCGACGGCTACCCACCAAGTGCCGGCCCCGAGGGCGACCAGATCAAGCTCGGCATCCGCCGGACGGAGTATTACTGGAACCGCAAGATCGTGGCTGGGTCGACACCGACCCTGAAGGATGCCAGCCGGATCGAGCGGCTGTTCAGCCAGGGTGACCAGCGGCGGTATTTCGTGCCGTGCCCCGATTGCGGGCACATGCAATATCTGAAGTGGGCAAACATGCGCTGGGACGATCAGCTGTCGCCGGTGCATTACGTCTGCGAAAGCTGCGGTGTGCTGATCCCGCACGCAAAGAAGCGCTGGATGGTGGAGCGCGGCCAGTGGCGAGCGACGGCACCGGGCAACGGCAAGCACGCCAGCTTCCACATCTGGGCGGCCTATAGCTACTCGCCGAACGCGAGCTGGGACAACCTGCGTGATGAGTTTCTCGAGGCGAAATCTGACCCGGAGGCGCTGAAGACGTTTGTCAACACGGTGCTGGGCGAAAGCTGGGAGGACGATTACGCGGCGAAGGTGGGCGCTGACAGCCTGCTGGAGCGTGCGGAGTTCTACGAAAGCCAGATGATCCCGGCCGAGGCGTCAGCGGTGACGATCGGCTGCGACGTGCAGGACAACAGGTTGAGCTTGTCGATCTGGGCGTGGGGCCGCGAGGAAGAAGGCTGGCTGATTGATCGCCAGGTGATCCACGGCGACCCGAGCCGGCCGGAGCCGTGGAAGCAGCTGGATGAGATCCTGCTGAAGCCGTTCAAGCATGCGCTTGGTGCCGAGATCAGGCCAGACGTGGTGTGCATCGACTCTGGCGGCCACCACACGATGGAGGTGTACCAGTACGCCCGCGAACGCCAGAACATGGGCGTGATTGCGATCAAGGGTCAGAGCCAGAAGGGCAAGCCACCGATCGGCAAGCCATCGAAGGTGGATCTGAACCACAAGGGTCGTGCGTTGAAGAAAGGCGCCGAGGTGTATCCGGTCGGATCCGACACGGTGAAGAGCCTGTTGTTTGGCCGGTTGAAGCACAACGAGCCTGGGCCGGGCTATTTGCACTTCTACGCAGAGGCTGGGAAGGAGTATTTCGAGGAACTGACTGCAGAAAAGCAGATCACAAGGTTCGTTCGCGGCTACCCCGAAAGGGTATGGGTAAAGAAATCAAGCCAGCGCAATGAAGCGTTAGACGAACTGGTTTATGCGTACGCAGGATTAAATCGGCTGTACCAGCGGTACGACCGCAGAACAATCTGGGATCAGCTGGAGAAACGGCTTGAAAAGCCCGTAGAAAGGGAGCGAAAGGCCCCGCTAAGATCGAACAAGGCTCCGAAACGGAGTTTTGTCCGCCAGTGGTGAGGCCGTGAAGATTCCTTCCAAAATCCGGGCAGGTGACACGGTCGTGTGGCGCGACGAGCCCACTGTCGATGTGTTTGGCGCACCGATCAACGGGAGCAACCACAGCCTGACCTATTACCTGCGCACGAATCACAATCACCAGGGCGCCACGGTGGCTGGTGTGACGGTGGTGGGCACGCCGGCCGGCAGCGGCTGGACGTTCACGATTTCGGCGGCAACGACTGCGGGCTTCGTCGCAGACGACTGGTACTTCCAGGCGGTGGCGACCGCGAATGTGGGCGGCGCCAAGACGACACTGGGCAGCGGGTCGCTGACGGTTGAGGCGAACCTGGCTTACGCCGGTCAGCCGAGCGCATTTGATGGCCGGTCGCAGGCGCAGAAGGATCTCGACGCGGTGCAGGCGGCGATCCGCTCGCTGATGAACGGCGGTGCGGTGCAGGAGTACCGAATCGGGACGCGCAACCTGAAGCGCTACGACCTGGCTGAGCTGCTGGCGCTTGAATCACGGCTCAAGGCCATGGTTGCCCGTGAGAACAAGGCGGCGATGATCGCCAATGGGCTGGGCAACCCCCACAACATGTTTGTCCGCTTTGGTGGCCGCTGATGGGACTCCGCACTCGAGTGATGACGGCCCTTGGATTTGGGCCAAAGCCGCAGCCAGAGCAGCCGCGACGCCGGCGTCGCACCTATGCCGGGGCGATCATCAACCGGCTGACCAGTGACTGGATCAGCAACGGCACCAGCGCTGACGCTGAGATCAAGACGAGCCTGCGGAAGCTGCGTGACCGCAGCCGCCAGATGGTGCGGGACAACCCGTACGCACGGCAGGCAAAGCGCACCACGCAGATCAACGTGGTCGGCCAAGGCGTCAAGCTGCAGTCGCAGGTGATGAGCCTGCGCGGCAATAAGCGCGACGATCGGATCAATGGGCTGATTGAAGCGAAGTGGGAGCGCTGGTGCCGCAAGGACCACTGCGACGTGGCGGGCAAGAGCAGCTTCCACATGTTCGAGTGGCTGGCCGCTGGCGCGCTGCCCGAGAGTGGCGAGGTGCTGTTCAGGATCCACCGCAAACCGTTCGGCGGCAGCAAGGTGCCGATTGCGCTGGAGATCATCGAGAGCGACCTGCTCGACGATGAGTACAACGGTGCAGTGAGCGCCAAGGGCAATGAATGGCGGATGGGGGTCGAGATCGACCGTTACGGCCGGCCGGTGCAGTACGCGTTTCTGACACGTCACCCGGGCGACTACTGGTTCCAGGGGTCGACGGAAAAGGCGACGGTGAAGCATGTCTTCCTGCCGGCCAAGGATGTCATTCACCTGTTCGTGCCTGAGCGCCCGAATCAGCACCGTGGGGTGCCCTGGTTCGCGCCGGTGATCACCGACGCCCACCAGCTGGCCGGCTACGAAGAGGCTGCGGTGGTGCGTGCTCGGGCTGCCAGCTCAATCATGGGCTTCGTGAATTCGCCTGAGGGCGAGCTTGAGGCGGATGACGTTGAGGGCGAACAGCGCATCACCGAGTTTGAGCCTGGGGTGTTCAAGTATCTGGAGCCAGGCCAGAGCGTCACGGTGCCGGATCTGAAGTCACCGGACGCGCAGTACGAGGAGTTTGTGCGGGCTAAGACGCGCCGGTTCGCGTCGGGCTTTGGCTGCTCGTATGAAACGCTGAGCCGTGATTTCAGCGAGACCAACTACAGCTCCAGCCGGCTGTCGCTGCTCGAGGACCGCGACCACTGGAAGGTGGTGCAGCAGTACCTGATTGAGAACTTCCACATGCGGGTGTTCCGCGAGTGGCTCGATGTGGCGGTGCTGAGCGGTGAGCTGGCGCTGCCTGATTACGAGCTGCGCTCCGATCGGTATGACAGCCCGAAATGGCTGGCGCGTGGCTGGAGCTGGGTTGACCCGCTGAAGGAGGTCAAGGCTTACCGCGAGATGGAAGCGGCGGGCTATATGACCAAGGCACAGATCTGCGCTCAGTTGGGCGGTGATCTGGATGAGAACCTTCAGCAGATTGCACGCGAGCGCAAGACTGCTACCGACCTTGGTGTCCAGTTGGACGCCGACATGAACCCGGCTGCTTCCGCCCCCCAGGAGCAGCCGGTAGGCGGGGAGGCTGCGAGCCCAATCGATGAGCCTCCCCGCCAGCCTGCAAGATCGCGTCGCAAGAAAGCGTCTAAGGTAGATGGAGTTCAATCTGAGCGTCCAGAAGGACCGCTTAACTGATGGACGAACTCAAAGAACAAAACCAGACACTCGACGAAGATCGCGCTCTCGCTGATCTGACCGAAGAACAAGTAGCTGTCGTTGGCGACGCCGTGGCCGAGGTTGTGGCTGAGCACATGATGGAAGTGGTGGAAGACACCATGGAAATCCTGCAAGGCAAAGATCCAGAGGCCGAGTCCAATGCACAGGAAATGGCCGAAGGTGGCGACCGCTCACTTGAAGGCAAGTACCAGCGCACCGAAGCCACCGCTTTTGCGGAGGTGGAGGATCGAACTTTCGAGTTCCCCTTCAGCTCTGAATATCCCGTGGCGCGTTACTTCGGCAACGAAGTGCTGAGCCACGAGATGGGCGCCGCCGACCTCAGTCGACTGAACGACGGAGCTCCTCTGCTCTTCAACCACAACCCTGACAAGGTTGTGGGTGTCGTCGAACGTGCTTGGATCGACGGCACGAAGAAGCGGGGTTACGTCAAAGTACGTTTCTCCCGCAACAGCTTCGCCAAAGAGGTGATGGCTGATGTCAAAGATGGCGTTCTTCGTGGCGTCAGCTTTGGCTACTCCATCAACAAAATGGAGGAGCGAGGCGACAACTTCGTAGCTACTCAATGGAGTCCGTACGAAGTCTCGGTCTGTAGCATCGCAGCAGACCCGAGCGTCGGCCTTGGCCGGTCGCTTGCGATCGACTCTGCGGCCACCGCCGCATCACCAACCCCTCAAGAACCTGAGGTTCACATGGAGAACACCACCCCTGACGTGGAGGTGATCCGGTCCAAGGCCGTCGAGGCCGAGCGTAGCCGTATCGCATCCATCACCGCCCTTGGCGACAAGCACGGCATGTCCGAGCTTGCACGCGAGCTGATCGACGGTGGCCGCAGCCTCGACGAGGCCCGTGCTGCCTTCCTCGAAAAAATCGACACCCGCAGCACCAAAGTGGAGCACCGCATCGAATCGACCTCCGAGGTCGGCCTCAACGAGAAGGAGACCCGCAGCTACTCCTTCCTCCGCGCCCTGAACTACCTCGCCAACCCTGGCGACAAGCAGGCTGCCGAAGCCGCCGCTTTCGAGCGTGAGGTTTCTGACGCTGCTGCCAAGGCTTACGGCAAGCCCGCCAACGGTCTGATGGTGCCCAACGAGGTGCTCCGTCGTGACCTGAACGTCGGCACCGCAAGCGCCGGCGGCAACCTGGTTGCCACCGACCTGCTGGCCGGTTCGTTCATCGAGCTGCTCCGCAACAAGCTGGCTCTGGCCAACGTGGGCGCCACCGTGCTCAACGGCCTGCAGGGCAACATCGCCATCCCCAAGCAGACCGGCGCTGCCACTGCCTACTGGGTGGGTGAAGGCTCTGCTCCTACCGAGAGCCAGGAAACCCTCGGCCAGGTGACCATGTCGCCCAAGACCGTGGGCGCCTTCGTGGATTACAGCCGCCGTCTGCTGCTCCAGAGCTCCATCGATGTGGAGCAGATGGTGCGCAACGATCTGGCTCGCGTGATCGCTCTTGAGATCGACCGCGCTGGCATCTACGGCTCCGGCTCCAGCAACCAGCCCCTCGGTCTGGTGAACACCGTTGGCATCAACACCAAGGCTCTGACCGGCTACGGCACCTTCGCCGAGCTGATCGACATGGAGACCGAGGTGGCCAAGGACAACGCCGACGCCGGCTCGCTGTTCTACCTGATGAACGCTGCTGCCCGCGGCGCTCTGAAGTCGACCGCCAAGTCTGCCTCTGCTGTGGCTGCTGGCTTCGTGTACGAGAACAACGAAGTGAACGGCTACCCCGCCGTGATCTCCAACCAGCTGGCCTTCGACGACATCATCTTCGGTGCCTTCGACCAGATGATCATGGGCCTGTGGTCCGGTCTGGATCTGACCCTGGATCCTTACGCCGGCGCCACCAGCGGCACCGTTCGCATCATTGCTCTGCAGGATGTGGACTTCGCTGTGAAGCAAGCTGGCGCCTTCTGCTACGGCACCGGCGCTCTGTCCTGAGCATGATCGCTGGGCTGATTCAGGCCAAGCGAAACTACAACCCCTCCCTGGTTCGCTCCGGGGAGGGCTTTCTCTTGGCGTACCGGTCTGAGCCGGAAGACTTCAAGGTCAGCGAGATCGTGCTGGCCGAGATGGATGGTGCGCGCAACGTGCTGCGCAATCAACGGCTGAAGGTGCCGGGTGTCGAAAAGGGATGCTCACTCGAGGATCCACGACTTTTCGTGTACGGCGAATGTACGTACATCGCGTTCTCCATCGCACGCTATGGCCTGACGGAAGGCTGGAAGTGCGTGCAGGCGTATGGAAAGCTGTCCAAAAAGGGCCGCAGCTGGACCGTGTCCACATTGTGGATACCGAAGTACGGCGCCAACGACTGGAGCAGCAAGGAGAAGAACTGGACGTTCTTCGAGGCTGAGGGTGCGCTGCGGTGCATCTACGACATGGGCGCTGCCGGCTGGACGGTGCTCGAGCTCGAGGGCGACGAAGTGGTGCAGGAATGGCGCAGCGCTCCTGTGCGCTGGCGCTGGGGGCGGATGAGCGGCGGCACGCCGGCGGTCGACTGGCAGGGTCAGAAGCTGATGATGTTCCACAGCTGGGAGAAACACCCACGACGCAGTCGGCTGTACCACGCAGCGTGGCTGACATTTGCCGCGACGGCGCCGCATGCACCAATGATGGTTTCAAGCGCGCCGGTGCTGACAGCCAAGGAGGAGTGGGGTGCGCCGAACGGTGCGCAGGGCTGGCAGCCGCTGTGCGTGTTTCCTGGCGGGCTTGAAGTGTGCGGGCACAAGGCGCTGATTGCCTATGGTCGCAACGACCTCTACTGCGCGGTTGATGCGATCAGGGTGGAGAATCTGCGCCAGATCGCCCCGACGGTGAGTCACCGCGGCGAGGTGCGGATCCGGTTGACTGGTGACGTGATGATCAAGGGCCAGCCGGCATGGGCCGGAACTGAGGTTGCGGTTCTGGCGAGCGATGCGGCTAGCCTGATTGCACGACAAAAGGCGGTGCCGCTGTGATCACCGAAGACCTGAGCTTGTTCCTAGAGGACTTTGGCGTCACCTGCACTTCTGGTGCGGTAACTGCTAAGGGCATCCTCGACATGCCAAGCCAGGTCGTAGCTGACGGCATGGTGCTCACCACCGACTACAAGCTGACGGTGCGCACTGCCGATTTTGGCGGTTTGCTCTACGGCGCAGGTATCACCGTTGATGGGGTGAACTATCAGGTCCGAGAGGCGATGAAGATCGACGATGGGGCATTTACCGATCTAATGCTGACAAGGCTCGCGCCCGAAAGCAGCGCACTGGGCCAGGATCCGCGGACGTTTGGTCTGTCGGATCTGACCGACGTTGACCTAGTTAGTCCGGCAACCGGTGAGGTGCTGAAGTACGACGGCAGCAAGTGGGTTGATGGCGCGGACGCAGGTGCGGCCTTCGTCTTCACACAGTCGGCGCCTGCGAGCACTTGGACGATCAACCACAACTTGGGCTACGTGCCAAGCGTCGAAGTGTTCGATAGCGGCAGCCAAGAGGTGGATGCAGCCGTATCGCATCCGAATGCTAACCAGACAGTTATCGTGTTCTCAGTGCCCCTCTCTGGCTTTGCGAGGTTGATCTGACATGGCCCGGAAAGTCTTAACTGATCTTGACTTCAACTCAGCGTCCAAGGTCGTCAACCTAGCCTCTCCCAGCAGTTCTGGTGATGCCGCGACCAAGGGATACGTCGATTCCTTGGTGGAGGGGTTGGCGTGGAAGGACGGCTGCCGAGTTGCAACGCAGTCCAACATCAATTTGGCCAGCCCTGGCGCCACGATTGATGGCGTGACGATGGCCAGCTCGGATCGTGTGCTTGTGCGAGCACAGACCACTGCATCGCAGAACGGGATCTACGTCTGGAATGGCGCGGCAAGCGCCATGACCCGCTCGCTGGACGCGAGCACGTTTGCGGAGCTAGAGCAGGCAGTCACTACTGTCGAGGAAGGCACCAGTGCCGGCACTAGCTATCGACAGGATCAGGTCAACGGCACGATCGACAGCAGCAACGTCAGTTGGCAGACCTTTGGGACATCTGCTCCGGCGGCTAGCGAAACGACCGCCGGCATTGCCGAGATCGCTACGCAGGCCGAAACGGATGCTGGCACCGACGATCTGCGGATCGTTACTCCACTGAAACTGGCCAGTTGGTCTGGGCGCCTGCGCAAGGTGTCTTCCAACATCGGTGACGGCAGCGCTACCAGCTACACGGTCACCCACAACTTGAACACTCGTGATGTGCTGGTTCGGATCTTTCCCAATTCCGGCCAGTATGACGATGTGGAAGTGGACGTGCAGCGCACCAGCGTCAACGCAGTGACATTGGTTTTCGCCACCGCACCAGCTTCTGACGCTTACCGCGTGGTGGTGCTTGGCTGATGGCTAGGAAGTTCCTAAACGGCATTGACCTTCTTGGTCAGCTCGCCACAGCAATCAACGCCAACCTCAGCAGCGGTAAGCTGCTGGGTAGGAGCACTGCCGGGGCTGGAGCGATAGAAGAGATTTCGATCGGCTCTGGGCTATCTTTGAGCGGTGGGACACTTAGTGCCACTGGAGGTGGCGGCGGCTCGGTTGGCGTTGATCCTGTGATCGCCGGGATGATTTTCTAATGGCTGCACCAAACCTCAAGGCACCAACGACCATCCTGGGGCGCACGGCTCGTTATGCCGTCACCACTTCGCTGGCCGCCGCTCTGAGTAACGGTGCCTCCAGTGGCAAGGTGCTCAAGATCAACAGTATCTTCTGCGCCAACGTCGATGGCGTGAACGCTGCAGACATTAGCGTGTCGATCTTTGACGGCACGACTGATAGGTATATCGCCAGGACGATCTCGGTGCCCGCCGACGCCACGCAAGTGCTCAGCA
>JACCDP010566156.1_pt1 | contig 10646 bp, 11 predicted proteins | sample 7445841 | NCBI WGS metagenome assembly JACCDP01 (sample SAMN15323441, study PRJNA562643) | freshwater metagenome | isolation source: river surface water | place: USA:Blue River Watershed | collected 2017-08-17
AAGATCAACCCAGGGTTCTCTTCTCATGGGTGCCACTGCTGTGGCCATACGCAACCAATAGAGCTTGTCGTGCGGCAGCAGTTTGCTTAGCCAGCGTTGGCTCTCGCTGCGTTCTTCGTGCCAGCTACCTTCAAACTCTAGATATTTCTTGAAGTGAGCCACTGCATCTTCCTGCCGATTGTAGTAGGCATACTCTCTAGCCAGCCAAAACAGTGTTTGATGGCAAGTGGGGTTTTCTCTGTGACTCTGTTCCAGCAGGTGCAGATACTGACCTCTACTTTTGCTGTGATCTTGTTTGTGCCACATCACCACTTCGGGAGCAGTCACAGTGGTTTCGTCCCCGGTTGCAAACACAGTTTCGTGTACTGGTCTACGCCATCTGTAGTTGTGACGACTGTGGCATTTGTCTCCCATAAAACTATGCAAGGGTTGATCATTTGCATCAAAACTCCACACGTAGGTATAACGCAATCTGGTAGTGCCTTCGGTCCATGAGCGTTCAAGAGCACTTCGCCAACCAGGCGCCATCAGCTCATCCATGTCCATGCTGATACAAACATCAGCATCAGCTGGAATCAATGCCAATGCAGCATTGCGTGCATCATCAAAGCGCCATGGTCTCACACTGATGCTGTGAACTTGCACTCCATGGCTTTGCAACAATTTGATTGTTCCGTCTGTGCTGCCAGTGTCGGCTACCACAAGGTAATCTGCATCGCGCACACTGTTGACCCATCTGTCAACAAATTGAATCTCGTTGAGGCAGATGGTATAGATGGCCACTTTCATTCTTTGATCTTTCCTACAAAATCACTGCACACAGCAAAACAAGTCTGCTGTTGTGTCCACAACTTCAACGCAGTGGGGTCCACATGCCACTCTGGCATCACAGCCACACTCAGTGGTCCCAGAGATTGTTTGGGAAATGTCCACCAAAAGCCCATGCTGGTCAATGTGCGCTCATCTTTGTCATGCCAAAAGAAGTTCAATTTGTGGCCGCCTCTGGTGAGGTCCAGCAGCGCAAAAGCTGCTCCGTCGTTTTTGGCATGTATCCACAATCTACTGTCACTGAGAAATCCTAGATTGGTGTTATACTGTGGCTGATCATGTCCTAGCCACCAACTGCCGTCTACGTACCACACGTCAATTTCTGCATCAAAGCCTGCTGATAAGGCCCATTCAATTTGCTGTGGGCTGTTCTCTGTGAGTGAGTTGGGACCATCAACTAGCCCTCTATGTGCAATCAATTTCATTCTGTCTTACCTTAAAACAACGCACAAATTTTTGCAACCATTATGGCATCACACCCCAATCTCGCACAATGCCGTTGTCAAAGTGATGCTCTTTGATTGGTAGATTGTGGTAAGCCAAGTGTGCTCGCAAAAACAGCTCACCACAGAAGTCAACTCGCTCGTTGTGATAGAGATTGTAGATGTTGTCTACCATGTCTCCATAGGTGGTCATGATCTCGCTGCTGCCATACGCAAATTGATCACTGATACCAACCAACTGTTGATCTCTCCACAGGAAACGGTGGCCATCTAGTGTGGGTGTTCTAGCTGTGTTTACGCAATCGTTCTTTTCAAAATCTACTCTCTTGAGATACCAATCAAATCGGGCTCGCACTACCACATCATACACAAAGCCTTGTGCAGCTTCGTGACGTTGTCTCAACTGTTGACTGCGTTGCACTCCAGTAAATTGACTGAACTGTGCTGAGGGAGTGATACGAAATGGCCAAATTCTATCAGTGTAGCTGCTCACATCAAACTCCACAGGCGTTTCAAATTGAAAGCCCATGGGGTTGTAGAGGCTCACTACTGTGTCACTGACCCATTGATTGCGAGCAGGATCTAGCGGAGTTTTCCATGTGTGAACAAACACATCAGTGGGGTAGCGATCGATGATGCAGTTTCTCCAGTAGGGATAAGTTTGCATCAAGTATCTGGGTTGGCCGCTGAAACAGAGTGCTACTCGCACTTGTCAGTCCAGCAGTTGCAACAATCGTTTGTCATTGGCACTGGGCACTTTCACACAGATGATACCGCTGTCCTCGAGAAATTCTGCATTGGTTATCTCCCATGGTTCGATAATAAAGATGTCACCTGGATTCAAGATTCTATCCTGCATCTTCATTTGGCCACTGACCATGAGATTGATTTCGGTAACAACAGTGTGATAGTGATTTTCCTGGGAGCCTTTTTGATGCACGCGATAACCCACTTCGAAATCCTTTGTGTGCCACGCTGTGGGTTCAAAGCCACCCACAAACCAGCCTCTAGTCATGTCGTCAATCTTGAAAACTTTCACAGTCCATGATCCTCCCAACTTATTGATTCAAACCCACTGTCTGTGATCACATTGATGGCACAAGCTCTGTCCGGATCGCCAGCCTCAAGTTTGTCGTTGATGAGATAGCGCACTCCGCCGCCTACTCCCATCAACAGTTGATCCCATGCAAGGCCCAACTGAGTCAATTGCTGCTCAGTAACAGCTCTTGTACTTTCTTTCCGTGCTGTGACAAGAATGATCTTGTGTCCAGCACTGTCCCATTGATTGAACTTGCTGCGCACGTGGCTTAGAATTGTTGGTTGGTTGCTGAGAACTTCACTGATGCTGTGTGCATGTTTGAGGATGGTGCCATCAATATCACAAAAGATAGTCTTGGGTTTGGCCGTGTAGAATTCTTTGACCTGTCCCACATACTTGGCCACATCTTCTGGCGTACCCAAGGGGATGTATCTGTTGTTGCTGATGTGATAGGGCAGTATCTTTGCACCCTGTTCCAGTAGATAGTTGTAGGTTTCACTCACATAGCATTCGGGCTGACCACTAGTTCGAAAGCGAGCTACCAGCTCACTGGCACTCGAAACAAAGTCCCGACCTCTAGCCCAATAGTGAAAGCCAATCAGTGCATGATTGCTCACAGCTTGTTTCTCAACAAATCTTGTGATGCGACCATCTGTCATTTCAACAAAACTGTTTTTGGGATCTCTGCTGTTGTAGAGAACCACTGCTCCATCGGGATTCTCTCTAGCTACAAAGCTCAAGAACTCGTTGGGGTTCCAGTTGATCTTTTGATCACAGTTGTAGATAACCAAGGGCTCATCATTGTTGATCAACTCAACTGCGCTGAGACAGGTTTCGCTGGCACCATTGGTGAGATGATCAATTTGAATTTCTACACTTTCTGGTCGCAGCCGTTTGAGTAAAGCGGAAAGCTGTTGATTGTGACTGGAGTCTTCCCAACGTCTTGTTACAAATACAAACTGTGCATCTACATCAAAACTTTTGATGCTGTGTTCGATCAAAGTGAAGCCATTTACTTCAATCAATGGCTTTGGCAGTGCGTGTCCTTGGCGGCTAAATCTGCTGCCAGCACCGGCCATGGGAATCAATACTTTCATCTAGAACCCTTGCAGTTTGATTCAAATTTACGTTCAAATATCAAAAAATGCAAGAAGCTGCTATTGTCGGAAGGGATATTCAATCCACTTCCAGTTGGGATGATAGGGCTGTAGGTCTCTCTCCCACACATGAGGACTGTAGGCTCGTATATGATGGAAATATACATCGCCCAACAGTGTTAGGGATATCAATTGACAGAGATGATACACACTACTTTCTACCAAATGTATCTCTTTGGCATTTTGCAAAATCAACACCCAATCAAAAATATTTGCGCTCAATTGATTGTTGATGTTGACCATTTGCATGTGATCTAAGCTAGCAGCTGGCCTACCTTGCAGTATATCGATGCTATAACTATCTCGTTCAGTGCTGTTGTTGTGAACCACAATATAATTGGAATTGGTAACTAATTGATCGTATAAATGCCGAGCATGTGGCCCCGGCTCCACGTTGGGTGCACTCTCAAAACGAGTTTGGTAGTCAAGATGATATTGACTGTAGCAAGCCCTAAACCATGCCTCTCCGCTGCGTAGCGGATATTCAAGATTGCTCTTGCACAGTTGACACCCTAGTTTCTTGCTCAATTGTTCTAGAGTGTTCCAGTTACTGCCAGGTTCGAGACCTATGGGAAATACGTTGGGAACCGTTTTGAACATCCATTCCACAGACGGCCAATACACACGTCTACCAGGCACATAGACCCTACGAACTCTTTGGGCCAACCAACAGGCTAGACCAGCTGCAACTATGTGATCTCCTAGGCCATCTCTAGTAACCAGCATGAGATCTTGATGGCTCAGAAGCCATTCAAGATCTACTGGTTCATCGAGATCAATCACTTATCTTTGCTGCGTCCACAGCTTGCCGCATCTTCCCGCAACCTGCCTTGGTACCTTCGGGATCACTGTGTATGGCGCCGCCTACATTGGCCATCCAGTCAACACCAAAATGCTCTGTGATGGGAGCCACAAGATCAGCGTGCATACCGCAGCTGAGAGCTGGCATCACTTTTCCTGCTCGCAAAATGTCTAGGGTGGTTCTCAGCTCACTGTCCTCGCTGCTGAGGTAACCTCCCCACATGCCAGCGTGAATGAAGTCAACACCACACAGCCCTGCTAGATAACAGAGTACATCCCAGCTGATGTGATAGTCATGTCGCGGATTGGTAAATGTTCTATCGCCGCTCTTCTGATAGTGAATAAACAATGGCAGATCTAGATCTCGTAGACTCTTGTAGGCACCCAGTCCGCTCCACACATTTACATGCACACCGTTGCCACCATTGGCTGCCACAAACTGAGCACGCTTCATAAGATGATTGTGATCACCGTTGATGCAGAAACAGTAGACCACATTCTTGCCCTGCAGATAGTTGGAGATCAGTGGCACTCGTTCCTCTAAGGGACAAATGCTGGGGTTGCTCAGGATCTCATCTTCTTTGATAAAATGCACGCCGCCTTCTACCATCTCTTTGGTCATGTCCAGCAGCTGGTTGGGAGTGATGCCATTCTTGGGCTTGACAATGCCGCCAAACAGAGGTTGATTGTGGCTGCCTACAAAATCTCGGATACCATCAATACCATAGCGTGGCCCACGAAAGTATCGCTGGCGATAGCTGCTGTTGATATCAATTCTCAACACATGACACTTTTCAATGTTGTCAATGTCCATCTGCCCGCCCATTACAATGCACAGCAATTGACTGATGCCATCGCCCTCCCAATCCATGAGAGCGTAGGGATAGCCAATCTCTACTAGGCCTTCGTGAGAGTCAAGAAATGTGTTTGAGAGAATTTTTCCGCAATAGTCTTCGATCATTTGATCAGTTTCCCAAAGACTGCGCTTGTTGGGGTTACCAATGCTTTGTCCTATGGCGATCTCATGTGCAGCTTGTTGCAATGTGCTGCGGCTTTTGACCCAATAGGTCACCCAAAAGTATTTGTCAAAATCTTGGGTGTCAACAACAATCTGCATGCAGCCTCCTTATTTTTTAGAGTATAAGTGGATCACCGTAGGTTTGCAAATGCTGTTGATACACAGGTAGATCTTCTGGTGTACCAATGGGCCAATGCCGATTCACGTGATAGGTGTTGATTTTGTCTCCCAAAATTATTTGAGGTATAAATATTTGAAATAATGTATCTCGCGGAACTGCAATTCCCAGATACTCTATCGCTTAAGGGAGCAACAGCATGTCTATATTTATCAACAACAAATTTACTACAGAATATTATTCTATAATCGATAATGCTCTAAAACGCAAAATGTGTGCTGCGCCAGCAGAGAAGCATCACATTATACCAGATTCGTTCTTTATTCAGAACAGAAAATTCAAAGTGACTGGTCAAAGTACAGGTTGGCTTGACGGTAATCCTGACGATCCATCAAATGTGGTCGATTTGACCCCAGAAGAACATATAAGATGTCATATCTTACTTACAAAGATGTTACCAGAAGGATCCATAGCTCATTATAAAGTAACATCTGCATTGTTCTGGATGTTTAGTAGGAAAAATACCGATTATCTGTCAGATGAGGAAAAAATAGATTTGTATTGCAAAATAAGAGAAGCCAATCGCAGAACATCTAGACAAAGAATGGAGAACGGAACGCATCATTTCTTAAATTCGGAATGGCGAGAACAAGCTGTGCAAAAAATGATTGAGAGGGGCACACATCCAAGGAAGAACAGCGCCTTGCAAAAGAAACTCAGTATGAGAGCGATGGGTAACGGCACACACGCTTTTTTTGGGGGCGAGCTGCAAAAGAAAGTTACTGCAAAAAGAATAGCAGAAGGTACTCATAATGCATTTCAAACATATACTTGTCCTCATTGTGACCAAACAGCCAAGGGTTTTGTTATTTTTAGATATCATTTCGATAATTGCAAACTTAACCCAGATTACGTTACTCAAGAACCTATTAAAGATGATTTAGGTAGACTACTTAAAAAAGATGGCACGCCTCAAAAGAAAAGAGGTCCTAAACCTAAGGTTTAGGACCCATTGGGGAAATTACGTTTAGATATAATTCTAAATCCTCGGGTGTACCAATGGGCCAGTGTCGATTGATATGGTAGGTGTTGATCTTCTGGCCCATAAGCACGTTGAAATTATAGGTAGGGCAAACATAGAACTCATTGTTGGTGCGGAGATTTTGTTCGATCATTGTGTCAGCAGCTCGAACAAAACTGCCAACAGTTCTCCACAGATACACACCAGTGGTGGCCAAATCGCTGATTACTGCCTTTTCTCTCGCCTCTACTATCCATCCGTTTGAATCAATTCTCACATAGCTGTTCTTGATACTGTTGCTGTAGAAAGTGATCACTGTACCGTCACTGGGTGTTGTATTCCACCAACTGACAAAATGTGATGGGCTCCAGTCCATGATTTGATCGCAGTTGGCTATCATCAGTTCTTTTTTGGGATCAAGTTCCTTGCATGCTAGTAGACATGTTTCAGCAGCACCTCTAGTGAGTCCTTCTACTACCAAAAATCTGGCACTGCTGCAATCTTGTGTGGCATGCTCAAATTGTTGTTGATACTGCCGCCACATCAATCGCTGCACAACAAATACAAAATCGTTCGACGCGCCTAGATTGTGAATCACGCGAGTGATCATGGGCTTGTCATTTACGTCAATTAATGGCTTGGGTAACTGATAGCCCTTTTCCTTGAATCTGCTGCCGGCACCAGCCATTGGTATCAAAATTTGCACTATTTGTTACTCCCAAGTAAATGATTGAGTGCCGCAGCAACAGCCAGGGGTTCTACCCAGCAGTCAGTGCGGTATTCGGCTTGTTCCCACAAAAAGAATTGATGTTGTCGCAAATAACTGGCATTTTTGAGCAAGTTCAAGTTGCTGCTGTGGCCAAAAATGGCAGGGTCACTTTGCCCCCACAGCACAATGCCGGGTTTGTTCAAATGCCAGCAATAGTGTTGAAAGAAACTGTCTACACTGATCCACGTGGTGCAGCCTTTGATCAATTCTGCTAAGCTGGAGAGGTCTAGATCAGTGTGCATCTTTGGCACCAATTGGGTTTCTCCTGTGACGCCAACTTGTTCTAGAGGATCTTCAATGAGACTGACCAGTTCGGGCCAAAAGGGATAATTTTTGGGATTGATTTGTCCATTGCGTAATGGTCGTGCCCAGGGGCTTATCAAAATAGTCAACTGTTGACTCCATACAGTTTTTCAAAAGCCTTCTCTAAACTGTGCTTCCATTGCCATTGATTCATTTTGCGATAGATGTTCCAGCCGCTGATATCACCAAAGAGGTCGTTGGCTCTGGCTATGCTCTCACCTGGCACCAAGTCTGGATAGCAGGAAAACACAAATGGATTGCGTATTTTTGGCAGCACATGACTGAATACCACATGATCTCCCATGCCACAGTCAAGTACCACTATGGTATGATCTCTATACTTGAGGAAGTTGCTGAAGATTTGATGGTCTCTCTCATACAAGGTTTGATCGTTGCTGCTGCGTATGCCCCCCTCGCTCATCTTCAAATGCCAAGTGACTGGGCCAGGGACCACCAACAGTTGATAGCCTCTTTGATGTAGCTGCCATGAGAACAAGGTTTCTTCTCTATGCGCCACTTGGCTCAATCCTAGATTGTAGTCGGCTACTCCGGCTCTATACAAGAAGCTGCAATGCAGGTGTTCTACACTTTTTACTTCCTTGACTCGGCCCCATTGGATATTGGGTTCCTGATTGACGTATTCAATCTGGCCTGTGGCCGTTCTCTCGCTGGTATCCCAGCTGGGAGTCACACAGCTGGTGGCTACACCACCAACCTCTGGTGACACATACTTGAGCAAAGTCTCCAGCACTGTGGGTTCAGCGATGTTGTCGTCATCCACACGCCACACCCATTCTCGAGCTCTCTCGTTGGCTGTTTGATGGTTGTGGTGCTGACCTCGCTTTTCTGTCCATATCCATTCCCATGCAATACCTTTGAGGTTCATGATTTTGAACAAATTGCTGTAGACAGGATCTTGTCTTAGATCTTCAGCGGGATTGCTGTCGTCAAACACAATCAGCTGATCAGGAGGGCGTGTTTGATTGACTACACTGGCCAAGGCATGGCTGAGAGTGGTTCTGTATCTGTTGCAGGTAGATATGCTACACAACACATGAGTCATGGTCTTGTCCATGTGTCAATTTTGATAGGCATTGGTTCCCACCTAGTGGGTTGTCCACTGCTGTCATACCACCACATACCAATTGGTACACTGTTTGTGCAAACAAATCCCAGGCTAGCCAAACGGGCTTGCAGTAGATCAACTCCATGATAGAGTGGATGTAGGTCTCCGTGTATTTCAACTGCTATTTGTTTCACTCTATCAAACACAGATGCTGGGCTGTCAAACACAATATCATATTCAGCTCCCTCGCAGTCCATCTTCAAAAAGATGTCATCGTCGCCGGCCAGGTTTACTAGATCAGCAAAAGGTATAGTTTCAACAAGTTCGCTAGCTTCACCAGTTTTATACATGCTGTTGTGTCCGCTTTGTGAGTGAAGTCCCAAAGAGATGGGCCCGCTTTTCTTTCCTATGACAGCTTTTTTGATGCAGATTATTTGTGATGAGAGCTCACTTTTGATAGAATTCTCTTGGAGCCTTTTGAAACTTGTGCCACTGGGTTCTACTGCAATAACTTGCCGGGCCCCCAGGCCAGCTGCCAACAAAGAAAACATGCCTTGATTGGCACCAATATCAATTACAGTTTTATTTTGTAGCAGGTTGCTGCTCACTTGATAACCGTTGTTTACAAATACCTCGTTGAACAGTTCAACTGATTCGGGATCATCTGTCTTTAACCAAAAGAACCGCTCTGTCAAACTTTGTACAGAAGGCCCTTGAAAGGTTTTGTACTTTTGGGCTAGTTTTTGCATGTTGTCTCTAAAGATGCTGGTCCAGTTGGGAACCAACTGGGGATCATGCATGGTACCCTCAGCTTTGTGATAGATAGGAAAATCAGTAGCGTAATTTTTTGCATTGGGATCAAATTGAGTCTTGCTTACACAAGTGATTCTGAAGCCCGCTTCCTGCGCTTGGTAACAATAGTCAATATCCTCTCCGCCACCTACACCAAACTCTTCGTTGAGCATGCCAACCGATTGGATCACTCTTCTATCAATCATAGTGCAAAAGAACACTATGAAATCTCGACCAGTTTCTTCACTATGCAACATCAAAGAGCCTGTGATGCCCATTTGAGGATCTTCTACAAATGGTGCGCACAGTCTGTCTAGCCAATTGTTGCGCGGTTGCCGCAGCAGCACAGTGTCATTGTTGAGCAACACAACTCGCTCGCCGCTGCTGGCAGCTATGCCTTGATTTACAGCTCTACTGAATCCCAATGGTTGATCATGCCAAATCACTTTGAAATGATCCTCAAATCCCAAACTAGAGAATTGATAGCCAATTCGGTCAAGATACCATTTTGTGTTGTCAGTGCAGCCGTTGGCTACTACAATCAACTCCACTTGGTCCATTTGCGTGTAGGTCAGAACACTCTCAATGCATGGTTTCAAAAGATCGTCACAGTGATTGTAGGTGGGTATTACGATGCTGTATTTCATAAAGCTCTCTGTAGGTGTTGTTGCTCCCAGCTGGGATTGTATTTGCGACTGAGAATCACGCTGTTGCGCCAAAATACATCGCTCCAGTCGGGCACTAGATTGGGATCATGCATGGTACCTTCTCCTTTGTGATAGATAGGAAAAGAACCGGTGTAGATAGATCCTTGATCGTTCCATGTTTTGGGCAAACATTCTACTACGTCAAAGCCTGCACGTTCCGCTTCAATACAAAATTCAGTATCTTCGCCACCTCCCTTGCCATACTCCTCATTGAGAAGACCAACTGTGTCAAACACCTTGCGATCGATCATAACACAAAAGAAGATTGCAAAATTGTGCGCAGCAGGATCGCTCCAGCTTTTGACCACACAAGTGATCCCAGCTCGGGGATTTTCTTCAAATGGTTGATTGAGACTGTCTAGCCAAAAATTTCTCTTTTGCGGCAGTAATATTACGTCATTGTTTAGCAGCACCAGTTGCTGGCCTTTGGCTGTTTTTATGGCTTGATTGTTGGCACCGCTGTAGCCTAAAGGTCGATCGCTCCACACGATTTGAAAATTATCGGTCATGCCAATAGAGGCAAATTGCTGCTTTAGACCTTGTAGGTAATCCCATGTGTTGTCAACGCAACCATTTGCACTTAC
>JACCDP010477837.1_pt1 | contig 10642 bp, 13 predicted proteins | sample 7445841 | NCBI WGS metagenome assembly JACCDP01 (sample SAMN15323441, study PRJNA562643) | freshwater metagenome | isolation source: river surface water | place: USA:Blue River Watershed | collected 2017-08-17
CTTCCTGTATCTTATATAATGGCTTGACTGAGGAATGGAAGGACGAAAAAAGGGAGGGTGCGTGGGACGATACTCCCTGACTATCCATTGTCCAAGGTATCAACTGCTAAAGTGCCGTAATACATGTTACCTGATAGTTAAAAGTAGCCTAATGCAAAAGCACTGATATTGCTGCATGCAGTAATAGTATTATATGTAAGCATAAAATACAAAAATAAATAAGACTGTAATTATTTAACAAAATGAAAAACAGCTATGTTGACACGAACACCTCATACAATAGCTATACGCTCAAGCAGTCACTTGAAAGATCCATATGAGAAATCCAACAAGGAGCTAATTGCGGATGGTAGAGCAACGCCCTATCTGAGTCCCCATTGTACCCCCAAAATTTTACATTCGATTATTATACTGTATCAACTTTCGACTGTTTTATCCCTCAAAGTAAAATCTGGAAAATGCATTCTTATTACAGTGTAACGAAATTTTTTTAAAGAATCTGTGCATATGAATAAAAAGGAAGAAAAAAGTAATAAAAGTTTCGTGGAGATATCGGGGATCGAACCCGAGGCCTCTCACATGCGAAGCGAGCGCTCTACCACTGAGCTATATCCCCATAGCCAGTTCGTCTGTTATAACATTTTTAAACCCTATCCCTTTTTGCAGTTGAAAAGCTTCAACAATTTTACTTTATAATTGTTTGATTGTCTCTTGTACATGCGTAAAAATATGCCACAAAATCTATTTTATGTTACTTAAACCGAATATGTTTTTAATGATCAACCGCAAAGTTTAAAACTGGTGCTGTCTGCTGTTTAGATAAAACGATACATAGATGTGGAAAAGGTGCGTACCTTGGTGGTTATATTGCTGTGCGGAACCGCACAGAAGTTATCACACAACTTTTGGTTAGTCTGTTACCATATAACTTTTCTGACTATTGTTGCTGAATAAAATGTGCACGCCATTAAATCCGGAAGTGATGCGAGTTCGATGGACGATGCGACGGTAGAAAGTATCGTAAATACGAAAAAAGACGGGAAAAGAATCCTGTTTCTTCAGTAGTTGTCTGAAGCGCGTAATGGTTTCTCGCGTGCGTTCAGTAAAAAAAAAAAGTAAAAAAGAAGAACAATATATCTATGTTACAGAATGAAGCGCGTCACAAACTCCCGGAATATAGTTTATATATTTGAATGCATGCAACGGGGGCGAACACAATATTATGTTCACGCAGTATGCTCAGAGTTAGATTCATCTTTCAAGCACTACCAGTAACAAAAGATTATTAAGTAGCCCTTTTTTGTGTGTGTTTCAAGGCCTCGCATTCGCACTGATTGCTATAAATCATTCCGCTTGATTCAGTGCATCATTAGGTGTCTCGGGCCCCCATTGTCTGGGTTATATGACGAGACCCATCAAGCCTCGTGGCTGAATAGTCTTGTGTTTGGTCGATAGAAACCAGGTGCAATGCTGCATTCCCTGGCGCTCGTGTAGAGTCACGTTACTTTGGTTACTTCGACAACAAGAACTCCTATCCTATCTTCACCGAAGAGCCCTTTTTTGTATATGAACTTGCAGATAGCTGTCGAATCGCTGTACTAACCAGTCTGCTTTCAAACTGTCAACATGGATGACCAAACGGTCGACCGAATCTTCGCCGGCTCTCTGGGGACTTTACCCCCAGTCAGCTCCAAAATTGTCCGCATCTTCACCAGTTCTACCTTCACAGGTAAAAAGAGGTGCTTATCCTCTCTTGAATGGTTGTTTTCATGCTAGATTCTTTCTTTCTCCCCTATTTTTTTTTATTGCGCATGGGCAGACACTTCGATGGAAAGAAACACGTTGATGGCCACCGTTTACCCCAAATTAAAAGAGTACTGCCGAGAAAAACACGGATTGGAGTTTCAAGTAAACTTAATTATTGAACCCAATAAAATGATCGGAAAAGACGGATGTAGACCTACTATCGATTTTCTAGGTCGTCGACATGAGATGGGGTGTTCGAGACGAAGCTACCGACGATCACATGACCACAGAGCTTTGCATGAAAGAAATTGACAATTGTCAACGATTATCCATGGGCCCCAATTTTGTGGTAATATTGTCAACTCGCGATAAATATATTCTAACATTTGGAGTGGAATATTGATCGCTGTGCGACTGTCTAGGTTTTCCTTGGTCAAAAATACGGCTATCGCCCCATTCCGACATATATTTTAGCTTCGGAGTTGGCCCAATTTCGCGAAATTCTTTTAACTATGGGTCAAGAAGTCATTTTGCTCGACACCTGGTACAAAAAAGACTCGAATGCCGTCCCACCCATTTGCATTCTTCAGCCCATTTCGTCCATTCTAGTCAACTTTAACAATAAAGTAGGTTGGCTTGGACTAACGCAAAATGGGGCTTAGCTAAAAATCTTACGATTTCAAATAAATTTCTAAGAGGGTACCGAAATTGCAACAAGAAGATCAGGCCAAATGGTGGGATACTCTGGATAGGATGCAGAAATTGCTGCGAAAAGCAGCTACTACGCTGTACGCTCAAGGCCAACTCGATTTCGACTCGATGCACAATTACCTGATGTCAGGTAAGACAGTGACGCATTGAAACTGGGCGCTAAAAGCTGTCTAACTTGATGTTTTTGGGTCTGTAGTCACGGAGAGAGAAGTCATTCGCGGAGTATTGAACGTGCGCAATACCAAGAATCACGTCTTGGCCTACGTTCGTTACATCAACAACATTAACCTTCAAAATCTGAGAAGAGCTGGTCTCTTTATCGATATTGCTAATCGAGCCCTCGATGCTGAAGCCGTTAGGTTGTTGGCCAATCTTCGCGACGAACGGTTGCCGGCCAAAATAGAACCGACAAATCTTCAAAGGTTGTCGATGATAATTCAGTGAACCTATGAAATCTTTTAAGTTTACTTAAAGTTTTCTTCATACACTACAGATATACGGTTGAGTGGATCGGTCGCGATGGTTTGGGCAATGACACGCACGAAGAATATTTGCAAAACTTTATTGCTCACTTTTACAGAAATATCGCCCGGTTGGTAGACCGAGCGATGCGCAAAGAGGATTCAAGTCCACAAGGCCAGATTGTCACTGAAATCCTTCAGCACTTGCATGCCTGCAATAATTCGGTGAAAGTCTTTTACGGACGAGAAAACGATCTGGAAAAAGTCCGACGGTATATCCTAGGGCCTTCCGCTCAGCCAATTACACTATACGGTGCTGGAGGATGCGGCAAAACGTCACTTTTGGCAAAATCAGCTAGTCTGATTATCAATTGGCTTACCGAACCTCAAGAAAGTGAGTCTTTTCTACATAAAAATCAACAACAGTGGCTATAAAATTTCAATTGTTTTAAAATTTAAAGGTTTAAATCCTGGTGGTGGCGATAATCCTTCCGCTAATCAACGCCCTATGCTGACTGCCAGTAATAGTACAGCTTCTGGTCCAGCAGAAGCGCCTAAAAAAGGTGGAGATACAGATCGTAGCGCTGTTAGCAGTAAAGTTGCTAAAAACGATCAGAGCCCCCCTGATAACTCGACAGAACCTAGCGCGAGTGCTAAAACCGATTCGAGTCCTCCCGGTAATTTGACGGATCGTAGTACGAGCAGTAAAAGTGATCAACCCTCCGATACAACGCTCAAAGAAGAAGTTGCATCGTCTACGGATTCCGGACGAGCCAGTCCAAGTCAAGTAACCAGTTCAGGGACATTAAGTCGAGCGAGTAGCGAGACATCGGGTGCTATTTTGTCAAGAGAAGATTCAGAGGAGACGATAACATTAGGAAGTGGTAACAGCAGTCGACGTGAAAGTTCCAGCGGAGTTGTCACTCCAGGTTCGGCTGTAACTGAAGGTAATGTCTCTTATTTTGTCAACACAGACTGAGATTTAATTAAATATATTGATGAAGAACCAGGTAAAAGTAGTGCAACACCAGCCGCGAGTGATGGTAAGTCTATGAAATCAACGTTAGATGAAAGTTTCATAATTAACTATTATTGAACTAGGTAAAGCTAGTGCAAGGTCCAGCGCAAGTGGCGGTAAGTGTCTACTCATTCAACATCAATTGATATGGTAATTATAACATGGCTCAATCAGGTAAAACTAGCGTCAGGTCAGGATCGATAGCACTAAGTACACCTAGATTGGAGACTCCAGCTCCAACGACGAATCAAGTTAGCGCGAAACCAGTCAAGCCTGTTCTAATCATGCGCTATTTGGGAACGACGCCCGATTCGAGTGCTCTCACACCCATGTTAATTTCCCTTTGCCAACAGGTAACGTTACGTCAACTGCATGCGCTTCAAAGTTTGTTAATAATGGCTTGTACTCTTATTTCTTCAGATATCCTACAACTACATGATTCCATTCGATGCCATCCCTGACGATTTGGTTCCACTGACGGCATATTTCAAACAATTACTAGCTCTAGCTACCAGAGAACAGCCACTGCTAGTCTTCCTCGATTCAGTTGATCAAATTGGTATGATTGCCTTAACACTTCTATAAATGGCACAACATGCCCCAAACACCATACGTACTCTAATTTAGGTGGAGCTCAGGATGCTAATAAAATGGCTTGGCTTCCTACGCGGTTACCTCCCCACTGCAAAATTGTAGTCTCTTGCGTCTACGAGCCTGAAAATCCGGACATTTCAAAAGACTATCAGACTCTACGTCGAATGATTGACGACGATAACAATTTCATTCACGTCTTGGCTTTGGGTGAAGAGTTGGCATCGCAAGTCATACGGTAATCTTATTTAATCAACCATCATTGGAGCTTTAGGCGTTGATGAGTCATTATTTACAGACACTGGATGAGGAACAGTCATCGAGATTTGACACATTACCAATGGCGAGTTGTATCGAACGCTATTGCTCGCTGTTCGCTTCCCATTTTCGTCAAATTAGTTTTCGCTGAGATTTGCAGATGGAAATCTTATTCGCGCGCTCAGGAAACTCATTTGGCTTCCAACGTCATGGACAGTATTATGATGTTGTTCGAGCGAATTGAAATTCAGGTACATATACAATTGAATGATGAAACTATTAAAAAGATTATTTGTAAACTCAAATACTCTCGGTGCAGCACGGTCGAATTCTCGTGTTTCACGCGCTAGCCTACATCACTGCATCGAAAAGCGGATTGTCAGAGACGGAATTAGAAGATCTGCTTTCATTGGACGACCGAGTACTTGATGACGTTTATCAATACCACATGCCACCTGTTCGACGTATTCCGCCTTTGCTATGGACGCGTATCCGAAACGATCTCCCAAACTACTTGTCAGAAAGAGAGGCAGACGGAGTCTCTGTTCTCAACTGGTACCACAGGTGATTTATAAATCATTTTTAATTACGGAGGTTTTAATATAACACGGGGTTCTAGCTCAGTGGTAGAGCGTTCGCTTTGCATGTGAAAGGCCCGGAGTTCAATCCTCCGGAGCTCCAAAATTTTACAATATATCCACAAGCAATTAAGCGGATTAATTTTTAAAAATGTAATCAAGACTCGATCCCCATTATTGCGACGCAGACAATTTAAGGAAGCTGCCAAGGAACGTTACTTCAAGAATCAAAACTTGGCCATTTACTTCCATTCTTCCATTGCGGAATACTTCATGGGCACCTGGGGTGGCGGCAACCCAAAACCTTTCAAATATACCGAAATCCAGAGAATGCGGTAAGAGAAATGTTGTGCACCAAACTGTCTCGTCAACATTGTTTTCGTTTCAACTGAAACATGCTTTGCTGCCAAAAAAGGTTTAATCTAGCCGAAAAAGAAGGCGAAGCCGACCGAAAAGTCCCGCTCCAGCCATTGGTATTCGTCGGCAAGGACGGCAAAGTGTCTCGCTACAACTTACGCAAGGTCACAGCAATTCTGATTGTCTACGATTCCTTTTTGGAGTGACAAGGTGATTTAAATGCGTTTACGTATTTAGTTTGGAGAGCTACCGTACCATTTGGTGCGTGCCAGACGATTGGACGATCTCTTCCAGAATGTCTTGTTCCATTATCAATGGCTTCATGCCAAACTCTCTTCCTGTCCACTTCAGGCCGTATTGTCAGACTTCGAAGACACTTGCAACAATTTGGAGGATCGTGAAATGTCCAGGTTTGCATTAACAGTGGGCATGATTAACTTGTTTAAAAATAAAACCAGAACCTTATTATTTTTATTTTGAACAAAACCACGATTGGAGTCTTTAATCAAAACTCTTCACCAGCAAAAAAAAAAAAAACAAAAAAAAAGTAGTTAGAACGCAAACAAAATAGTTAAACGACACGTTACTCAGCTGATTAAATAGTTGCTAATTTGTACAAATTGTTAAAAAAAAAACTGGTTCTTAATCATCATCACCTTGCACATTCAACGCACCCACACTACTCACTCGACGAAATCTTCAGAGAGACTGTCCGCCTAATAACGAGGTAAAGCTTCACAAACTACACAAACTTTCTGTTTTAAACCGATCTTTAACGCTTGGTGATAAAACCTAAATATTAACCCCCCGTATGTTGATAATAACACAACTTTAAACATACATTGTACAAATGTACAGCAATCAACTGTAGACCCAGCAAGTTGCTAAAGCAAGCGCGGAACGTTTGATGTTAATGAATAATGCGAAATATTGGTCATTAAAGGGAATTGATGCTTGTAGCCGATGCTCTGCGTCTTGGAGGAGCCATTTTAACGCAATACCCTGACCTGGTGAATTAATGTGCCTCTAATTAAACCTTACCATCTCTCCTAAAAACATCACAATAAAAAAATGCTATTCATTATCGATTTTCAGTTGGCCGCTCAACTAATCGGCCGTTTGCTGCCGGAAGCCGGAGCCAATTTAAACGTCCGTCGACTATTGGAACAGTGCGATAAGGAAGGAATCAACCACTGCGCCCTGATGCCGACAGCTCATTGCCTCCACACACCTGGAGGACCATTAAAGGTGTTTTGAAATGAAATTTTACTTACGAAATACTCAGGCTCATCCTGCGGTTTATTTTATATAGTATTCTCTGGAAGGACATCAATTCGCAGTTTTTGGAGTTTGCCTGACTTCTGATGCACGGTTCGTCGTGTCCGTTTCCAACAAATTTCTTATCTGGGACTTGTCCACTTCTGACTTGACTCGGGCCGTCAATCCAGGCATTGAGGGTGTTTTCCAGGGTCTTGTTCTCAGTCCTGACGATCGTTTTGCTGCCGCTTGGACGAACAACAGTCAGGTATCATCGTCAATGCGTCATACAAATAGACAGAGGTCACCCGAGTTCCTTTTTATTTGTAGACAATCATACTGAATTTACTGACTAGCGAGCAGATCGTGATCAACAATCCGTTAAAGGAAGGCGAACCCGTTAAAGGAGCCTGTTTGCTTGATACGCATTGCGTTATTTACGGCCAAAGCCAGTGGATCCTGTTTACTATGCAGGGAGCCGTCGCACAGACTCATCGAGAACGATGCGAGATTCCGGAATTCCAGCTACTATCCATGGATTTTGAATCACACGGAAGCTATCACATCGTCTTTTGGACGGGCGAATTGGACGACAAGCGTCTAGTGCTCCAAACTGTGAGTGACGCACAAAGAACAAGTTCCCTAGAACTTCACAGTGCTATAGTCATGAACCGGAAGCGCGATCGCCTCTATGCTTGCGCAGATATCAACAGTCCAAACGTCACTCTCTTCAAATTGAATAGTACAGCTTTCTTTTCTAGACGTAATTGATACGTATTAACTAAAGTTATCTTGCTGGACAGGAGAACAACAACAACCAGTTGCAACTCATAGGAGAGGCCGTAACGATCATCCCAACGGTCCCAACGAACCGGTTCCATTGGACTGGATAAAAGGCAACGTTTTGGACGGCGAAGAAGCTCTTCTCCAGTTAAGTTTGAGCGAAACGGAAAACCACATTTTGGGCACAACTGCTTTGGGATTTTGTGTCTGGGCCGCAGCGGATTTCGAAGCCAAGGGACATAATGGGAAAAGGATCGATTTAAAGCTACCAACAGGCGTCAGGAACATATCCGTTAGGCTTTTGCAATCTAACAGCATTATTCTCAGCAAGCACGACGAATTCGCCGTAGCTGGTGTCAGGAAGAATCTATACGTCTGGAAAATTCCCAGTGGGCAACTGGTCAAAGTCTTGGACGCCCACTTCGGAAGAATATTGGCCATCGTTCCGTATACCACTGGTCAATGGAATTCGGTAAATTTTGTTTGAAAACTGTAAATCGCGTCCTTAGCCACTAGCATATATTGACACAGGTAATTACCTCTTCCATCGACCGAAGCGTCAAAGTTTGGAATTTGAATAACGTTTTCGAGCAAGTTCACGTTATCGATCGTCACGAGCTTCAAATTGACTCTATTAGGTATATCATTAAATATATGCAGAATTTTTTGTGTATAACGAAACATTTATTTTAGTTTGTGTCAAACGACGGGGGTCGCCGTGACGGTGACTCGAGGTTGCGTCGGAGTGTGGCATATCTTGACTGGGAAGCTGATGGACAAGCTAGCTTACAACTCTCTTGGAGCTATCGTCACTCACGCACTCATAACTAAAGACGGAAAGTAGGGCTAACAATCAATTATTTTATTGGTCAATTTTTTCTAATCAGTACTGGAATATTCAATTGATAGACACATCCTCGCGGCCGAGTCTGGCAGTATCCTCATCTGGGAATGGCCTAAACGGCGAGTTTTCTTCCGAGCTGAGCAACCTTCCGTGAAGCAAATTATGCTTATGGAGGAGGATACCAAATTTTTAACAGCTTCACGACTAGGGCCCGCAAACGAAGGAAAGGCTGTTGTGGTTGTTCGGTAAGATGGAATTTTAAAAAATAGTATCCTAGACAGACGATGAAAAAGCTTTTCCTAAATGCAGGGAATGTCCGAGCGGAGTAGCTTTGTACGAAGTGGAAATTCCGATGCGCACATTCCGGCCGGCGGTTCTGACTAACGATGGTCTTATGTTGGTTATGCTGGGACACGAGAAGAATCGCGATTATCTCTACGTCTTCCAATCCCAGACGGGCGTTCTTATTCACAAGTTCATTCCACGTTATCAAGGTGCTAAGAAAGATCAAGCTGGCCAGTTGATCCCAGTTCCGGGCAAAGCTACTCAAGTCGCTCTTATGGATCAAGATAAAGGTAATGGTATTATTTATCTTAAATGGTTTTTTAGATTAAAAAAAACGATACATTCTTTTCAAGGTGTCGTATTCGACGTCCGCACCAAAAAACACGTCCGAACCATCCGACGATGGAGTGGCCAAGTAACCAAAGATGGTCGACTTGGACTTTACGCTCCATCGCGAGGTGGACTAGAACTGGTAAGAAATATTGAAATCATCCCATTTTGATTATGTGAGTTTATAATATTTTAAAATGCAGATTGAACTGCGATCGAGTTCCTCAGTGTCTCCATTGATTTCTCGTTCGGCTGAAGGTGTGTTTACTAACGTTACCAGTTTCAACGCCACAGATCAGTATGTCTTGTACTACCACAGCGGGCACAAGACAATCCGCGTTTTCAGGGTTCTTGATGGACAGATGCTGGCCAATTATCGTTTGGCAGCAGAATTAACAGCTATAGAGACTACAACCGATGGTCGCTGTGTTGTAATTGGTACACTGGACGGTTGTCTGTCTGTCCTTGCGATTGCAGATCCATCCGTAACTGGTTCGTTCCAATTTCTTGCATCTTTACCTTCGCGTACGCGACAAACGCGCATTCCTTCAGCTATCAGTGGGGAACGTAGTGACCATGATGAGCGGAGCGGTCAAGACCAGAAAAAGAAGGATAGTAAATCTGAAAGAACAGGTCCACATTTCTCTTTGAAAACTGCTGCTACAGTAGCTGCCGCCTGGGCCAAAGCAACTCAGGACAATACTTCCGGCCCGAGTGTGCAAAAAGTGACATCGAAAGCTTGTGTTATTTCTTAAAAATGTTCTGCATTTATTTCACACAGTTTGTTCTTATCTTACTGAAATGATTATTACTCAAAACATCATTTACTCAAACCCTTTTCCTATTGAAGCGCCAGTTCCGACGACTATAACAAGAATTTTTTATTGTTCAGCTATTCAAAGTGTGAATTTTTTCATTGAACGGCCCAGAAAATTTTACTACAGAAAATTTTACACGCTCATCATTGATAATTAGCTTTAAAATACTTGCGTGACATATATTATATATTATTTGGCGTTTAAAATACACAACCTTTCGTCATTTTCTCATTGCCCTAAAATTAAATTAATATAGACGGGCACAAGTACGTCGTCAAGATTGATGAATGAGTAAAACTTCGATCATTTCTAGGTAAAATTTAATTCGATTATGGCGTCTTTTTGTAGGTTGCTGTCTAATATATATCCGCGATTTTATAATTTGCGTAATTAATTCAGTGGAAGGGGTTAATATGTGGAATGAGTTATGATGATGCTTACAATGAGGTTTTAGAAACCCCATTAAAATCATTTGGAACGGTTGGAAAACTTAATATTATGACTTAAATTATTTCTCACATAGATTTTATGTAAAAAACAACTTAAAAGCATATTTCATAAAATAAAAACTTTTCACTTTAGTCGGAATCGAACTCTGGTTCTTC
>JACCDP010705987.1_pt1 | contig 10642 bp, 9 predicted proteins | sample 7445841 | NCBI WGS metagenome assembly JACCDP01 (sample SAMN15323441, study PRJNA562643) | freshwater metagenome | isolation source: river surface water | place: USA:Blue River Watershed | collected 2017-08-17
CCAGCTGGAGCAAACCATTGATAGCTTACTTGGTCGCTGTACAAGAATGTACGTAGCATCATGTGGCTAGCAGGAACAGCGATCTCATTGCCACTTAGATCATTGGTCAATGCACTTGGGTAGTATAGAGCCAAATATGCTGATCCGGTTACTGCTTGATTGTTGCTGTAATCAATGAGTTCAGTGGTGGTGTTGCTCAATGTCATTGGTGTGTCGCCGATCACAAATCCAGTTTGAGCACGATCGTTGTTTAGTGCTACTAGATTTGGAATTAGTTCTGGGTAACCAGGGGCAGTTAACAAATTAAATGCGTACCCTTCTTCACGTAGGTCTAAGTTACCATCCACTGCGGCTTTCATGGCTTGTACAACTTCGTTACGCTGTGCATAACGTCCCATAGCTGGTGCACCAGAACTCTTAAGTCCAAGCTGGCTCACCCAGGTTGAACGCTGAGTTGGTAATGTCACTGCTAATGGAAATGCTGTACTATTAAAGTAATTTACTACAAATTTCTTAACAGTAAATCCACTGCGACGTGTGTTGAACAACAGTGTACCACGTGGGTACAGTCTGTAGTCTGGGCAATCGGGATCAACATAGTCACTGGTCAACATAGTAACTGTGCTAGGATAGTCTCCACTGACAGGATCAACTAATCCGCCCACTGACACGCTTGATGTGTTAAGACTAGCGTCCCAACGAGCATCAGCAAATATAATACCATTTTGGCTTACTTGATCTGTTGTATCAACCAAAGACCATGTGGCGCTGACTTTATTATATCTGTACAGTTTAGGATAGTTTTCTAAGTCGCTGGTGTCTAACCATAGGTCACCATTTTCCAACACTGTGTTGTCGCTTTGTGCTTCTGGTTCTGTAGCAGCTACAATAACACCATTAGGATCTGTTAGTGTGAGATTGTAACCACGTGCATCAGATGCTACATTTTTATAACCTTTCCAACCAGTGGCATCACTAATCATGATGTCTACAGCAGTAGCATCGTTGTAATACCACAACTTACCGTCGATTGGTGCAGTGTATGGTTGCGATGCGCTATAGGTATACACCGACTTAGTCCAATTTGTAAGATTTAAACTTCCTGGCACTACGTCTGGAGTAATACCTACTGTGCTAGTAGTAAATCCAGCATTGCCAATTGGGTTGCCTGATGTGTTGGTTACTGTGATTATACCACCGGAACGATGGGTAATCGATACTGCACCAGTAGATTCTACTTGTGCTGTAACATTAGGAATGTTTGCACCTAAAATAGCCTGTACAAAAGCCTGTTGTGCACCACGTGCTGCACCTGAAACTGCGCCAACTGTGATAGTGGTTACTGTAGGTGCAGTTACCGAAGGATCTGTATTAGGCTGGCTGACTTTCATGGTAAAGGCATCGCCGGCTGTCATGGACATGGTGGTGTTTGACCCAACCACTTTGGTTTGACCTTTTACACGTTGAGTGTAGATTTCAAATCCAGCCGATCCATTGTTACTGGGTTCATACTTGGCAAACACACTACCAGCAGCAATATTAGTTCCACCGCCTACACGGTCTAGATTGTAAATCGCTTCATATCCATCTTTGTGCACCGGTACTGCCAATTTGACCCAGGTTTTGGTCAACGCATTGTAACGTCTGTAAACAAGATTAGTTCCGGAGCCTTGTACTGAAGTCTTAACCCAAACACTACCACTGGGTCTAGGAGTTGCAGCACTTCTGCGCCACAGTGGAGCACTAGCGAATCCGCCGTGTGCCACAGCGACTCGTCTAAATGTAGCAGTGCCTCTCCAACGCTGTTGCCCAACGTTCCATGTCCAAGTAGTACCGTTGATAGTTGTTGTTGAGGTAGCCGCAGTGTTAGCTGGATTTGCAGGAATATCTCCTAATAGTCCAAGACGACTAGCCGGCGATCCTGTACCGTCGGTGATTACCAATAAACCGTCGGCTGTAACACCATCACTGGCTGCTGCTGCTGTAATTCTAAATTCAACACGGTCATCAGCAACAGTAGCACTAATGCCAGTTAGGTTAGCAGTAGTGTTAATAACGTTGGCAAATGCTGTCATTGATGATGTTGTTACACTAAACACCACAGCAATATTATTAATAGTCATTGTAGCACCACCAGTTAGCACATTGGTGATGTCTGACGACACTGAAGTTAAACTAGATTTAACTACAGGTAATGTATCAGCCCAGGTGCTGCTGCCTAATGCTACCCAGTCATTTAAATAGTTCTTTTTGTAGATAAAATTGTTATCGTCTGTGACCACTACAGCATAATCGCCCTTGTTCCCAATGCTGTTTAACGGAGCTGAAGGAGATCCTGTAGTATCATTCAATGACGAAATAACAATAGGGGTTTTTTCTACAAAAGGAGTTTCTAGTACACTAATACTTTCATCAAATTCATAAATGCCCCAAGTACTAGTAGCAGTGTCTAACCAATTGGTCCCATTAACCGGATTGCCCACTGGACGTACACTAGTTCCTACTAGGTCATCTAGGTTAATGTCTGCTCTAACTACCCATGCACGATTACCTAATCCTAATGCACTGTAAGCAGCCATTAATCCATATTCGTTTAATTCGTCACCATGTATAGGCGTGTCATTGACAGTTCTACGGAATATAGGCGCACCAAATGTGGTGGCTAATTCACGTTGACTAGTGATCCCATAAGCCTTTCCTGCATTGGCCTTGGTGGTGCCTGGAGCAATTACGCCATTAATGGTTTTATTTTCAGCTGTGGCAATTACCACAAATGGTACGGTGCCAACCGCCGAAGGTAAGTATTGACTTTCATCAATTACGGTTACCTCAATTCCTGGAGATACAAGAGCCATGATTTTTTCCTTATTTTAGGCTTGAAACCTTTGCTATTATTTATTTTAAAACCTAAAAACTGCCCAGGACGCGGTCCTTTCCTAGGTCCTTTCCATAATAAATAGCATCATGCAGAGAAAAATTTGTCCTATATGTCGAATTAATCCGGTGGCTTTAAACTATTACAGAAAAAACAAGGCCTATTATCGTACTGCCTGCACCAGTTGCATTCACAGAAAAAGAAAACCCGTACCTGAAGTGCCCAGCTGGGTTAGGTCAGGGTACAAAAAAAGCGATCGGTGCGATCGTTGTCAGTTCAAGTTTAAGTTAGCCGAGCAAAGTAATGTTTATTACGTAGACGGTAACTTACAAAATAGCAGTTGGGTAAACTTAAAAACTATCTGTCTTAACTGTCAGGTTGACGTCAGCAAGACTCGATGGCGTCCGAGTAATTTAACACCAGACTTTTAATCTGAGTATAAAGCTCATCGACTGTGCCGTTGTTATCAATGACTTGATCAAACTTAGTGCCCAACCAAGCCCATTCACTAGGATGAATATCAGGATAGCGTGATTTCATATCTCGCTCTTGATCAGAAATAATCCATTGATCATCTTCGTGTGTATGCACAGTCTGTAGGGCACAGGCTAACCATTCCGGCGGAGTGCCACGTTCTACACAGACCATTTTACCGCCTACGCTGCGGATAGCACGAACTTCGTTGGGGAAACGTACATCAGAAATCACAATGTCATCGGTGCTTTGACGTAGTTTATTTTCTAAACTGGCTACCCAAATGTCATCATGGAAGCCATGACGACAAACATCGGTACCCCAGTACTGTAAGATCCAGCGTGGTGTAAGCGTAGGCATTTTGAGTCGTTCAGCCCACCAGGGGTCTACTTGTTCACGCCAGGCACGACTAGCAGCAGTACGCCCTTCCAGCATGATTCGGTCCCAACCAAATACACAGGCTATGGCATCTTTTAGGGTATTGGCAAAACTTTCTCTACGAAAGCCGTGATAGTTGACTAGGTAGTCGGCCACAGTGTCTTTGCCTGAACCTATGAATCCTGATATGCCAATGACTTTAATCATAGTGTAAGTTTACACTATCATAAAGTCGCAGTCAATAGTTATACCCCGAATCTATTTTTGGTCGGTGCCCGAACTGGACTCTTGCTGTTAGTTTGTGCCAGCTCTACACTGCCCTCGCCAGTGGATCTGCTGGATTTGATGCCCATGGTACGTTCAGCTCCAAGACGGATTTCCTTGTCGCCTGCACTGTAATCAATGGTATTAAAATTACTACCAATTGGTCCTTTTTGATACATGTCACGATCTGGGCTTGCGGCTAGTGCGATCCCAAATCTATAAGCCAGGTATGGATTGTTGTTGTTATCTAATGCATCATACTGAGTTAAATTAGGCAAGGCTTCTTTAGCAGACTTACGTAAAGGCTTTCTACCAGCCGACTCACGTATGATTTCTATGATTTTCATACACCGTACCTATTCTTTTTCTTAGCAGCCACAGGACTTTGATTGTTTACGTGATTAGGTTCTCGGCTTTTATGATCTGTAACCACAGGGTTAACCTTGGTCTTAATTGATTTAAAAGCCTGTTTAAACATTTTTTCTTCTTCATTGGTATAGGGCACAGCCACATTATCATGATGAAACCAAGTCCTATCATCAACATCTAACTTTTTATTGCTACCATCAGACATGGCCACTGCCATACCAACACGATTAAAATTGTAATCATATCCTGCTCCGTGACCATCATTGTACGTCATGGTCTTATGGAAAGCATGTTTATGATCGGGGTTTAGTTCTCCTTTGGTACCTTCTTGAATTATTTCTGTAATTTTCATTATCCCATCACCCATGTTAATGGCATGCTGCCGTCTACTAGATTTTTTAGGTCTTCTTCTAATTTGGTCATTTCTTCTCTGCTTTCTGCAATCAATGCTGTACCGTTGAGTTGTGTACCGCCCTGTGGCCCAGCTAGAGTTGAAAATTTGCTACGAGCTTCGCCTAAGATTCCCTTAGCAAAACTATAGGCATAGTCTTGAATCCAAGGAAAAATGTAAGGATCATTTAAAATCATCACATCAGGCTTTTTGTTATAGATATGCAACAGCACACTTTCTGCTGGCGTGTCTGTAAATGAACTAGAAATCTGTGTTTTACTAATGTTAATGGTTTCAACACTGGCAGCACCTAGTGTATTCGCAGCAGTTATTACTATAGTGTTTGTGGTAATGTCAACTGAAGCAACTTGGTAGTTGCCGTTGTAGCCACTGATTGGGCAGTTTTGAATACGCAATGATCCACCAGCTTGAATAGCCGCCTGTGGTTGTGTGGTAACAATGGTAATAGTGCTACCAACAGCAGTGCCACTGGCAGTAATACTATTAGCTCTAATGTAGTTTCTGCCGGTGTCGGGAATCTTACGTACAATGGTCAACTTGCGTGTAGCTGGATTCCAGGTAAAATTAATATGGCCGCCAAACATACGCATGGCTTGTTCTTGATACTGAGTAAACAATTCATAATTAGCCAGCCCACCAACACGACCTGCAACCAACATATAGGTATTTAGGTATCCACTGGCAAAAGGTTCAAATTGGCTAGCAGTGGTACCAGTAACTGATCCTATGCCACGACGGAAAATTTGACGCACATGCTGAATTTCTGAAGGCAGTATATACTCTTGTGTTTCAGGTAACAGCTCAAGAAACGCATAACTTTCTTCAGTACTGTTCGAAGCTTTTTGTCGGTACTTGATCAGAGCTTGACGTATGGCAAGATCATAGTGATCGCTGTCTAACTCCACATCCACTAGCCCGTCTGCTAGACGCAGTCTTATGTAATCTTTGATTTCCCTGCGTTTTTGGTCAAGTGTGCCATCTAGCTGGTTTTGATTAAACGCAATAGGCCCAGGACCACCCAGACTGTCTGTGGCTATGCTTTGTCTTTCGTTTAGTCCCTGTTTCAATAATGCCATAAAAATAGTCCTTAGATAACATATTTACCTAAGGACCGGGCAGTTAAGCCACTTTGAGTAACAAGGTATCCTCGCCGATGCGTCCGTTGAGCCGCACTTCAACAGCTTTGATGTCTTTTAAGAATGTGCGTAATGCTACCTTACCAGCTCGTGTAAACTCTTTGAGTTGCTCATCGGGCTTACGCAGTGTCTTGGCTAGGCTCTTGGTTTCATCATAGCCCGTAATTGATGTACCTTTGACACCAAGTTGACCCATGGCTTCCGCAACATACCGACCCAGTTTACGAGTTTTGGTGTTGAATACCCAAAGCTCTTGGGCGCCAATGATGTCGGTAGGGTTGATACTAACAACCTTGAGCGTACGATCTTCTCGCGCAAACTTAAGACGTGCCACAACCTTTTCCTTTGCTGGAGCCTTACGGACTCTTGCCTTTTTAACTGCCTTCTTACCTCCGCGGTACTGCTCGATTCCAGCCAGTAGATCAGCAAGAAAGGTAAAAAGACGTTTGTAATCACCAGCGCGATAGTGACGATATGACTCCACCAATTGTGCATCTGTTTTATCCTGAGCAGACATGAGTTCTTGTGTACGATTTTGAAACACAGTCTCATATTTACCCAATTGGCTCTGCGGAACTCGATGCACAGTTAAAAAGTCATATATCTTGAAATCTGTTTTTGCACCTCGCAACACTTCATCGTAGATGCCTTCGACTTCGCCGATTAACTCTGCTGTGCGTTCTTGTAGCCTGTCCTGGATAGTAACTTTACGTTCTACAACCTGTGTAGGAGTAGCAATAACCTCATCCCCAGCGTCACCATGTTTAGCAGCCAAAGCCATGCTATACTCAACTTGCTGATGTAAGTACTTGACATGCCGATCCAACAAAGGCATACCACGACGATGAGCCATAATCAAGCTACAAGGCGTCATAACCACATAGCGATCACCTATGCGCTCAAATCTGTCAATGACCTTTTTATCAAACTTAGCATTACGTCTTACCCAATCATTGAGGTACTTGCGGCACTGCTTGACTGAATAGTGGTAATTGTAGTACTGAAAACTTTTACGTAGGTGATGGTCAAATGTGGCTTCATCGAAACCTAGAGCACGTTCAGTATCCCATTGCGGCTCCGGACCTGTGGCTTTTTCATCACTGGCTAGCACACGAGCATTGGGCTCTTTTTTCTTGGGTACTTTGATGCCTTTGATTTTAGCCATTATCACACTCCTAAATAGTCAACAATGCTAGTGTAACATATTGATCAAGATTTGTCACGGCTTCTTGGAACTTGTTGTCTAAATCCAACAGTCGATGATTTACCATTTTATTGCGGCTGTTGACTTGTTCTTGTGCTATTTCCCGTTTGAGGTTTTCGCAGGTACGGTACATTTTGAGCAGATCTCGACGAACAGCATAGGGTTTGATCATGCGTATACGCTCAGGCAACTGCTGGTAAAGCTCATTGGTATCTGGGTGCATACTGTAATTATACACGCTATCCGAAATTTGTCAACTCTTTAACCATAAATACTAGATATTTACAAGGAATCGCAGTGCCCAGACTAAGTTTATGGAAAAACGGTACTCATAGCAATGACTACAAGTTTTTTGATCGACGCATATCCGAAATCTTTACCATTTCGGGTACAGGTGTGCTGGTACACAAATACCTAGGGCCTATAAATCAAACTGGTAGCACAGATCTTACTCAGCCCAGCTATACCACTCAAAGCGAAATGAACATTCAAGATCTGTTGTTACTGGAAAATCGTGATCGCAAATACGAGGAAAACGTATATCGTATGCGTGGTATCTATCAGGTAACCGACAATGCGTTCGATCTTACACAGTTCGGTCTGTTTCTTCAAACTGGTACACTGTTTATGACCTTTCATATCAACGACATGATTGAAACTCTTGGGCGCAAAATCATGAATGGCGATGTGTTGGAACTAGAACATCTCATCGATTACGAAACCCTAGATCCCAGTATACCAATAGCATTGAAAAGATTCTTTGTGGTATCGGATTGTACTCGTGCTGCCGAAGGCTATAGCCCAACTTGGTGGCCACATTTATGGCGCTGTAAGATTAACCCACTGGTAGACAGCCAAGAATATAAAGACATACTGGATCGCATGACTGTGTCGCCAACCAATTCTACACCACTGAGTGAGATTTTAAGTAGCTATAATCAATACATCGACATCAATGACGCTGTGGTAGATCAAGCTGAAGCAGACATTCCTGCCAGTGGGTATGATACCAGTGCTCTTTATCATCGCAGCGAAGACACCAAGTCACCAGATTTTGCTGTAAATGGGTACTTAACCGGTAATGGAGTACCTCCTAATGGATTACCAACCACGTCAGGTATTTCATTTCCTAATAATCCTGTTGAAGGACAATATCATTTGAGAACTGACTATCTCCCAAATAGACTATTTAGATACGATGGTGCACGTTGGACCAAGATCGAAGACAGTGTACGCACTAGCATCAGCAATAACGATGTTGCCAACAAGACTCAACGCAATAGTTTTGTTACCAATAACCGTACATTCACTGATGTTAGAGGAAATACACAGCCTGAAAAACAAAATCTCAATGACATACTCAAACCCAGGGCTGATAACTAACCATGAGTTCATATTTTTATTCAGGTCAAATACGACGTTTTCTACAACAATTTATTAGAGTACTTAATAACTTTGAAGTAGAGCTAGGACAAAACCGTAATGGTGTAAGAACTCTGATGCGTGTACCAATTTACTACGGCGACAGCAGTAGGCAAGTTGCTAGTATCATAGCTAAAAACTCAGAAAACAATTTACCCAGCGTTCCAGCAATGAGCGTGTATGTCAGTGACTTTGTTTATGATCGTGCTAGACTACAAGAACCTCAGTTTGTTAGCAAGATGCAGGTACGTCAACGTGCTTATGATCCCACCACTGGTCAATTCACACAGTACCAAGGCGATTTACTTAGTGTAGAACGTTTGATGCCAGTTCCTTATATGTTAACTCTTAAAGTTGACATATGGACCAGTAACACCGATCAAAAATTCCAGTTACTTGAGCAGATAGCAGTGCTGTTTAATCCCAGTCTCGAGCTACAAAACAGCGACAGTTATGTGGATTGGACTAGTTTGAGCTATATTACGCTAACCGGTTCAGTGTTTAGTAGTAGAACTGTGCCCATCGGGACCGAAGATCCCATAGATGTCAGCACACTGACCTTTGAATTACCAGTGTGGTTAAGTGCTCCAGCCAAAGTTAAGCGACAAGGCGTCATACAAAAAATCTTGGCCAATGTATACGATGCACAAGGCACAATCGATCAAAACAATGAAATTTTTGATATAGCAGCCAGCGTGTTTGCTACACAAAGAATCTACACACCCATTAATCTAAACGTAGTTTATCTTGGCAATACCTTAAAACTATATGTCAATGACAGCGAAATTGCCTTTGATGACGGCACAGTACCACCAATGACTGCGGGAGATTGGACTGTGGCAGTGCGTACTTTTGGTGAACTCAGTGGCACCGGCAACGTAGACTTGCTGACCAACGGCATTAGCCAGGTACGACTAGAAAACGATGGCATCACCGTGGTAGGCTCAGTGGCTTATCATCCCACTGATGCCAGTTTATTAATATTCAATGTTGACACTGATACCATGCCAGTTAACACCTTGACAGCAATTTCAGCTATTGTTGATCCTCGGAACGTCACAGTAACCAGTGCTTTGCTTAATCCCACAGTGGGCACACGTTATTTGATACTGGACAACATAGGACACACGGACAATGATGACAATAACGCTCTTACCATAGACGGAGCACCAGTGTGGAATCGAGCTGGACAGCCACAATTGATTGCCAATGCCAACGACATTATACAATGGGATGGATCAAAATGGCTAGTGTCCTTTGATAGTCAGCTAACTACTAGTGTACAGTATGTAACTAATCTTACTACCGGTGTTCAATATAAATGGAAAAACAATCAATGGTCAAAAAGCGTGGAAGGGCGGTACGGCGTGGGAGCCTGGAGCTTCGTTCCAAATTGATACAAGGTGTTGGCGCCTTAATCTACAGTAAAAAAACACAAAGATATCTTTTTTTATTACGCAATGGCGGTAGTTGGCCCATGACCTGGGCATTACCGGGTGGCAAAATGAATGCCAACGAAACTGTTATAGTGGGTTTGGCCAGGGAAATCGAGGAAGAACTAGGCGGGCGTATCAATGATCCCAAGTTGATTCCCATTGAAAAGTACACCAGCGAAGATCACAGATTCATTTATCATACATTTTTTATCAGCGTTGATGATGAGTTTGTACCTGAACTCAACGATGAGCACATTGGGTATGCCTGGTTACCACTGCAAGCATTGCCCAAACCCTTGCATCCTGGCATAACAAGAACCATGAACAGCGAAATAGCTTTATCTAAAATACAAATTTCAGAACAGTTATGTTAACCAGTGAATGTGCCTGAGCTGTTGAATACGTGTGTGGTTTTGTTGTTTACAGCATCATAAGTTACTGTGCCACCAGATGCACGTTGAATTCCGGTATATCTAAATAGTACCACACCTGACCCGCCGGTGCCACCTGTATTTTGACCCGAGCTACTTTGCCCACCACCTCCGCCACCGGTGTTAGCTGTTCCGTTACCTCCGAATGCATCAGATCCATTGGCTGAACTACTACCGCCTCCGCCGGCGCCACCTGATTCACCGCCGCAACAGAAGTTACCTCCGGTACCGCCTCCGCCTC
>JACCDP010911408.1_pt1 | contig 10641 bp, 8 predicted proteins | sample 7445841 | NCBI WGS metagenome assembly JACCDP01 (sample SAMN15323441, study PRJNA562643) | freshwater metagenome | isolation source: river surface water | place: USA:Blue River Watershed | collected 2017-08-17
ATCGCGCGCTGGCGCTGACCACCTGAAAGTTGGTGTGGGTACTTATCAATTGACGTTGCTGGATCTGGAATTTCGACCATTGTGATTAATTCAAGTGCACGTGCACGCGCCTCTTTTGGACCCATGTCAAAGTGAGTACGAAGAGTTTCGATAATCTGGAAACCAATTGTGTAGACAGGGTTGAGCGCAGTCATTGGCTCTTGGAAAATATAGGCAACTTCTTTTCCACGGAACTTACGAAGAATTGAACCCTTCGCGCCCAACATTTCCTGACCCTTAACTTTTACGCTACCGCTCTGGCGAGCATTACTTGCAAGAAGTGTCATCAAACCCATAGCTGTTGTGGACTTACCTGAGCCGGACTCACCCACGATTGCAAGAACTTGGCCAGGGTTAACTTCAAAATTCATGTTAACCGCAGCTGGATACCAGATGCCATCAACCCAAAATTCGACGGTAAAGTCGTGGACCTTAAGTACTGGCTCGCTCATCGGAGAACCTTTCGTGAGAGACTACTTGTATGAGTAATTCTGAGATTTACCGTCCGAGAAGTAGTTACTTCTTTGCTGGTGCTATCTATATTCTCTGCGCTGGACTTGTTGGCCAAAGCTTCTTCACCGAAACTTCCGAAGGAATCGCAACCACGATCGCGTGGTGCTCGCTCGTTGCTTACGCTTTTCACTTGAGTTTTGTTCGCCCCAAGGTCACCTTCTTTGATGAAGGAATCACAATTACCAACCCGTTGAAAGAGATCACTGTCGGTTGGGGTGAAATCGAAGATATTAGCGCTCGATACTCGATGTATATCCAAGTAGGTGGCGAGAAGATTTACGCTTGGGCGGCTCAAGCCCCAGGCAGATATCACAGCAGAACTGTCCACGCCAGTGAAGTTCGTGGATTGAAGATCCCCGATCTTTACAACATGAGACCCGGTGAATCGCCTCGTACTCACTCTGGACAAGCTCTCGCTCTTGCTCGCATCCGCATGGAAGCTTTTCACGCCACTGGCGGCAGTGCCAATAGAGGTGCGTGTAGTTACCGAACTGAATTTAATCGAAACGGTCTTACTACGCTGATTACTCTCTTTGTAATCGCTTGTGCGCTGAGTATCTTCTAAAACTGCACTAGTCATTTTTTGCTGCAATTCGTGCCTGAACCTTCGCGCGCTCTTTATCTTTCTTAGTCAGACGACGACGTTGACGTGGATCGAAAGCATCACGAAGTCCATCGCCGATGAAGTTAATGCAGAGTGCGATAGTAATAATGAGAAGACCTGGCCACCAGAAAAGCCAAGGGCGGATTGTAAATGAATCTTGGTATTGGCTAATCAGAGATCCCAGAGAAACATCTGGTGCAACAACACCAAAGCCCAAGAATGAGAGTGCAGTCTCAAGCAGGATCGCACCTGACATCAAGAGCGTAATCGAAACGATGATCACACCCACTGCGTTTGGAAGAATGTGCTTAAAGATAATGCGACGATCACTTGCGCCGGCAACTCGGGCTGCGTCAACGAATTCGAGCTCTCGAAGTTTCAGGAACTCGCCTCGAACAAGTCGCGAGAGTCCAACCCAAGCAAAGAGCCCTAGATAGAAAGCAAGGAATCCGACACCGAGGTTACCGAAGTGATAACCAACTACTGAACCAATAATGATTGTTGGGATCGTGATGATGAAATCGGTAAAGCGCATAAGCACTGAATCAACCCAACCACGGAAGTAGCCAGAGATTGCACCGATGATGATTCCGATAGTTCCACCGAGAAGACCGATAACTGATGCTACATAGAGAGAGCGCTGTGCACCTCTCATGACCATTGCAAAGTAATCTTTACCAATGTCATCTTGGCCGAATGGATGCCGTCCAAGTCCCATGCCGGTTCCATCGATAAATGAGGGAACTACATCTAACGTTGGGCATCCGACAATTCCTTCAGGACATCCCTCAGTGCGAAGATCAAGAAGCTCGTCATATCCAAACCTCCACCAACCTGGGATTCGAATCGGACCAATCTTTGTGTCAAGGGCTGTAAAGACCGCGATGATAAGGAAGCTGAGTACGAATACAGATGTCATCGCACCTTTGTGGCGCACAAAGCGGCTACGAACAATCTGACCTTGGCTTAGGCCTTCAGTCTCTTTATTCATAATGGCTTGTTCGCCTGTAGTAATTGACTCTTCTTTATCTCGCTTACGCTTTAACATTATTTACCTCCTGCGCCGGCACGAATACGTGGATCCAGCGCTGAGTAGAGAAGATCGGCGACAAGGTTGGCCGATACAGCCATAAATCCGGTGAGCAAGAAGACGCCCATCAGAAGATTGAGGTCAAAGGAGTTGATGGCAGCGTAAAAAAGCGTACCCATTCCGAGCCAGCCAAAGATGCGTTCGGTAATGATTGCACCACCAATAATAGATGCAAAGTCAACGACCATGATTGTTGCAATTGGAATCATGGTGTTTCTAAATGCATGGCGCATGATTACCGTGCGTTCTGTAAGTCCCTTTGCACGCGCCGTCCGAATATAATCCTGATTAAGAACTTCAAGAAGTGTTCCACGCGAGAAGCGAACATAACCAGCAAATGAGATAAGAAGTAGTGCCAAAGTAGGCAAGAACATATGGACAAGAGCATCGAGCAAGCTCATCCAGAAGTTACCTGGCTCTAACAATGCATTTACTTGGCCGATTGTTGGGATCGGGCGGAAATAGACCGCATCGGACTCCATATATGGCTTCCAGGTCTGCATCAACTTATCGACGACTACAAGGAATCCCATGATGAAAATTGAGAGGACCGATGTACGAATAATTGGCCCGCGATCGATCTTTGAGAACTTGAGGGAGACTAGAACAGCAAAGGCAAGTGAGACGATAACAATAAGTGGATAGATAAGGACCTTTGCATCACGTTCAAAGAGCCACTGAACAGGGTAGTAAGCAACGACTGTAAAAGCGGCCATTGTGAGTGCAGATCTGAGTGCGGCCTTATTCGAAATTCCGGTAGAGAGTTGAGTGACTCCGAAGGCCACACCGACCGAGAGGATTCCAATCACGATCGGGCCAAGAGATGGGTTGGCAAACCAACCGGTAACGCTTAGGAAGGAAAGGAGTGCAAAGTTTGCGAGAAAGACGCCACCGAAAATCATGAGGACTCGTTTTCGAGTACCGCTAATGATCGCCGACCAGAAGACTCCACTGGCCACACTCAGCCCAATCAACCACTGCGGTGAAATAGTCGGTTCACTGAGGAATGTATTGAACTGAATTGCGAGGTACTCCTTGAGAAGAACTGCAACCCAGAAAATTGGAAGCGAGAAGAGAAGGAAGGAGATAAAGGTCATTGCGTAGTCAAAACGTGAGTATTGACGCAACGCGGTGACGATTCCGATTGAGATACCGAGAATGATCGCAATAATTGTTGCTGCTGTAACAAGTCGAAGTGTGATTGGTAGTGCCACGAGAATTTCTTCGATGACGGGCTTCGAGGTGCGGGTTAATCCAAAATCTGGGTTGCCGATAAAGATTCCCAGAACGCCGCGTAACCATAGGAAGTAGCGCAGAGGTGGCGGCACATCTAATTGAAGGTCGCGGGTGAGCGCGAGAATCTGTTGCTTTGCGTTAATTTCTTTACTCAGGCGTAGCTCGCCAAGTGGATCGCCGGAAATGGCAGCTAAGTTGTACAGAATAAAGCTTGAACCAAAGAGAATGACGAAAAGAACGCCCAGGCGACGTGAGATGTAAGCGATCACTTTTCAAAACACCTTTCACTTGCCTGTCGAAGTAAATACCTGCTAGAAGCCATCGGAATTGTATCCGAAAGAACAAGAAAGAGTGGCATCCAGATTGCTCCGGATGCCACCCCTCCTTAACTTATTTATTCACAAAATAACTTCTCAATTGGAGAATTAGTTTGTGAATGACCAATCCCATAGGTTCCAAACTAGGTTTGGAGAGAATGGTGATGGTGCAACGCCTTGCAACTTAGCGTTTACACCGTTAGCTGATGGGTGCTGGAAGACAGGAAGCGTTACCGCATCCTTGATCAACTCTGCATCAACTTGTGCGAAAAGATCTGCGATCTGTGCTGGAGTCTTTGGTGAAGCACCAAGCTCCTTGTAGATCTTGTCGATTTTTTCATTTGAGTAACCCTGAGCATTTGCTTGAGTCTCGTATGTTCCAACGTTTCCTGACTGGAATGCAGCGCTCTTTACCCAAGCAAAGAATGCAGCGTCATACTTTGGATCCTCAAGGAATGAAGACCAACCTGATGTAGGTGTTACATCTACATCAAAGCCTGCCTTCGCCCATTCAGCCTTTGCAAGTGCTGCCTGAGCAACACGACGTGCGTTAGATGGCTGTCCGAAGAGAAGCTTGATCTTTACAGATCCGCTACCAGCTGCTGCATCAGGGAAGTGCTTCTTCACCAATGCAAGTGCTGATGCTGTACGTGATGCTTGTGTACCAGCTGTGAACTTAGAGACACCTGACTTTGCAATGATCTGCTTGTAACTTGGCTCTGAGTTAAAGACCATCAAAGAGTTCATCAACTCTGATTTTGCGTTGATTGGCTTAATGATCTTTGCCATGATCTCTTCGCGTGGGTATGCAAGGAGGAAGGCTGTACGTAGATCCTTTGCCTTCTGTGACATTCCAGCGAATGGACCGTTGTAAGGAGCTGTTGTTCCGTATGCAGGACCAACGCGTAGATCGAGGTGCTCGTAAACAGCCTGATCTCCACCGATTACCTTAACTGCTGGTGCCATTGCCTTAAGTTGTGCAACAGCATCTGCTGTTGGCTGACCGGCATAGATATCAACTTCGCCGTTCTTAAGTGCCTGTGCAGCAGCTGTTCCGTCACCGATAACCTTAAATACAACGCGCTCAAGGGCCTTAACCTTTGGACCTGAGTTGTACTTAGGGTTGCGGACCATTACAACTGAACCATTAGGAACAGCTGACTTAACCATGAATGGTCCGTTACCAACTAGAAGAAGTGGGTTGGTTGAGGCGTTTACAGTGTTGATCTTGTAATCCTGTGACCAGATCTTTCCGATCTTCTTTAGTGTTGCTGTGTTGTATGTATCGAATGCCTTATAGAAGCGCTCTTTAGCTGCGATGTTCTCTGCAACTGTTCCGAGCTTTGTCTTTCCTTCTGCCATCAAGATCATTGTGTGAACTGGTGATGGGCCAGGTGAAAGTAGGCGCCAGTCTGGAACCTGTGCTTGGTATTCAATAGTTACAGACATCTTGTCTGGAGAAAGAATTGGAAGACCAACGACGTTCTGCTCGTAAAGTCCACCGTAACCAAGTGAGTCAAACGCTGGAGCCACATTTGCATCGCTTGGATCTCCAAGACCTGCAATCTGTGAGTATGTTCCAGCTGAAGTGACGTGTGAGAGAAGCAGATCGATACCGTTGATAGGTGTTCCATCTGACCAGACACGACCCTTATTGACTGTGTACTGAACCTTGAAAGGCTTCTTGCTGACAATCTTGTAGGTACCGAATGCGGTGTTATCTACAAGTGTTGCCTTGTTGTTGTAATAGGTGAAGCCGATACCTGAAAGGTATGCAACGTCAGTGTTGAATGTGAGGTTCATGTTTGACACGCTTGGGTTCAAGCCTGTCAAAGCATTACTTTGTACGATTTGTACCGTGGTCTTTCCTGCTGCATTAGCCGGGCTAAGCAGACCGAAAGCAAGACCTGCCGTTGCGGCTGTAGCAATTGCTACGCGCGCGAGACGGTTTAGCTTCATATTTCCTCCTAGAGGGGTTAATAGATAGATGTGAAGAGTCGACCTGCCTCACAGCAATCTTTGGGTGGGCAAAGTCTGCCGTAGCCGTCAGTAATAGGCAATTGGCCCAGATAACGATTAGGCCACGATTAGGCGTGTTCGGGTGCCCGAAGGGAGCTGGGCTAAGGGTGATTTATTTGGCTGAACCTGCTGCGCCCGAAGCACCTGCTGCGCGGGCCTTATCAATAGCTTCGGTCGTTAAAACTCGGATCGCATAGAGAAAGAGGAGAAAGCCCAAAGCTGCACCAACAAAGTAGACGGATCGGAATGCCATCTCACGTCCAAAAGGGCCTTGAAGGAGGGCCACCAATCCTCCGCCGAGCAGTGTTCCAATCGGAATAGTTCCCCAGGCAAAGAATCGATAAACGCTATTCACGCGGCCTAATAAATTTGTCGGAATCAAACTTTGTCGAAGAGAAACGGTAACAACATTCCAAAGGACTGCGGTGAATGTCTCGATCACCACGAGAACCCAGACGATGTACCACTGCGATGTAAAGCCGATTAACAAAGTTGAAAGTGGCATTACAAAGAGAGCTAGCGCCAGTGAACGTCCACTTCCAATCTTTTCGGAAACTTTGGGACCGAGCAAACCGCCCGCGATTCCTCCTATAGCGCCAGCGGTTCCAAGGATTGCAAAGATAAAGACAGTCGTATCAAGAACTTCTTGTGCAAAGAGAATAAAGACTGCGCCAGTAAGTGAGGCAATTCCATTAAGTAATCCCAAGATGATTGCCATTGGACGCAGCAACGTATGGCTCCATAGCCAAGAAAATCCTTCTTTTATCTCGGCCCGAAAATTCAATGGCTCTGTTTTTTTCTCTGGAGAAAAACTCTTCACCGTCGGTTTCATACTCGCAATCAACGCCGCTGCAATAAAGAAGGTTGCCGCATCGACGAAGAATGGGAGAAATATTGCAATCGCGATAATAAAACTTCCAAGTGGTGGACCGATAAATGAATTGGTAAGAGATTCAGCCGACCACATGCGGCCGTTAGCTTTCTCTAGATCTTTATCCTCGACAACTGCTGGCATCAAAGTTTGCGCGCTGTTATCTCGCAAGACTTCGGCTAGACCGAAGAGAAATGCTGTTACCAAGATAACTGAATAGAGCATGTAATTAGTTTCTAGTTCAGTGAGCGAAGTTAACTCGTTGAGCGAGGGAAGAGAGTCCCTTTCGAGATAGACAAAGACTCCGACGGCAATAGTGAGTAATCCGCGCGCACTATCCATCGCAACAATAATTTTTTTGCGGTTGAAACGATCGGTAATTACTCCAGCATGCAGAGTGAAAATCAGCCATGGCAAACGAGAAACAACGGCTGATAGCGCAATCAATAAAGGGGATCTCGTTACTGCAGAAGCCAGCCATGGGTATGCGATTGAGACAATTCCGTCCCCTAAGTTTGAGATCGTTGTCGCACTCCAGAGCTTCCAGTACGAAGCCCCGAGCTTATTTTTTACCTTCGATGACTTCACTGTGGTCCCCTTGGCTCGTCTGGTTACCTAAACGGTAAATAAAACTAAATGCAGACACTGAGATCAGAGTAGTTGCGATGCCGCCGATGATCAAAGGTAAACGCAGGCCGCTCTGGGCGATAACTCCACCGATGAATGCGCCAATTGGCATGACTCCCCAGACGAAGGTACGTCTTGCCCCGTGGATACGTCCATATAACTTGGATGGAATAAGTACTTGATAACACGACATCAACAAGATGTTCCAGTTGGTGATCGTGAAGGATGAGATAAATCCGATGGCTCCAAAGATCCAATAATTGGGAGCAAAACCTTGAAAGAGAACTGTTATCGATGAGATGAATACAGCTACGGCGAGAACAGCGCCGCGCCCAAACTTCTTTGACAAGGTTGCAGTGAGGATTCCACCTAGGACTGCACCAGAACCAGCGCCGGCCATAAGGACGCCGAAGTACTGAGTGGGAAGATCGAGCGTCTCTGTAATAAAGAGAATGAGCGTTGATGTAGAGAGCGAATAGAAGAATCCGAGAGATGTCGTAGTCGCAACCAAACGCCTTAAAGGTCTGTCATTCCAGAGATAGTTAAGACCAAATTTGATATCACCTATAAATGATTTCTGCTCAGTCTCGCTGACCGTAGCCGAGGAACCATGTGAGATCAGATGAGCCGGAATCATGAATACGAAGATGGCTGCGATTAGAAATCCAAGGCTATTAAGAACAAATGGCAGCACAATGGCGGTGGCGTAAAGGAATCCACTCAGTGGTGCACCAATGAAGTTCTGAACCACTGTCTCTGCAATATTCAGTCGCGAATTGGCCTTCTCGAAATGCTTCTTCTCAAGAATTACTGGGATGAGTGATTGCGCCGCTGTATCTGCTGCAACCTCACATGTTCCGATGATAAATGTTGCCAAAAGCAGCCAATAAATTGTGATGTGATCTGTTGAGATCGCCAGTGCGACAAGTCCTGCGACAATAAAGCGAATTGAGTTGGTGAGAGTGACTAGGAGTCTCTTATCTGTGCGATCAACGATCAGGCCGATCGGAATCGCAAAGAGAAGCCAAGGCAACATCACAAATGCGCTGAGCAGTGAAATCAGTACAGGATCTTTTGTAAGCGAAATTGCGAGCAACGGGGCTGCGACAGCGAGAAGTCCATCAGAAAGGTTGCTGATAACGCTTGCGCTAAAGAGTCGATTAAACGCTGGACCTAACTTTTCAGACATCTACCTGAGTACCCACAGGATTCCAGCCACCAGGAATCATCTCTTGAGCCTCTTCAGGTCCCCACGTTCCCTCGAAATATGGATGTACGCGATCAGGTGACTTTAAAACTTCATCAAGAATCTTCCATGAATGCAAGACCGCATCAATGCGAGTAAATCTAAAGTGATCACCAAGCATTGCAGCTCGCAATAGGCGCTCATACGGACCTTGGCGATCGCCAAACTCAGTAACGAACTCCACGGTGAGATCGATTTCCTCTGTCGTTAACTTTGTTCCAGGCTTTTTAGCCAATAATGAAATATCTACACCATCTTTAGCGCCGAGACGGAAGCGAACCGCATTGGGATTGCCGCGACCAAATAGCTCACGCGGTGGCTTTTTGAATTCCACAAGAACTTCCAAAACAGTCTCTGGCATCTTCTTACCGGTGCGCATATAGATAGGTACGCCAGCCCAACGCCAATTATCAATAAAGACCTTCATTGCAACAAAGGTCTCAGTATCTGAATTTTCAGCAACGCCTTCTTCATCCAAATAACCTACGTACTGACCACGAATTACATCATCAGCCTTGATGTCACGAATTGCAGAGAGGACCTTGATCTTTTCGTTCTGCATATCCTCTGAACTAATGCTGATCGGTGGCTCCATCGTGAGCATCGTTAACACCTGCAAAATGTGATTCTGTAATACATCTCGCGTTGCGCCCACGCCGTCATAGAACTTTCCGCGGCCTTCGATGCCGAATTTTTCCGCCATGGTGATCTGGATATTCGAAACGTAATTTCGATTCCAGACTGGTTCAAAGAGAGTGTTTGCAAAGCGAAAAACCAAGAGATCTTCAACCGCTTCTTTTCCAAGGTAGTGATCGATGCGGTAGATCTGATCTTCAGGCAATACCTGTTTGAGTTCGCTATCAAGCTGGATCGCAGATTCGAGATCACGGCCAAAAGGTTTTTCAACTACAACGCGTGCCTTTTTGGTGATTCCCACCTTTGCCAAACCCTGTGTGATCTTTGCGAAATGCTCTGGTGCAATAGCCAGATAAATAACTGGTAATTTGAAATCCTTGATGAGATCAGCCAGCTTTACAAATGTCTCCGGATCTTCATAATCGCCAACCAGTAACTGCATCTCATTAAGTACCTTGCTAAGAACCTTCTCATCAGCCTCTGGCTTGCGCGCACGAATGGCCGCCTCAACATTTGAGCGAAATACATCTTGGGTCCACTTTGAAGATGCCACGCCAAAGATCTTTACATCGAGCTCATTCAGTTCTTCGAGATCGTAGAGGGCAGGAAATAATTTCTTCTTCGCTAAATCTCCGGTCGCGCCAAAGAGAACTAAAGCATCAGCCTTCATTTACTTACGCTTTCGGTTTTTCATTGTGGCCGCCGAACTTGTAACGCATTGCGCTCAAGACTCGGTTAGCAAATTCATCATTATTTCGTGATGCAAAACGTGCATAGAGTGAAGCACTTAATACATGTGCAGGAATTCCTGCCTCAATTGCGGCCTGGACAGTCCAACGTCCTTCACCACTATCGCTGACTTGTGTTGAATATTCGGTGAGTTCTTCAGATTCAACGAGTGCTTGTGCGGTGAGATCTAGTAGCCATGACGCAACAACTGATCCACGGCGCCAAACTTCTGTTATTGCTGGAATGTCTAGATCGTAGGCAGGTGTCATCTCATCGGCTGCCTCAAAGATTGCAAGGCCTTCTGCAAAAGCCGCCATCATGCCGTACTCAATTCCATTATGAATCATCTTTACAAAGTGGCCAGAACCAACTGGACCACAGTGCAGATAACCGTATTCGGCTTGTGCGGGTTCGCCTGTGCGACCTGGTGTGCGATCTGCAGATTGAACGCCTGGGCAGAGCGCTTTAAAAATTGGATCTAGAGATGCAACGACTCTTTCATCTCCACCGATCATCAATGAATATCCGCGCTCAAGGCCGTAGACGCCACCTGATGTTCCGACGTCTACGAAGTTAATGCCTTTCTCCGCCAAGAGCGCTGCATTCTTAAGATCATTTTTATAATAACTATTTCCACCATCGATAATGGTGTCGCCCTTTTCAAGATGCTCAGCCATTGCTGCGATTGTTGAATCTGTAACGCTGGCTGGAACC
>JACCDP011065266.1_pt1 | contig 10641 bp, 12 predicted proteins | sample 7445841 | NCBI WGS metagenome assembly JACCDP01 (sample SAMN15323441, study PRJNA562643) | freshwater metagenome | isolation source: river surface water | place: USA:Blue River Watershed | collected 2017-08-17
GATGAAATCTGGAGTTGGCGCAGCTGGGTTGTAGTTTCCAAGCGTACGAAGTACTAACAAGTCACAGGCTTGGTAATCATCGCTAGCCGCTGGGATAACAGTTCCGCCAGCTTCTGGTAGTTCTGCCAAAGCAACGCCCGGGTCAGTGAATGAAACTCCTTGAGAAATTGCAGCTTCTCTTGCCATGCCGCGCATGCTTAAGGCGTAACCGCGATCTGGAGTTACCGATATGTCTAGAACTTCATCGCCTAATCCAAGGATTGGGAATGCGTTATCGCCAGGTGCTGCAGAACCAGCAGGCAAAATCAAAATGCCATCATGTTCATCGCCAATACCAAGTTCGCGAACCGAACAAATCATGCCATCAGAGATGTGTCCATAAGTTTCGCGAGTCGCAATCGTGAAATCACCCGGCAGGGTTGTGCCCGGAAGTGCAACGACAACTAAGTCACCTTCAGCAAAATTACGGGCGCCACAAACAATGCCCCGAATTCCAGGAATTGCTTCGTTGCCATGGGCAGCGCCAACTTCAACAGTGCACCAACGAATTGGCTTCTTGAAGTCAGTTAACTCCTCGATGGACTTAACTCGACCAACAACAAGGGGTCCACGCACGTCACCAACAGTGTCAACGCCTTCAACTTCAAAGCCAACACTTAGTAGCAGCTCTGAAACTTCACGACCCGATAGGTTCTCAGGAATTTCCACAAACTCCCGTAACCAGGAAACTGGAATCTTCATTACACGCCCAGCCCAAATGCGCGAGTGAAGCGAACATCGCCCTCGACCATGTCACGCATGTCAGTAATCCCATGACGGAACATCAAAGTGCGCTCTAGACCCATGCCGAATGCAAAGCCGCTATAGATTTCTGGATCAATGCCAGTTGCAACTAAAACTTTTGGATTGACCATGCCACAGCCACCCCACTCGATCCAGCCTTCACTGCGACATGTTCGGCAAGGTGCATCTGGGTTATCAACGGAAGTTCCGCGACAAACGAAGCACTGCAAATCAACTTCTGCTGATGGTTCAGTGAATGGGAAGTAAGACGGACGCAGACGTGTGACGATGCCTTCGCCGAACATCGATTGCGCGAAGTGATCTAGCGTTCCCTTAAGGTCTGCCATCGTGATGCCCTTGTCGATTACTAGACCTTCGACTTGGTGGAAAACCGGTGAATGAGTGGAATCTAGTTCGTCAGTGCGGAAAACTCGGCCTGGGCAGATCACATAGATCGGTAATTCGCGATTAAGCATCGAACGAATTTGAACTGGTGAAGTGTGCGTGCGAAGTACGATGCCAGAATCTTCGCTTCCGATAAAGAATGTGTCTTGCATAGTGCGAGCTGGATGATCTGGCGCGATGTTTAGCGCATCGAAGTTTAGCCATTCAGATTCAATTTCTGGACCTTCGGCAAGTTGGTAGCCAAGCGCTACGAATACATCAGCGATCTGTTCTTGAATTGTGGTTAGTGGATGACGGCCACCCTGGGCGCGCACTCCGGCTGCAGTGGTGACGTCCACCGATTCTTCGGCAAGTAATGCGGCGTCGCGTAGGGATTCAAGTTCTTGGGTGCGTGCGGCAAGCGCAGAGTTAACTGCGCCGCGGGACTCTCCCATTCGCTTGCCAGCTTCTGCCTTGGCAGCAGGTGGCAATGCACCATTCTCACGATCAGCAAGCGATAGTGTTGAGCGGTCTCCGGTGTGGGCTAGGCGAACTTCTTTGAGTTCATCAAGGGATTTTGCTGCTGTAATCGCCGATATGGCCTCAGCAACAAAGCCTGCCAAGACCTCAGGAGAAAGTGTCGTTACTTCTACTGGGTCAAAAGACTTATTTGGGGCGCTCACGAGAGCAATCTTATCGGGAAAACGCCTTAATCTTGTCGAGCGCGTCCATGACCCAAAGGGATTCACGCAGACTTGGTAACCAGACTTGCTCACCTTTGATTCGATTGCCGACTGCTTCAATCATCAAGGTAAAGGGATCTACGGGCGCGAAGTTTTCCACGTGGTCGCCGATTTGAATTGAGCTGGCTTCCTTCCAAGATGTGAAGGCTTGGCCGGTTGGGAACTCTATCTTTGCGTTATCGCCAGAGATCACGAGTGATTGTTTTTCTTCTTGCTCAAATGAAGTTAGCGCCGAGACGGATACTGAACCACCTAGGGTTGCCGCCACCTGGGTAGTTAAGTCGATTCCAGTTGGACCAATGTTTGCTGTTGCTGAATCAATCTTGAGTTCACCAGTCTTTGCTGCCAATGCTGCCCACACATGCGCTTGATATGGACCAACATCCAACAAACTTCCGCCACCCATTTCGGGCACCAGGCGATAGTTCTCAGTAAACGTTGTGGTGAAAGTGAAAGCGGAATCAATGTTTTGCAGTTGCCCAATGTCACCATTACGAACTAACTCAACAACTCGCGCAAAACGTGGATGCCAACGAGTCCAAATCGCTTCGACAAGTAGTTTGTCATTTGCAACTGCGGCATCTGCCATTAACTTTGCTTCGGCGTGACTTGTGGCAAGTGGCTTCTCGCATAGAACATGTTTGCCAGCAGTTAAAGCTTTAGTTGCCCACTCCAAATGCAAATGATTTGCTAGCGAAATATAGACCGCATCAACTTCTGGATCCGAAATCAAGTCTTCATAAGTTGCGTGAACTTTTGTGGGATTGAGTTTTTCTGCACGCTCTGGGTCACGACTTGCCACTGCAAATAGCGTTGCATTGTTGGCATCAGATACGGCGGGAACTAACGCAGTTGAGGCAACCCAACTGGCTCCGAGAAATCCCCACTTAATTGTCATATGCGAAGCAAACTCGGGCTAACTGGAATTCCATTTTTCAAAGCGGACTCTTCAGCGGCTTGCATGATTGCAACTACATCGCGTGACTGCGTTGCTTCAACGGTCATTGGCGTGCCATCAGCAAGAAACTTTGCAAGTGAAGCGTGGAACAGAAACGGCTCAACCGAAACAAATGGAATTACTTCAGAGCTGCCATCGGCGCGCTTAACTGTGATGATCGCTGGCAAGTCAGCGACTGAATCCCCTGCTGAGGTATCCCAGTTTCCAACGATCGCACCCTTAGTGCCAAGCACAAAGAATTTTGGCTTACGAGCTGCAGCTAGATCTGAGTTCACGAAAGTTGCCAGGACGCCGTCTGCAAAATTGATTGTGACTTGGGCGTGATCAGCATTGGTGACGTGATCCCAAACGCGTTTTTGATTCAAACCAGAAACATGTGCGACCTGTGATGGCACAATTGCCAAGATTTGATCAATGAAGTGACTGCCCCAGTCAAAGATTGCGCCGCCGGAAACTTCGGCATCGGAATGCCAGTACGAACATGGTTTTGAGTAACCGCCAACGAAGCTTTCATAATGAAACACTTCTCCAATTTCGCCAGCATCGATTAACTTCTTCATCGTCAAGAAATCCAGGTCATAGCGTCGGTTCTGGTAAACAACCAAAAGTAATTCTGAAGCCTTTGCTAGTGACATCAATTCATCACATTGTTCAGTCGTTAAGGCCATTGGCTTTTCTAAAACAACGTGGATGCCCTGGGATAACGCCTTTTTTGCCCAGTCGTAGTGACTGTTTGGTGGCGTAGAAACCACAACCAGATCAATTTCGCCTGAGGCCAACATGTCATTAGCGTCAGCAAAAGTTTTTGCATCTGGCGAAATCAGCAATGCGGCTTCGAGGCGTTCGGCATTGGTGTCACAAACTGCAGTTAGCGTCATACCTGGCGTAGCAAGGACTGCTTTGTTGTGCTCATCGCCGATGGCTCCATAAGCAAGTAATCCAACGCGAACTGGTGAGGCAGACAAACTAAGGCTCCTGAAGATTTGATAACTCACAAAGCCTACTTGTGCTGGGTAAGTATCGCGATATTTAAAGTATTAAGCGTTCTGGGCCTGTGCGCTTGCATACAAACAAACCGCACTGGCTGTTGCTAAGTTAAGTGACTCGGCCTGACCATAAATTGGAATGCTTACTACCGCATCAACAAGTTCTAAAACTTCCGCTGGGATCCCCCAGGCTTCGTTGCCAAAGACCCACAAAGTTGGCTTGGCTAAATCAACGCCACCGTAAAGTGAAACGCCGTTTGCATCGGCTGCAAGAATTTGCATTCCAGCTTCACGAGCAGCGGCGATTGTTTCAGCCAGTTCTTGCCCAACAGAAATCGGTAAATGGAAAATTGAACCAACAGATGCGCGAACAACTTTTGGATTAAACAGATCTACGGAATCGCTCGACATAACTACGCCATGGGCACCCGCAGCATCTGCAACACGGATAACCGATCCAGCATTGCCTGGATCACGCACTGCCGTAAGCGCGACAACTAGCTTGGTGCCTGATTTAAAGAGTTCACTTGGATCTTGATCCCACATTCGTACGATTGCAGTCATACCCTGTGGTGAAACGGTACTGCTGAATTGTTCAATTACAGCTTCAGTGCAAATTACGATTTCAGCACCAGAGTCAGCAACTGCTGTGACAATTTCTGGGTAACGATCAAATGCTTCTTGGGTTAAAAACAATTCTTTAACTTTGCCGACTTTTGCGGCCTCACGACAAGCTTGTGGTCCTTCGGCTAAAAACAAGCCATCAGATTCTCTAAAGCCACGCTTTAAAAGACGACGTGCGCGCGCCACTTTCGGCGCGCGCACGTTCGTTAGAACTTCGCTTGATTGCACGATTAGGCAGAAGCCTTTGGTGCAGCTTCAGCAGGTAGTGCCTTTGCAGCAGTCTGAACCAAAGAAGCAAATGCCTTTGGATCATTAACTGCCATCTCAGCAAGCATGCGGCGATCTACTTCGATCTCTGCAAGCTTTAGACCCTGGATCAAACGGTTGTAAGTCATGCCATTGGCACGAGCTGCAGCGTTGATGCGCTGGATCCATAGACGACGGAAGTCACCCTTACGGGAACGACGGTCGTTGTAGGCGTAAACCATCGAGTGCGTAACTTGTTCCTTGGCCTTGCGGTACAAACGGGAACGCTGTCCACGGTAACCACTGGCTTGCTCAAGTACTTCACGACGCTTCTTTTGAGCGTTAACGGCTCTCTTCACACGTGCCATGACAAATCTCCTCTTCTATAACAAACTGCTGCGGCTTAGCGGCCGAGTAGCTTGTTCGCTTTCTTTGAATCAGCTGGGGACAGGACCTGGTCTACAGAGAGACGACGCGTGCGACGGCTCGACTTGTGTTCCAGAAGGTGGCGCTTGTTTGCCTGTTCCTTCATCAACTTGCCGGATCCGGTTACGCGGAATCGCTTCTTGGCACCACTATGGGTCTTATTCTTTGGCATGTTTCTCTCCTGCCTGTCTTTGCTTGTCTTGGGTAAGACAAGAAGTCTGGTTACTTCGTTGTGTCCTTCGAAGTCTTCTTTGCAGCTGCTTTCTTAGCGGCTGGTTCTTTCTTTGCTGCTACCTTTTTGGCTGGCTTTGCTTCAGCAGTTTTTGCTGCTGCTTTCTTAGCGGCTGGCTTAGCTTCAGCGGTCTTCTTGGCTACCGCTTTCTTAGCGGCTGGCTTAGCTTCGACTACTGGAGTCTCTACAACAGCCGGTGCTTCAACAACAGCCGGTGCTTCAACAACAGCCGGTGCTTCAACAACAGCCGGTGCTTCAACAACTGCTGGCGCTTCAACTACTGGAGCTGGTGCAGCCGGTGCCTCAACCACTGGAGCTTGATATTCAGTTTTAGCTGGGGCAGGCTTTGCAGCTTTGCCACCAGAAGTTTTACGAGCTGGTGCGAGCACCATGGTCATGTTGCGACCGTCTTGCAAAGGTGAGGATTCGATAATGGCGCTTTCACCAATGTCGGTCGCTAACTTCTGCAACAACTTGTAACCCAGTTCTGGACGAGACTGTTCACGACCACGGAACATGATTGTGATCTTGACTTTGTCGCCCTGTGAAAGGAACCGTTCGATGTGACCCTTTTTGGTCTCATAGTCATGCTGGTCAATCTTTGGACGTAACTTCATTTCCTTGATGACTGTGTTGACTTGGTTCTTTCGTGCTTCACGAGCTTTAACGGCTGCTTCGTACTTGAACTTGCCGTAGTCCATAATTTTGCAGACTGGAGGCTTGGCTTCAGGTGCAACTTCTACAAGATCAAGATCGGCTTCCATCGCCAATCGCAATGCATCCTCAATACCGACGATGCCGATCTGCTCTCCAGCAGCTCCGACAAGACGTACTTCGGGCACACGAATCCGCTCGTTGATGCGGGGTTCGATACTGATATGTCCTCCTGTTGTTGACGGGCTACAAACAAACAGGGTTCAACTGGATATGCACGAGTGTGCACACATCGCTGCTGCGATGTTTCCAGACCAACTCGACACCCTTAAGGGCGATGCGAGTGGGAACAATGTCCGCTTGTGTGACCTAGCAATCCGAGAATTACTGGGTCGGTCAGGTAAGAGTTTAACGGGAAGGCGGCAAAGACTCATAATCCAAAGGGTTTGGGTAGAAAACCCCTTGTTTTCCTAGTTATTTGAGATTGCCACTTCAAGTGGTCGGTCTAATAGGGCATTTAGGTCGCTGCTGGCGATAACTTCTGTGATCGCAGTGCCAAGGGTGGCAATTGGCTCACTAATGGCCAGAGTAATCGTGACTTCCTCGTCGGTGTCATCCCAATGCGCCGAACTTACTCCTGGCAACTCGGCTAACTGGGCAACGACTTCATCAAGCGCATCATCTAGCAGGGCTTCACGATTTGGGCCGATGGCAAGCAAAGAAAGTAGCGTGCCATCGATTGCAGTTGGTACTGGTCCCCCAACGTCGATTATCAATGCATCAAGACCTTGTTCAATCACACTTTGCGCCACAGTGAATGCAACTCGGGGAATTGGCCGAGCGGATTCATCCCAGGCTTCCAAACTGTCGGAGCCAGAAAACGCTAAGAGCGCACGGCGACCATCTGCAGAGTGAAACTCAACAGAAGTCATGTGGCTATCTTTTTCAACGCCATCTTCCATGGAATCTAATTCAGCAACGACTGGCACAAGTAGTCGAGCATCCATCAAGGCATCAAGTAAGTTGCGAGCTGATTCAGCAGTGGCACTTTGTGCATAGTTACGCAGGACCGAGCGAATGTATGGATCCGGAGAGCCGTCATCGTTTGCAAAATCAGATTCTGGAAGCTCTGCTCCCGTGAAGTCAGTTGCCATGAGAACTAAATGCGGCAAGCGTGAATGTCAGTGACAATAACGCCGCGGGCGCCTAAGTCGTATAACTCATCCATCACACCATGGACTTGCTTGCGCGGAACCATAGCTCTGACAGCGGACCACGCAGTGTCGTGCAATGCAGAAACGGTTGGTGATTCAATTCCTGGGGTGATTACGCAAGCCTGATCGATCAAAGTGTTTGGAATGTCGTAATCAACCAGCACATAAGCCCGGGCAGTGATTACACCTTGCAAACGCCGAACAAAAACATCCACAGCGTTTTGATCTTCGATGTTGTTCCGAGAAATCAGTACAGATTGGCTCTTGAAGATTGGTTCGCCAATGATTTCTAATCCAGCTTGCTTCAAAGTTGTGCCAGTTGCCACGACATCTGCAACTGCGTCAGCAACACCTAGGCGAACTGCGTTTTCCACTGCGCCATCGAGAGTTACGACTTCGGCGGAAAGTTTTTGGGCAGAAAGCCAGTTGCTCAAGATTGTTGGGTAACTTGTTGCGATTCGCTTGCCCGCAAGGTCACTTGCAGTTTTTGCTGTTCCTTGTGGCGCAGCTAAGCGGAATGTAGAAGGCGCAAAACCGAGTTCCAGAATGGTTGTTGCTTGCGAACCGGAATCAGCAAGTAAGTCCTCACCAGTGATTCCAACATCTAAAGTTCCGCGGCCTACATAAGTTGCAATGTCTCGCGGACGCAAGAAAAAGAATTCAACATCATTTTCTGGATCTTGAACTACTAGTTCACGACTATTCGCCGCAGCTGCATAACCAGCTTCACGCAACATGTCACGGGCGGGATCAGAAAGCTGACCTTTGTTTGGAACGGCTACGCGCAACATGACTACAACTTTCGGTACACGTCATCAAGTGAGACATCACTTGCGATCATGAGGGCTTGGGTCCAGTAAATCAATTGTGAAATCTCTTCGGCTGCGCGTTCTTTGTCTTCGTGCTCTGCAGCCATCCAAGCTTCGGATGCTTCTTCAACAACCTTTTTGCCAACCGAGTGAACGCCCTGCGAAATGGCAGCAACAGTTCCGGAACTGGTATCCCCTGTGGCAACCTTTGCAGTTAGTTCAGCAAAGAGTTCATCGAATGTTTTCACTCTTAAAGTTTAGTCGCCGTGAATAGTGCGCAAAACCGTCCAAGTATTCATAGCGGCGCTCGCAGCCTCGGCGCCCTTGTCTTCAGAACTTCCTGGCAAACCTGCCCGATCCAAGGCTTGAGCCTCGTCATCGCAAGTCAAAACTCCAAAGCCCATTGGAACTCCGGTATCAAGGGCGGCTCGAGTCAAACCATCAGTAGCCGCGGAGCAAACGTAATCAAAATGCGGAGTGCCACCACGGATAACTACACCAAGAGCTACAACTACATCTGCCCCAGATAGTGCGGCGGCCTTGGCAGCAATCGGCAATTCAAATGTGCCAGGCACCCGATGAATCTCTGGTGTGATGCCAGCACCTTCAATAATGTTGCAAGCTCCAGCTATCAAACCATCCATGATTTGGGTGTGCCAAGACGAAGCAACGATTACAACTCGGGAGCCATTGAAGCCAGTTACAACTGATTCAGGAATTCCGGCGCGACTCATTTAACATCTCCGAAATGCAAATCGTGTCCCATTGAGTCACGCTTTGCAGTTAAGTAAGCCATGTTGAAATCGTTTGGTTCAATTTCAATTGGAACTTGCTCAGTAATTGTTAGGCCATAACCTTCTAGGCCGGCGCGCTTAGTTGGATTGTTTGTAAGCAATCGCATTGACTTAACACCCATGTCAACCAAAATCTGCGCGCCAGTTCCGTAATCACGGGAATCTGCCGGTAGTCCTAAATCAAGATTCGCTTGCAAGGTATCTGCGCCACCATCTTGGAGTGCGTAGGCACGTAGTTTGTGAAGCAATCCGATACCTCGACCTTCGTGGCCACGCATGTAAAGCACGATTCCGCGACCTTCTTCAGCAACTGCACGCATTGCAGCCTTTAACTGTGGACCACAGTCGCAACGAAGTGAACCAAGTGCATCACCAGTTAGGCATTCGGAGTGAACCCTTACTAAAACGTCTTCCCCATTACCAAGGTCTCCAATTCGCATTGCTACGTGATCAAGGCCATCAAGAATTCCTTGGTAGCCACAGATATCAAAGACACCAAACTCGGTTGGTAGCTGCGCAGTAGCAACTAACTCAACTAGTGACTCGTTTTTGCGACGGTACGCAATCAGGTCTGCGATTGAAATCATCATCAGGCCATGAGTGTCTGCGAATTCCCGAAGTGCAGGTGCGCGCATCATTGAGCCATCGTCATGAACAACTTCGGCGATTACGCCAGCTGGGCGAAGTCCCGCCAAACGTGCCAAGTCAACGGCAGCTTCGGTGTGACCTGGTCGGCGAAGTACGCCACCTGGCATGGCGCGAAGTGGGAATACGTGACCCGGACGAGTTAGTTCGAATGGCTCAGTTGCTGAATCACAGAGAACGCGAATAGTTTTGGCACGATCGGCGGCACTGATGCCAGTATCAATTCCATCGCGAGCGTCAACACTTACCGAATATGCAGTGCCTTTGCGATCTTCGTTGATGTGAGTCATTGGCGGCAGGCCTAAACGATCTAACGCTTCACCTTCCATCGGGACACAAATAACGCCTGAGGTGTAACGATTCATAAATCCAATTGCTTCTGCAGTTGCTTTAACACCAGCCAGAATTAAGTCGCCTTCGTTTTCACGATCTTCGTCATCGACAACTACAACTTGCTTACCTTCGCGAATTGCAAGGATGGCATCTTCGATGGAATCTAGTCTGGTCATCGCGCTGCTACTAACTTCTCAACGTACTTTGCCAAAACATCGACCTCGAGATTTACACGATCACCAATTTGGCGAATTCCTAATGTGGTTTTTTCTAAAGTTGCAGGTATTAACGAAACTGAAAATGTGGAATCAGTAACGGCAGAAACCGTAAGTGAAGTGCCATCAATTGTGATACTTCCCTTTTCAACTACGTACTTAAGCAATTCTTTTGGTGGAGTAATTGTTACTACGTCCCAGTTTTCAGAATGCTCGCGAGCTGAGACAGTTCCTACCGCGTCAACGTGACCTTGGACTAAATGTCCACCCAGGCGGGTAGCAAGTGTGACTGGACGCTCAAGGTTTACTTGTGAGCCCGCTAGCAAATCCCCGATCGTGGTGCGATTTATAGTTTCGCTCATAACATCGGCTGTGAATTGATCACCGTTTTGCTCAGCAACAGTTAGGCATACGCCATTCACACAGATTGAATCACCAAGATTTGCATCACTTAGGACAGTTGGGCCTTCAATCGTTATGCGGATGGCGTTGTCTGGCAGAGCCTGAATCGCGGCAACGCGACCAAGTTCTTCGACAATTCCTGTAAACATGCTCCGCCTTAACGAGTAGTGAAGTGAACGAGTAGGTCTAATCC
>JACCDP010263061.1_pt1 | contig 10639 bp, 1 predicted proteins | sample 7445841 | NCBI WGS metagenome assembly JACCDP01 (sample SAMN15323441, study PRJNA562643) | freshwater metagenome | isolation source: river surface water | place: USA:Blue River Watershed | collected 2017-08-17
ACAGGTGTACGATTGTTGGACGCATGTACTGTTCCTAGCGGAGGCCAATGTTGTGTGTTGTTGCTATATTCGACTATAAAGTCCGTTGTATGTACTTCAGAAGCAGTAGACCAATTTAATTGAACTCCATTTTGCAACTTAGCAGCAGTGAAGCTTAGCCATGTTAATGGAAGATTGATGTTTGCGTCGCCAATAGCAAAGGGCGAGAAGGTTCCTGTGTAACCGGTGTACTCTAGAGATGTAGCAGTAGGGCTATTTGTTGTTCCAGTTTGCTTCACCCAAGCTCCAGATTCAAAGTGGTAAAGTGCAGGCGTGGTGATAGTACCAGAAGTCTCTCCTACATTCCAATTGAAGGTTAAAGTAATTCCAGTGCCTCCAGAATTTGGATTAGCCTTTCCAATGTTCCAAGTTCTTGTTACTCTTGGACGACTGGTCAATACAGTAGTACCTACTCCATTATCATTGTAGTTGGCGTAGACTTCGTCAACTACATTTACAGTAAAGTCATCCGAACCACCTGAGTTATTTGTAATCGTAATGGGATTATAAGTAGTCTTACCAATTGGGTAAGTAAATGCTGAACCAATGCCAATAGATTTTTTGACTTTCCCTATACCTGAAGTTTTTATAAATGAAGAAGAACTAGCATTACTTGAGGTAGAAACAGTAATATCATTATTGCCGATATCAATATTACCTGCAGTAAGATCAAGCGCATTTACAATGGCACTATTGCCCATTGTCAGAGTTTTACTTGCGCGATTCATCTTTAAAGTACCAATTGTCTTAGTATCAGTACTAGCTTGATTTAAATATAAGGTGCCAATATCCCCAGATCCGGCAAACTCTAAAATTGAACCCGACCCGCCACTCAATTGACCATTACCAGAGAGAGTACCACTAACGACCAATTTCCTTCCATTCAAATTTACACTTGCATCAGTTCTTATTTCAATACTTCCCACGGAAGCATCCTGTCCTGTAAGTTTTGGATATTTCCCATTTGCAACAGTTGGGATTATCACATTTGATGCTGAATTGGGTACACTATTTTTACACCAGTTTGAAGGCGTATGAAATACATCTGTATTACCATTTGAAGTCCATTCGTCATCCTGCCTAATAGTGATACTTCCAGATTCTGATGCAGTACCACAACCACCAGTAAGGGAGACTGTATAATTATATACACCCGCAACAGTAGGCGCTCCCGTAATTGAAGCTACATTACTGCTAAAAGAACCGCTTACTCCAGTTGGAAGACCAAGAAAAACAGCTCCAGTTGCTCCAGTTGAGTTATATGTAAGACTAGACAATGTACTATTGGCACATAGTGTTTGAGATGTTGAGCTAGAAGGACTAGAAAGAGTGAGCGTTTTAGCAGCTGTTACCGTAATAGCACCTGTAGTTGTTATGTTGCCACATCCGCCAACTAATGTAATAGTATAGTTATAGGTATTAGCTGCATTAGGAGTACCACTTATCGTCACAGTATTGCTTGAAAAAGATCCAGTAACGTTCGGAGGAAGATTACTAAATGTGGCATTTGTAGCACCAGTAGTAGTGTAAGTAATACTATTGATTGCAGAGTTAATACATACGGTTTGTGCATCAGTGCTAGTTGCGGAACTTAAAGCAATAGTGTTAGCAGCTGTAACAGTAATTGTACCGGTTTGTGTATCGTGACAACCGCTTCCGGTTAAAGTGATAGTATAGTTATATATACCAGATACAGACGGAGTACCAGTGATTGTTATTACTCCGGCGGTATAAGTTCCTGTTACGCCTGTAGGAAGACCTGAAAAACTAGCACCTGAGCTACTTGAAGCACTGTACTTTATTTGAGTGATTGAACTATTAATGCAAACTGTTTGCGCATCGGTATTTGGATCAGAGGTCAAAGTGATCAAGTCTGAATTACTAGAGCCTACATTAACCGGCAATAACTGTTCTGTGCTTGTACCGCAACCATTACTAGCCGTAACAGCAACAGAGCCACTTGCAGCAGTTGCGCTTAAGTTTGTAGATATAGAAGTTGTTCCTTGCCCTGAACCTATAGACCAATTTGAAGGAACGGTCCAAGTATAACTAGTGGCATTTAGGACAGGTACAATACTATAGACTTGGTTAGACAAACTGCTACATTGTATTGTGTCCCCAGCTATAGCCAATGGCGAAGCAGGTTGAGCAGTATGAACTTGCATTTGAATCCCACTAGAGACAACGGTATTAGTGGTAAGACAACTAGTCGAACTAGATATAACTTGAAGTGAAACAATATCATCATCAACGAGTTCTCCACTAGTCGTTGTATAACTACTTGCTGTTTTACCAGAAATGGCTACTCCATTTTTAAGCCACTGATATGAAGGAGGCGTACCACCATTAGTTACAGTAGAATTGAAAGTAACTGTTGACGTTGAACAGATTGAATTATCAGTGTCAGTGCAAGTAATTGAAACAGTTGGAGTGACTGTACTGTTTACTGTGACTGTAGGACTTCCACTAGTGCCACCTGAAACAGCAGGACATTTGGAATCTGATAAAGAAGTTATGGTGTACGATTTCGTAGTATTTGGTGTTACACTAATAGTAGCAGGGCTAGAGCTAATTGAAACTGATCCTGGAGCATCAGTGTACGTTAAAAGCCATGGAGCTTGCCCTGTTAGACTAACTGTAAGTGAAGCTGAATTACCAGGACAAATTGCTGTAGTGCCACTAATTGTTCCAGTTGGTGCTGCATTGACTACAATTAGTCTATTAGTAGAAGTAACACAATTATTACTAGTGGTAACAGTAAGTTTTACGTTATAACTACCTGCAGTTGAATATGAATAGGTTGGGCTAGTAGCAGTAGAAGTACCAACCCCATCCCCGAACGTCCAAGCATAGGAACTAATACTTGTTCCCTGCGCTGCCGTACTACTATTGGTGAAAATAAAACTATTGGAAGCCAGGCATTGTTCCTGGTTATTTATTGTAAATGATGGGGAAGATCCAGCAGCTGGAGAAATAGTTATTGTCAAAGTTTGTGCTGCTGATGTTCCACAAGTATTAGAAGCTGTTACTTGGATAGTACCTGAAGTAGAGGGAGTTAAAATATTTATTGAATTAGTAGTTGAGCTTCCGATCCAATCAGCGCTAGGGAGTGTCCAAGTATAATAAGTAGCCCCTGAAACTGATGCTATAGAATATGTCTGATCGGTATTACTACAGATTGTACTATTGCCTGTTATTGAACCCGGCTGTGCTGGAGCTGAAATAATTGTCAATGTTGCTTCAGAAGAGTTAGTCCCGGGATTTGTACAAGTACCTGCCACTACACATCTATACTTATTACTATTCAGTGAAGAGGCAGCAGAACTAATTGATAAAGTTGCAGTAGTTGCATTGGAGTAATTTCCACCATTAGAAATATTAGAATAAGCTCCCCCCCCCACACTTTCCTGCCATTGATAAGTGGGGCTGGTTCCACTAACAACAACTCCAAACGTGGTATTACTATTTGTACAAATACTTGATTCAACTGGTTGCGTAGTAATTGAAATAGGACTATTCACCGTTAGAGTAGCTTCACTTGAAGTTACAGATGTGCCACAGGCTCCTGTCACTATACAGCGATACTTATATGTGTTATAACTTGCCGTTATCCCACTCGACAATCGTAATACAGAAGTAGAGACCCCTGTATAAATACCAGTGTTAGTTAAGTCAGTATAGTTAGTGCCACCATCAGTACTGACTTGCCATTTATATGTTAATGATGCGCCTGATGCAGTTAAGGAAAAAGTTGTTGCAGATCCGCTACAGGTAACTATAGAAGAGGGTTGAACGCTAATTGCAGTAGTTGCTAGAACATCTCCAGTAACTGCAAGATTTTGAGATGCAGCATTAGTAGCCGAAACCACAATACTACCAGATTTTGATCCCGTACTTGGGAAACTCCTCATTCTTACATGAATAGTAGTTGAAGCTAGAGATGTTCCGCTCTTGGCAAGAGTTAAGGCAGTTGTAGAATAACTTGAACCTCCATTACTTGAAATCTCAAAATCAGCTGGAGGAGTTACAGTAATATCAGACTGAAGATTAGAACCACTAATTGTAAAACTCTGTGCAGAAGAAACGGTGTTGAGACATGAGGTGAAATTTGTAATAAAAAAATTTGTCTGAATTACCACTTGCGCATTTCGCATAGCATTTAACTCACTCAATAAGCTTCCACTATTTAAAGACTGATTTGTACTTGGACTCACTGATGATTCGTATGCCGGATTTGTTAAAAAAAAGTCAGGACCGTTTCCAGAAACTTCTTCAAAAAGAAAACCAATAGTTGCACTAGGGGTAGTTCCTCTTCTATCTAATTTTCCAGAATAAATCACATTCGCCCCCAATGTGGTGGTATAAATGAATTTACCTGTTACATAGCCTCCAGAGGTAGCTTTAAAAATACCATTGTCTCCAATTTCATCCCCTATAAACTTGAAATTAACCCCGGAAACTTGTGTGCCTAGGGTTGCACTATTTCCAGAATTTGAAATAGACGTAACATTAATAACTTTATTAAAGAAAACAGTAGGATACTGCGCATGCCCAGTCACCCCTAAAAATAAAAATATCAAGGCTAGAACTGCAGAATGCAAGAATTTAATTATACTATTGATATTCAATGCTTTAAATAAATAAAAAGACAATCAGTTAATTAATTACGTCTATTGCCAAAGTGAAAAGGTACCAATTTTATTAGACATAAATTAAATGCTCAACATGCGGTCACTTGATACTTAAAAAAATACAAAAAAACACTTATTTAAGTTGTGCAAAAAAGCCCCGATGGTCGGGGCCTTATGTAAAAAGATTTGGTGTGGGTTATTGAATCACTAGTCGTTGTGTCCCTGTATTGGTTTTGATGAAATAAATGCCCGTACTGAATTTCTCAATTGGAAGTTGGTTACGACCTGCAGGTAACTTAGACTTCCAAACCACGCTTCCTGCACTGTTGATTAGTGAAACCTCACTAGCCTCAGACAAATAAATAGTGACTAAATTATCTGCAGGATTGGGGTAAACTAAAAAGTCAGGCCCGGGTTCATCAAATACAATACTTACAATCTTACTGTAGCTAAACTTACCATCTAAGTCGCGTTGTAAAATGCGGTAGTAGTTATAAATACTATTTTTAAATGGATTTTCATGAACAAACTGGTACTCTTGTGGAAAACTACTATTGCCCATTGCAGGTAATCTGCCAATTTTTGTCCAAGTAATAGTATTAACACTATGCTCAACATCAAAGTCTTTAGTATTAATTTCTAAACCAGTAACCCATTTTATCAGAACGGCTGATTGAAGTTTCTTAGCAGAAACAGAATTCCAGATAACAGGAAGTGTAGAAGCATCAGAATAAATGGTACTACATGTATTATAAATTTTAGCTCGATACATATAGCCAATCATCGATGAAGTAGCATTAGTAATTACTAGAGTTGTAGAGGTAACTCCAGAATATGTAGAGTTATTAGAAATATCTGTGTAACTAGAACCGCTATTAGTACTTACCTGCCACTGAATATTTGCAATACCTGTATATGATACACTTATATTGGCATTTCCAGCTGAAAGCAAAGTTGTTGTAGACGGATTCCCTCCTGAAGTTATTGAAGGAGCTTCTTCGCCAACTAATATAGCTGCATCACTTGTAGTACTACAACCATTTTTAGTTGCAGTACATCTATAATAGTACCCAGACAAACCGGTTGTGGATGAAATACTTAAAACGCTTGTACTAGTTCCAGAGTAAACCCCTCCATCACTCATTGTTGCACTCCAGTTTTGTCCACCATCAGAACTATTCGACCAAGCATAAGTTGGACTTGATACGTCAGTTACTGTAGCAGTTATAGATCTTGCTTGACTACCACAAAATGATTCAGGTGAAGAAAGAGTAATTACTGGTTTTGGATTTATCGTAACAGATAAACCACCTGATGCTCCACCTTGACATTTAGTTGTATTATTTATTGCGTACAAATAATAGGTTCCAGAACTACTTACAGCTGTTGGAGTAGCAACCAAATTAGCAGGTATTGGGTTATTAGCAGAATACCAACTAAAAGCATAACTAGATGGGCTAGTTGTACTATTATAGCTCGTTAAATCAACTGTACTTGGCGAGCAAACACTAGTCGCAGTGGCTGTTGATAAAGTGGGAACAGGTAGTGAATAAATAGTAACCGTTACTTTCGAGGAAGCCGTTCCGAAGCAATTTCCAGCACTAGAATAGGAATACAAATAATAATCCCCTGATCCAACAGAGGATGGTGAACTAACAATATTTCCAGCTGAAGGGCTAGAAGAAACAGTATGCCATTCATAACTAACCCCAGATGGAGCAACTGGCTGCAATGCAGTTAGGTCGGCAGTAGCAGGTGAACAATAACTTAAAGAAGTGGAAGAAACAGAAGGCGCTGAGACATCTGTTACAGCTAAAGTAACAGTTCCATAAGATGAACTGTAGCATGATCCACTTTTTGCAAAAACATAGTAAGTTCCAGCTGTTGAAACTGCTGTTGGATCAGATACCAAAGATGCGATCCTCACCTCAGGAACCGTATACCACTCAATAGTCCCACTGTAAGATCCAGAAGAATTAAGACTATAGGTAGAGCCACTACATATTGTCACTGAAGAAGAAGTTGGAGAAGGAGCAGAAGGAGTAGTGCCATTATAAGTAATAGCCGAAGTAGCAGTATTGGTACATCCGTTAGCATTAGTTCCGGTTACTGTATATGTCGTAGTAGAAGATGGATTGGCTGTAACAGTCGCTCCAGTAGTAGCAGAAAGCCCAGTTGAAGGTGACCAGCTATAACTTGAAGCACCAGATGCGGTAATTGTTACAGACTCACTACTACATAAACTTGATGCACTGGCAGAAGCCGTAACTGTAGGTTTAGAATTAACAACAATCTTAGCAGTAGTGCTGTTGCTGCTGCAAACACCTCGTGTTACTGTCAGATAATAATACCTAGTTCCTACAGAAGTAGACGGTGCATAAGAAGATGTTGTGATCCCAGTACTAGTGAAAGTTACATTATCAGTAGAAGAATACCACAAATAAGTAGTCGATGCACCATCACCTCCCGCTAAACTTCCACTAACAGATAAATTACTTAATGAGCCCCCATCACAAATCGTTTGTCCGTTTGATATTTCATTAGATGTGATAGGAGTATAAATAGCAACAGCAGACGAGGTGTTATTTGCGCAATCTCCACTTGTAACTAGCCTTCGATACCAAGTAGTTTGCGAAGGGACTGGAGGAGTATAATCCTTTGAAGTAGCTCCAATAACAGTTGAAAAGCCTGAAGAGGATGAGGTCGTTGAAGACTCCCATGAATAAGTGTATGACCCCGTTCCCCCAGAAGGGGTAGAGCCTGTTATCGCTGCTCCTGCAGCACATGCATCTGATACTGAAAGCGAATTATTAGAGATCGCTGTACCAACTGTTATTGCTACAGCATTAGACGTGTATGTGCCAGTACAGTTTGATGAGCTAGTTGTAATTTTTAGCCTATACCAAATAGATTGACTCAGGGTTCCCGGGCTATAGCTGGAACTTGTTGCTCCAGAAATATTAGAATACCCAGTACTGGAAGAAGTAGTTGAAGACTCCCACTGATAAGAAAACGTGACATTAGAATTTCCAGGATTGGTAGTGCCAAGAAGAGAAATAGAACTGGGTGAAGATCCTGAACAAATTGATTGATCTGAAGAAATTACTGGTGAAATAGTTGTCAGATTGCTAAGAGAAAAGTAGTATCTAAAAGTACACCCAGAAGTGGTGTAACTAACTCTTACAAATTGGTTAGGCGCTGGAGATCCCCAAGGATTTTTATATCGAAGGGTACTATTAGTAGTAGGGTTAGATGTGACTGTAAAAGCTGCGCCGCTTGCCGCACTGTAAGTCCCCCCCGATGTAGAGGATGTTTCCCACGTAAACGTTTGTGAAGAAGATGTTTGAATATTAAATTCAATGTAGTCGTTTCCTGCGGCCAAGTCGGCTCCACAAAAATATATGTACTGATTTGCAGTTGATACACTTGTAACCCCATCTTGTGTAACAGTAACTGTAATTGTGCTTGTTGAAGTACAGCCAGAAGTTGTACCATAAACAGTATACGTAGTAGTTGTTGTTGGAGTTGCCGTTACAGAAGAACCGGTTGTTGCTGATAGTCCCGTTGCAGGCGACCACACATAGGAAGTAGCACCGGAAACAGTTAAGGTAGTACTCGAACCTTTACAAATAGTAACATTTCCGGAAGTCGTAAGACTCGGTCCAGCACCTACAGTAATTGCTTGACTTGCAGTATTTGTACAACCATTCACATCAGTACCAGTCACAGAATAAGTACCAGTTGAAGAGGGGGTAACAACAATAAAACTTCCAGTTGCAGAATAGCTGGATGGGCCAGACCAACTATAGGTACTTGCTCCAGATGCTGTCAAAGTAACTTTTTCGCCAGCTGTACAAATACTAGTCGTACTAGCACTAATGGAAACAGTAGGAGCAGTATTCACAGTTACAGTTGTTGATGCTGTGGCGGTACAGCCTGCGCTAGTTCCAGTAACTGTATATGTTGTAGTTTGAGTTGGTGTTACAGATGGAGTAGACGATGTACTTGTAAATCCAGCAGGACTACTAACCCAACTATAGGTAGTAGCTCCAGAGGCTGTTAGCGTTACAGAAGTTCCAGAACATACAGTAGAACTACTGGCACTTGCTGTTACTCCTGGAACCCGGTTCACTGTCAATGTGAAAGGGGTGCTTACTGAATTGCAACCTGATTTAGTGACAACCATATTAAAATCATAGGTACCAACAGCAGCATTACTTGGAATCGTAATTGTCAAAGGACTAGAAGACAAAGTAGTTCCGGATGGAATAGCAGTAAAACCTGTTAGTGATCTAGTCCCTGCAGAAATCGAGTAGGTTGTTGGGGAACCTGTTGTACTATAACTCAACGAAAAACTTGTAGCCCCGTAACATGAGGTTGCGTTCGTAATGCTAACAGTAGGAGTGGGAACCAAGGTTAACGTAGGAATAGATGAGCTATAGGTATTAGTACAGTAGGCGTCTGAAACCGAAGAAATAGTATAAGTAGCATCTCCGCTTACAGCTAAATAATAAGGACTGGTTGTAATGTTAGAGACTGTTGTTGTAGTAGGACTTCCACTTGTAGGAGTCTTAGTGTAAGTAAAACTCCAAGGTGAGGTACCAGTTAAAGCTATAGAAACACTTTGGGCACTAGTACCACAAAGGGTACTTGAAGAGAATATTGCTGTAGGTTTTGGCTTCGCAATCAGAATAACTTCAGAAGTAGTAGTAGAGCCACATCCTGAAGCACCTGTAATTACCGCCCTGTATTTTGTTCCATCAAGAGAAGTTGGGTTCGAAATAGAAAGTGTACTTGTCCCAGACGATGTGGTTATAGTGTAGGGGGAGCTGTTTGTAAGATTTGTAGAAGAGCTGAAGTTATTTGTACTTGATTGCCACTGAATTGAAGTTGCACCAGTAGAACTTACTGAAAACGTTGCTGGTGAGTCATTGCCACAAACAGAAGTGCTTGTAGGCTGAGTAACAATAGTTGACGCGCAAGATAAAGTTGGCTCCGTTGCAGAGGCACCACTTTGAAGATCATAAGTGCACCTAAAAACTGCATCCCCTGTACTTGGGTTTGCAAATTCAAAAGTAACTTTACCAGCCGGAGGCATGTTCTGCCCATAAAACGCTATATTAAAAAAATACCTATTTCCTACTATAACTGCAGGAGGAGGAGGACCAAATTTAATAGCACTTAAAGTAGCAGAAGTAGCACCTGTTGCCGTTAACCAAACTCTTGTAATTACGGGAAGGCTTGTTACAGGTGTACCTGAATCCCAATAAAAATTTACAAATCCCGTTTTCTCTGAAGGCAAAAACGTGACAGTCTGATATGGAGTACCTGTCACGTTAGATGCTACAGGGTTATTCTGCTTTGGTGTATTTGGATCATTAGGAAAATATCCAGCAGCTGAAGCAAATTGTCCATTTCCATTATTCCGTTTATCAATCGATGGGCATGAGTTAACACTCAAGCTTTGTGAAAAAGAAATTGAAAAACTTAGGATCTGAACTGAAATAAATAGATAAATAAGATATCTTTTCATCTGCATAATTATATATAGAATAAACTCTACAAATCTAATCATTAAGTTTGCTAAAATGGAATTTATATAGTAAAAATGGGGTCAAATAAAAATATTAGTACTAGCCTTCCTCTATCCTTCCACCTAACCAGCTTCCTCGAAATATCTGATGCGGTCTATTATTTGATATACTGCAGTCAAATGGAGAAATCATTCTTCTCTGATAAATGGTTCCCCTTACTAGGTTTTGCGCCTGATCAGGTTGCAGATCCAATTGCGGAGAAAAAAAAATGGATACAATCTGACTTTCTGGAATCCTATGAAGAAGCATGGGAAAAACTTAAAACATCAGATCGCATTCAAATCAAATACCCCATTCAACATGCAGCAAATGGGAAATTGCTTTGGCTTGAAGAAGAAGTCATAAAAAAAATTGATCCTGTTTCAAACGAAGAAG
>JACCDP010607609.1_pt1 | contig 10637 bp, 9 predicted proteins | sample 7445841 | NCBI WGS metagenome assembly JACCDP01 (sample SAMN15323441, study PRJNA562643) | freshwater metagenome | isolation source: river surface water | place: USA:Blue River Watershed | collected 2017-08-17
AATTGGCTTTCATCGCCTTCAGCAAGCTTTTTGAGGGTATTATCAAAGAGCTCTATGGTAAGTTTCTCTTTGGCACTTTCTGAGAGTATTCTGATTTGAAGGATAATATAGGCAATATTCCAAGGGTCGCGCTCGAGAGCTCGATGTAATCGATCTAGAGCTCGAGTAAAGTCTCCACGACGGAATTCATAGTTAGCCTGCAACCATAGAAGTTCACAGAGCTCCTCATCGCTCATATGAGCTTCTTTGTCCAGCGTAGCAAGCAGTCCTTGGGCAAGATGAATGTCACCAAACTGCATGACAAAGGCAGCATACTTCAGCGTAGAAATGCGACTGAGACTATCAAGCTCATGCATGCGTTTGAAGTGTTTTGCTGCTTTTTCTTTGTTGCCGAGACGTAAGTAGACCTCGCCCATATGGGCATGAACGTCTGGATCATCTGGAAATTTAGAAACCAGAGTATGCAGCAAACTGAGAAGCTCGACACGATCGTTAGGCTGATCGAGGAGTTTTTTGAGTCGCTCCTTGCTGATGAGATAATCTTCAACATTGGTTTTGTAGAGTTTCAGCTTGGAAACAAGCAGGCAAAAGCGAATTTCGGGTTGGTCAGGATGTGACTTGTAGGCCTCCGAGAAGAGTTCGTGAGCAAGCTGGATTTCACCCATGCTCAAAAACTGGCCCCCGATCTTTTGAATCATCTCGGGGTTCGTAGTTTCTGACTTCAAAATGCGCTTATATATTTCGACAGCAAGCTCAAATTCAGCAAATTCTTCAAGGACCTTGGCGGCAAAATAGAGAACTCCCTCAGGAGCTGATTCATCATCGACAATTCTGCGTGCGACAAGACTAGCTTGGGTAAGCCGCTGATTAGCGATGTGTGTGTCGCCTTTGATCTCTGCAATCTTGGCAGTTGCGAGACGTTCGAAGAGTTGAATTTCTGGAGGACAATAACCTTTATTTTCGACCCACCATTCTGCAAGAGTTTGAATGGCAATTTCTGCTGACTCGTAGTCACGTCGCTCGAGGAAATCTTGGGAGAGACGACGATGTGTTTCGAAGTTTCCATAGACATTATAGGGGGCCATTTCTTCGAAAAGAAAGAAATACTGATCCCCTTTTTTCTCTTCGTGACTCTGATAGAAAATTTGACTAAGTCCAAAGTAGGCTGGATACCAGCGGGGATCCTGATTGATACATTGCTCATAGTTGAATCGTGCTCTCTCCAAGTTGCCTTCGAGCTCCATGCAGTAAGCTATTCCATAGTAGAGACCTGCATGTGGGCCGGCTGTTCGCAGGAGGCTTTGAAAGCGGAGCATAGCTTCCTTGTAGTCAACAAGGTCAGCGTTGATTTCTACGAGAACAAGGGCAATTCGAGGAATTAAAGCGAGCGTGTCACGTTCTATCTGACTTTCATAAACCTTACGAAGATCTTCTAGATTTTCTAGCTTTGTAGCCAGTTCGATGCGCCTGAGGTGGAGGAGCAGATCCTGAGAATAACTATCCTGGCTGATGAGCTCTTCGATCATCTTAGCAGCGCGTTCATAAGCCTTAACAAAGATATACTTGTTGGCTTCTTCGAGCTGTGGATTGTTATTCAAAGCAACCATAAAGCAACTCCACTACACCATTTCCTCTGTTATCGACTGGGTTTTTTGAAACTCAATGAAGAAGGCCTAAATAACTGTTACGAAATAGGCAAAATTGGGAGAGTTCCCAGAATGATAGGGTTTTTGGAGGCTTCCTAAGGGGTTGTTTTTTGGAAATTTTGAAATTAGCCGCGGTGGCGCTTGTCGGCAAGTCTATTGAGCAGTCGAATTAGGATCCAAAGCCCAAGTAGAGAAGGAAAGTACCATCTCTGCATAGGAAAGAAGAAAGGAAGGCTGAGCGATAGACTGAGAAAAAGAATGCCAAAGAGCGACCATTTCCTCAAAAAGCTCGGAGCAAATAAGGCTTTCATCCAGCGAAATTGAGCTATGTTTGTTTCATTTCTGACGGCTTGGTAAGGAATCAAGGTTGGTAAGAGCTTTGGAACGAAACGCTCGTAGTGTTTGTGTGATTTGACATGAGATTCCTGTGGCGAACCAGCCTCGTCTCTCTCTAAAAACCAAGGCAGCATGCCAAGCGCCCAAATCATGGCTGGGAAGGAAAGTGACGCGAAGCTTGCGGCTAAAGCTATCAGCCACAAGGCAAGTCGTCTTGGAAAACGTACAAACCGATAGGGGCCTACCCACATTATCCTATCTCTTGGAAACTGGTAGCCGCGTATCCAGAACAGTATAACAAGGCTACTCACAAGTAAGCAGCCTCCTATCTGAAGTGATGTCCGGGTGGGTTGAGCCCCAAACAGGCAAAGTATCACGAGGATATCATCATCGTAACGCGAGCAAAGCGTTAGGATATCCTGTTTAGAATTGGGGATCCATGCTCGGAGTCCTTGGAGGATGCTGCTGCTGTTCGCCATCTCTTGTAGTTCCAAACCCATTGTTCGGGATAGACTCGCACGCATCTTTCGATGGCTGATGCCATGGATTGTGTGAGAATCAATTCGTTGTCTTGGCCATGATCTGCCGGCACGATAAGCTCATGAATCAGTTTATAATGCCAGGGTCCAGTTCGCATACAAAAAACTGCAAGGACTGGACACTGATGGCGAATTGCCAACTTTGCTGGTCCAGCCACGAATTCTGTGTTTTGACCCATAAACGAAACAATGGGTCCCACTCGTCCCTCTGGCTTTTGGTCCATGACAAAGCCAAGGGCTTCACCAGATTTGAGGACTTTCATCATATCGCGTAGGAGGTTTTTACTATCGGTCCACAGCACTTCAGTATTGGTACGCTCTCTGAGAGAGCCCATGAATTTGGTAAACTCGGGAACTTTTGAGGGTTTACCGAGCGCATAAAAGCGACGAGCGGTGGCCTTAGCAACAGATTTTGCAACGCTTTCCCAACTACCAAGGTGCGCTGTCACTATCATGAGACCTTTGTCGTGAGGCTTTACGTTGGTGATAGCTTCTCGCAGTGCTTCGAGACCCTCAATGTGCATGAGGTCGCGTGTTGAATAATTATCCTTGATGGTTTCTAAAAAAATAGCGAACTGGGATTGCAAAACCTGTTTGCGAAATACCTTTGCATAATTGCTGTGCGGAGCGAGACCATACACCCTTTTTATATTACCCTCAATCAGCTTGCGATCGCGACTGGGAAAGAGGGCGTAAAACCATCCAAAAAATTGGGCTAGGAGGCCGACGACCGGCCTTGGTATCAGGCCGATCACAGTAAAGCTAAACTGGAGAAGGAATGTTACGAGATGAGACTTCACAGAGGCCTCTTAGGGTGTGTCACGCTTGGCTAGGGCTTTGTCATAAAATTCGTTTGCACGGTACGAAGATCTTACCAGGGGCGCAGAAGCAACAGCAAGAAAACCAAGTTCTTCTGCGAGCTGACCAAGTTTTGTGAACTGTTCGGGCTCAACAAACTCTTTGATGGCAAGGTGTCGTTTAGAAGGACGCATATACTGTCCGAGCGTTACGATGTCGACGCGGGCCTCTCGCATATCGCGTAGAGTTTGAGCGACTTCGTCAAAACTTTCTCCTAGGCCCAGCATCAAGGCGCTTTTCGTCAAGATAGGGTAATCTGCGAGGTCCTTGACGCGATTGAGCACGGCAAGCGACTTACGATAAGTGGCGCGTGCATCCCGAACGCGAGGGGTGAGGCGCTCCACAGTTTCCAGGTTATGAGCAAATACCTCAGGACGCTCTGCCAAGACTTCTATCAGGGATTCATCCTTAGCGTGAAAGTCGCCCCCCAAAAATTCTAGGCGAGTGACTGGGCTTTGCTTGCGAATCTCTCCTAGGACTCCACGGATGTGAGCAGCACCCCCGTCAGAAAGGTCGTCGCGATCCACCATTGTCAAAACCGCATACTTGAGTTGCATGAGGACGACACTCTGAGCTGTTTTTGCGGCCTCGTGAGGGTCTAGCCAACCCTGGGGGTCCCCGGTCTTTACGTTACAAAACTTACAGGCTCGAGTGCAGGTATCCCCTAGGATCATGAAGGTGGCGGTATTGGTGCTCCAACACTCCGTAATATTGGGACACTTAGCCTCTTCGCAGACTGTATAAAGCTGCTTCGAACGGAGATCTCGTTTGATATCGAAGAAAACGTCTCCGGTCGGGATCTTCGTCTTAAGCCACTCTGGCTTTTTGATGTGGAGAGGCTGGGCACTGGGACTGTTTTTGGATTCTAAGTCACTCACGATATCTTCTCTCTCTGACAAAATCACAGATCGAACGAGACAGCGGAACATTAGCACCGAAGCCACTTCAAAGCTATAGTCTTGACCGGAATATCTCCCGTGAGTCCTCTGTCGCCTTTGCCGATGAAACATGCTAGAACCCGTCAGCTTTTGGGGCCCTCTCTTGGGTCCGCAATGAGAGTTTCGTTCGCAGAAAGGACCACCATGCCGGCCAAACCACGCAAGCCACTTCCAGGCCAAATCCACCTTAGTCGCCGCAGTTACCTGCAATGGGCCAGTACGGTGTCACAGCTGACAAAAACTCCCAGGAGTCTCAAAAAGTCTCGCAAGGAGGCCAGCGATCTCGAAATCGCCGCAGCTCTTATCCAAGACTTGCGCGCAGACCTCTTCCAACTCTGGCAAACCTTCACAACCGAGAGAGCTGATGTATCTCGCTATCTGATGGACCCTAAGCGCGAAGCTCTAGTTTATCTGCTTGGTTTTCATCTAGCAAACCAGGCTAGAACTTTGGGGGTATTGTTGAGATTGCAGAGGCGAAGCGGTCTCTTGACCCGCATCGCAGAAAAGCAAAGCCCCCTCCACCTCGTGGACCTAGGTTGTGGCACTGGAGCCCTGTCTTTGACAACAGCACAAGAGCTTTTAGATATCGACGAGAAGCTGCCTTTGAGTTTTGAGTTTGTCGATAAGTCACAAAACTTTATTGAGGCAGCGACGCTTCAAGCTCAGGCATTGGTAAGTGAAGAAGCAATCGTGGCACGTCGTCAAAAGTTGGATGATTATCTCAGCCGCGAGCTTACCAAAGGACCTGGCGACGGTCAGGTCTGGTATCAGATTGGCTATCTCTGGAACGAGATTTCCAGTAGTCCCAAGACCACACAGCTTTTGCTTCGCTATTTGGAAGCTGGATTAAGTAAAGGCGGTCGCATTATCACTCTGATCGAACCTGCAAATCAAGACTTCGCACGCGGAACCATGGAGCTGCGACAGGAGCTCATCGCGCGTGGATATCACGTGCTCTATCCTTGTTCTCACAATCTCGATTGCCCCATGCTAGAGCGCACGCGAGACTGGTGTTACAGCGAATTTGCTTGGGAGCGTCCTCCCCTCGTACGCAATGTGGATAAGATTTTGGAGATTGATCGTCATCGAATCGGTTGCGCAGCCTATGTGTTTGTAAGTCCAGACATGGTCACATCATTCCCTCAAGCCGCTGAGTCTGTTGTAGTGGGAAGACCCTTAGATAAAAATGCTTCGATTCATTCTCGTAAGTTTAGCTATCTCCTTTGTTCAGAGGATGGCTTGCATAAGGCGGAGCCGCAAGAAGGTCTTGAACTCATGCGAGGTCAAACGTTTCAGGCTCCTGTAAAGAAATCTCCGCGTAAGAGCAAAGGTTAAGATTCTTTACGAATGTAGATTGGGTATGTGAGTTGCCTGCCGATAAGTCCTTCTTATATGTTTCTCATCTACTGAGCATGTGAAGGACATTTTTTCCCCCATCTAGACAAATGATTTTTTCTCAAAGTATAGTCTTGCTTGAATAGACAAGATATGGACTTTGATTGGTGAACTTTATAAAAATCTTAAACAAGCTAAGACTTCATCTGATTTTGCTGCTGCTTTTGCCAGCCCTGGGAGGCATTTGTCTAGCCCATCAGGGTGAAGAGAATCGAGACTGTTTCTTTGCGAAATATTTTTTTCATCTTGATAATATTTCTGATCACCAGGATGTACTACTTCGTAGCACTTTCGATTCGTGCCATACACAGAGCTTGTGGGCGGCATTTAAAGGCAGAGATCGGCTTCATAAGGCGATTTTCCAAAGATCTTTGGCTCGTCGAGGAATCATAAAATCGGCGAGCTTGTCTGATGTTTTTGGGCACAGGGGTGTGAGTTCTTACATTTTAAGGTTGGTGATTCACGCCTCTAATGTGCCCAAAGGCGGTTTGTCATCTACCCATACCTGTTCCCTGCCCATGCTTTGTTGAGATCCCTCCACTCGTGTAGCTTTTTGTTTCGATGTTTGGCCATAGTTATGGTCCAGATCCTCTATTTCTAAATTAAAATCCAGGAGCTCTCATGCAGCGACTTCTCAAAGGTATCTTGCAATTTAGATCCCATGTATTCCAAACCAAACGTGATCTTTTTGAGCAGCTAGCCAAGGGTCAGAGCCCCGAAGTGATGTTTATTACTTGTGCGGACTCACGTATCTGTCCGACGCTCATTACCCAAAGTGATCCGGGTGACCTTTTTGTTGTGAGAAACGCAGGAAACATCATTCCCCCGGCACACGTGGCTACTGGTGAGTCCGCAACTATCGAGTATGCTATCGAAGTCCTCAAGGTGAAACATATTGTCGTCTGTGGCCATAGCCACTGCGGAGCTATGGCTGGAATTCTTGAGCATGGGAACAAAGTCCCAGGAATGCCGTATCTGTCCGACTGGTTGCGTCACGCACTGCATGCTCGTGATATTGTCCTGGGAACCTACCATCACTTTTCGCCAGCCGAGCGACTTAATGCTATGATAGAGGCAAATGTCCTGCAGCAGATTGAAAACCTCTGTAGCCTTCCCTCTGTGATCAAAGCCCTAGCAGAAGACAGGCTAGATATCCATGGTTGGGTTTATCAAATCGACCAGGGCGAAATCCTAAGCTTCGATTTGGATCAAGAAAAGTTCCGGCCAATCAACGAACTGTTAAATCAGAACCCTTCGTTGCTGCCACTTAATGCAAGTCTTAAGTCAGGTCTCCAACAGTTTATCAATCCAGTAAAGCTTGCGGAGTAGACTGTATGTCACAAGATAGAGCTTTTCTAAAAGCCGACTTGAAAGCATCCCTTGTTGTCTTCCTTGTGGCTGTCCCCCTTTGTCTAGGCATTGCTCTGGCTTCAGGAGTCCCTCCCGCAGCGGGACTCTTGGCTGGAGTTGTGGGTGGTTTGATTGTGGGATTTCTGTCAGGCTGCCCCCTTCAGGTCAGCGGACCTGCTGCTGGATTGGTGGTCATCGTATGGGAAATAGTCAATTCAGTAGGGCTTAAGGGGCTATGTGCGGCTGTCATCTTAGGAGGGCTCCTTCAAATCGGTGGGGCATGGCTACGCTTGGGACGGTGGTTTCAAGCTGTTTCACCGGCTGTCGTTCAGGGTATGCTCACAAGTATCGGAATTCTCATTGTGCTCAGTCAATTGCATACCGTTTTTGATGTGAAACCTTCGGGTGGTGGGCCGCAGAATATCGTGTCTCTCTTTGAGCTGCTTACCTCACCGGACTACCGTCAGACCAAAGGATTAAGTCTCGAAGCAGGGTTGATCGGATTGAGCTCGTTGCTAATTCTGGTCGGCTGGCCCTATATTCCGCGAGTGTTAAAGTGGATTCCACCGGCACTATTTGTGGTGAGTTTTTGGACGATATCAACGAGCTTTGGTCTCTGGTCTATCCAGCGGGTAGAGGTACCGCTGAGTATCGTTGAGAGTTTTCGCTGGGATGGTCTGCAAACTCTTCTGTTTGCACCTGATCTCAAAATTATACTGGCGGGTCTCACGATTGCTGTCGTGGCCAGTGCAGAAAGTTTGCTGAGTTGTGGAGCTGTACAGCGTTTAGCTCCTCTACAGAAGGTCGACTATAACAAAGAGTTGTTTGCACAGGGCTGTGGAAATTTAGCATCAGGACTTCTAGGTGGCTTACCTTTGACTGGGGTTATCGTCCGTAGTGCTGCTAATATTTCTGCAGGAGCTCAGACTCGTTTCTCTACGATGTTTCACGGCCTCTGGATACTGCTGTTTGTTTGTTTTGCCCCGAGGCTTTTGAACATGGTGCCAACCTCTGTTCTAGCTGGAGTACTTCTCTACTTTGGTGGTAAGCTCATCAAAATCAAGGCTTTTAGTGAGTTTGCCAAAACGAGCCGTTCGGAAGCTTATGTTTTTCTCGGGACCATTCTGGCAATAGTCATGACAGATCTATTGAGTGGCGTAATCTTTGGTATTGGACTTTCTCTTCTGCGCTTGGCTATCGGCGCGTCTCATCTCGATATCCATATCCGAAAGCATGAGGAGAAGACTTACGTTCATTTGTCGGGAGTAGCGAGCTTTCTCAGCCTGCCTCGTTTAGATAGTCAGTTAGAGACTCTCTCGAAAGAAGGAATGTTTATCTTGGATACTCAACAGTTGAGGAGCATAGATCAGGCCTGCTTTGATCTACTTCAGCATTGGGCCAAAGGTGTCACGGACGCTGGTGGAGAGCTAGAGGTCATGGGACCTAATCTAGAGTCATTGCAACTTAGATTAATCCGGGGTGGACAAGGAGTTGCCTACGTAACGAACTCGAAAAGCGCTTAGATACGAGCCATGTGAACTCTTGGGAGCTTTCGGTGTATAATACCGAAAGCTCCCTAGTATGAGGTCACTGTGCAACGGATTCTTTGGCATCTACTCGACGCTTTCCTTACCGTCTTTCACCTCGCAGTAGTCGGCACTATAGTCTTTGGTTGGGTGTGGCCACCCTTCTGGGTGTATCACCGATGGGTAATACTTATCACTTCGATCTCTTGGTTTGGGATTGGTGCTTTCTACGGCTGGGGATACTGTGCTCTCACCGATTGGCAATGGCGTGTGAAGAAAAAGCTTGGGATTGCACCTGAATATCCTGCTTTCATCCCTTTTATTTTGGGTAAAGTGGGGATTAGAGCAGCCCCTACTGCTATCGACAAGATGAGCTTTGTCGTGTTTATCGTTGTGCTCATCCTGACGATTGGACTTTATGTGTGGGAAAGATTCTTTTCTTGAGCGTCAAGAGGAAGTGTTGGCTCTGAAGTTGCAGGTAAGGGAAGTCTCGCCTGGCTCAGAAAGTTTTCAAAACTTTCGGGATAAGGTGCAGTCACCTCGATGAGTGTGCCACCTGGACGATTAAGGAGTTTGATGCTGCGAGCATGTAGGAGCTGGTGCTGCACGATTGCTGCAAGCTGCGTCGGCAGAGCCTTGCGCTTACCTTCTCCATAGACTTTGTCACCGATGATGGGGTGCATATTCTTTTCCAAGTGCACGCGAATCTGATGGCTTCTTCCAGTAATCGGCGAACAGTTCAAGAGCGAGACCTGGTACTGGGTAAAGTTCTCAAGAACTTTAAAGACAGTGTGTGAACTCTTGCCGCCATTCTTCATCACATTTACACGGCCTGAGTGAGCCTGGATTGCGCTGAGAAAACAGCGTTCGACGAAGTCTTCGTTCACGTTTCCGTAGACGAGAGCATGATAATTTTTTTCTAGCGACTTCTCGCGAAATTGGTCGGTAAGAAAAGTCATATTGTTGTTGCCACGGGCAATGACGAGACAACCTGTAGTATCTTTATCGAGGCGATGAACGAGGTGGAGGTCTCTGTGAGGGAGTTCCATCTCTTTCAGAAGCTTTTCTAGTGCTGGAATTACATGCAAGACCGATTGATCACGGGTGGCCTGCGACGGCAGCCCCGCGGGCTTATTGATCACCATCATGAGTTCATCATGATAGAGAAGGTCTGCCGGCTTAAGTGTCAACTGTTGCTTGGTCTGAGGAGTGAACAGAGCCGGGTTGTATTCGACCTCGATTTGATCGCCCTTGCCGACTGTTTTCGAGGCCACGCGGGTTCGCTTGCGATTGAGGTAAGCTCCCCCGACGTCTATGATTGCTTTGGCACGCCTTTTAGAGAGGCCAGGGATGGACTCGGCGATGGCATGGTCGAGACGCATTCCATTGAGGCGGTAACTTACTTGAATCTTATGTCTTTCCATGCGCGCACTCCTCGGGCTAAAGCACCAGAGCTTTTAGCACTGATAGGTTGGATTGGCGAGGGGAAAGTAACGGACAAGATTCCTTGAAAAAACGATCAAGTACCTCCATCGATACGCATGAGACCATCGAAGAAAGTGCTGGAGAATGGGGTGGTAGTTCCTTCCACAAAACCACAGGAGTTATTTCCCAGATGAGGTCCAAACTTTCCTATACCGTTGAGATATAGTCTCCCGTTCATATTTTGATCGGCGTTGTAAGCTCGACAAAAATAGAGTCTATTCTGGTTGTTGGGATTTCCTGCATTCGCGTTGATATCTATGATGTCATAACCATCACTACGGAATCTTGCATCGATATTATTTGTGGCAAGGCGTCTCCATTCTACAACTTTGAAGGGATCCCCCTTAGTGACGATCGGGAGCTTGAAGTTTCTCACATCTCTCGCTACTCCTGCGAATTCATAACGGCAAGAGCTGTTTGCGACATTGTTCGCGACAGTCGTTCTTCCTGGATGGAGGCCCATGAATACGGAGCCGTTAAAATGTTCAGCAAGACAGAGAAAGACTCCATCATTCAAATGTGAAATAGGTGCATGGCCGGTCTTAAGTTCGCTTTTATTGATCA
>JACCDP010032076.1_pt1 | contig 10635 bp, 12 predicted proteins | sample 7445841 | NCBI WGS metagenome assembly JACCDP01 (sample SAMN15323441, study PRJNA562643) | freshwater metagenome | isolation source: river surface water | place: USA:Blue River Watershed | collected 2017-08-17
AACGGGACTAACATCTGAATAACTAAATTTGAAAGTGTTATAAATATTTTCAGCTATTTTCTCAAAGGCGTGTCTGATTTCTTCGTTGTAAATCTTGTCTCGTTCTTCTTGAGTTTCCGCTTTGTTATACAAAACAATAGCATCCTCTGTATTTTTCGTGAAATACATGTTGCTTTCTTTTGTAGCCTTTTCTTTAATTGGCTTTTCTTCTTTGATGGAGACGACCGTTATAACAGAAACTTTCTCTTTTTTTGTTTTCGTTTGCTTTTGCTTTTTTTTCTGATTCGGCTTTGTTTTCTCTCGAATTTTCTTTATTTTCGAGGTCTTCGTTTTTTTGGCGACCTTTTTCTTTTTAAGTTTTTTCATGTATTTTATTTTATTGAGTCATTGAATTCTTTTGTTATTCTCACAATTTCGGAGAAAACAAATCCAACATCGTCATCTTTTTCAAACAAATTTCTGTCATCCACCGATTTCAATTTGGAATAGACTTGTTCAATTTCGTTTCTGAAATTCTCAACCCATTCCTCATAAACTTCTAATTTTTTCAGAAGGTTAAAGCAGGCGTATCCTAGACAAACAGACACAATCACCAGTAGTGATATAATCGATATTAGTAACCATTCCATAAATTATTCTTCGAATGTGTTTCTTTTTGTGTTGGAGTCCTCGTCATCATCAACATCGTCATCGTGACCAAGAATGCCGTTAAGAAGCTCCAAAGCCTCCTCGACTTCCAGCCACTTTTTATTCTCTATGGCGTATTTGATAATTTCTCGAACTTCTTCGACATCATCGTAATTAATTTCGGGATCGTAGTATTTACTCATATGATTTTCCAGCCGTCATTTATTAATTCTAAGGCTTTCTTGTATTTTATATATTGCGTCTCTCCGTTTTTTTCTACGACAACCTTATCATTTCTTCCATATTTAACCACTTTCTGCGTCGGAATCGAGTATTTCACGGAAGAATCCGTTATTAAAACTCCATTAGTATGGTCAATTTCATGCTGAACGCACACAGATTCAAGAAGACCATAATCTGATCCAACGGATTCTTCTGTTATAGGATTCACATCTGGCCCAAAAATCAAGACATTAGCGTGATTCAATGTTGATACGCTTACACTGACGTTTCTGAGTGTTGTCACTATTTTACCAGGCAAACTCAAACAACCCTCGGAAAAAACAATCTTTTCGTTGCTTCTTTCCGTTATAACTGGATTCATCAATATCAATGGTGGAGAATCCTTTTTCACTCTCACTACTGATACACTTTTTGGTATTCCTATCTGAATGGCGGAAAGCCCGATACCAACTTTTATTTCATCGAGGGCCAACAATAAATCTTTAGCTATTTGTTCTCCCTCTTCTATGGTTGATACTGGCGTGGTTTTTTTATGTAGATAATCTTTATTTCGAATGATTTTAAATTTCATTCTGCATATGTATATATATATTTATACATTTGTCAACAAGAAAATTAAATTATTTTCTTATAGGCTCACTCGCTCTTGGTCCATACATTATTTCGCTGTGCCGTAGTATCGGACCATCCACATTTTTTGGTTCTGTTGGCGGTGGTGGGGGCTGAACATTTTGTTCTTCCTTTGGTTCTTCTATTTGAACAGGCATTTCGTTCAACAACATTTTTTGTGGCTCACCAACGTCCTTTGGAACGATGTTTATTTCTTCGTTGTTCTTTGGTTCTTCTTTTTCTGTTGGTTTAATTTCTTCGTCTTTTCTGTCCGCCATTCTCATGGAATTGTATGCCAAAATTAAGCACACAGCTAATGGGTCAAAAGCGAACATAATTATCCAAATAAAATAATTAACCGCATCATTCAATTCTATATTCAGACTCTTTGAAATGAACTTGAAAGTTCCGACATCGGTTCGAATAACTTTTTGTCTCAATTCTTCATTTTCCGCACGTAGTGAGGAAATTCTATTTTGGTCCGTTTCTATTTTTTTCTTATTGAGTTCCACCAAATCATTTTTGTTTGATGTTAATTTCTCCAATTTTTCTGCGAATTGTTTGTTATAGTCATTTATCGACTCCGTGATATCAGATATTTCTTTCTGTAGAATTTTTACACTTTCTTCTCCCGTAGATTTTTGGGAGTTCAACCTATTCTCCACAGAATTAACTCTGTCGTTATATTCCTTGACCTGTGCAGCATATTGCTCTCTCAACTTTTCAATTCTATCTTGAGATTTTTTTATTTGTGAATCTATATCCCCACGTTCTTTTTGTTGCGACTCCTTGACTTCTCTAGCTTTGTCCAATCCACTTTTTCGAAAAACTGACTTCCCACCCTCATCTATCCATTTTTGGACTTCTTTATCCAATATCTCTAATCGTGAGTTGTATAATTTTATTTGTTCTTGCTCTCTGTTTGTATCAGAATCAAGCGATTGGCGAGCAATTTCCAATGCCTGTTTTGCGGCAACAATGTCGTCATTAAATGATTTTCTTTCACTTGTTGTCGATCTTATTTTTTCTATCTGTTCATTTTTTTGAGATATCAAAGCCATTCTTTGTTCGATAAACAACTTTCTGTCTTCTTCAATCGATGATATATCAATTTGATTGTATCTGTCTTCTTTGAGGAAATTTATTTCTTTTTCTATGTCTTTTATCTCTTGTTCGTTTGATTCTATTACCTTCTCATATGCTTGGACAGATGTGGTCGTGGCGTTATATCCCGCACTGAGATATCCGTATATACCTATTGAGGTTATCAAGACCAAAACCAGTGTGGCGATACTCATGTAAATTTTCAGAGCGGTTCCAATTTTATTCCAATACTGCTTCAAAAAGGATGCTGTTACAAGTTTTCCGACTTCTAGCGCAACTCCCATGACAATTATAGAAATACCACCCCCAACAAACAAGAGCTTGAGGCCGACGATACTAAAGTAGGCTGCGCACGCCGCGATAGCTAACGAGGAAATCAATACGAGAGTATGAAAAAACTTCATGATATAATAATTTTATTGTTACACCATAAATATACACCAACCAACTTTGTTGATTGATTTATTATAACAACTATGTCATTTTGACACCATTCTCAGATACTCATCTTTTGGTGTGTTTGGATTTTTCAAATACATCAACTTAAACTTATCCAACAAACCTTTAAATTCTGGTCCTGGCTTCATTCCTAACGATATTAGATCATCGCCAGAAACAGGCAATGGATTATCATGTAATTGCTTCAAAACCTCGCTATATCTACGCATAACGTCCGAATAATTGAATTTTTCGTTATACACAGACGCGAACTCCATGAGAAGAGGTCCAATATCCGATGCTGTATATGCGATAACTCTCAAATACTCATCACTTGGGTTTTCGCATCTAACCATAAATGTGGGTAAGTTCTTGAGTGTTTTTATAACAGAATTTATTTTGTCGGAGCTGTAACGAAGATTGTTCATTTCTAACCGAACCTTGTCTGGATTATTTTGATGATGTGCCGCAACAAGACGAAGAACGATATCACCTTTTAGGTCTTTCATTTTCTTCATGTATTCAAGGTCAGCCCCTTGCAAAGAAGGAAAGACATATTTCATCAAACCAAGGATTTGAAGCAAACGGAATGCCTTGAACGGATAGTTCGTGAGAAGCATCTTGTTTGTTTCATCGTGAATGCGCTCTTTGGAAATGTTACTTAGTTGAGGAGCGTGCTTTTTTATAGCACGAATCATGAACATCGGCAGCTTCCAGTTATACTTCGCAGTGAAGCGAACCGCACGAAGAATACGCAGTGGGTCGTCGGTGAAGATGATGTCTGGATTGAGGGGCGTGCGAACGATGCCGGCCTTGATGTCGTCCTTTCCCATACCCGTAAGGTCAAGAGTCTCGCCGGTTGTAAGGTCGTGAAGCAAACTGTTTACAGTAAAATCGCGCCGCTGAACATCGTCCTCAAGCTCACCGCCAGAAACTTCTGGCTTGCGACTACCAGCAGTGTATTTTTCTTTTCGCGGGGCCACGGCCTCAACATCAACGTCGCTCAAGTCGTGCCCCTTGTAGGTCACACCTTGCAGCGTGAACTTGGCTGTGCCATAGGTGGGATAAATGACGGGGTTGCTGTGGTCCTTGTAGTTACCAATCTCTTTGGCGGCCCAAGTAGCAAAGTCGATACCAGCGTTGATATCGCCCTTTACCACAACGTCAAGGTCTTTTGGCTTGATGCCAAGCTGCATGTCTCTTGGACTACCACCCGCAAGAAACACCCTGTTCTTGAACGGACCATTTTTGACAAGATTGGATAGAAACTCCAACGCGGCAGTTTCCTTTTCAATCTCTAAAATTATATTCTTCAACTTCAAGACAAATACTTCCTTTTTCTGGCATCATACCACTTACCTGATTTGCCTGTTTCTTTGTCCAATGCGGTCACCTTTTTTCGATACTCAATGTCATTTGTTCCTTCGTAATATGGCAACATTATGAACCCCGCTTTTTTCATTTTTTTGACGCCCAGTTCTTCCATCCGTGGAGTTATATTACCATATCCCAAATCCCCAACATATCCGCCTATGGTTCGAGGTTTTGAATTTGATTTTTCTTTTCTTTCTTTCTCTCTGTTAGCTTTGGCTTCCGGAGAATCATAATCACTTTCATCTTCATCTAATCCCTTTTTCTTGTCGTCGGCATACATCTTGGCATACTCAACCGCTTTGAGCCCCTTAGACATGGGTATGCGATATTTGCGACTAAGCATTTCTGCAATTTCTCTTGGCGTGAAAGTGCTAAGAAGCTTGGATGCAGCATCGACCAAATACCAATCATGATAACCTGGATCAAATTCTTCATTTATACTATTTATAATTTCTTTGATGATATTTTTGAGTTGGGACTTTTTCATACTATATAAATATCGATATATTGGCAAAAAACAACCCCAAACTTTCGTCTGGGGTTATTTTAGGGCGGCCTATTCAGCTACCTCCACCAATCTCATTTTGAATAGTTGAGAAGAACTATCGTGCCACGCACCAGTCCGTGATAGGCACGGACACCATAACCTTTATCAAACAACTTCTGGTTCAATCGTATCTCCATTTTTAGCTTGAGTATTCTGTCCCTTTTTATACACCAAATCACCAAGCTTCATCAACTCTTCTGCTGCACTCTTCATCTTTTCAGTATCATCCGACGATAACGCTTCTCTAGCAGTTGTCAATCCCTTTTCCAAAGCGGTTTTTGTTTCGGTTGAGATGTCCTTGTGGTCCTGCATATATTTTTCCCAACCATAAATCAACGAATCAAGCTTGTTCTTTTCCTCGAGCTTTTGACGAACCTTTTTGTCAGCTTCAGCGTTAGCCTCAGCCTCGTTCTTCATTTTTTCAATCTCGTCGGCTGTTAGACCAGACGAGTTGGTGATTTGAATTTTTTGTTGCTTTCCTGTGCCCAAGTCCTTGGCAGAAACGTGGAGGATGCCGTTCGCATCGATATCAAAAGTCACCTCAATCTGTGGGGTGCCGCGAGGAGCTGGTGGGATGCCGTCAAGGATGAACTTGCCCAGCGTCTTGTTGCCACTAGCCAGTGGTCGTTCGCCCTGTAGCACGATGACCTCAACCTTCGGCTGGTTGTCGGAGTAGGTGGAGAACACCTGCGACTTCTTTGTTGGAATGGTCGTGTTACGAGGAATCATCGGCGTAGCCACTCCACCAGCAGTCTCAATCGACAAGGTGAGAGGAGTAACGTCCAACAGAAGCAAGTCCTTGACCTCGCCCTTGAGGACGCCGCCTTGCACAGCAGCGCCGATTGCCACCACTTCGTCAGGATTGACGCCTTGATGCGGAGCCTGACCAGCGAACGCCTTAGCGGCCTCCACCACCCTTGGCATGCGCGTCATACCACCGACCAACACCAACTCATGCAAGTCCTTGGCTTCGAGTCCAGCATCCTTGAGGCAGTTTTTGTAAGGTTGAGTGAGACGTTCAAACAAGCTGTCGCAAATCTGCTCCATCTTGGCACGAGTCAGTTGCATGTTGAGGTGCTTAGGACCAGAAGCATCGGCCGTGATGAACGGTAGGTTGATGTCGTAGGTCGTGGACGAGGACAAAGCAATCTTTGCTTTTTCTCCCTCTTCCTTGAGACGTTGCAAAGCCATTGAGTCCTTGCTCAAGTCAATACCATCTGATTTCTTGAACTCGCTGATGAGATGGTTGGTGATTGCACTATCCCAGTCGTCACCACCAAGATGCGTGTCGCCGTTGGTCGATTTGACTTCAAACACCCCATCACCGATTTCTAGCACGGATACGTCGAACGTTCCACCACCAAGGTCAAACACTGCGATTTTTTCGTCCTTCTTTTTGTCTAGACCATAGGCGAGAGATGCGGCAGTTGGTTCGTTGATGATGCGAAGCACCTCAAGACCAGCAATCGCTCCCGCGTCCTTCGTGGCTTGGCGCTGCGCGTCGTTGAAATAAGCGGGAACGGTGATAACAGCCTTTGACACAGGCTGACCAAGATAAGTCTCAGCATCAGCCTTGATTTTTGATAGCACAAACGCGCCAATCTGTTGCGGTGAGTATTTTTTGACCTCACCCTTTTCCGTCACCTCAATCCAAGCGTCGCCGTTTGGACCTTCGACCACCTTGTAAGGCAGATTTTTTATTTCCTCCTGCACCTCACTAAACTTACGTCCGATGAGGCGCTTTGCGGAAAAGATGGTGTTCTTTGGGTTTGTGACAGCCTGACGCTTAGCAGCCTGGCCGACTACCCGTTCGCCGGTCTTTGTGAAGGCGACAATGGATGGTGTTGTGCGAGCGCCTTCGGCGTTAGTGATGACGACAGGTTCTCCACCTTGATAAACTGCGCAGCAGCTGTTGGTGGTTCCAAGGTCGATGCCAAGAATGATTTCGTTGTTTGTGCTCATAATAATATAAAGTGAAGATTGAGCCACCATTATTTCAGATGGCTCAAACTTTGTCAATACTGATTTTCTAATTGAGGAGCCTCGGGCTTCTCTTTTTCTCTACTTTCCACGATGATACACTCGGTCGTTAGAAGAAGTCCAGCAACGCTCGAAGCGTTCTGCAAGGCTGAACGAGTGACCTTCTTTGGGTCAACCACGCCAGCTTTTATCAAATCTTCGTATTCGCCGGTGGCCACGTTGTATCCTTCGTTGCCCTTGAGGGTCTTGACTTTTTCTACCACGATAGAACCTTCGATGCCAGCGTTGTTAGCCAACGCTCTCAACGGAGCCTCTACCGCCTTCTTCACGATGTTGATGCCCATCTGTTCATCAGGGTCAGAGACCTTGACTTTGCTGATAGCGTCAACGCAACGGATGAGGGCCACGCCACCACCGGGCACGATGCCTTCTTCCACAGCGGCACGAGTAGCGTGTAGAGCGTCATCCACACGTTGCTTTTTTTCTTTCATCTCAGCCTCGGTAGCTGCGCCCACACTGATGACAGCAACTCCGCCAGCCAGCTTGGCGAGACGCTCTTGGAGCTTCTCACGTTCGAAGTCGCTGGTGGTTTCTTCAATCTGACGACGAATGGTGCTGACGCGAGCCTGTATCTCCTTTGGCTTGCCGTTACCTTCAACGATGGTCGTGCTGTCCTTGGTGACGACGATGCTTCCCGCCACGCCAAGGTCGGCTAGTGTCACCGACTCAAGGGTTGTGCCAAGGTCTTCGGAGATGAACTTGCCACCCGTTAGAGCAGCGATGTCACGTAGGATTTCGGACTTGCGATCACCGAAGCCTGGCGCCTTGACGGCACACACGTTGAGGTTGGCACGAATTTTATTTACCACCAACGCTGCCAACGCCTCACCTTCAACGTCTTCAGCGACGATGAGCAACGGCTTGCCGCTCTTGACCACTTTTTCTAACAGAGGTAAGATGCTGCTCAACGAACTGATGCGCTTCTCATAGAGGAGCACGTAAGCGTCCTTATACTTGGCTTCGCCGGTTTCGCCGGATGCGAAGTAGGGTGAGATGAATCCCTTGTCGAACTGCATGCCTTCCACCACATCCAACGTTGTTTCGATACTCTTGGCCTCTTCGACGGTGATGGTGCCGTCCTTGCCGACCTTTTCGATAGCGTCAGCGATGATGCCAGCAATTTCGTTGTCCCAGTTAGCGGACACCGCAGCCACCTGACGGATTTCGTCTTTGCTCTTGATTGGGGTGGCAATCTTGTTGAGGTGTTCGATAGCAGCAGTCGAAGCCTTCTGGATACCACGTTGCAGGCTTACAGGATTGGCTCCAGCCGTAACAAACTTCATACCCTCACGATAGATGCCCTCAGCGAGAACGGTAGCGGTAGTAGTGCCGTCACCAGCCGTGCTGTTGGTCTTGTTGGCAACCTCGCGGACCATCTGTGCGCCCATGTTTTCGTATGGGTCGGATAGTTCGACCTCACGAGCAACGGTAACGCCGTCCTTTGTCACGATAGGGAGACCAAACTCCTTTTCAATGAGAACGTTTCGTCCCTTGGGACCGAGCGTTGTTGACACTGCCTTGGATAGAGTTTGCACGCCAACCAAGATTTTTTGGCGAGCCTTTTCATCGAATATTAGTTCTTTTTTCTTCATAATGTAACATTTAGAGGATTGCTAGGATTTCATCTTGTTTGATGATTTGATACTTTTCGTCATCGATTTTGATTTCTGTGCTGCCATATTTAGGCAACAAAACCGTATCTCCGACTTTGACTTCGAACGGAATAAGGTTTCCGTTTTCGTCTTTGCCACCTGTGCCAAGAGCAATAACCTTAGCCTCTTGTGGCTTTTCCTTGGCGGACTCTGGTATCACAATGCCGCCCTTGATAGTTTCTTTTTCTTCCACGAGCTTTACTAGCACGCGGTTTCCGATTGGTTTTATTTTTTTCATAGGTCTGTAAACTTTTTGTTTTTAGAGAAGCTTTAGCTTCGAAGGTTTCTTTTCTTCAACTTTTGTTCTTGGCAGTTCAACAACAATAGTTCCATCTTTGTATTCGACTTTGATTTTGTCTTTGTCGATGTTCTGACCAAGTTGGAATGAACGTTGGAACGAAGAACGTTTGATTTCACGATAAACGTATCTTGCTTTTTCCTTGTTTTCGGTTGGGGTCTTCTTTGCACCCTTGATGACTAGAATATCACCTTCTAGTTCAACTGACACATCTTCCTTCTTGAGACCAGCGACATCAGCCTCTAACACAAGCTTGTTGTCATACTCGACAACATCCACTCTTGGGAAGCTTCCCTTGGAGAAGAAGTCGGCACCCAAGTCATTCGACAAACTTGGAAAATGAGAAGAAAACACTTGGTCGAACAAGTGGTCGAATGGAGTTAGGAACTCATCACGATTGATTTTTGATAGACTATACATATTATATCCTTTTGTTATACCAGCTCCATTATGGACACTGGCGGATACTCTTTATCAAGAATCATACCAACACGAAAATCACTGATTTCCCTCTGAGAGAAAAGAAAGAGGGGAACTTTAGTGTTCCCCTTTGTCTCAGTTGTGTGACAAGGCTTATGTCCCATTGTCTCTTTTTGGACAACCTTGATACACCAAACATGCCATTGCCAGATTAGCAACCTTTCTGATTTCTTCTTGGGCATTTTTTTTATCGGCCGTTGAACCGGCAATAGAAAACGCCTTATCCAAGTGGTGCTTCATATAAACCAACCAAGATTCTGTTGGTTTGTTTCTGTCGTATTCGTGTAATGGTGCTCCACGCTGTTCACGTGCATTATCCCATCTCTGTGAATACAAAAACTCTTTTTTTATTTCGGCTAGAGTATCGTCAACCGCTTTTTCAATTTCTGTGTTCATATTATTTCGTCAGTTCTTCCCATTGGCACTTTTCTGCACGGCAGCTAATCCAGTCCGCCCAGTGAATGACGTTACACAAATTCGTCTTGAGTCCATCTAGCGAACGATAATAAGGTCCATTCTTTTCCGCAAACACGCCGTCAGACAACTTGATAGCGAGAGCTTCCTTCCAAGTCGTCTTGATGCCATAATCTTGAAGCGTGAAAAGAGCTCTGTCGGTAACGTCCCACGGCGGAGATGCCTTGTTATGAGCAAAAATTTCACCCAATTTCTTTTGGCGCCACTCATCGGTCTGTGGAACATAATAACCACCAAACGTAGTGTCGCCCAACTTACCAAGGTCGTGATGCAAAGCTGCAAAAACTCGTTCTTCGTCGGTGTAATCGATTGTGCCACCCATTGCCATAAACACTTTTTCTACGCCACGGGTCGCTTTTTCAACGTTCAATACGTGAAGCAAATATCCACCCGGAAAAGCGTAGTGAAAATCCGCCTTGCCACTAGCAGGAGCCATAGCAAGCTGCATACCAAGATGGTCCTCTGCATACATCGCCAATAGTTTTTCTTGGCGTTCTCCGACGAACTTTTCGCGGATTAGATGAAGAAAATACTCGTAGTTTTCATTTATTTGTGCATCTGTTAGATTGGCGTTGTGGCCTGAGTGTAATGTTTTGGTCATATGTTATTCGATTGTTATAGAAACTTTTATTTTAGTGGGTTTATTTTTATTCTTCGGATTTATCTTTACATCAAATTCAGCGGATGTCGAGTAAATATTTTCAAATTTGCAATCTTTTCTGTTCTCTAAGTATTTTGATAACTCGCGG
>JACCDP011152101.1_pt1 | contig 10635 bp, 10 predicted proteins | sample 7445841 | NCBI WGS metagenome assembly JACCDP01 (sample SAMN15323441, study PRJNA562643) | freshwater metagenome | isolation source: river surface water | place: USA:Blue River Watershed | collected 2017-08-17
CCAGCAGAGCAAGATCGGGGCGAATCTCATGGCCTGCTTATCTAGCGGTTACCCCGCCCCCGCAAGCCCATCCCCAATGACCTGCCTCGATTCTGCTTTCAATTCTGCCCTCGATTCAGTCCTCGATTCAGCCATCAATTCAGCCCTCCACTCTGCACCAAACCATGTCCACCGCCCCCTTCCCCCTCTCCGGCCTGGCCGACGAAGCCGCCGATGACATCGACGGCCAGATCGCCGCGCACCGAGCCCTCGGCTGGTCGGCCATCGAACTCCGCCTCCTTAACGGAAAACAGTTCTCCGGCCCGGCCGTGAGCGACGATGAATTCAAGGCGGCCGTCGACAAGATCGAAGCCGCCGGCATCCGCGTCAGCAGCTACGCTTCCGCCATCGGCAATTGGAGCCGGCCCATCACGGGCGAGTTCGCCACCGACCTCGCCGACCTCAAGGTACTCATCCCGCGCATGCAGCGTACCCGCACCAAGTTCGTCCGCACGATGAGCTGGGTCCGTGGCGACGTCACCGAAGACGCCTGGCGCGACGAGGGTGTCCGCCGCTACAAGGAGATGGCCAAGCTCGCCGCCGACGGCGGCATCACCCTGCTGCACGAGAACTGCGAAGGCTGGGGCGGCCTCTCGGGCACGCACGCCCGCCGTTTCATCGAAAGCGTCGACCACCCGAGCGTCCGCTACCTCTTCGACATCGGCAACACGGTGTCCTACGGACAGGAGACCATGCCCTTCTACCGCGAGATCCTTCCTTACGTGGAATACGTCCACATCAAGGACTGCCGTCGCAACCCCGCGGGCGGCAAGAGCAGCGCCTTCACCTATGCCGGCGAAGGCGACGCGCTCGTCCGCGAGATCCTCACCGACCTCATCGCCCGCGGCTACAAGGCCGGCGTCTCCATCGAACCGCACGTGGCCAGCATCGTCCACCTCGGCGAAGGCACCAAGGCTTCGCCCCAGGAACGCTTCGACTCCTACGTCCGCTACGGCAAAGGCCTGGAGAAGCTCCTCGCCGGCATCGACGGCGGCGCGAAGTGATTTTGCTGGCGCTTACGACCCTGCCACGCATCCCTTTTCCGCATGTCCTCCGAACCGACTCCTCCTTTCGACGGCCCCCAGCTGGGCGACACGGTCGACGGCCTGACGCTCATCGCGGTCGGCATCCGGGACACCTTCACCGAAGTCCTCCCCGCCCATCGCGAGGCCTTCACGCTGCTCAACGAATGGATGAGCGGCATCCGCCTGTACGAACTTGAGGACGCCCTCGACCTCGATGCCAACTTCTGGGACGAACTCCTCGACTGCGATTACGAGGTCGGCGAAGGCGAGATCGACGGCGACAAGCCCGGCGAGATGGTGACCATCTACGACGTCTGGGCCGACGAAAAGCAGGCCGAGGCCTGCCTCGACAAGCTCTGCGCCCGACTGGAAGAACTGAAGGCCATGGCGACCGACCTCCTGCCGCCCGGCCTGCACAACGCCGCGAAGTCGCACCAGTCGCCGACCGAGACGCTCAAGCTGATCGCTCAGCTGGCGGACTGAGCGTCACTTCTTCTTGGCCTTGGCCTTACCGGCGGGGCTTTTCTTGATCAGCTGGACGGGGACGTCGTTCTTGAGGTCTTCTCCGGGCGTGCTTCGTCCGCGGGCGACGATCTTCTCGAGCTCGGCCTTCATGGCCGCGACGCGTTCAGGAAACGCGGCCTGCAGGTTGTTCCGTTCACCCGGATCCTTCGATAGGTCGTAGAGCTGCACGGATGGCAGGCCGGCCTCCTCGGGACCCGGCTTCGGCGAACTCCAGCCGCCGGAGCCGGCGCTGAGGCAAAGCTTCCACTGACCATCGCGGATCGCGAAGCTGCCGTTGATGGACTGGCTGACGATCCCCTGCCGGACCGTCGGCTTCTCGCCGCGCAGGACCGGCAGGAAGCTCACGCTGTCCTCGCCCATCGACGCAGGGATCGCGGCACCGGTGATCTCGGCGAAGGTCGCGAGGAAGTCGATCTGACCGACGAGCGCGTCGCTGACGCCCGGCTTCACCTGGGCGGGCCAGCGAACGAGGAACGGCACACGATGGCCGCCTTCGTAAAGGTCCGCCTTGTTACCACGATAGACATGGCTCGGCTCGTGACCGGCCTTCTGGAGCTCGGGGATGTTGGCCGCGGTCGAGCAGCCGTTGTCCGAGGTGAAGATGACCAAGGTGTTCTTGGTCAGGCCCAGATCATCCAAAGACGCGAGCAGGCGGCCGACGTCATGGTCGACCTGTTTCACGAAATCAGCGTAAGGGCTGATCCCGCTCGAACCTTGGAACTCCTTGGTCGGGACGATCGGCGTGTGCGGGGCGTTCAAAGGGACGTAGGCGAAGAACGGCTTGGCGGGATCGGCCTTCTGCTGGGCCCCGATGAAGGCGATGGCCTGATCGATGACCGAAGGCATCACGTCCACGGCCTCGAACTTGGGGCCGGCGGGACCGGTGCGCAACCAGGTCTTAGTCGCGCTGGGGATCTCCGTCACGCGGCGGTCCTTGATCCAGACGAACGGCGGCATGTCGAGGGAAGCGCTGATGCCGTAGAAAGCATCGAAGCCGTGGTCGACCGGCCCTCCGAGGATATCGCCGCCGAAGTCGATCTTGATGAAGTCCTTGGGGTTCTTCGAAAAATCGCCGCCATCGTCCGCATGTCCGCCGCCGACCAGCGGGAAACTCATCCCGAGGTGCCACTTGCCGAAGCAGCCGGTCGCGTACCCTTGCTGCTTGAGCAGGCCGGCGACCGTGAGGCGGCCTTTGGCGATGAGCGGAGGCGAGAAGCCGCCAAGGACGCCGTTCTGCAGGCGAGTACGCCAGTGATAACGACCGGTCAGCAGGCTGTAGCGCGTCGGCGTGCACACGCCCGACGACGTGTGTCCGTCCGTGAAGCGCAGGCCGCCCTTGGCCAAGGCGTCGAGATGCGGGGTCGCGATCTTGCTCTGCGGGTTGTTCGCGCCGAGGTCGCCGAAGCCTTGGTCGTCGGCCAGGATGACGATGATGTTGGGCCGATCGGCGGCGAGCGCGGTCAGGCACATCAGCCAGCCGCATAAAAGGGTAAGGCGCATGATGGGGTGACCCTTTCTTAGGCCGTAGGTTCCCGATCCGCAACCCTCGCCTCGACCCTATCTTGTTTGCCTCCGGCCAGCCCCTCCCCTATCCCCTGACGTCTCTCTATGTCGTCCCTCCTCGGCTTCTCTTTCATCGGCTTCGCCCGCGGCCAGTCCCGCACCGCGCCTTACCGCTCCGTCAACCCCGCCACTGCCGTCGCCCTCGAGCCGGACTTCTTCCCGGCCACCGCGGCGGAAGCGGACCAGGCCTGCGCCTTGGCCGACCAGGCCACCCCGGTCCTCGCCGCCCTGTCCGGCCAGAAGAAGGCCGCCTTCCTGCGCGACATCGCCACCCGCATCGAAGCCGCCACGCCCGCGCTCGTCGCCCGCGCGACGCAGGAAACCGGCCTCCCCGAAGCCCGCTGCCAAGGCGAGATCGGCCGCACGATGGGCCAGCTGCGCCTCTTCGCCGACCTCGTCGAGAAAGGCGACTGGATCGACGCCCGCATCGAGACCGCCAACCCGGACCGCAAGCCGCTGCCGAAGCCCGATCACCGCTCGCTGCTCCGTCCCGTCGGCCCGGTCGCCGTCTTCTGCGCGAGCAACTTCCCCTTCGCCTACTCCGTCGCCGGCGGCGACACCGCTTCCGCCTTCGCCGCGGGCTGCCCCGTGATCGTGATGGCCCACCACGCGCACGTCGGCACCGCCGAGATCATGGGCGGAATCATCGTCGAGGCCGTGAAGGCCGCCGGACTGCCGGAAGGCACCTTCTCCCTGCTGATGGGCGAAGGACGCATCATCGGCCAGCAGGTCGCCAAGCACCCTGCCCTCCGTGCCATCGGCTTCACCGGCTCACGCGTCGGCGGACGCGCCTTGATGGACACCGCGGCGGCCCGTCCGATCCCGATCCCGGTCTACGCCGAGATGAGCAGCGTGAATCCGGTCGTCCTCCTCGAAGGCGCGCTCGCCGCCCGCGGCGAAGCCATCGCGACCGGCCTGCTCGGTTCGTGCACGCTCGGCGTCGGCCAGTTCTGCACCCAGCCCGGTCTCATCGTCCTGACCCGTTCCGCCGCCGCCGAAGCCTTCGTCGCCAAGCTCTCCGCCCTCTTCACCGACTGCGCCGACGGCGTGATGCTCACCGCCGGCATCCATCAGGCCTACCAGAAAGGCCTCGCGGCCCGCACCGCCCAGGCCGGCGTCAAGGTGCTCGCCCAAGGCAAGTCCAGCGGCCAGCCCAACCGCGCCGTCGCCACGCTCTTCGCGACCGACGCCAAGGCCTTCGTCGCCGACGCCTCGCTGCAGGAAGAGATCTTCGGACCGAGCTCGCTCGTCATCTGGTGCGCCGACCGACGCGAGGTCGACGCCGTCCTCGGCGCCTTGCACGGCAACCTGACCGCCACCGTCCACGGCACCGACGCCGAGCTCGCGCAGCACGCGGCGCTCATCGCCCGTCTCGAAGCCGTCGCCGGACGCGTCGTCATCAACGGCTTCCCGACCGGCGTCGAAGTCTCGCACGCCATCGTGCACGGAGGACCCTATCCCTCGCTCTCCGACGGCCGCACGACTTCCGTCGGCTCCAACGCCATCTACCGCTTCACGCGTCTGGTCTGCTTCCAGAACTATCCGGACGCCGCGCTGCCGGCCGAACTGCGCAACGCCAACCCGCTCGGCCTCACGCGCCTCGTCAACGGCGCCCGCTCGAATTCTGCGATCTGACCTAACCACCAACCGTTTCCTAACCGCCAACCGCTAACCGCATGCACCTTCCTTTCATGTCTCCCCTCGAACTCCAGAAGGTCCTCTCGTCCGGACTGCTCTCCTTCCCGATCACCGACTTCCAGGCGAACGGTGATTTCGATGCGAACGGCTACGCCAAGCGCCTGCAGTGGCTCGCCCCTTATGGCGCCACCGCGCTCTTCGCCGCCGGCGGCACCGGTGAGTTCTTCTCCCTCGAGCCCAAGGAATACTCGTCCGTGATCAAGACCGCGGTCGACACCTGCGACGGCCTGGTGCCGATCCTCGCCGGCGCCGGCGGCCCGACGCGCGTAGCCATCCAATACGCCCAGGAAGCCGAACGCCTCGGCGCGAAGGGCATCCTGCTCCTCCCCCACTACCTCACCGAGACCAACCAGGAGGGCGTGGCCGCGCACGTCGACCAGGTCTGCAAGTCGGTCAAGATCGGCGTCGTCGTCTACAATCGCAACGTCTGCCGCCTCCAGCCGCACCACCTAGAGAAGCTCGCCGCCAACAATCCTAACCTGATCGGTTACAAGGACGGCTTCGGAGACATCGAGCTCATGGTGTCGATCCGCCGTCGCATGGGCGAGCGCTTCAGCTACCTCGGCGGCTTGCCGACCGCCGAAGTCTATGCCGCGGCCTACAAGGCGATGGGCGTGCCGGTCTATTCCTCCGCGGTGTTCAACTTCATCCCGCAGACGGCGATGGACTTCTACCATGCCGTCGCGAAGGACGACCACGCCACGCAGAACCGCCTGCTCGACGCCTTCTTCCTGCCCTACCTCGAGATCCGCAACAAGAGCGCCGGCTACGCCGTCAGCATCATCAAGGCCGGCGCCACGATCGTCGGACACGGCGCCGGCCCCGTCCGCGCGCCTTTGACCGACCTCAAGCCGGCCGAAGCCGAACAGCTCGCCGCGCTCATCGCCAAGGCAGGCGTCAAGTAAACGGACATGCGCGAGTTCGCCGAACATCCCGACCAGCACCTCGGAGCCGCCGTCGCCAAGGTGAAGCAGCGCATCCTGCCGCTGTTCATCCTGATGTTCATCGTGAACTACCTCGACCGGGTGAACGTCGGGTTCATCCAGCAGCACCTGCGCACCGACCTCGGCCTGGACAGCGCCGCTTACGGCCTCGGCGCCGGACTGTTCTTCATCGGCTATGCGATCTTCGAAGTCCCGTCGAACATGCTGCTGCAGAAGTTCGGCGCCCGCCTCTGGCTGACGCGCATCACCATCACCTGGGGCGTCGTGGCCTCGCTGATGGCCTTCGCGCGTAACGAGCACGAGTTCTACGCCCTGCGCTTCGCCCTCGGCGCGGCGGAGGCCGGCTTCTTCCCCGGCGTCATCTACTACTTCACCCGCTGGCTTCCCTCGGCCGAACGCGGCAAGGCCATCGCCCTGTTCCTCAGCGGTTCGGCCATCGCCTCGATCCTCTCGGGCCCGCTCTCCGGCGCCCTCATGAAGACCTCGCTCCTGGGGCTCAAAGGCTGGCAGAGCATGCTCCTCGTCGAGGGGCTCTTCTCCGTCGTCATCGGCGTCGGCGCCTGGTTCTGGCTCGACTCCCTCCCGCGTGACGCGAAGTGGCTCTCCGCCGAAGAGAAGCAGGCCTTGGAGACGACCATCGACGCCGAACAGAAGGAGCGCGAGGCCCACCAGACCGAACGACCGGGCATCTTCCGCCTCCTGCGCGACCCGCAGATCGTCCTGTTCTGCGTCGTGTACTTCGCCATCCAGCTGACCATCTACGCCGCGACGTTCTGGCTCCCCAGCATCATCCGCAAGATGGGCGACCTTTCCGACCTCGAGGTCGGTTTCCTGAACTCGATCCCGTGGACGATCTCGATCCTCGGCATGTACCTCGCCGCCGCCGGCGCCGCCCGCTGGAAACGTCCGCAGCTCTGGGTGGCCGGCGCGCTGGTCGTCGCCGCCACGGGCATGTTCATGTCGACCACCGGCGGACCGGTCTTCGCCTTCGTGGCCATCTGCTTCGCCGCGCTGGGCTTCAAGTCGGCCTCGTCGCTCTTCTGGCCGATCCCGCAAGGCTACCTGGACGCGCGTATCGCCGCGGCCGTGATCGCGCTCATCAACTCGCTCGGCAACCTCGGCGGCTTCGTGGCGCCGACCGTGTTCGGGCAGCTCGAAAAGGTGACCGGCTCGGTGCAATACGGACTCTACGGCCTCGCGGTCGCTTCCGTCCTGGCCGCCGGCCTCGTCTTCCTCGCCCGGACCAAGCCCAAGGCCTGAGGCCTGCCACCCCCCTTTCCCTCGCTCCTTCGTGATGTCCTCCTCCCCCCTGATCAAATCCGTCCGCGTCGTGCCGGTCGCCGGCCATGACAGCATGCTGCTCAACCTCAGCGGCGCGCACGGTCCGTTCTTCACCCGCAACATCGTGCTGATCACCGACGACTCCGGCCGTACCGGCCTGGGAGAAGTCCCCGGCGGCGAGAAGATCCGCCAGACCGTCGAAGACGCCGCTCCGCTGCTGGTCGGCCAGCCGATCGCCGACTACGAGAAGCTCCTCGCCGAAGTCAGCGCCGCCTTCTCCGACCGCGATGCGGGCGGCCGCGGCCTGCAGACCTTCGACCTCCGCGTGACCATCCACGCCGTCACGGCGATCGAATCCGCCCTGCTCGACCTCCTCGGGCAGTTCCAGTCGAAGCCCGTCGCGGCGCTCCTCGGCAAAGGCCAGCAGCGCTCCGAGGTCGAGATGCTCGGCTACCTCTTTTTCATCGGCGACCGCCGCAAGACGACCCTCGGCTACCGCGACGAGGCCGGCTCCGCGCACGCCTGGCACCGCCTCCGCAACGAGGAAGCCCTCACGCCCGAAAGTATCGTCCGTCAGGCCGAGGCCGCGCAGGAGCGCTTCGGCTTCCAGGACTTCAAGCTCAAGGGCGGCGTACTCAGCCCCGCGCGCGAGATCGAAGCCGTCCGCGCCCTCGCCGCGCGCTTCCCCAAGGCCCGCATCACCCTCGACCCCAACGGCGCCTGGCTGCTGAAGGAAGCCGTCGAGGTCTGCCAGAACCTGAAGGGCGTGCTCGCCTACGCCGAAGACCCCTGCGGCGCCGAGGCCGGCTTCTCCGGCCGCGAGATCATGGCCGAGTTCCGGAAGGCCACCGGTCTGCGCACCGCCACCAACATGGTCGCCACCGACTGGCGCCAGCTCGACCACGCCTTGAAGCTGCAGGCGGTCGACATCCCGCTCGCGGATCCGCACTTCTGGACGATGCAGGGCTCGGTCGCCGTGGCCCAGATCTGCCAGGAACGCGGCCTCACCTGGGGCTCCCATTCCAACAACCACTTCGACATCTCCCTCGCGATGTTCACCCATGTCGGCGCCGCCGCCCCGGGCGACGTCACCGCGATGGACACGCACTGGATCTGGCAGGAAGGCCAGCGCCTCACCAAGGAGCCGCTGCTCATCAAGGAAGGCAAGGTATCCGTCCCGCAGAAACCGGGCCTCGGCATCGAGATCGACCCGGCCCAGCTCGAAGCGGCGCACCAGCTCTACCTGAAGCTGCCCTCCGGTTCGCGCGACGACGCCGTGGCGATGCAGTTCCTCGTCCCGGGCTGGAAGTTCGACCCCAAGAAGCCTTGCCTGGTCCGCTGATCAGACCTTTCCCATGAACAAGACCTCCGTCGCCATCACCGCCGCCTTCTGCGTGGCGATCGGTTTCCTCATCGCCCGCTTCATCGGTCCGACCGAGACCCCTGCCCCCGCCAAGGTGGAAAAGGCCGTCGTCGCCGCACCGGCGCCGGCTCCGCAGCCGGCCAAGGTCGCCGCGCCTAAGCCAGTCACACCGACTCCGAGCAAACGCCCGCCGATGGACGAAGCCACGAAGGCCCGCTTCAAGGCTTTCGGCGAAGAGACGAAGCAACTGGCGCTGGACCTCGCGGGCGGCGACGAGAAGAAGCTCAGCCAGGCTTTCCGGAACGGCATGACCAACCCGGCGTCACAAGACCTCTTCAAGCGTGGCCGCGAGATCGGCGAAGCCTTCCGCGCGGCGCAGACGGACGCCGAGCGCGAAGCGCTGATGGCCGACGTGCAGTCGCTCCGTGAACAAGGCCTCGGCATCCTCAAGGCCGAGCTCGACAAGCTGGACACGCCGGCGGCGACCCCCGTCGTCCCGCCCCCGGTCATCCCCACGCAGGGACTGATGTGACCAAAGAAAAAGCCGCCGACCCGAGAGGGCCGGCGGCTTTCGTCGTGCTTAGGCTGAGGGCTTAGAACTTGTAGCGGACGCCGAGGCTCCACTGGTTCGCGTCGGCCGAGCCGTCGCGGGCGATCCAGGAGTAACCGAGGTCGGCGGAGACGTTGCTGACGATCATCTTGCTGAGGACGACGGTGACGTCGTGGCCGTTGGCGACGCGGTCGTAGGAAGCCCAGGCGCCGAAACCGGAACCGAGGGCGCGATGGAGGGCGAGGCCGTAGGACTCGTCGGAACCGACGGTGAGGGCGACGTCAGCCAGGGAAGCGACATTCTTGAAGCGGTAGCCAAGGGAGACGTCATCGGAGCCGTTGCCGAGGTCGCCGCCGACCGAGGTCTGGGCGTTCAGGAAGGCGTCGGACTTGCCGAGGTAGGCGGTGGCGGACAGTTCCCAGCCGTTGAGGTGGCCGGAGACGCCATCGGTGGACTGCTGGAGATAGCTCACTTCGACGTTGTTGCCGAAGAGGCTGGACGGAGCGGAAGCCGCGGAAGCGGAAGCCGCGCCGAGGGCGAGGAGACAGACGGCAGGGAGGTGCTTCATAGGGTGTAGGGTACATGATTATAAACACCCACAACGAGCGTGAGTTCCAGATTATTCGCCCCTCCGGCCACGCCGGCCGGCCCGGCCTATGACGCGGCGGCAGGTCGATTTGGTTCGTAGCTCCGCGCCGCGTCCGCACCTTGGCCGCATGCTCGGAGCCATCGCCGGCGACATCATCGGATCGGTCCACGAATTCAGCCGCAACGAAGACCGCTCGTTCCCGTTGTTCGTCGAACGCTCCTGCCCGACCGACGACTCCCTGCTCACCTGGGCGGTCGCGGAAGCGATCCTGCGCGGCGAGCGCGACTACAAGCCGCGGATCGTCGGCATGGTCGGCTACTATGAGAAGCACGGCCACAACGCGCCGCTGTCGGCCGCGTTCGGCGGCGGCTTCAGCGGCTGGGTCTACGACGGCGCGCCGGGGGAACGGAACTCCTACGGCAACGGCTCGGCCATGCGCGTCTCGCCCGTGGCTTGGGCGTTCGACGACCTGGAAACCGTGCTCGAGCAAGCGACGCTCAGCGCGCGGCCTTCGCATAACCACCCCGAAGGCATCAAGGGAGCGCAAGCCGTCGCCGCGGCGATCTGGACCGCCCGTAAGTATCGCAACCCAGCCGCCGTCCGGGCCGTCGCCGAAAACTTCTACGGTCCCCTGCCCGACCTCGAGGTCATCCGGAAGACCCACACCTATAACGAAACCTGCCAAGGGTGCGTGCCCGAGTGCCTGGCCATCGCCGTCGGTACGGGTGACTTCGAGTCCGCCGTCCGCTTCGCCGCCTCCGTGCGGGGCGACGCCGACACCTTGGCCGCCATCACCGGTTCGATAAGCCAAGCCCTCTGGGGGCTGCCCAAGGGCATCCGGGAGCAATCCTTGGCCATCGCCGCCCGATGCTACCCAGGCATGGAACGCACGGTAGCCGAATTCGAGGCCAAGTACGGCGGATTTTGAGGATTATATGGCCTTTTGGCCTGTCGGCTTGACAGTGAACAAGTTTTCATCGAACATGCGTTCACTATGGAAGAACTGACCAAGAAGCAGCGGGCCATCCTCGACTACATGAAGGCCCACGTCTCGGAAC
>JACCDP011445497.1_pt1 | contig 10633 bp, 6 predicted proteins | sample 7445841 | NCBI WGS metagenome assembly JACCDP01 (sample SAMN15323441, study PRJNA562643) | freshwater metagenome | isolation source: river surface water | place: USA:Blue River Watershed | collected 2017-08-17
CCCAAGCAAAGGGAGAACCAAAACGGAATTGTGACCCTGGCCAAGAGCTCTACGCATGGCAAAATGGACATGGGTAATTTGTTCAGGGCCCTGGCTTACAGCCTCGATAACGCCCTATCGCCTTACCTGCTCAACGGCGCACCGGAAAACTATCGTGAATTCGTTGAGGAAAGCCCTAAGGTGGCCTATGTTATGGATTGCATTCGCTCGGTCAAAAAATGGCATGAAGCCCACGATGAATCCATCAGCGGCCAGGTCATCTACATGAACCGCGGCAAACAGTTCTTTCCTTTGATTAAGGAATACCTCGAAAAGGAAATCGGTTACCAAACCGGGGTGATGTACGATCGAACCCGGGTGGATGAGGTGGAAATCATCTCCTCGGAAATTAACGACACCCGCAAGGAAACCGTCAAGGAAGCCTTCCTGGATGGCGTGGTCAAAATCATCATCGGCACAGCCACGATTCGCGAGGGTATTGACCTGCAAAAGCGAGGCACGGTGATTTACAACTGCTATCCGGAATGGAACCCCACCGATATCCGGCAGCTCGAAGGCCGGATTTGGAGGCAGGGAAACCAATTTCAATACGTGCGCATCGTCATGCCCCTGGTTCAGGACAGCATGGATGTTTTCGTGTTTCAGAAGCTCGAAGAAAAAACCTCCCGCATCAACGACATCTGGTTCAGAGGCGACCGAGGCAATGTCCTTGACCTGGAAAGCATGGACCCGGAGGAAATCAAACTCGCCCTTATCACCGATGTGGACCGCTTGGTGAAAATGTTCTTCGACCAAGCCAAAGAACAGCTCAACCGGGAATACAAGAAAATCAACCTGGCTATCGATGCGCTCAAAGAGGTCCAACGCGATATCGCCGAATACCAGGACTACCGTCAAAAAAGTTTGGAGGCCATCCGAGCCTTTCACACTTCCCTGTTGAACGCTTCCTTTTTTCAGGAAAAACCCCAGGTGACCGAAGAAGGTGAAATCCCCAACAAACAGGTCAAGAAAGGCAAGGAACTCAAAGAGGAAATCGAAGCCCTCCTGCAATCCAGCGATCAGCAAGACAAAGACATCCTGGCGATGGGTCGCAAAATCGAAAGCAGTTACTCGGTCCTCGGCGTGTACTTTGCCAACCGATACTACCTGAATTATTTCAAAGAGTATGTGAGCAAGGTCCGCAGAACCGAGCGTACCATTCTCAAGCCCAAAGGCTATTCGCTGACAAGCGACCTGACCCCGGTGCAGGCTCAGTACCAAGCCGACAAGACCGCCCTCCAAGCGGAGGCTGAAACCTTCCGTGGCGAACAAAACTCCCCCAAATGGGCCGAGCTCAGAGCCGAAATCGAAAAAAAGAAATCAGCTCTCCAGGTTGAAGGCCGTTCGGCCCAAAGCCGAGCCCAGGAGTTCGAGCGACTGAACTACTTGTTGGAATACCGCAATGTGCCCTCTGTCCCCCAGGGCTCATCCTCCAAAAACCTCAACGAATTGGAGCTGGAAGCCCTGGCTCTGGAATTGGAATTAGAACTTTTAAACGACTAACCGTATGCTCACCATCCAAAACTATTACAACCAAGTCAAGAACATCGACTGGGAACAAGTTCCCGCAGCACTCAGCAAAGGCCATCAGCTCGTCGAAGGAGCCTCCCAGAACAACTGGTCAGCCTACCACAGCAACGCCAACATCCAGCGCGTGGTGGAAGCCTACTTCCAGAAATTAAACGACTACCTGGAAAAGAATAAGGCTTCCTTGCCTTCGCAAGCTGCCCCTTCGCAAAGCACTAAGAACCTTCCCTCCCAAACCAAGTCCCTTCCCCAGCGGGCCATCAGCAAACAGGCAGCCCGACCGTCCCAAGGCGATAAACCTCAAGGTCCGGCACCAAAGCCCAAGGCGCCCCCTGCCGAGGATACCTACGAGACCACCCCGGTTGAGCATGTGGACACCGATGTTCAATTCATCCGTCGTTATGCAGCCATGCACGGCAAGGTCAAAAGCCAGGAACAGATACTCAATCTCTTGCATGGACTTCAGAAAGCCATCCTGGAGCGACGAATTCGAAAGGATTCACCTTACGCCAAGGAAATTGAGCTCATGCAGAATCAGCTGATAAAGTGCTACGAGAAAATGGACCAAATGGTGGAGGTCAAAATCGATTCCAAAAACCTGAAGCGATACCTCGAAATCGCACACAGCCAGGAAGGCATGCTCTCCATCACCATCCTAAAAGCCTATGTGGCACTAAACGGAAAGAAGGATATCAAGGACCGTGCTCAAAAACTCTATGAACGCATGAAAAAGGCCGTGCAAAGTGGTCGTATCACCAAAGCCGACCCTTACGCCGAAAAGCTGAACGAGGCCTTTGTAACCATCAAAACCTACCTGGACAGCGATGCACCCTACCTAAGCATCAACAAGGCCCAACTGAACGGCTTGATGGGTCTGTTGGGCGAGGACCTGTTCGGTCAAAAAAAAAGTCTCAACGGAAGTGATGACCTCGAAAACGACCTGGTGGTAGGCTCCGGAGAACTCCTCAGAATGGATTTTAAGACCATTGGTCTGCATGGCAAATACGCAGAACTGATTGGCGATCCCAGCGTAGGATTTACCGCCATGGTCTATGGCTTACCCAAGAGCGGCAAGTCAACGCTCTGCCTGGACTTTGCCCGGCATCTTGCAGAACATCACGGCAGGGTCCTATACTGTGCCGTTGAAGAAGGTTTTGGATATACCCTCAAAGAAAAAATTGAACGCATCGGAGCTCATCATCCCAACTTGTTTATAACCGAAAGAGTCCCTGAGAATCTCTCCGAATACGACTTCGTATTCATCGATAGCGTATCCAAAGCCGCGATGGATGTCGAAGACCTCGAGAAATTACAGCGTCAATACCCGGATACCTCCTTTGTGTTTATCTACCACACCACCAAGGAAGGAAAATTCAAAGGCGTTAATTCCCATGCCCACGAAGTGGATGTCATCATCCAGGTTGAAAAAGGGCAAGCCAATTCCACTGGGCGCTTCAACGCTGGTGGGAGGATGAAAATCTAAAACGTATAAATTTCAATAGATATAATTCTCTCCCTGCAAATAAGGCCTATAACGTGAATTGCTCCACCAACGACTTGAAGCAAGAGTCATGGAGCCTGTTAGCCCAAAAGTAATTGAACCTATTGAAAGGATTTTTCCGATATTTGGATTATAGTCGTCTTTCGCAAAATTGAGATACAGCAAGTTACCGGCCGTCATTAGAAAGGCAACCGATAATAAACCTCCGGCTGTGGATGTCCTCCTCGATACAAAGTCCAAGTCCATACGAAGACGACGAACATCATCAAAATTTTTTAATTGATTTATCAATGTAAGTGAATCAATTTGACTTCTTATTATTGAAACAGGCTTTCCATCGACGTAAAAAAAAGGTTGTTTCAAATAGATTTTAGCTGTATCCGTAAAGCTGGAATTTGTTTGGGAAAAGACTACGGTAGAGCAAAGCTGAAAAAAAAGAAGCACTGTAAGTACCCCGTTTACCTGTACATCTATGAGAATGCGAAGCAGTTCGGGTACTTCGGTATCCAAAAACTCCTCGGTCAAGACGGCGGTCCAATCCGATACAGTCCTGAGGAGTTTACCCGGATACGTCAATACAATCAAAGCAGAGACCGAATCGACCGAATTCGACTTCAGACCTTTGAGGACAGAATCAAGGATCTCGTTCGAGAGAGGCAATTAAAGACCAAGGATAGTGTCATTGAGATGTTGGATATGTTGAATCCTAGCCTTGAAATGACCTTGTTTGACAATCCTTTTGATGATGCCCAAAGTCAGACCTTAAGAACGGTTATCGAGGAAAAGATCAACGTCTTGAGAAAGGGGAATCGCTCAATTTCCGAGTATTCGATTTTGCTGAACAAATTGGACTTATTCTCCAAAAAACACAATCCTCGTTCCCCCAAATCCCTTTTGGATTTTCCCCTTGAACAACTGGGGAACAATGTCGAAAGCCTTGTTAAAAAATTCAAAGATTTTCTGGGGGAAGTGAAACCAGACGGAAAGGTATTGTCTGAAGCCTCGGTCAATTCGTACCTGAGGCAATTTCGGGCCATTCTCAATATTGCCAAATTGGATTTTGGGAAGTCCTTTTCGGGGTGTAGTACCAATATTCGGGCTGTCAAGAAACATGCCCTTACCCCCCTTTACCTCAAAAAACTATGGTCAACCGATTATGAGGTTGAATCCGAGACTTGGGCTGTGAATCTAGCTTTTCTGTCCTATTTCTTGGGGGGTGCCAATTTGAAGGACCTGATCAATCTCAAGAAAAGTGATCATTACATAGACGGTGAAGGGAATTCCGTTATTTGTTTTATCCGGGAAAAGACCAAAAGAACCCAAAAAGTCCTTGTCACCTACTTGTTCAGGAATGAAATCCGGAAGATCTTGGATTATTTCCAAAACACCAATCCCCATTCATCGTATCTGTTTGATTTGACCCCACCCTCGGTCGTTATAAAGGTTAACCTGAGCGATTCGACCTTGTCCAAATATGCAGCCGCCTGGAATCATATTGCCCAGCAACATTTGAGGAAGGTCTTTCAAAGGGATGGTATTGAAGTCAAGGCCAGTATGAAGATGATTCGAATTTCGACTTTCAATATTACCTTCCGAGAGTCTAGAGCGATCACCGAAGACCAAAATCTGGCCGTCAAGGCTCTGGGAGACACCAAGGAGATGGTGTATAACTATGTCGTTGAAGAAACCGAACTTAACACCGCCAAAATCATCGCCAAAGTCCTTCTGGAGGCCGTTAAGACCTCTTAATCCTTGTAGTGGATCGTCCTCATCAGGGTTTAGTAGGGGGGGGAGAAATAGGCCTTTATGCAAACCGATCAATTAAATGGTGGGGTGACATCCACCAATTGTTTTTCCATAGGAATTTATTAAAACCCCGGTTTATGTCGGTTAAGCAAAGAAATTGAAGGATCAGTATCCGAGAGCGAAAGACGAATGTTCGGATTGGAATGAATTAATCCAGAAAATTGCACTAGAGAAAAGTTATACCCCATTAAAAGTACTCAAACCAGGCATTTTCGACCCCTATTTGGTGTATTTGTTCTTTGTGATTTTTGTTTGTTGGAACCTTTTTTTATAAGTTTTTAAGTGCTTTGACCTCATTTGTCAAAGATGTTGTGAGATAAGGTGGAGTTGTTAGGGAAGGGGGAGTAACCAAGGTTTGAATTCCAAGGTCTATATTTGGAAACATTCTGATACATGGTAATGAGAATATTTTGTCATTTTTTGGTTGCCTTTCTTTTTGTATCGACCACCCATTTGTTTGGTCAATCCGTTCCATCCTATGTTCCAACCGATGGTCTGGTTGGATGGTGGGGGTTTAATGGTAATGCACAGGATGGTTCGGGGAATGGGAATCATGGGATGGTGAATGGTGCAACCTTGACCACGGATAGGTTTGGGAATCAGAATGGGGCGTATGATTTTGATGGGGTTAATGACTTTATACAATCAACTTTTTTAGGTGTTTTGAATGGGACACAACGGGCTTCTTTTTCTTTTTGGTTCTTTTCTAGCGGAACAAATGGCTCAGGTATCCCAATTGGTCATTGGGTGCATAATGCAAGTCCTTATGGTTCAATAGGCATACAGATTTTTTGTGAATATCAAACAAATCGTTTAGGTGTTTGTCTTCTTGGTGGTCAGTGTTCAAGTTCGAATGTAATTAATAATTTGAATGGCGTTTGGCGTCATGGTTTGATAAGGTTTGATGGTTCAAAACCATTAGTTGAGAGAATTTCATTATTTGTTGATGGTGTTTTTGTGCAAAATATAACTGTGCCAAATGCGCCAACCAGTCTAGGAAATTTGGCAACAAGAACTTATTTTGGAGCCGCACCTGGACCCCTAAACGGTCAATTAGCAGCCTATAATTTCTTTAATGGCAAATTAGATGATATCGGAATTTGGAACCGAGCGTTAACACAACAAGAAATCACCAATCTAAGTAATATAAAGTTAGTATCTAATACCCCTACCAATAACTCCTATCTAGGGGACACATCTGATATTACATCTACTCAAATACCAAATAATAGCATTACCACATCAGCGAAATCTAATGTGACACAATATGACACAAATTTACAGACACTAATCACAAAAAATGGAGGAATCATTGTTTCGAGGAATGAAAATGGTGGACTTTTGGCGGCCCCCAATGACATCGGCCCATATTCTTATTCTCAAGCCGCTTATCAATGCAGTTGTTATCAGTTAAACGGCATTGGTGGTTGGCGAATACCAAGTAAAAGTGAACTTCAGTTACTATACCGCAATAGAAGTGCTATTGGCGGATTTGATAACTCCTATGTCTATTGGAGCTCAACAAGAGATTATAATGCGAGTACGGCGTGGTTTATTGATTTTTACGATGGTGAACAGGGTTTTGGTAGGTTTGACTATGGTTCAACCCCAGTAAGATGTGTTCGAAATTTCATCAATGATGAAAAGGAAGTTGCTTTAGATTCGCAAGATGTGGCATACTTTAAAGGTTTGTATTTTGAAAATTATCCAAACAATTATTCTAGTTATGAAGGACTTTATGTTTATTGCAAATATGGTGCACCAATGCAAACAGAACTTCCAGATGGCACCATTGATTATACTTACGCGCTGATTAATCGAAATGGTGTCATTTTTATAGCTGATGGTCCTGATTTTATAAGGGCATTTTCTGAAACCCGTGAGGTAACTGGGGAATTCACAATAAATGGATATTATAATAGGACAAAAACAACTTTGAGGCAGAAGGCAAATAGCAAAGATCAAATAAGAAATTATAGACTTTCAACTCTATTGGTAAATGGCGCTCAAAAATTCATGTTTGGAAGAAACGATCATCTTATGCTTTGGTCATATGATACTAAAAGTAAAAGTTTCATGCAAGTAGCAAGCGGCGCAAATAATGCTCAACTGAATCAGAGTCTACAAAATCCCGTGCTTCCTGTTTACTCATTTCAATTTGTTTCTGGCTTGGATTAATTTTGTTGACGTCAAGGGTTTTTTAAATTTAGATAAGTTTGCTAATTTACTTTTTTGATTTGTCATCCGAAAATGGTTATTAAAAGGCGATTATTTTTTCAATTTAATTTTGGAATTATGAAAAAATTATTTAACATTTTATTTATTCTATTTATAGGCGGTTTTCTGGGTTCTTGTGCCTCTTTCAACTATGAAAAAACAGCTGACGATAGAACCATCAGAATTCGAAATGATAAAGGTGTGAATTTTGATGTCTTTTTAAAGGAATCGTATTCTCGCATTGACCACGCTTCAACGTCAATAACTGATGTTACGTTGCCAGATTTAAGCAGGAAAAATCTTACCTTAATATTATCTCATCAAAATTATGAATCTCAAGAAATAACGATCAAAAGATCACCAAGAGTTAAAGCCGTATTGAAAGATATTGGTTTAGGAATGTTTACATTCGGGTTGCCCCTGATAATAGACTTTTTTAATGAAGATTTTTATCAGCTTTCGTCCAAGTCAAAAGAATTTTCGGTTGAATTTAAATTCACGCAGTCATTCATGGCAGAGGAATTTGACAAGATTAAGAACACCAAAATTCCCCAAGATTATACTGATTGGTTGGCAAGGTATCCTTATTCTAACTTGTATGAGGTAGTGTTGGATAAAAATGATTCTTTAGAGCTGGAAATTGCCTTAAGTACAAGAAAGGAATATGAAATTGATGATTATATCAAAAAACGCAGGAATTCTAAATTCCTTGATAAGGCAATCGGTATTAAAGGCGAGATGGTTGAGGCAAGAATATCGTTTAATAAAGCCAAAGGTGAAAACTCGGTTGCAGCTTATGAGGATTACCTTAAAAGATACCCCAGATCTCTTCATAACGATGAGGCTAAAGAATTACTAGATAAAGCCGCTAAAAGAGATATAAGATTGTACTTTGAAAAAGCAAAGGAAGTTAATACTGTAGAGTCCTATACTGACTTTTTAAAAAAGTACCCCTCATCATTACATAACAAGGAGGCCAGAGTAATGTTGAACGATGCTGCAGAGAAAGTTGCAATAAATTCTTCAAGTCTGCCAGAAATTATTAATTATATTCAATCTTATTTGATGCCAAATTCAACATATTATTCAGATGTTGATTTTAAAGAGAAAAAAAGAAATATTTCACATATACTAGATTTAACATTAATTAATTCTAAGTTATCAAATGATCCCAAGAAAAAATACGAAGATTATAGTAATCTATGGAAGTCATATATTGAGATAATGAATTTAGGATTGGGAACCTATTTGAATCCTTTAGAAAAGTCATATGCATATAAAAATGTAATTTGCGATCTTTTATTTAATCTGTTGAAAGAAACAACTAATCATGTAAAACAAGATGAGTTAAAAATCAAATTAACAAATGATTTCCCGTACCTAGATTATCCAAATAAAAATACTGACATATTTTATACATTGTTAATGAATTTGTCGACTGGAAGCGGGAAACTAAAATTATTTAATACTAATTTTTTAAATTTCTATTTTTCAAATGTCAAGAGTTTGAATGGGCGCCAAGAATTTAATTACAGAGGCTCTAACTTCTACGCTTTTCAGAACATTACACATGAAGATTTATCTTTCACTAACGGTAAGTTATCTGGCGTCAATAGCGCGTTTAACCAGAATGGCTTAGACTTAGTTTTAAAGCTTCATTCTAATGAAAAAGAAATACAGTATTTTCAAAATAATAAACTCGTATTAAAAAAAGTTATTTTATATGATGACAAGGAGTACTCTTATGAGTTTGATAATGGTGTAAATTTAACTCTTCAGATTCTTGATGATGAAATTAAAAGTGGCATTGCATATCTGAAAAACAAGGATTATGAATCTGCCATCCGGGTTTTTGAAAAAGCTCTTGCTAATAATTTCCCCGAATATTTATCGCAAAATGTTTTATTGAAAAAACAATTATCTTTAGCCCAAGTTCAATATAGTAATTATTTAACTAAACAAGAGGCTGCTAGATTGGCAGAGGAGAAAAGGCAAGAGGCTGCTAGATTGGCAGAGGAGAAAAAGCAAGAGGCTGCTCGGATTGCTGAGGCGCAAAGAAAAGAGGCTGCTCGTTTAGCATCCGCTTGTAGTAGATGTGGTGGAACGGGAACCAGTAGTTATGGAAAAACGACGCATAAAACATATTGTCGATATTGTGGAGGTAATGGAATCCGCGGTTGGGATCAATGTAAATATTGTGATGGTAGGGGATGGAATTGGGCAAAGTGTATGTATTGTGCAGGAACTGGTCAAGAGCCGTAATAAGATTTTTTTATGATCATAGAAAAAATGGTTTATTAATGAAAATAAATTCTAATGTTTTGATCCTTTAAATTTTGTCATTTATTGATTTTATCTATTATTTAAAGTAATAAAATAATATTCCTAATATGCGACAGTGTTGTTTCATTTTTTTAATTTTGTTTTGTAGTCCTTTGTATGGCCAAAATTCTAATTATTCCGTTTCATATCTCAGTCGCGGCGTATTTGATGCTTACCAAAATTGGGATCAAGATGAAATAAACTTTAGTGTTGAAAACACTTATGGATCTAGTCAAAAATTCACTCAATTATACCGTTGGCGATACTTGTATGGCGAATTGAATGGTTTGATTTTTGAATACAATAACAGGTTTTATTTGGCAAAAAATGCTCGTTTTAATAAATCCTTTTTTATGTCATCATGGTATATCCAAGCTAAGGTTGGGCATGCTGTTTTAAGAGGCAAAACTTATCTACCTAATACAATTCGTTATTACGACCCAATACTTTCTCGTGAAGTTTTCAATTCGGGTTCACTAGAAGATGACAAACACTATGTAGTGAATTCAGGTTTAGGCATTGGTTATAAATTTATTCATTCTAAGTTTTTTTCTTTAGATTTAGGTGTGGGATTCTTGGGTGTTACACAGCCCAATTTTATTGGCCCTGCGAAAAACTACCGTTTAAGTACTTGGAAAAATACAATAATGTCTCCTGTTGAAGTTAACTGGTCATTAGGATTCCTCGTAGACCATTCAAAATAATCCTATTATTTTTAACATCTATGTTGCTCTAATCTTATTATATTTTCCTTCATAGATATTTATCATATAAAAAATATCTATGACACCTTTACCAAATGGTTGGTATCTATATGCGGCTCCCAAGGGGGCCAAAATGGTATCCAAAAAAGAATTCGATGACTTTCTCTCAAATGAAGTATTTGCCGATTTAAATAAAATTGGGAGGGAGCATTTATATGACCTCCGTCAACCCCTCGTGAAGCCTAATCGTGATGGATACTTCAAAAAAGGGGATAATAATGGTCTATGGAATTTCCATTACAAGAGTGGTCAATTGTATTTTACTGGAAGGTATAGGAATCAATTGAGGGAGGGAATTTGGGAGTTTTACTACGAGAATGGACAGCTTATTTGTAAGTACCCCTTTTTCCAGACAGGTTTAAAGTGTTAAGTTAAGGTTGAATTTGTTGTTTCCATTCGGAGGGTGTTCGGTTCTGTAGTGCTTCATGGGGTCTTCGTTCGTTGTATTCTTCGATCC
>JACCDP010659718.1_pt1 | contig 10630 bp, 2 predicted proteins | sample 7445841 | NCBI WGS metagenome assembly JACCDP01 (sample SAMN15323441, study PRJNA562643) | freshwater metagenome | isolation source: river surface water | place: USA:Blue River Watershed | collected 2017-08-17
CTTGAATGAGTCGGGGAAACGGATTGATTTCAATGAATAATCTTACGCAAATAACGCCTAAAATAAAACCGATGACACTGAGGACCATGATCTTCAATGTTTTGGTCCAGGAAAACATAGTTCCGATATTGTTGTCTTGTTTTTCTGACATGATAATTTGTGAAAGTGAGTGGGATTTGGCGTCTTGGATTCTTCCCATTAAATCGTTTAGTACGTTAAGTTGTTCTAGGTCCGCTACTTCATGGGCCGGATGGTTTTTTACCATGAAGTCATAATCTTTTAGCGGTAATTCGGAAAATTCTGCTATAAGATTCAAATTGGGTGTATGGATGTTTGGTTTTTGTTCTGTCCAATCGCCTACTGTTGCATTGTGTTCCCAGGAATATGTTCTTCCGTTTAGGTTAACGAGATGTGTTTTCCAGAAGCAGTTTGAGTATGGATGTAGGGACCATCCGTCCATGCCAATTGTATAGTTTTCGTCTTTATAGGCATAGAACGGTTGAAACCCACAGTTTGTTTCGACCGCTGTAATGTTTGCGCGTCGTGTTTTGCATTCTTGTAAAAGAAGCGACTGTCCTATCCCTTGAAGTCGAGAGCAAGTTGGTAATTTGAGGGTGAGTGCAGCAAGGATGCCGTTTGTTTGTGCTAATGTAACAGCTTGGTTTCTCTTGATGGTTGATAACTGGCAATATAGTTGTCTGATTTCCTGGGCTAACAAGTTTTCGTGCTCGGTCTCGAGGCCCTCGATAAATTGACTATGTAAAGGCTGTAATTGCTGTTTAATTTCGTCTTTCAACTTTGATATCTCGAATGTTCCGCTATCTTTTCTTTGTTCGGCAGCGTTTGCTGGTTCTGTTGCCTTGTTACTGATTTCTTTTTGTGGTGGGGTAAATGCTTCGTTCCTGGTTTCATTTGCTGGTGTCGCTGGGGGAATTCCATTACTGCTTTCTTCTCGTGTAAGGGATGCTGCTTCTATTATTTGTGTAGGTTGCGTCACTGGTGCCATCGTTTCACTTTCTGTCGTCGGTTCCCCTTGGACTTCTACTGCTGGTCGCAATTTGGTTTCTGTGGATCTAACGGGTGCTGCACTTGTTGTAGTTGGTGCTTCATCCGAAACTGTTGGTTGTAGGACATACGACGTTGTTGTTGTTGATAACGGTGGCGCGACCGTAGAAGTACTGGTACTGGTTGGATTGATTTTTAATTGTTCAGAGGATGTTGTCGTTGAGGGAGACGGTGGTGCGGTAGAAGTACTGGTGCTTGTTTGATCGTTTCTTAATTTCTCATGTTCTCTTATTAGTCTATCTTCTTTTCGTGATATGACTTCGGGGAGGGTTGGGAACGGTTTGCCGTCTAAAGTTAGATTTTTCTGCAGAGCTATTATCTGGGGTCCTGTTAATCCGGTATTATCTATCAAAGGACTACGGTATTCAAATTTCCAAATTTGTTGTCTGAACGCTGTTCTATTATTACAAATCCCTAAATGCAGCGTTCCGTTGCTGTGTTGTAAGCACATCTTAGTGAATGCTTCCATGTATTGTCCAGTGTTAACATGTCGAGCAAATCGCTGACTGCTCTTTCCACAGAAACTCATTTTGGCTCCTCTTGTACTTGCGAGCAAGCAATCATCGGTACCAAAGAGTCTTATAGTAAGGTCTGTGGTGTGCTCGAATGTTTGACTGGAGTTAACAGGATCGACGCATTCCTTGATACTGACTAGTGAAGTCTCCTCGTCAGTGGTTACGCAATTCTTATTTTTACCTTTATTATGTCTATTCATTAACCTACCCCAATTATAAACTTTCGATAAATCTTTACTAACTCTAACTTCCTCACTGGATAACTCGCTTTTAGCGTATTCTAAGTCTTCTATGGTCAATTCGGGGATATCTTCTTTAAGTTCCGGATTTACGTTAACATATTCAATTTTCCAAGTTTGCAATTCGGTAAGAGGTTTGTTACAAGGTTGTAAAAGAAGTGCCGTTTTGGCTGCCGTTAAACAAAGTAGTAAATTGGTCTCTATAATTTGGTGATTCACGTGATCGATCAGCCATAAAGAAGTATTTTGTGTACACTTCCTTAAAGTAATCAATCCCGTGTTATCAGCGGTGAGGCACATGTTAGTATGGTTTGTTCGAATTGTTTGATCGATTAGATATTCAAATGATTGATGGGTGGACGATGGCAAGCGCCATAATGCTCGATCCGTTTCTGTTACTTCGGGCATAAGGTATGCTGCTGCGCCTTCGTCTTGTGTGGTTAAAAGGTAATTATTCTCCGTAACTAACTGAATATGTCCCCATGCTAATGCTAAGTTATAACGTTTTTCGTTTTTTCGTTTTTCTCTAATGGTGTTATACTCGTCCAACGAGTAAAAAATCTCACGTTTATGTTTATAATGTTGTAATTCACTCAGTGATTTAAAAGAAAAATGTTTAAGGTAAGGATGATCAAAAACGATGTGGGCGTCAGGTATCCCAATGATGCGATGTGCAAAAGGGATGGTTCTACAAAGAGAGCGTTCGTCGGTTTCAAATAGAATTTCCAGTTGTTTTTCGTGGTCTACAATACGACCTATTCCTTTCCCATCTATTTTGGTCATTGACCCCTTCCCTGTACTCTCCATTATTCGTTCCGTTCCGCAGTTTAACTCGCTAGCTGGCTTCGGAGCCGTCCAAACGATTGTATTATGGTTAATTGTCAAATGTAGGGTTGTATTAGTAATGTTATGATGTCCAAAAGGAGAAAGTAAAATGTTGGAGTCTGGCTCTTGTCGCAAAGTGATTTCTTGGGCTAAGCAATTTAATACGGAATACTCGCGTGTTGCATACCAACGACCTTCGCCAACTGGCTCTTGTATAAAGCTGTAGGTTTTATCGGTATGAACTATTGGATTACCTGCGCATTTACGTCCCTGAATCATGTCCCAACATTCTTGTGGTTCAACATGCTTGGTCGTATGAAAGAACACGGTGTCAAAAGAACCAATCCAAAAGGAGCCAACGATCCTTTTAGTTTGGATCCACTGTGAGCACGAATATCCACTCCACGTCTTAATATCCTTATTCTTTGTCATTATTTTATATGGGATTTTTATCTTACTATTGATCACGTCTTTGTCACTATTTTCTGCGCAATATACGGGGTCGTTTAAATCTAATAAGCCTCTAGTCTTAGGTGTAGTGCAATCGCACACAGATATTAAGATAGGTTGAGAAGTATAAAAGTTGATGAAGAACCAACATACGAACAAGAGGGATTTGATTGCCATCTGCGAAATAAAACAATAGGTATGTTAGTACCTTTGCACATTTCGGGTTACAGGTCTTAGGTTATAACGGTGTGAATTTTGGTGGTTGGGTAGGATGGTTCGGGGCTCGTGTCTCTCATCTTTGTGTGTACGCGATTCCTCAAAAGGAGTTCTATCAACAACTCTATAAGCCTCATCACTTCGTGGATATAATTCTATTGGACGTATTTTCCGTGGGCGTCCAACACCACGTTTTGGTGATTGGGGCCCATTTACTACTGTATTAGTGGTTTGTCTATTCTTGGGAGGTCTACCTACGCGCCGTTTTGGCTGTGTATTAGCTGTGTTATCCGTGTGAACTGTTTCGCTCTGCTTAGGGGGGCGTCCGACTCGATTTTTTGGTTTGATTATTACCGGAGTTTCTGTTACATCGCGGTTTAATTTTGGTCTATTGTCGACGCAGATCTGTCTATTAATACTTTCTTGCTGACGGTACTCTAGATCTGCTGTTACGCTTATTGTTTGTTTCTTAAGTCTATTTGCATGGACAACTAGTGTTGTGGGGATTCTTGTCGGATTATATGGTAGTCCTGTTTCTAATTTTAAAATTTCAAAATTTAAGTCAGATAATTTACGGATAATACGATATGGTCCATTCCATCGACAATTAAATTTCCCTGGTGTGGAGTGGGCTTTAAGCAAAACGATGTCATTAACTTTAAATTCTACTGTTTTACTACCTTCGTCATAATAACGTTTCTGCTTATGCTGTGCAGCGGCTAAATGTTTTCTAGCTAGTTCTAACCCTTTTTGCCATTGCTGTGTATATACTATATTATCGTTCTCGACATAACGGTATCGTCGATTTACTACTACATCGTTCGGGAGTATCGGGTCTCTTCCATAGAAAAGATAGAATGGGCAGTTGTTGATACTACTTTGCTGGGAAGTGTTATAAGCTAGTGTTACGAATGGTAAGTACTTGTCCCATAAATCGGGTTCGTCACTTACATAACAAGCTAACATATCACATAGAGTTCGATTGAAGCGTTCGACAAGTCCGTCTGTCTGTGGGTGATAACTGGTAGTTCTGGTCTGTTTTATTTTAAATAGTTCACAAATATCTCGAATTAGTTTAGATAGGAAATTCGTTCCTTGGTCTGTTAATACGCATTCCGGCGCACCGTATTTCGTTATCACCTCTTTTACAAAATGTGCCGCAACTGTCCGAGCTTTTTGATCTTCCATCGGGATTGTAATGACAAATCTACTTGCGTAATCGGACAGAACAAGAATGTATCGATTTCCATTATTACTCTCCGTAACGGGTCCTACTATATCCATTGCGATTTTTTCCCAGACCCTTTCGGCGGGTGGCATCGGATGTAGCGGTGCCTTACGTGACCCATAAGCTTTACGTCTTGCACACACAAGGCAAGCCTTTACGTGTTGCTCGACGTCTCGCTTCATCCCGGGCCAAACGTATTGTCTTAGAAGTCTGGCATATGTCTTGGCTACACCTAAATGTCCTGCTAGCATGTGATCATGATTCATATATATTAATTCCATTGTTTTTCTGGTCGGTACCACAAATCTACCTTCATTATCTACTAGTATATCTGTTACTGGGTCCAATTTGTATTCTGTTACGATTCCTTTCTTAATATTCTCAACTATCTTTTTGCAAAATTCGTCGCTCCGTTGAGCGTCAACCCAATCATTGTTCTTCTGAGGAGTGATAACCGCCACAGATCGCATCGGCATCCGGCTAAGACAATCAGCATTTTGATTAGTCTTGCCAGGGCGATACCCTATGGCTATGTCAAACTCCTGAATTTTGAGCGCCCATCTGGCAAGTCTGCCCGACGGTTCCACCTTCGTCATCAACCACTCCAGAGGCTTATGGTCGGTGACTACAGTGAACCTGCGCCCATACAAATAGGGTCGAAACACATCAATGGCGTGTATAATCGCGTATGCTTCTTTCTCGGTTGTGGACCACTTAGCTTGCCTATCATTTAAATGCTTTGACGAATATGCAATGACGACTTCGTGGTCACCTGATATATCATTTATATCCGCTGAGTGGGGTGAACGTTGCATCTGTGCAAGTACTGCTCCTATACCGTATCCCGAGGCGTCCGTATAGATGATAAATTCCCGGGTAAAGTCCGGATACCTCAAAATAGGGTTTGTCACGAGACAGTCTTTGATGCCATCGAAAGCTTTCTGTTGCTCGTTCCCCCATTCCCAAGCTACGTTCTTCCTTGTTAGCTTTGTCAGGGAATGAGCTTTCTCAGCAAAAGCCCTTATAAATTTACGGTAGTAGCTAGCCAGTCCTAAAAAGGAACTTACTTCTTTGACATTTTTCGGTACGGGGTATTTTTTAATGGAAATGACCTTCTTTTCGTTGGGCGAAATACCTTGGGGGGAAACTACATGTCCCAAAAAATCTATCGTATTTTTAAAGAATTCACATTTATTTAATTTCAATTTCAATCCTGCAAATGCTAGCAATCTAAATACGGTCGCCAAATGTTCGATGTGGTCATCAATCGATTTGCTAAATACGATGATGTCGTCGAGATAAACGAGTGTTGACTGAAAAAGAACAGGTTTTAATATTTTATTCATCAGGCGTTGAAAGGTGCCTGGAGCATTGGTTAAGCCAAACGGCATACGATTAAACTCGTATTGGCCGTATTCGCAAACAAATGCTGTCTTGTGCTTATCTGCTTCTTCGATTTCTATTTGCCAATAGCCGCTAAACAAGTCTAGCGTCGAGAAGTATTGGGCTCCGTGTAGAGCGTCCATAGTTTCATCGATACGTGGAAGTGGGTACCTGTCTTTAACCGTCGCTCGATTTAACTGACGATAATCGATACAAAATCTCATCTCCCCGTTCTTTTTTGGTACCATTACTACGGGAGCTGCGTATGGGCTTGTACTTTCTCTAATTATGTTGTTAGCTTCCATCTCCTCGATCTGTGTTTTTATTAACAACTTAAGTGCTTCAGGCGTTCTCCTGTGGGGTATCTTAATTGGTGATGACGTGCCTGTATTAATCTGGTGTCTTACTTCCCGGGCCCTGCCCAATTCCGACATCTTATCAGCAAAAATTTTCGAGTTACTGTTTAAGAGTTTCCGTACTTTATCTAAATATTCGATCGGCACGTTCGGCAAATTAAATCTATTATCTGGTTGTATCATTATACCAAAAAGCGGAATTACTGGAACCATTATCTTTTCCAGAACGTCGTTCCTTTTATACGAAATACTCCTCTCTTTTGCATTTATCGTCATATTATTTTTGGTTAAGAAATCTATGCCTAGAATACATCCTTCGTCTAGATGATCAAGCACATAAAAGTAGTGAATGATCTTTTCTTCATTACTTAAGTTAAGGGTTATATCGTAGTATCCTTTGGCTCTAATTATATCGCCGGAAACAGTTTTAAAGAGTGGTCTAACCTTATGGGTATCACTAACATCTTTCAGTAAGTTGATGGGAATTTTGTTAAGTATCTGATTAGAAATAAAGCTTGCTGCGGCGCCAGTATCTATAAGTGCTTGGGTTTTAAATGACTCGAAAAATATCGGTATACGTATAAGTTGTATGAAAAAATCTTCGTTGGAATTGTCTACATTATTTATTTTAACTGGGGTCTTAACTAGTGATGTTTTTTTTCTATTTCCCATCGTACTTTTTGTTATTAAGGATTTTGTTTTACTTTTGGATTTCGGCATTCTCTCGCTATATGTCCTTTATAGCCGCACTTATGACAGACTAATTCCCTGCGGGCTGGTCTCTCGCGGGGTGGTTGGTGTGGTTGTGTTTCGGAATTGTTAGAATATCTATTTGGTTGTTGATAGGGTCTTTGTTGGTAACGGGGGTTTGGGTATGGTTTTCTTGGGTAAATTGGTCCAAAATTGTTTTGTCTAATATTTTGGTGTGTGGGCGGGGGATAATTGCTGGGGTGTGGATAAAATGGTGGGGTGTTTGCAAAGTTTGGGGGGCCTGTGAACCTTAGAGCAGGGACGTTAGCATATGTTACGTTGGAATAATGTGGGGTTGGGTAATTTGGATCTGGGTAATTTGGATTCTGATAATTCGACGGTGTTACAAAATTGAAAGCTGAATTGGGGGTGTTTGGTCTCTGTGGCTGGTATGGTGGTATTTCAAAATGGCTGTTTCGATATCAATCCTGTTGGTAACGATCAGCGCTTGGACTGCGGCCGCGGTAATAAGGATTTTCTGTACCTTGTGATCGGTTGAAACCACGATCTGCGCTCTGTGGGCGACTGGGTGGGTCTCGAAATTGTACGGTATGATTTGGTCGGCCGGGTCGCCGGTCCCCTGAAAGGGATCTAGGCCTGTAGTTGTCGGCCACTGCTACCGTGTGTGCCCTACGTTTGTCCTGCGAATCAGTTTGGTCATCGTTATTTAGCGTCAGTTGGTTTATTTGAGACTTAAGTATTTCAATATCTATTTTCTGTTTGGAAATTTCTCGATCCTGTTGTTCCTCATGTTGCGATATGTTTGCTATTACTGCGTTTACTTCTTTACCTTCGCAAAGTTCTTTGTTAAGTACGATATTTTCTGCTATAATGGCATGTTCGCAGAGTTTTTGAAAGCTATCATCTGGTGCTATTCGTGGCCATAGTTCCGTTTTAATCTTAGGTAATAGTCCCCTCAATAATATGTTTCTTTTATCTTTATCCCGTCTTTTCCTAATATCGGCTGCTAGTTCTTTTGCTTCGGTGCTTCTCGGTTCCGGCTTTTCTTTCCCGTTTATCGTATCGTATAGGTTATTAATTTTACTAATAAATGCCCTTGTTTTTTGCTCTGAATGTTGTTTAAGTCCCTTTAATTTACTACGCAGTTTATCCATATCTGCTTCGTCACGAAATCGTTCAATAAAAGCTGTCTTCCACCCTTCATAATCTTGCAGGCCCGTTGCGTTTGCTGCAATAAAATCTGCGTGCCAGTCCGCGGCTTCGCTTTTTAGCCTATCCGAGAAAAATCGAATTCGTTGGTTGTTGTCCCAGTCATTGTTTGTTGCTATTCTTTCTGCCTTTTTTAACCAATCGGTTACTAAGATTTCTGAGCTATTTCCTTTATAGAAGGGGATTGATTTTTTATCTTCTCTAGAAATTATTTCTTTGTAGTGGATGGATAAGGGATCGTTAGTTGGTGCCATGGTAACAGGAGATGGTGTTCTGGTTCGATTAGGTTGGGTTTGTTTGATGAGTGTGTTTTTTAGATTAAGTATCTCCTGGTCTCTTAGCTTAATTTCGTCTTGTAGTTGATCTTCTAAATTTCCGCGCTCGGTAAGTTCGTCCGACAATTGTTTCCGGAGTTCTTCGATTCTGTCCTCTAAAATGTTAATCGTATCTTCGTAACTGTGTAGGTTTCTAGCTTTTTGCTTAAGTTGATTCTCTAGCTCTGTTTTATCGTCTGTTAGGCTACTTTTTTCGTTTTGTAGGCTAGATATTATTGTCTGTAACCGGATAACTTCGTCTTGGAGTTGGAGTGTCTCTTTCTCAACAACGATACGGGTTTCAGATATTGTTTCTAGGTCGCCCTTGGCGTTATTAAGCTCTTCGGTGAGGGTTTCTATTTGTTGATACGCTGTTTTTAGTTCGTCTTGTCCAGCTGTGAATTTTTTGGATTCTTCGTCTCTGTTTGCGTTAATTAGTCTTTGTAGTTCTCCGATCTTGTCACCTTGTTTCTGGTTGGCAATGCTATATGAGTTTAGTTCTTGTTTCAATTCTTCGACTTTACTCTGTTCCTCCGCTAGTTGAGCGTGTAAAGGCCTCGTCGCCTTATCGACTTTTCGAGCTATTGATTTTGTTAGATCCTTGTATTGTTCAACGTGTTCATGGATTTCTTTCTCATATGCGATGTAGGAAACTAGTGCTTCTTTTTGTAATAGTCTGAGTGTTCGGCTTTTAAATTCTAGTTGTACTCCGTGAGTTAAGGTAATTGCTTGTATTAAGTGGTCTACGTCTTCCGGTTTTCCGCCAAGTGTCTTTAGGTTTTCTTTTAGATTGTTTGTGCGCTCGATTATTTGGTCTACCGATAATATTTTATGCAATGTGAGTTCGTTTTTATATAAATGGTAACTATACTGTTTAAGTCTGTGTTGCAAAGTTGAGGATATTACTTTTCTGGCTGCGGTTAACTCGTCTCTTGTGACACTCGGGTCTTGTAGCAAAAATATATGTGGGTATGTGTGGGCTTTTTCTAACTGTAATAATTCTAACCAACTATCTAGAAAATCTTGTCTAAGCTGCTTAACTTCGCTGGATGCTGTTTTTAAGTAAGAGGCTTGGGGAATATCGATATCTGATAAAAATGTGGCGTCTAGATTAGGGAATATTGATGTGTTTGGGGTGGATGGAGTGAGAGCTGCGGTTGGTAATGGTGTAGATAGATTAGACATTCGCCTACCTTATCGTCGGTGTTCTGAGTTGTTCTCGTAGACACAATATAAGGATACTTTCTATAATTTCCTCCTCTCTCGAGCCGAGGTTAAAGATAACCAAGTCAATCTCACTAGATATCCAACTCTCCTGGTTGGCTCGCCAAAATGTGATGACCGACTTGATTACCAATAACTGACACTTCAAGAGTAAGAACTAAGGTTGTATTGATAAAGGCTGGACTTACAGAGACTCGGTGTGGTGGTGCAAAACTCTCTCAACTGAGGATTTTGCGCGGGGTTATATACGAAATGCTGAAGGGCATTAATCTCGCATGAGTAAGAATATTTACGCATGGAGGAATGCGTTAAGCGATAGAAAGCGGATGCGAGGTATATGGGCTGGAAACGCGAACACATTCTCTGCGAATCGCGTTGTCCTGCCCTATCATTAGTGCCAATAATTCGCACTGGTGAATTTACCTGTAACAGGTCATTTAACCTGTTACGGGTTATAAACTTTTAGCAGGAAGTTATAATATATTGGAAAGTTAAAGATGAGCTATGTCAATTCTTGACAGCGCTCATTACAAAATTTAGCATTAGCCCTAAATACTCAATTATCGTCGGACGCCCCTTGCCTATGGATTTGTCAAAGTTAACTAAAAATCCACAAGCTTCCAAGACTCGAACCGCTTTTAAAAAATCTTGCTCTATCCCTTCCTTAGGCTGATTAAGAAACAATATATCATCGAGATAAATTATCAGTCTCATCCCCTGTTTTCGCAAGAAAGGAACGACAGGTCTTAATAGTTTCGTGAACGCCCAAGGTGCTGACGTGAGGCCAAAGCACAAGGACGGAAATTCATAGAACTTTTCTCGCCACTTTATCTGAAAAATGGTCAAATACGCGTCATTCAAGTCCATTTTACAAAACTAATCCCCTTTCTTTACC
>JACCDP010747385.1_pt1 | contig 10630 bp, 9 predicted proteins | sample 7445841 | NCBI WGS metagenome assembly JACCDP01 (sample SAMN15323441, study PRJNA562643) | freshwater metagenome | isolation source: river surface water | place: USA:Blue River Watershed | collected 2017-08-17
ATGTCCCATTCCATTGTCGGAGCGAAACGAGGATAACAATCCGCAAGTCCTTCTGCTAGCATGCACAATTTCAAGGAGCTACCTTTTGAAATGAATGCTATCTCACCTTTTTGTGCGCGCATTTCATTGATGAATTCTTCTGTTTCTTTGCTCATATGCGACCGGCTCCCAACCATGGTATATTTCTCTCTCGTATTGATGATCGGTAATTTTTGAGCGTGTTTTATTATTTCTGTTGCATCCGAGTTATCTGCAACATCATTTGTTTTAAAAGCACCAGTGTTTTCTGAAGCAAAATACATTGTTCGTAGCACAGGCACATAAATTACCCCTAGAATAGGTTGACCATCTTCAACAAGTGCAATGTTGACGGTAAATTCTCCGTTTCGGTTGATGAATTCTTTTGTCCCGTCGAGTGGATCCACAATCCACAACCTCTGCCAATTTTTTCGCACATCATAGGGAATTTCTGCAGCTTCTTCAGAAAGCACAGGCAATTCACTTTTTGTCAACATGTTGACGATGCAATCATGTGATGCGATGTCAGCTATGGTCAGTGGTGAATAATCTTCTTTCGTGGTGACAGCATGGTCATCAAGGAAATAGATATTCATGATTTCTTTGCCTGCGCTAAAAGCGGCTTCAATCGCCAAAAAAAGTAATTCCTTTTCGTTCATAGTATCATGCCGGCTGCAACCGTTTCATTCGTTTGTTCATCAATCAAAATAAAGCTACCTGTCAATCGATTTTCTCTGTAAGGATCGATCATAAGGGGCTTGGATAATTTAATTTTTATTCTTCCCAAGTCGTTCATAACAATTGTTTTGTCATCTGAATTTCTATCCAGTGAATCCATATCAATCTTATAAATGATTTCTTTTAGGATACATTTAGTTTCATTGGTCGTATGTCGAATAATATATTTACCATTCATCCTTGCTGGTATTTGATTGAACCAACAAATCATGGCATCCAAATCCTGGGTAACTTGTGGTTGATTGTTTTTTTTCACCAACATATTCCCTCGGCTAATGTCGATATCATTAGAAAGAGAAATGGCAACGGACATTGGCGCATAGGCCTCTTCTATTGTGTTTTGATGCAATTGAATAGAGGAAATGGTCGAGTCAATTCCATCAGGAAGCACAGTTACTAGATCTCCGACACGAAAAATGCCACTTTCAATTCTCCCGGCATACGCTCGGTATTCGAGGTTTTGTTCACGGAGAACGGTTTGAACCGGGAAACGAGCATCTATTTTATTCAAATCTGAGCTAATGTGAAGATCTTCCAACAATCCAAGTAGGGGCATCCCTTTGTACCAGTCCATTGCGTTGGATGCATGCACGACATTATCACCTTTCAAAGCGCTGATTGGAATACTTCTTACATCTCGTATGGCCATTTTTGATGCAATCGACTCGTAATCATTTACAATTGACCGGTAAATCCCTTCGTCGTATCCAACCAGATCCATTTTGTTCACGCATATGATCAAATGTGGTATTTGCAGCAGTGAGGCAATGAATGAATGTCGTTTCGTTTGTTCCGTGATTCCTTTACGGGCATCAATCAAAATGAGTGCTGCATTGGCAGTAGAAGCCCCTGTGACCATGTTACGCGTGTACTGCACATGTCCGGGAGTATCAGCAATAATAAATTTTCGCTTGGGAGTTGTAAAATACCTATAGGCAACATCGATGGTTATTCCTTGTGCCCGTTCATCTCTCAATCCGTCAGTGAAAAGGGCAAGATCAATTCCTTCCGAACCTTTCTTTCTACTGGTTTCTTCAGCAGCTTGGAGCTGATCTTCAAAAATAGATTTTGAATCGTAAAGCAAGCGACCGATGAGGGTGCTTTTGCCATCATCTACATTACCTGCAGTTGTAAAGCGCAAAAGTTGATTTGATTCTATATTCATTTTGAAGTTTAAAAATAACCCTCTTTTTTTCTGTCTTCCATGGCATTTTCGGAGCGTTTATCATCAGCTCTGTTGCCGCGTTCTGTATGTTTTAGTGCTGCCACTTCACCTACAATTTTGTCCAATGTATCCGCCTCAGATTCAATACCTCCGGTAATGGTAATATCTCCGAGTGTTCTGAATCGAATTTTTTTCTTAACTACCGTTTCGGTTGAATCTAAAACAATGTGTTCGCTGTATGGTATCCATGAATTGTTGCGCCAAATGACTTCTCTTTCATGAGCGAAATAGAGCGATGGTAAAGCAATGTTTTCTTTCAGGATGTAATTCCAGATATCCATCTCTGTCCAGTTGCTGATGGGAAAAACCCGAAAATGTTCGCCAGGAAAGTGTTTCCCATTGTAGAGATGCCAGAGTTCAGGACGTTGATTTTTAGGATCCCATTGGCCAAAATCATCGCGATGTGAGAAAAAGCGCTCTTTCGCTCGGGATTTTTCTTCATCCCGCCGACCGCCACCGATGGCACAATCAATTTTTTCTGATTCAATGGTATCAAGTAATGTGGTTATTTGCAAGAGATTCCTTGAGGCATTCTTCCCCTTTTCTTCAATAACTCTTCCTGTATTGATCGATTCCTCTACTGAACCAACCAACAATTGCAGACCAAACTTCTCAACCAAATTGTCTCTGAAAAAGATGGTCTCAGGGAAATTATGCCCTGTGTCTATATGTAACAAAGGAAAAGGAATTTTTGCCGGATAGAAGGCTTTACTTGCCAAATGAGTGACTACTATGGAGTCCTTTCCACCAGAGAAAAGAATGACAGGTTTATTGAATTGAGCAAATGCTTCCCTCAGAACATAAATAGCTTCTGACTCAAGTTCTTCTATGTAATTCAAGAAATACCTACTCATTTTTCAACTGATTATTTTGGATCAAAGTTAAAATTCTTTTGACCGAATCGTGCGCATCCTCCGTAGAAGTATCAATTGTGATTGTTGGATTTTTAGGAGCCTCATAAGGAGAGCTTATGCCTGTAAACGATTTAATTTCATTTTCCTCGGCTTTTTTGTAAAGTCCTTTCGGGTCTCTTGATCTACATACAGCAAGTGGAGTACTCAGATAAATTTCAACAAAGTTGTCCGAACCAATAATTTCTCTTGCCAATGCACGGTCGTTTTCAAATGGCGAAATAAAAGTTGCGAGCACAAGGATGCCGGCATCGACAAATAATTTACATAATTCAGCTGAACGACGAATGTTTTCAGATCGATCTGATGCAGAAAATCCAAGGTCTTTGTTCAGTCCCATCCGTATTGCATCTCCATCCAATACGTACGTGTGAATTCCTTGCTGATGCAATTGAATTTCAAGTAGATTGGAAATTGTCGATTTGCCACTACCGGATAAACCTGTGAACCAAAGCACGAAAGACGCGTGTCCGTTTCTTTTGTTGCGTGCACTTCGGTCGATTGTAAAGTTAAATTTCGACAGGTTATCCATTGCTTAATTTAAAAATCAATATTCAAGAATCATTTTTTCCAAAAAGCTTCACATGGTTAGTAAAAGGGAATGTACACGACCTTTTTTGTTTCGAAAAAATCTTCACCAAAGATAGTATTCAATTCAAAAATTTGATAGGCTTGCTTTACTGACTGCATCTCTTCTGATAAATCGCCTCCTTTGAGGTATAAGATTCCATTTTTCATGCTATTGTGATGGACTTTTAAAATTTTGTTTTTGGTCCATGGAATAAATGCTTCCATGCTTGTTACAGCCCTGCTAACAATGAAATCAAATTGTTGACCAATGTTTTCAGCACGGGTATGGATACCCACAACATTTTGTAGTTCAATCGCTTGACTGATTTCATTGACCACTTTTATTTTTTTTCCAATTGAATCAACCAAAGTGAACTTACATTGCGGAAAAAGAATTGCGAGGGGAATGCCTGGAAATCCACCACCGGTCCCAATATCCAAAACGGAAGTTCCCGGTTTGAATTGGATTATTTTGGATATTCCCAAGGAATGAAGTACGTGTCTTTCATAAAAATTTTCAGTGTCTTTACGGGATATGACATTGATAGCATCATTCCATTGCATGTAAAGTGTTTCAAGTTGCTGAAATTGGTGAATTTGTGTTTCACTGAGTTCAGGAAAATAAGATTTGATGAGTTCCATCTTAGTTCAAGCGCTCCCTTAAAAAATGAAGGTGTAGGAAATCAAATGGTATCTTTTGTTTTCTCCATCATTCCTGCTAAAAAGTCACGTGCCCGAAACAATTGTGCTTTTACGGTACCCAATGGAAGATTCAGTTCGTCCGCGATTTCTTCGTAACTCAATTCTTCGAAGTAGCGTTTTTCAACCAGTTCTCTGTATCGTGGCTTTAATTTGCTTACAAGCATGCGCATGTGAACTACTTTTTGGCCGTGTATTACCGTTTCCTCAGGATTCATTACAGCGGCTTTTGCATCAACATAAATAACGTCTCCATCATCGGTTGTGTACCCCGTATCCATAGAAGTAACCTTGATGCGTTTTTTTCGGATAAAATCGATGCAGTTGTTTGAAGCAATCTTAAATAGCCAGGTACTGAAAGCAAAGTTTGGGGAATATTGGTCTATTCTGCTGAAAGCTTTGCCAAAAGCTTCGATGGTTAAATCATCCGCATCATCTGAATGCCTGACCATTTTAAACATCATATAGTAAATCGATTCACGGTAACGATCCATCAGTTCAGCGTAAGCCGATTGATCTCCTTTTTTTGCAGCTTCAACGAGCACTAAGTCTTGCTTTGCTTTGTCAGACAAATGTTCTACATCTACCATTGATCAGCTTCCTTTTTCTGAGTTGCGTAATAAAGAGTTGGCAACAGGAACGTGTACAATAAATCCCAAACTGGCAGATAGGGTATGAAGGATTTCTCCTTCAATTTCGCAAAACAACGACCTATAATCCACCATTTTAATAGTGTTAGTAATGTAAATATAGCCAGTGCCAACCAACGCAATTCACTATTGAACATCAAAATAACAAAACATAGCAAAGTCACCAACGTCAATAGGGGATATATTCCTAACATCCCTTTTTTAATAACCTTGTATTTATCTGCAGTGGAGTAATGACGTGCTTTTTGCTGGATCCAATTCGACCATTCACTTTGACCCTCGGAAAAACAAAACCCTTGTTCATCTGAATTGATGCAATAGTTTTTGTTTTTAGCAGCTTCCTGAACAAATAAATCATCATCCCCTGAGGGAATTGAATAGTGAGACCGGAAGCCGTGTGCGTCATTGAATAGTTTTTTGGTGTAGGCGAGGTTACGCCCAACTCCCATGTAGGGCATACCGGTAAGAGCGAACGAAAAATAATTTGTCGCGATCCATGCAGTATCGAATCGCACGAGTTTATTTAAAAAACCTTGTGTTTTTTTCAATGGGCCATAGCCAAGGACCATTTCCTTACCAGGAATAAAGCATGACCCCATGCTTCTCAGCCATTGATTGGAAGCAGGTTTACAATCTGCATCCGTTAAAACAAGGTGCTCATATTTTGCTCCTTTCACACCCAAGGTGATCGGTAGTTTTTTGCCTGGTTTGAGGTGAGGGTTTTTTGCAACTTCAATGACGCGTAAATGAGGGTATTGATTTTTATAGGCACTGAGCAAGTAGCTTGAATCATCAATTGACTGATTGTTAATAACAATTACTTCGAAAAGGGGATAATCTTGCTCAAGGATAAATGGTAGATTTTCGAAAAGGTTATCAGATTCATTTCTGGCAGCAATGATTACTGATACAGGAGGTAAATTGATTTCCACCAAGCGTGGCGAATTTTTGTAAAAAGCAAATCTGCCAAAAATTGATAGGACGAAAATGGACACAACGAGTGCCATGCATGAAAACACAATCAAGAATATGAAGGATGCGTCAAAAGCAACATTTGGAAAAAAAGACATTCTCTTTTTAAAGCTTGTTGCAAAGATGGGGTGCTAAATGAAATACATGTATCTTTGTCAGGTTATATTTTTCAACATTTTATGCACTTCGATCTATTGGTTTCAGATGACAAAAGTAATGCAAGGGCCGGTCTTTTGCACACCGAACATGGATCGATTGAGACACCTATTTTCATGCCTGTAGGCACTGCAGGTACGGTAAAAGGTGTACATCAGCAAGAATTAAGGGATGATATTGAGGCGCAAATCATTTTGGGCAACACCTATCATTTGTACCTTCGACCAGGGTTGAAAGTCATTGAGAGAGCAGGTGGCTTGCATCAGTTCATCGGTTGGGAACGTCCGATGCTTACAGACAGTGGAGGGTATCAGGTCTATTCCATGTCTGGTTCCCGCAAAATTGTTGAGGAAGGCGTTCGTTTTCAATCGCACATTGATGGAAGTTATCATTTTTTTTCGCCAGAACATGCCATAGATGTGCAACGAACAATTGGTGCAGACATCATAATGGCGTTTGATGAATGTACGCCCTATCCTTGTCCTTATGATTATGCTGAGCGGTCGATGCATATGACACACCGGTGGTTGGATCGATGCATTGAGCAAATGAACCAAACAGAAGCGAAGTATGGTTACGAGCAAGCGCTATTCCCCATTGTTCAAGGCAGTGTTTACAAGGATTTGCGTCTGCAGTCCGCCGAAAAAATAGCTTCCTGCAATGCAGTTGGAAATGCAATTGGAGGTTTGTCGGTAGGAGAACCTGATGATGAACTTTATGCCATGACTGATTTGGTGTGCGGTGTTTTACCTAAAGATAAACCTAGGTATTTAATGGGGGTAGGTACCCCTGTTAACATTTTGGAATGTATTTCTTTGGGTATTGACATGTTTGATTGTGTGATGCCTAGCAGAAATGCGCGGCACGGGATGTTGTTCACGTGGGATGGAATTATCAATATAAAAAATCAGAAATGGGAATTTGATTTTTCACCGCTCGATTCGAAGGGGAAAGCATATGTTGATCAAGTATACACGAAAGCTTATTTAAGGCATTTGATCAAGTGCAAAGAAAATTTGGGTATTCAAATCGCAACCATTCACAACTTGGCCTTTTACCTTGAATTGGTGAAAGAAGCAAGAAAGCAAATTATAGAAGGTACTTTTGCCCTTTGGAAAGAACAAATGATTCCTAAATTGTCAAATCGACTGTGACAGTATGTTGAAGATTTTAGATCGCTATATCATCCGAAAGTTTCTGACCACCTTTTTCTTTATGTTGGGAATAATCATGCTTTTGGCCATGGTTTTCGATCTATCAGAGCGTTTAAGTGAGTTTATCAACAATCAGGCGCCTTTGAAGGCAATTGTGTTTGAATATTACCTCAATTTCATTTTGTTCTATGGCAATTTGTTTTCTTCAATGATCATATTTGTCAGTGTTATTTGGTTTACTGCTAAAATGGCTCAGGATTCAGAGATTATTCCAATGCTCAACAGTGGTAAACCTTTTCGCCGTTTTTTGAGACCATACATGATTGCAGCCACGATCTTGATGCTTATAACTTTGGTAATGAATCATTTCATTTTGCCAGCTTCAAATCGTGTCCGTTTGGATTTTGAAGAAAGGTTTTACCGGGATGCTATTTCGGTGGAGAATTACCACGCGGAATATCCAGGAAATCAAGTGGTTTATTTTTCGAGCTTTTATTCGGATGAAAATGTGATCAATGATTTGGCAGTTGAACAATGGGATGCCAAGAAATCAAAAATATTACGTTTCCTAAAAGCGAGAACGGCATACAATCTCCCTGGAACAAATACCTGGCAGCTGAAAGATTTTTATGAAAGAAGAACGGGTTATCCCATGGATACCCTATACGAGGGCGCTAAAAAGGATACTGTTTTTGTTTTTAAGGTGGAGGAAATTGCACAGCGAGATAATATCGCAGAAGCAATGACATACAATGAACTCAAGCGATTTATTGCCAGGGAAAAACAGAAAGGATCGGCTAACGTCCCGATGTATGAAATAGAGCTCTATCAGCGCACGTCATATCCTTTTGCCACCTATGTTTTAACAGTCATTGGGTTTGCGGTTTCGTCAAGGAAAAAGCGGGGTGGCGTGGGTATAAACATTGCAGTTGGGCTGGTAATCATATTCGTCTATATTTTTGCGATGAAATTGACAACTGTTGCAGCAATGAACGTCGGTTTTCCTGCATACATAGCCGTATGGGTGCCCAATGTTTTATTTGGCGCCATTGCCTATATACTCTATAAATTTGCACAAAAATAATGCGGTCGATTTTTCGGGTATGCTTCATTGTTTTTTTCATTCCATTTCAATTTTGTTCACAAATTGTAAATATTGAAAACCGAAGAATTTACGATGACACGTTGGGATGGAGTGGTGCCGTTGATGCTAATTTTTCTGCGCTTCAAAACAAGGATTTATTGCTCAGTGGATCTTTTCGCCCACGAGTTCAATACAAGACAAAACGGAATTATTTTCTCTTTTTAACTGATTGGACCTATTCCAAGGGAGCGGATCGTGTTTTTGCGAATGCCGGCATGTCGCATTTCAGATATGCTTTTCGTTTGCAATCAAAAAAATCCTCGAAGAAAAGCCCTTGGAAATTGGAGTGTTACACGCAGATCCAATACAATCAATTGCTAGATCAGCGGATGAGGACTTTAGTAGGAACAGGAATCAGATGTAAACTTCTAGATAAGAAAGGATACAGAATTTATACTGGTTCATCTTTCTTTTATGAGTATGAGGAAATATTATCTGCTCCGGTATTTAACAGAGATTTTCGATGGAGTAATTATTTGTCATGGTACTTTAATCCACTGCCAACTTTTTCATTTACGGGGGTGACATATTACCAGCCTTTATTCAAGGATTTCAAGGATTTTCGTTGGATGGGTCAATATACTTTATCATTCCAGGTGATGCGCCGTGTTGATTTACGCTTTGAGTTCAATACGTTTTATGATTCTCGGCCCCCAATAAATATCGAGGAATGGGTGTTTAGCTCAAGTGCAGGTGTGCGGGTGAGATTGGGTGAGTAAAAAGAAAAAGCCGGATGGCCGGCTTTTTCATGATCTCTTTCGATTTTTTTATTGATTTCTCTGAGTCGGTAAAGGACTGGCATCAATTTGTTTTGCAGGTGCAGCATCAAAACGAATATTTGAACCATCCCACCACAATGGTTGTGCTTGATCAATGGTGTTGTTTTCATTGAACATCACGCCGTTCATTTTTCCTTCAAAATCATTTGCTAAGATTTCAGGTGAATGATTCATATTTTCGTATCCAGCTCTCGTTCCTACAGCAATCCATGTAAACTGCACACTTGATGTGCCAGCGTTATTTTCTTTGACGGTAAAACCATTTTCGTCATACGATAGAATGTAGATCCCATTCGAATTGCCCATTGGGCTGATAGTGATTGTTATGTCTTCAACATTTGAAGAGATCGATTTTTTGAATTCTTCACTAAAAGTAATTTGTTTCATACCGTTCTTGAGTGCAGATTTACCTCGTTCAGTAATATCCACCCGCATTCCTGCTGAACCGTATACTGGAATTCGATCACTAGCGCTTTCTACTAAATGTGTAATGGGTTCATTGGTATATGTTTTTCCATCAACATAAAGGCCGTATCTGTTTCCTTTGAGCATTGTGCCGTAGACCATTCCACGAATCCAACCACCCATGACACCGCCATAAATTCCCAATCCAATGTGTGTATTCTCTGATAGATTGGATGCAGCCGTTGGCGAGTTTGAAGATTTTCCTGCAACCGCACCTAATGTATAAGCCAATCCAAAACCATAAACTGAATAGTCGAGTGCATTCGATGCATAATACCCCAGCGCACCCAAAGCAATGCCAAAATCATTTCCTAATACACCACCACTTCTGAAAGCAGTTCCGCCACTACCAAATGTTCCAAATTTATAGGAGCCACCGGAAGTAGCTTGACCTGTAACACCAGATGCAACATTTTGAAAGTTTGTTCCGCCATTGGCTGTTAAGTAAATTCCTCTCGTTCCAGCTCCTGTGGCAGCTGTTCCACTGTATTCTCCTTGAACACCAGCATAAACAGTAGTTCCAGCAGTAACCGAACCATAAACACCTGAACCATTGAAAGCTGAATATCCATTTACAGCCCATGGGAAGGTTGCATTACTCACTCCGTTCATCAAGTCTCCAGCAAGAATAGTATTGGTTGTCCCAATAAAAAATTCACCTAAATTAGACAGCCTACCTCTGACAAGATTGTTGCTGATTAAATCAACATGATCATTTGAAATTGTCCCAAGTTTGTATGGCAATGCCGTTGTTCCAAAGTTATTTCCACCAACCAACCACGCTTGACTAGTTGAAGTAACAGTTGCTGGTTGAGTTGTAACAATTTGTAGGTTTCCAGCAGGAGTAAAATTGTCCGAAGTTATACTCCATGTTGGTCCAGCGGGACCAGTCAATCCAATGGGTCCTTGCGGTCCAGTTGGCCCTGCAGGTCCTTGTGCTCCAGCAGGTCCAGTCAATCCAATGGGTCCTTGCGGTCCAGTTAGCCCAGTCGGTCCTGCGGGACCTTGTGGTCCTGTGGCTCCGTCCAATCCGTTTGCACCAGCGGGTCCAGTCAAACCAATAGGTCCTTGCGGTCCAGTTGCTCCTGCGGGACCTTGTGGTCCTGTGGCTCCGTCCAATCCGTTTGCACCAGCGGGTCCAGTCAATCC
>JACCDP010093836.1_pt1 | contig 10628 bp, 8 predicted proteins | sample 7445841 | NCBI WGS metagenome assembly JACCDP01 (sample SAMN15323441, study PRJNA562643) | freshwater metagenome | isolation source: river surface water | place: USA:Blue River Watershed | collected 2017-08-17
CTGAGCAACTGCAACAACAACCAGATTCAGGCCACGTTCCGCGAGGTGTTTGAGCCCTGATGGCTGTCCCCTTCTCAGACCTACAGGCCATCGCACCCAGCTCTGTCATCGAGCTGTTCGTGCTGGAGCTAAACGTCAAGCAGCACGGCGTGGCTGATGTTTATCGCTTCCACGCTGGCAGCAACCTCAACGCCAACGGCGAGCTGGTGTGGGCAGGCGACAGCTACCTGCGGTTTCCGGTCGAGGCAGAAGGCTTTGAGTACAGCGGCAACGGTCAGCTGCCGCGTCCAAAGATCCGTGTCGCCAACATTCTGAGCACGATCACGGCGGTGCTGCTGACGCTGCCAGACGGGCTGGAGGGCGCCAAGGTGACGCGCATCCGCACGCTGGCGCGATACCTCGACGCGGTGAACTTCCCTGGCAGCGTGAACCCCTACGGAACGCCCGATCCCACGGCTGAGTTCCCGCGTGAGGTGTACTACATCGACCGGAAGACAGTCGAGAACCGTGACGTGGTGGAGTTTGAGCTGGCGGCAGCATTTGACTTGGCGGGCGTGCGGGCACCCAAGCGGCAGTGCATCGCCAACATCTGCCAGTGGGAGTACCGCTCGGCTGAGTGCGGCTATTCGGGGACAGCGTATTTCACCGTCAACGACGACTGGATTCGCACCGGCAGCGGTGCGCCATCGGCGGGGCTTGGCTTAGACGGACAGTATTACTACGACACCACAAACAACCTCTACTACGGACCCAAGACCGCAGGAGCATGGGGGACTGGTGTTAGCAAAAGCGGCATTGCCGCAGTTGATCTCTGCGGTAAGCGACTGAGCAGCTGCAAGCTGCGGTTTGGAAATCTGAGGAAGACCGGCACGCTGACAAGCGGCAGCACCACAATGACGGTCAACGATACAACCGGCATCATTACAGGGTTCCCTGTAATCGGTGCAGGCGTGCCAAGTGGCACCACGGTGTCAGCTATACCAACCAACACCACGATCACGATGAGCGCCGCCGCGACGGTTACGACATCGCTAACAAAGACGGGAACAGCATCGGCAACATCGGCCAGCATGACCGTCACAGACGCTACTGGCCTAGTTGTTGGCATGAGCGTGACGGGCCTCTACATGCCAGACGGCACCGCGATTGAGTCAATCTCTGGCAACACGTTGACGCTAAATCAGCGCCCCTACTCCTTCGACAGATTGGCCGAGGTGGCAAGCTTTGACTTTGCCCTGACACTCGACAGCGTTAGCGGTCTATCGGTTGGCATGAGAGTGCGGGGCGCAAATGATGTGTCAACAACAATTTCAGAAGTCAACACAGCTTCTAACTTCATCAAACTCAACGACAATGGAAACCTTGAGTTTGGCGATAAACTGACGCTGTATTTCATGCCTGCATCACCAGGCTCATCCACCTACACCATCGCCATCGCTAACCCGGTCTATTCATTCCGCAGCGACGGCACGCTGCTGCCGTTTGGATCGTTCCCTGGTGTTGGGAGCTACTACCAATGAGCTGGCGTGATGCTGCCCTAAAGCACGCCAAGGCAGAAGACCCCCGTGAAGCCTGTGGCCTGGTGGTGGTGGTCAAAGGACGCGAGCGTTACTGGCCCTGCCGCAACCTCTGCACCAGCACTGATCAGTTCATCCTTGATCCAGATGACTACGCAGCAGCGGAAGATGCTGGCGAGATCGCGGCGGTGGTCCACAGCCATCCGGTGACACCACCGGAGCCAAGCCAGGCTGATCTGGTGGCCATTGAACGCGGCGACCTGCCGTGGTGGATCGTCAACCCCAAGACGGAGCAGTGGAGCACCGAGCTGCTGCCCACCGGCTACCGCGCACCGCTGATCGGCAGAACCTGGGCGTGGGGCCTGACGGACTGCTGGACGCTGGCGCGGGATTGGTACGCCGAGCAGGGCCTGCAGCTGCGTGACTGGGAGCGTCCGCTGATGCCAGCCCAGTTTGAGGCCGAGCCGATGTTTGACGGCTGCTGGCGCGAGGCTGGGTTCCGCGAGCTAGGTGACGATGAGCAGCTGGAGCGTGGCGACTTCCTGCTGATGAACATCAGCGGGCCTGGACTCAACCATTGCGGCGTGTACCTGGGCGACCAGCTGCTGCTGCATCACGTCAGGGGCAGGCTGAGTAGCCGCGATCTGTACGGCGGATGGCTGATGAAATGCACCGGGCGCAGGCTGCGGCACCCGGAGCTGCCTACAATGGCGGGAGGCTAGAGCAGGCCATGCTGCGGAAGATCCGAGTGTATGGAAGGCTGGCCAAGTTCCTTGGACGGCGGGTGCTGGAGGCAGACGTGGCATCCGCTGCGGAGGCCGTGCGGTTCATGGTCGCCAACTGGCCGGAGCTTGAGAAGCACATGGCCGACCAGCACTACCGGGTGAGTGTTGGCAGCTACGACCTGAGCGCAGACGAGCTGCATGATCCTGCTGGGCAGCAGGAGATCAAGATTGTGCCGGTGGTGGCAGGTGCTGGTGTTGTTGGGCGGATTTTGGCTGGAGTGGCGATTATCGCCCTGAGCTTTGGTATCGGCGCCATCGCATCTGCTGGCGTGACACTAGGAGGCTTGGCTGGAATTGGTACGGTCGGCACCATCGGTGTCGGCATCGGTGTCAGCCTTGTCCTCGGCGGCGTCGCCCAGCTGCTGACACCCGTGCCAACCATGAACAACGGCAGCAACTCCGACAAAGACCCCCGCAAGTCCTACAGCTTCAGCGGCATTCAGAACACGTCGCGGCAGGGCACCCCGGTCCCAATTTGTTACGGCGAGGTGCTGACTGGCTCCGTGGTGATTTCCGCTGGCATCGACACCGTGAGGGTCAAGGGATGACGTACCTGATCGGTAGCGGCGGTGGTGGCAAAGGCGGCGGCGGCAGCAGTGGTGCGCCCAAGGAGAAGAAGGACAACCTCGACTCGACGCAGTACGCCGAGGTTGTTGACCTCATCAGCGAAGGCGAGATCCAAGGGCTAAAAGATGGCGATAAGTCCATCTATCTCAACAACACGCCGCTGCGTAGCGCGGATGGAACATACAACTTCAAAGACCTTGAGTGGGCGGCGGTTAATGGCACGCAGGATCAGCCACGCTTAAGGCTGGCAGACACCATTAGTGACATAAAGAGTGTTGGCGTCGTCGTCGAAAAAGACGCGCCCATTGTCCGTACAATTACCGATCCCAATGTCACTGCCGTCAAGGTGACAATCAACATTCCGGCGCTACAAAAGATCAAAGACGACGGCGACATTGTTGGCTCTGAGGTGCGTCTCAACATTCAAGTTCAGTACAACGGCGGCGGCTATGCAACGACTGGTGCCGGGTTTATTGACGACACGATCAAGGGGCGAACGTCGGATCTTTATCAGCGGGACTATCGAATTGCTCTGAACGGAGCATTCCCCGTCAACATTAAGGTGACTCGCGTCACCGATGACAGCACCAGCGCCAAGAAGTCAAATAGCTTCAGCTGGAGTTCCTACACGGAGATCATCAACGCAGACCTGAATTATCCCAATAGTGCACTCGTTGCGATGCGCGTGGATGCCAAGCAGTTCAGCAGCATCCCGCAGCGCACTTATCACGTTCGAGGCATCAAGGTCCGCATCCCAAGCAATGCCACGGTCGATAGCGCCACCGGCAGACTTATCTATTCCGGCACATGGAATGGCACCTTTGCTGCTGCGACGTGGTGTACTGACCCCGCCTGGATCCTGTGGGATCTTCTGACCTCCACTCGCTACGGCTTCGGTGATCACATCCTCACTGATGCAGAGAAGACATCGTTCAACGGCAACGCTTCCAACCTGGACAAGTGGGCGTTCTACTCCGCCAGTCAATACGCATCTGCGCTGGTCCCCGATGGATTCGGCGGCACTGAGCCCCGCTTCAGCTGCAACACCGTCATCCAGACGGCTGAGGAGGCATACAAGCTGATCAACGACATGTGCTCGGTGTTAAGGGCCATGCCGTACTGGAGCACGGGCGCTCTCACCATCAGCCAAGACAAGCCAGTCGATCCCTCTTATCTGTTCACGCTGGCCAACGTCTCCGAAGAGGGCTTCAGCTACGCAGGCGGTAGCCGCAAGACCCGGCCAACTGTCGCAGTGGTGAGCTACTTCGACATGGACGCCCGCGACATGGCCTACGAGCAGGTCGAGGACGCGGAGGGCATCGAGAAGTACGGCGTCGTCAAAGCGGAGATCTCAGCCTTCGCCTGCACCTCTCGCGGTCAGGCCAGCCGGATCGGTGAGTGGTTGCTCTACTCCGAGCGGTATGAGTCAGAGGTGGTGAGCTTCACCGCCTCGATTGATGCTGGCGTGCTGGTGCGACCTGGCCAGGTCATCCAGATCAGCGATCCGGTTCGCGCTGGTTCACGCCGTGGTGGCCGCATCAGCTCCGCTACCACCACAGCGGTGACCGTGGACGATGCCACCGGCCTGCCGACATCAGGCGGCGCGCTGTCTGTGATCCTGCCGACTGGCGCAGTCGAGAGCCGCGTCGTCACCTCCCGCACCGGCAACGTCATCAGCGTTGACCCGGCGTTCAGCGCAGCGCCGATCAACAACAGCGTCTGGATCTACGAAAACAGCACGCTGCAGACAACGACCTGGCGCGTGCTCAGCGTGCAGGAGCAGGACCAGGCGCAATACGCCATCACGGCGCTGGCGTACAACGCCAGCAAGTACAACTACATCGAGCGCGGCGCACCGCTGCAACAGAGAGACGTTACCGATCTCAACCAGCTGCCTGGGGCGCCGTCGAACCTGGCGTTTGAAGAGGCGCTCTATGAGTACCAAGGGCAGGTCCGCGCCAAGGTGATTGCAACCTGGCAGCCGGTCAACGGCGTCGCGCAGTACCGCGTCCGCTGGCGGAAAGACGACGGCAACTGGACAACCGACACCACAACAGGGCCTGATTACGAAATCTTCGACATCACGCCGGGCACTTTCGACTTCGAGGTCTACTCCCTCAGTGCCACCTTCAATCAATCCGCCACGGCGCTGACAGGCACCATTGCAGCACTTGGCAAGACTGCACCACCAAGCGATGTCGTCAACCTCAACTTCACCGCAGACAAGGATCTCGGCATCCTGCTGACGTGGGATCCAATTCCCGACATTGACGCCGACCAGTACGAGATCAGACGCGGCACTGACTGGGGCACCGCAACGCTGATCACGCAGGTCAAGGCCACCACCTACAAGCTCGGCTCACTGGATGACGGCACCTACACCTATCTGCTGAAGGCAATCGACACCTCCGGTGTCTACAGCACCAACGCGGCCACCATCGCGGTGATCGTTACAGCGCCAAACCCGGCGATTATCAGCAGCACCATCGAGGGCACAGATCTGGTGCTCACTTGGACCGTGCCAGCGGTGACGACCTATCAGATTGCTCGCTACCGGGTCACATTTGGCAACAGCTACGCCACCTCAACCGAGCTGGCTCAGACGCAGAGCACCAGCTTTAAGGTGCCGATCACCTGGGCAGGCGCACGCACGTTCTGGGTGGCGCCCCTCGATCTTGTCGGCAAGGTTCCTGCTTCGCCTGATAGTGAGGTGGTCACGATCACCACGGCACCAGCGACGACAATCACCACCACGGTCGGCGGCAGCAGTGCATCATTGAGCTGGACAGCGGTGGCAGGAATGCTCCCGACTTCCGGCTACGAGATCCGCCAGGGTGCAACCTTCGGCACTGCCACGGTGCTCGCCAACATCACCGGCACCAGCTACACGCTGCGGGCCAGCTGGCTCGGTGCTCAGACCTTCTGGGTAGTGGCACGCGACATCAACGGCAGCTACGGCACGGAGGCGTCTGCTGTCATCACGGTCAACGCTGCCGGTGCGCCCGTTCTGTCGTCAGGCTTTGCCGGTCAGAACGTCGTCTTTACTTGGCCAGCCACCAAGGGCACGCTCGGCACTGACTACTACCTGCTCAAGCGCGGCAGCACATGGGGCGCCGCCACTGAGGTGGCCAAGATCTACTCAACCACCTACACACTGAAAGCTGACTGGGGCGCCACGCAGAAGTTCTGGATTGCAGCTGTAGACGTGAACGGATCGGAGGGCACACCGGACGATCTGGACGTAACTGTGACAGTGCCCACGGCACCAGCGATTAGCCAGCAGGTGATCGACAACAACGTGCTGCTGCGTTGGAACGATGTTACCCAGACGCTGCCCATCCTGAGCTACGAGCTGCGGCGTGGCGCGAGCTGGGCAGGCGGCACCGTGATCGGCACCAAACAGGGCGGCTTCACGACGGTATTTGAGACGCAAAGCGGCACCTATACCTACTGGCTGGCGGGTATCGACTCGGCTGGTAACTACGGCACGCCGGGCTCAGTCAGTGCCATCGTCAGCCAACCGCCGGACTATGTGCTGCAGCTTGATCAGAACAGCACATGGGCGGGCGAAGAAACCAACATCCTCACCGACGCACTGCTCGGCCAGATCGTCAACGTCAACACCACCGAAACCTGGCAGAGCCACTTCACCAGCCGGGGCTACACCAGCCCGCAGGATCAGATCAACGCGGGCTACACCTACTACCTAATGCCGACCACCACTACGGCGACCTATGAGGAGGAGTTCGACTACGGAACACTGCTAACTGGCACCAAGGTGAGTACAACGCTTACCAGCTCCAACGTGGTGGGTACGACCACCGCGACTCCAACCATCCGCGTGCGTGGCACCACCAGCACCTCGGCCACCTACTCGCAGTCCGGCACAACCATTACGGTGACCTCAACGGCTCACGGCTTGCTGGCTGGCGATTATGTGTGGCTGGACTTCACCACTGGCACCGCCACAGATGGCACCTATGTGGTCGCCACTGCTGCGGCCAATAGCTTCACGGTGACAGCTGCGGCAAGCGCCACCACCAGCGGCAACGTCAGCTGGATTAAGTGGACCAGCTACGCCGGGCTGAGCGAGGCGTATGTCACGCAGTTCCGTTACTTCCGCATCCGATACGACTTCGCCAGCACAGGCGGCAATGACCTGATGCTGCTCACCGGCCTCAATGTGCGGCTCGATTCCAAGCTGCGGAATGATGCAGGCAACGGAACCGCGAATAGTGGTGACAGCGGAGGCACCACCGTGAACTTCAATGTGGCCTTCGTGGATGTACAGAGCATCACGGTCACACCGCTGGCTACCACTGGCGTGATAGCGGTCTATGATTTCGTTGATGCCCCGAACCCGACGAGCTTCAAGGTGCTGCTGTTCAACACCGCAGGCAGCCGCGTCAGCGGCGGGTTCAGCTGGACTGCTAGGGGGGTCTGATGGCTAACTGGTCCAACCCGGTGCTCACGAGCACCTACACCGACGTTCTCAACATCCTGAAGGATCGGGATGTTGATCTTGCGCTTCAGTTTGACGGCACCACCAGCACCAACCTGAGCACCGGCACGATCCGGTGGAACAGCACGGTCAACCGCTGGCAGAAGTGGTCCGGGTCAGCCTGGGGCGAGCTGACTACCACCTATGCGCTGACCGGTCTCAGCACCACCGGTAACGCCAGCATCGGCGGCACGTTCTCGGTGACGGGCTCGACCACACTGGCGACAGCGACAGCCACCACTCCGGCGACAGCTGACAACAGCACGAACATCGCCACCACTGCCTACGTTCGGGCACAGGGCTATGTTGCTGCGGCCTCTCCGGCGCTGACGGGCACCCCAACTGCTCCAACGGCGACGCTGGGCACCAACACCACGCAGATCGCCACCACTGCGTTCGTCAACGCTGAAATTGCCAACGATGCGCTGCTGCTGGCTGGCGGCACCATGACTGGTGCGATCACCCTTTCCGGTGATCCGACCGCTGACCTGCACGCCGTTCCCCGCCGCTGGATTGAGGCACGGGCTCCCAAGGCGTCCTGCCGCGTGGCGACCACTGCGGCGCTGGCCGTTACAGCTGCCACGCAGACGCTCACCAACGCTGGCACATTGGCCGCTATCAGCATCGACGGCATTTCGCTGTCGGTCGGTGATCGCGTCCTAGTCAAGGATCAAGCCACCACCAACCAGAACGGCATCTATACGGTCACCACCGTGGGCTCCGGCTCCGTGGCCTGGGTGCTGACCAGAGCAACCGATGCCGACAGCTGGACGGATCTGGTGGGCGCCTACGTCACCGTGGAGCAAGGCACCACGAACGACGACACGTTCTGGATGAGCGAGACCGCAACCGGCGGCACGCTCGGCACGACGGCGATCGTTTGGCAGCTGGTGAGTAACGCTCAACTGGCCGCTATCGGTGTGCTCGGCACCAACGGCCTGATCACACGCACGGCGGCCAACACTGTTGCAGCCCGCTCGATTGCGGTCTCTGGCACCGGCCTATCGGTCACCAACGCTGACGGCGTATCGGGCAACCCGACGGTTACCAGCAACGCCACCAACGCCAACACGGCCAGCACCATCGTCGCCCGTGATGCGTCCGGCAACTTCAGCGCAGGCACGCTCACGCTGACCTCGTTCAGCTACAGCGGCAACCCGACAACTACATCGACCGGCGCGTATCAGCTGCCCTTCGGCACCACCGCCCAACGACCCACGGCGGCGACTGGACAGGTCCGCTTCAACAGCACGCTCACCCAGTTTGAGGGCTACAACGGCACCGCATGGGGCAAGATCGGCGGCGGCGCTACAGGTGGCGGATCTGATGATGTGTTCGTTGAGAACGGCCAGACCGTAACAACGAACTACACTTTGACCAGTGGCAAGAACGCAGTAAGTGCCGGACCGATCACGGTGAACTCCGGGGTCACAGTCACCATCCCGTCCGGCGCCAGCTGGGTGATCGTCTAACCCGAAAGGATCATGCCCATCACGATCGACGGAACAGGAAGCATCACGGGGCTAAATGCCGGGGGACTGCCGGATCTGTCGGTGGCGACAGCGGACCTAGCCGATGCTGCCGTGACTGCGCCCAAGCTGAGCGGCGCACAGTCCGGCTCCGCTCCGATCTACGCAGCGCGGGCGTGGGTGAACTTCAACGGGACGGGGACGGTGGCAATTAGGGCCAGCGGGAACGTAAGCAGCATTACTGACAACGGGACCGGCGACTATACGGTGAACTTCACAGCTGCACTTGCTGATACAAACTACAGCGTAGTTGCCACTGGCATAAGAATCTCTGGCGGCTCAAACGCAATCGTTGGAGTGCTTAGTTCTACATCCGGTTATGACGGTGCTCCATCTACCATGTCAACAACCGCTGTTCGCATTTCTTGCGGTGGTGCAGCCAACACTGACCATGGCACCGTTTGTGTTGCCGTCTTCCGCTGAGGTAACACCATGACCCGCATCATCTACACAAACGAATCAGGTGGCGTCTCGGTGATTATCCCAACGGGTGAGCTGAGCATCGAAGAAGTCGCCAAGAAAGACGTGCCCGCTGGTGTCGCCTACGAGATCGTGGAAGACTCCGACATCCCCTCCGACCGCACCTTCCGCAATGCCTGGGTGATGGGTGACTGCTGCGTTGAGCATGACTTGCCCCGCTGCAAGGACATCGCCCATGAACGCCGCCGCGCAGCACGCGCTGAGGAGTTCGCGCCACACGATGAGGTGATCGCCAAGCAAATCCCCGGCGCTGACGCCGCAGCAGCAGAGGAAGCACGCCAAGCCATCCGCGACAAGTACGCGGACATCCAGACCGCAATCGACAACGCAGCTACCGTAGACGAGCTGCTGGAGGTGACACCTTGACCCTACGCCTCAACGGATCAACCTCGGGCTACACCGAGATCGACGCACCAGCATCAGCAGGCAACAACACGCTGGTGCTGCCGACTGGGAATGGCAGCAACGGCAACATCCTCGGCACTGATGGCTCTGGGAACCTAGTCTGGGTCAATGGCCGGATGCAGCTGACAACAGCGCAGAACAGCACATCTGGCACCGCGATTGACTTCATTGGGCTCCCCAGCTGGGCAAAACGGGTGACGGTAATGCTTAGCGGGGTGAGTACGAGTGGGAGCAGCATTGTTCAAATACAGATCGGAACCACTGGCGGGCTTGTTACATCCGGCTATTTAGGTGCTGCGGCGGTAAGTGGTGCCGTGACTGCCAACTCATCCGGGCTTCTTCTGCAACAAACCGGTGCGGCAACTTATGTGCGGCACGGAAGTATGACGATTGCCAACATCACCGCAAATACCTGGTCCGCTACTGGTGTCATCGCCAACTCCGACACGGCAAGGGTGGACTATGCAGCAGGCACTATTGCTCTCGCCGGCACCCTCGACCGCGTTCGCATCACAACCGTGAGCGGCACCGATACCTTCGACGCGGGGTCGATCAACATTCTCATTGAGGGCTGATCCATGAGCACACTCGCCGCCACCAACGTCAAGAATCCCTCAGCCGTTAGCAACAACATCGTGCTCAACACTGACGGCACGATCAGGTTGCCTGTCACCAAGACACCAGCATCCGCCGCAGCTACCGGCACCGCTGGTGACTGGGGCTATGACAGCAACTTCATCTATGTCTGCGTTGCCACCAACAGCTGGAAGCGTGTCGCTATAGCGACCTGGTAACTGATGGCAGTCCGCAGCAAGACCGGCACCGCACGCATCGAGCACCAGCC
>JACCDP011285197.1_pt1 | contig 10628 bp, 12 predicted proteins | sample 7445841 | NCBI WGS metagenome assembly JACCDP01 (sample SAMN15323441, study PRJNA562643) | freshwater metagenome | isolation source: river surface water | place: USA:Blue River Watershed | collected 2017-08-17
CCTGGTACTTTATATTTGGCTAATTCACCCATCATTCGGGCTACATCTGTTCTGTCACGCATACAACGAAGATCCAAGAGAAGATTCTGGAGTGTTTTTACACTGTTTTTTTGTACTTTCGAATTTAAGGCTGACTGTGCGACAAGACCAACCGCTGTCTCAATAGAGTTTTGGTAGGATTTGGGCACCGATTGTTTACTTTTGAAAATACACTTTTCAACAATTTGATATAGTGTTTTTTGAATGGACTGTTCTAATTCTTCACTAATACCAAACGATGAGATATGAGGAGGAACATTCACCGTATGGAGCCATTTTCCATTGACAAATTTAAAAAAATCAGAGCCTTTTAAACTATTGTCATAATCACTCGGCAACAACATAGGGATATCCCATCCGGGGGGAGCCCTTTTCTTCTTTGTTTGGTGACTCTTTTGATGTTTGTGCTTCAGGCTCATATTGCCTATTTCTACGCTCATCCTTTATTTTTGTTAGCCTAGCATTTTCGGAAAAAGAACGTCGGCCATAACTGTATTTTTTCAAAATCATAATGGCAAGACGCCTGTCATAAAGTGGGGAGTGTATATGTTTCAAACAGGAGGCTATAGGCTCCATTAACTCCTTCTACTAAGAAGCCAACTATTGGGTTTATTGGGTCCATTTGAAAAACTCTGTTTTTCAAATGGCTAGCCCAATAGTCTTTGTGAGACTATTGGGTCCAGCGTTTTCCACAATTTACGCACTGAACGAAGATCGTCATCGGTTCATCCGCAGAACGAGTCTGTAATTCATAATACGTACACTGTCTTTTGTGGCAACGAGTACAGAAGAACTGGTCGGTAGCATTGGCTTTGTTTCCTTCCAAGAGTCGCTGTTCTCTTTGGAACTGTTTCTCAGCAAGCTCTTTATTGCGTTCAGGAAAGATTTCTGTTTCTGTCCACGTCATCAAATCATCAAATGTAAATTCTTTGTTTTTATAGCGTTCGAGTAATTTGGTATTTTGAATGTAACAGTTGGGATGAAGATTGGCACAAATATGACGCATTTTACGTTCATAGAGTTTTTGGAAGAGAGGATAAGACCAATCACAAATAACGTGATATTTCCCAGCATCGTGAATACAACAGTTATAGACGGCTTTTTCAAGTTTGTAAATATCGTCTTCATTCAGTAAAGAACCAAAGAGTTTGGAGACTACTTCAATCATTCGCACACGATGGGGGGATTCCGTATAGGGAACATCTTTTTGAAGTTGTTCTTTACTGCTTTTAAATTGCTCAAGAAAGTTAACCGAGATCTTAGATGAGTTACTAAGATTTTTGTTGGGATCACTACCTTTTTTGCGTCGAGAGCGAGCTCGAGTTGTGCGAACCCCTGAATCACCAAGTTCAACATCTTCTCCTTGCTCTTCTACCACTTCCTCACCTGCTTCTTCCTCCCCTTCTGCTTCTTCAGCACCTTCTTCCTCCTCTTCCTCTTCTTCTTCTTCTGCTTCTTCATCTTCTTTCTTCTCTTCAATCTCTTCACCAAGCTCTTCTTCCTCATTTACTTCTTCTTCCTCATCCTCATCCTCATCCTCATTCTCATCCTCATCCTCTACGTCATCAAATCCACCAAAGGCTGATGTGTAGAAGGTTTCATAGTCTTCTACTTTGAAAGGAATAGGTTTTGAGAAATCATCAGTTGTCGAGACAAGAACAAGAATATCACCAAAGAGCAACATTGAATCGTGAGGAGGAGGCAATTCGTGTTTGTTCTCCGTACCTGCTTTGCCTTTTTGAAATCCAAAGAGATGGAGAACTTTCCCTTTGTATTTATATTCACCAATGTATTCGGGTTCTGTTTTCTTTTTCATATATTTTTGGATATCCGATAACTGAATGCCTTTATTGCTATCAGCCACAGAGACTTTGGCTACTTTGACTTCACCTTTTGCCGTTAAGACTAATCCTGGGTATGACATCTTCTTAAGAATATTCCTTTGGCTTAAAATGGACTCATTTTTTCGGGTTCCCAGTCTAAACTTTTCACACCATACTTATCTATGAAGGAGTTTACTCGTACTTGGTTATCATCTTCTGAAAAGAAAGCACATACTCATACACTCTGGATCTACGATGCGGGTGATTGTCAAGGCTTTCTTTTTGAAGATAGGCAAGGCAAAAAAGACTGGACTTTATACAAACTTCAGTCACGTGGATATAGCCAAGATGGTTGTATCCAGGAAACTGGAACTGTTGAGGATAGTATTCCTCTTCATTATTTTACAATTGAATCCTATCCTTGTTCATTTACTCGGACTTCACAGTCTCTTCAGGTTTGGATTCCTCAGTGGAAGATTCAGATTTCTGAGCAAGCATTGGATTCTCCTGCTCAAACGTCTCCTTCTTCTCCTCTTCCTTCGCAGCATCATACTTCTCAGCAGCATCCGAAGCCTTCTCTTCTACGGCAGTCAACGCATCCGTTGCCTGCTTCGCCTGGGCCTGGGAAATCACATTATTCGAAACCAAAACGGTTACCACAGAGCGAGCACAGCAAGAGAAATACTTTACCCACACCGACATCTTCACCTTCTTCAAATCCAACTTCCCTCTCGCAGCAGCCAAAGCCAAATCCAAAGAAGCCGGTATCACATCATCCACAGCCTTCTTCAAAGAAGCAAACTGAGCCGTAATGGCTTTTAAATCATCTTCTGTCTTTCCAGCTTCTGATTTCTCTTGTTTCTCTACATCCTCTAAAACACGCTTCAAGACCTGACAAATCAATTTCTGTTTTTCCTGACCGGACAAATTCTTAATACCATTTACCTTAACGGCAAGTTGACCACCCACACGAATTAATGAAGAAGTATCCCATGAGAGTACTCCTTGGCTCTGCTTCGCAAAATCGATAAGTTCTTGGACTTCCATCCTTCTAGACTTGGAGAAAAAACGCAGTATGTTTTCACATAATCTACCAGATGGTTCAGCAGATCCTCATCGCAGTTGTACTCGCAGCAATTCTTTATTGCGGTTTCCTCTATGTTCAAAGCCAGCGTAAATACGTGATAGAAGAGTCTTTTGAGGTACCTGCTCAAGCTCCTCTTATCACACTTCCTGTACCTGAACCTCCCCGAATAATTGCTCCTTCAGGTCCTAACTCTCCTAATCAGGCTCCTCCCGAAGATGATTTACCTGTACGTCTTCCCGGTCCTGAAGATTCCGACCCCTATGATGAAACATATGGATCTAGCAATATGAAGGATAATATGCGCTATCCTGAACGTCTCTTTGGTCCTGCTCCTAAACCAAATAAGACAGAATTAGCTGTATCAGCAGGGGTAGCTTCACCTGAACAACAGGTTGTTAGTGGAGCTTTACAAACATTCTCACCTGATTTTGCTCAGAATGGTGGTGAATTTATTGAAGGTGGCATTTTTGCTAATGATACCCTTGATAATCCAAACTATTCTGCGATCTAGGTAGAAATGCTTCTTGTAGCCACTCTCCTTTTCGTTCTTCTCTCTCCCGGTGTTCTCTTAACTCTTCCTCCTGTAGGCTCTAAGATTTTTATGAGTGGAAAGACTTCTTTAATCGCTGTTCTCGTCCACGCTGTTGTCTTCTATGTTCTTCTTTGTTATCGTCGTTCACTCCCTTTCCTCAGTAGCATTGAAGGATTTGAAGGTCAAGGTGAAGAAGGTACACCAATGTCAACAAAGAAGGAAGGTAAACAAGTTGTGGTCTAAACCCAACTGAATACGTATATATATAGAATGGAACCACCAAGTATACGAGCCAGTGGAAACAAAGGATCCTCAAAATTCCGAGCCATTCCTATTGAACAAGCTCTCCTGGAAAAAGCCAAGCATTTCCTGGAGAGCTATCAATTTGATCTTCGCATTCGCCAACATTTACAAGTCGATAAAATGGAACAATCGATTGGTAAACATAAATACTACATTTTAGGACATGAACAAAAGTTTGAACCAGGATATATTCTTGTTATGAAAGGACAACCGGTTGTCTTTTTACAACATCGTCTACAATTTGGATTTACTCTCCGTCTTCGCTTACATTCTTCTTTGTATCAAAATCAAGCTATTTTTATTGGAACACTTGATACACTCCAATCCTCACTCTGTTTGGAAGATGTTCTCTTGTATGAAGGTAAATCTCTCATACAAGAATCCTTTTCCAAACGCTTTGAAACGCTTCAAACCTTTTATGAAACAGCCTTTGTTCAAGATACGCGTCTAAGTAATCTTATGGTGTCTCTTGCTGAACTCCATCCCTTATCTAGTTTGAAGACTTTGATGGATTCGCATCAGTATTATAGTTTAGATTTTGTTCCTGAACAACCGAACAGGCGACGCCTCTTTATTGAAACACGACGTGAAGGTAGACCTGAACAAAAACATGTACAACAAGTCCCTAAACCTATGGTAAAACACGTACCTATGGAAAAACCTGTAGCTGTCTCCAAAGAAGATCGCACAGTAGCCATAGCTTACAAAATTAAAGGAATGCCCGATACCTACGAACTCAAAGATGAAGCAGGAACTGTTCTTGGAAAAGGAGCTGTTCAAACGGCGGAAGTGAGCCAACTCCTCCGACAGACAATCCAGGCCGAAGGAAAGAAAGTCAATGTTCAATGGTACGAAGAATTCCAACGCTACAAAATTCTTGGACTTGTTGTATAGTGCGTTTTTCTCCATTCCTATTAGAATGGCCAAGCGTAGTCGTAAGAGTTCACGCAAAAGTAGAAAGACTAGAAAGTCTATGAAAGGAGGTGGTTGGGGATTTACAGGAATGAACAGTATCCCCGGAACTCCTGGAACTGTCAGTAATCCGCAAGTCTTCACTGCTATCGGTGATTGTCGTGCCACTGAACCTGGATACTGGATTCCTCAAAGCTCCTATGGTACGTATCAAAAGGGTCTCCCTGGTATGAGTGGAGGCAAGAGACGCAAATCACGTAAACAAAAAGGAGGTCGTTATACCTTTGATCTCTCTCAGCCTTCTGTCAATGGTGTAGCTCCGAATGCTGCCGCTTGGTGGGCAGGTACCTATCCTCCTGTTCAACGCATTGCGTGTGAAGGATCCACACCAAATCCTTTGAATCCTGGTCCTCACACACCTTCTACACAACCACTCCCTGTAGCCTCAGCCAATCTCCACTTGAATCCTCAAAGTGGCGGCGGTACATCGCCAGGAACTGTTGGTGTAGGTGACGTAGATTCTATGTATTACTATGCTCCTACTGCTGGTTATGATAACAAGCCTAGTACTTGGGTCGATAGTGTTGGAGCTCCGGTACAACTCCAGATCCCTTACGCTGCTCGTGAATTGAATCCTTCCTGTCTCACCACAGGTCACCCTCCTCCGTTGACAGGAGCTCTTCAAAAGGGAGGCAGTTTATGGAACACTTTGAAAAATACCGTCAAGACAGCCACCAATGCTGTAGGTATCACCAAGAAAAACAATAACACTCTTGGTCGTGTAGGAAGTGTTTATAATAACGTGAGCACATTGAACACATTAAATGAAGTACCTGAAGCTCCTAATAATAATTCCTTATCAGGAATTGGTAATGCTTACAGAGCCTTGAACTATCCGAATATACCTGCTAGTCCTACGGGTACAAACAATGCCTACACATATGAAAACTATAGTTATAACAATAATAATAATTCAACCTTGTATAATAACAATAACTTCCAAAACAGTGTGGGTGGTAAACGTAAACGAAGAGGCACTAAAAAGGCTCGTAAAGGTCGCAAAGGTCGCAAACATTAATCATCCATAATTAAACATTCATTAGGATCTGTTTTTTCTTCTTCTGTATCGGATTGGGTTTGATTTTCATACCGAATCCGATAGGCGCATTTTTTATAATAGCTTGCTCTCTTTCTCCATTGACCTTTATACATCCCATGTGAATCTACGACATCCACTATGATGGGGTGGACTTCGCGTTGATCTTTTTGGACACGGAGAATACGGCCTGTACTTTGTTCAACTTTCTTTCGTGGACTGGCCATAATCACTGTATTTAATGTTTTAATATTCATTGCTTCGGAAGCCATCGCATAGGACGCAAGAAGAACACGAGCTTCTTTGGCTCCTGCTTCTCGCTCTTCTTCTTTCATACCTCCAATATAATAACTCATTGATAAACCAGACTCTTTGAGTAACTGTTCAATAGCATTCAAATGACTAATACGTTCACTCAAGACAAGAATACGGCGTCGAGAGTCTTCCCCTAAATCATTTATGATTTGGGCAATCTTCTCATTTCGTTCTTCACATTCTACCACTTTTGTCAATAAGCGAGCTAAGACGGGTTCGCCTTTGTAGTCGGTAGGAATGGTATTGTAGTCTGGATCTTCTGTTTCAAATTGGATACAACGAACTTCCACATGAGGATCCGGTTCTCGGGTCTTTTCCCAATAGACAGGTTTTCCAAGAAACCATTCAAAGACTTTGGTCAATCCATCATCTCGTGTGGGTGTAGCGGAAAGGCCTAACATATGTTTCGTTTGGACTTTGAGTAACGCTCTTGAGAAATTGGAGGCTCCTAAGTGATGGCATTCATCAAAGATGGTGAAGCCAAACCGTTTGAAGGTATCTTGAGGAAAGTCACGTTGAACAAGCGTTTGAATCATCGCAATGGTACAGTCATAGGTGACAGTTTTCGTTTCGATTTCTTTGAAATCAGGCTTTACAGTTTTTATACGGGCAATTAATTCGTCTCGAGTTCCACCCACTTTCAACGAAAGGTCTTTACAGACTTTTTTTAATTCAGGAAGAGTCATAGATTTTCCAAAGACAGTTTCTTCGCCAATTTGGCATTTATCTTCCTGTAAAATGCCGACTTGAATTCCTGGAACTAAGACTTCAAGTTCCCCTTTCCATTGGTTCATCAAGAATTCTTTGTCTACGACAATCATAAATTTCCGGTTCAAGCGCATCGCACACCAGATAGCCATAAAGGTTTTTCCACGCCCACACGGAACACAAATTAATCCATTGGCATCAGCGTGGAAGAATTGATCCACAATGGCTTTTTGGTAGTCATAGGGTTTTCCAATAAATTGGAGTTCACTTCGTAAAGTATCCCCTTCAGGGATCGCCTCCGCTTCAGGAGCACCATAGACCTCTTTGGCCCAACACCGGGGAACATAGAATCGTGTAGCGGATTCTGTATAGACTGTAAAACTAGGTAGTCCACCTGCTCTCACAAATTTCTGATTGAGTTGTGGACTAACGGTTAATTCTTTTCGTAACTTTTCTGTGCTTGTTGGTGTAAGAGAGGTTTTTTTAATGGCGTATCCGTGAGCAGTAAGAACTCGATTAAGAGCATTTAGAGAAGTTGACATTGTGTTGGATCCTACTAAACGCAAAAAACCAAGTCAAATTTTGTGGGACGTTTATTAGAATGGTAAAAGGCCTCTCTACGGATACAATTGTCATAGCAATAGCAGTTTTATGGTCTGTTTTCTTACCTTTTTATCCTGATACGTTGTTTGTCTTGTTGGATGGAATCGTAGGAGTATTCATACTTCTCTTTGTAGCTCTCTTAGCTCTTCCTTGCGGACCTGTTCCTGGTGTTCTCACTTTGGTCGCTGTAGCCTTGACCTTTGTCGAGCGTAATCGTCGTACAATCAATAAGAAGATTATTGATGTTCCGACAGTAGATTATAAACAACAGATGGCTCCTTCTCCTCCGATGAGTGATGAGGAGGTCCATCCTGCGTATGAATATCCTGAGCAAGAAGAAGTTCCTTTCTATCCTGAAGAGAATGCTAGTGACAGTTTTCAACCTGTAGGATCTAGTATTGACGAAAAACAACCAATTCGCACATTAACTCCTTATAATGATCAAACTGAACGTTTGTATGTCCAACAGCATTTAGGAGATACTGAATTACGTGAAGTCCCTCGTGTCTTCTAAACACGAGGAATTTTCTTAAAATGTTCTCGTGTTGCCGACGAATGAACATTTCAGAATGTTCATTAGGTCTAAAAAATTTAAACAGAATAACCAATAGGAAAAATAAAATGATCTCCTGGGAAACTACAAAATATTCTAAGTGGTATAAATCACATAGAAGATTTTCATTTACAGCAAAATTTTGTATTGAACTATATGAAGAGAAAAATGCTATTCCTGATTCTATCTTTAAACCATTTATTAAAAATCTCTACTGTCATTCTAAGTCAGAAGAAAAAATGTTTCAGGATACTTCATTCAGAGATAAATTATTAGAGGAACATTCAACTATTATTCCATCCAAACAATATTCTAACGAAGAAAAATATACATTTTGTAAATCTTTGTTATTACATTTGAAAGAGGAAGAAAATATTCTTTCTTTGAGCCTAGAAAATTGAATATTTATTTGATTTTGGTTATTTGTGTAACGATGTCAAAAGATTATAACAGAGATATGTATACGACAGGAGATTACTATGGATATCCACGATGTTGCCAAAAAGAATTTTATGAAATATTATTTAATGTTGGAAAGAGAACAGAAGACCAAAGAAAAGCAGGAAATGGATCGGGATTTGTTCCGTGTGTCAAACATACAGAAGAAATCTTAGCAGGAAAAATCAAATTAGAGGATCTTATTCTTCCAACGAGGAAGCATCCAAAAGCATTCTTAAATAAAGATTAGTATTTTCGGCGTGTTATGGATTTTCTTTTTGTTCTGCGTTTTGTTTTACCCTTTCCACCAGACGTGGTAGTATATTTTTGCTTTAATTTAGCAACATTATTTTTATTGCTTGATGTTAAAAAAGATAAATTCGATTGCAAAAGAGCATTATAATGGTCTACTATTTCTTTACCATTTACAGCATCTATCTCTTGCGTTTTTTCTTTAACTAAATTTCTGGATTTTTGTTCTAACACTGTTTTTTTATCCTGTAATTCTTTTAACTCATTTTGTTTCTTTTGTATATCTTCTTGAATTTTCTGTTTGTCTTGATTGGTTGGTTGTGATAATTGTTTTTCCAATGTTTTTATTTTTCTTTCTAATTGTAATGTTTCCGCTCTAAATTTTCCAGTACTGTATTTATTTTTCAAAGAAATTGTTTTAATCTTATCTCTGTAATTCAACAGGCCTTTTCTAAATTTAAAATATGTATTGGATGGCAATGTAGTATTTTCAACTCCTGTGGCAGCAGATGTTGAAAGACTTCTAGATATAGATGGTGGCATTGATTCAAACGCTTTCCCGTATACATTTCCTAGATTAGAACCAATGGTTCGACAGTGATAAAATAGAACAAGTATAGGTTCATTAGGTAATCCTTTCTTTTCTCTAAAATTTAAAATTGTGTCTACAATATCTTTTGAATTCATACGGAACTGTAATGAATCTATGCTTTTTTCAAAAAACTTTGCTTCGTTCTCATATGTAGGCTCCCAAAAATAACAGGCTTTTACTTTGTTCAAAAATCGTTCTATTATTTTTTCCCTAAACTCTTCATTTGTCATTTCTGAAATATCATATTCCTTATCTCTAGGATCTCGACCTTTTCCAGAAGAATATTGATTTTGAATCATTTCCTTCCAGTCCTCAATTTCACTATCGCTTAATTTTTTACATTCTTTATACAAATCTTTCATACACTTTGAAAAGAAACTGCTGGGCATAACAAGTCGAAATTGATTTAATAATTCAGGATCTCGAGAAGCCAATTCATTCAAAGGAGCAATTCCTGAAACAAACCATCCATCCCATATTTTTAGCAAGATTTTTGATTTGGAACCTTCTTTATTAAATCCCAATGTTTGTAAACTTCGTGCTCCAAGATCTAATGCGTCATTTGGAGCACTAAATAAAAAAAGGTCTCGTCGATAGTCTTTCACACTTTGGTTTTTTAAAACTTCGTGTACCGGACCATGAGTATGAATAATTTCAGGAATATCTTTTCCATATTGATTAACCATGCCCTTCCATGTTTCTTCTGCACGATCACCCGTTTTTACAAGAACAGTAAATAACTCTTTTCCTAAATCGCGAAGTTGTTTTGTATATTCGGCATATGAAGATGATTGAATCGGTAGGAGTAAATTTTCTTTATTAGAAACTAAATTGAATATAACCTTATCATCTGGAGGTGTATTTAAACCAATTTCTCTTGATGATGCCGTAAATACATTTGAGGGAAGAAAAAATCTATCAAATTCAAGATGGAGTGGACCATATTGGCTATCTAAAATATGTTCTTTTGAAATAACACTTCCATGGCCCTGAATAAAATATACATTCTCAGGCTTGAAAACACTCTGCATCTACTATTTGCGTAGTTGAAAAAATTGAATAAAGCATGTGCTCCTCTTTTGAGTAAGATGACATTCTCATTCACTGTATGGTTTCGCAACTTTATGCGCCCTCAAGTAACTTCACTCCAAGTGATTATTTATGAAAATAATAAACAAAAGTCGATTGAATCCTATGATACATATCGACAAGTGAATTTAATGAAAGCGGTACAGGAACTTGTACAAGTTCCACCCAAACAAGGATACTGGTTTGAAGCGGAAATTGTACAACAACGCTCCTGCTTCAAAAAACATCCTCCTGAATTGTATCTTACTTGTTATAAAGAACGAAACAATTCTCCTGCTTCTAAACA
>JACCDP010800750.1_pt1 | contig 10627 bp, 9 predicted proteins | sample 7445841 | NCBI WGS metagenome assembly JACCDP01 (sample SAMN15323441, study PRJNA562643) | freshwater metagenome | isolation source: river surface water | place: USA:Blue River Watershed | collected 2017-08-17
CCGATAGTCGGCGGTATATCCGCATGAACTGAAAAAGATATACGCCCATTGTGGGTGGAATCCAGACTTAGTTCACATTTTGACCCATTAACTAAGAATGGGTGTTCAAATGTTAGTTTCTGATTATTTAGATCAAGTGATCAAATCAAGTCCAAAAAAGTATTCAACGAAATAATCCCTACTAGAACCATACTTCTTTTCTTAGAATTAGATAGCATGTCATCATGATAATCGGCTCGAACCCTCATTCATATGCAAATAAGTTACTTGATTTTGTAGTTTGCTATTCTAGAATCTATAAAATAGTAAAGATCGTGAAAAAGGAATCTACATTTGCTATTGATAATTCCTCGAAATCAGAAATTACAGATGTTAATTTGACTGAGTTGATGAATAATTATGGCTCAGATAAGGGTACCTATCATGGGTATACCGATGTTTATGAGAGTGTTCTGAAAAAGAAAAGACAAAAAATAGAAATGGTTTTGGAAATTGGTATAGGCACCAATAACCCAGAACTTCTCTCAAGTATGGGTAAAACGGGAAAACCAGGCGCATCGCTAAGAGCCTGGCGCGAATACTTTCCAAATGCAAAAATTATTGGCCTAGATATAGATAGGAATATTCTTTTCAGTGAAAAATCAATAGTGACAGACTATGTGGATCAGCTTAAATCAGCCACATTTAACCCAATTACAAAGCTGCTTTTGAATCCGATCGACCTAGTCGTTATAGACGGGCTGCATACACCTCGGGCTGATTTTAACTCCTTAGTTGAACTACTTCCATTTACAAGCAATGAGGGAGACTTCTTTATAGAAGACGTCGGCAATTTGGCTATAAAGTTTTTTTGGCCACCAATATTAACTATCTTACAAAAGAAATATGATATAAATATATACCTACGCAACGAAGGTAACTTGATTCACCTTGCCGGAAGGAAATAGGTACGAAATCGCTTACCTCAAATTTCTAAAATTCTCTCTCTACTACCTTCCAACAAGCCAAGAATGAATTTATGAGGGCTCTAAGAAATGCATTCCAAAATTCATACTGTAGATTGTGGATCAAGATCAATTGAATCCATATGTGGCCAATGAAGGATATGTAGTTCGAGTCCCTCTCAACCCACTGAATCTGTTGTTTCACTTGGTCGAAATTTTCTCAAAACTGGCTTCAATAGATTCAAAGCTCTTTCCAGTGATTCGTTCATAAATAGATGTGCGACTTAACCGACACTAGTAACGAGAGAAAATAGACGAACTATTACCAGGACTGCTCCAAAGATGCTCGCTTCAAGAAGAAAAAAACTTTCGCGTTTTGCATCAATTTCGGAGGATCAGAACTATCAGTTATATAAGATATCGGAGATTTAAACTTAATCAAAATGACTATTAATTACCTGAACACTGAACCACTTGAATGGTTAATTCTCTTGAAGAGGAAGCAACACATAAATGTTGTAGTCACCGCCTTATCAAAAATTCTCGTTCTCCAAGAAGAATCTAAACAGATCATGCGCGCATCATCACATATCGACAACTTTATTAATTTGATTGCAGAATCCGTAGAGCATGCTGTCTAGTCTTCAGTGTCATAACTACATCAGGTACCACTAGTGCGATAGCAACTCCAACAAGACCAGTCGTTTGCAATAAAAAAAGGGCAATTATAATTGTGGTGATGGAGGAAAAAAAGAAGCGAATTGCTAACTGCGCTAAATCATTAACAGACGAAGGAATTGAAACATACACATTCCATGGCACGTCCAGCAAAGCACTCGCACAAAAAAACAAGAAAACTTCCTTTGGTATTTCCGCTGCAGTTCCCTCCAAAATTTTCGAAAATTCAACTACGACAATAAAAACAATAAAAATGCAAGAATTCAAGAAATAGACTTTTCGCTTCATATTCAAAAATGAAGCATTAGCCAATTCAATATTTTTTGATCCTATGAGCTCGGCAAAAGATGGCCGGTAACTGTCTGTAAAAAGGGTTGTAATCTGGCGAAATATACCGACGTATGTTCTGATGAATGCGAGTTGCCCCAGTGATCCTGTTCCAAGTGTTAATGCAACAACAATATTAATTCCCTCATTAAGTATCAAATAACTTGAGGGGAAACTAAAGTACCCAAGGGCATTCGCCCAATTGTTTTTTTTAATGCTTGGAGATTTTGTAGGCATCAAACTAAGTTTATGAGTCTTAAGGTGGGAAGCACATGTAAATTCTGTGAAAACAACAAAAAGAAAGGATGAGGTTGCGATAATAGTGGAAATTAGCGAAATTTCAATTTTTACTAATACGAGGAGTAAAGTGATAAGGGAATTTGCCAAATAATTTGCTGTCATAAATGTAAACCCTATCGTCGAACCATTTGCTCGAAATATTGCTTCTAATCCTTTAAGGCGGATCAGACAGCTTGTAGAAATGATCGATGCCATACAAACAATAAATTTAGGCTCCGTAAATGACAATGAATTTACGAATTTGAATATTAATAGGATCAGCGTTCCAGATACTAGGCAATTCCAACTAATAATTTTACTAATTTTGGATATTTTATACAGAGTTTCTTGAAATAATTTGTGTGAACTTCTTGCCTTCTCATGAATTGCCGATATAGATAGACTCTCAATCCAACCAAAGTCGCACATACTAAATATACTGCCAATAGAAAAAATAAGAACCCATAATCCATATATGGAAGAGCCATAATTACGAATGAAGAATACTGGTAGAAGGAGTTGTAAAATTCCACTGACTACGAGCGATGTAAAGCGAATTAACAAATATCTTGAGGTTGTATCCAAATTTCTTAGCTTACTCATTCTGGACGCCCATTTCCGATAGATATCGAAAGATTATGCGTACCACAAGTCACTTAATCAGTCCGACAACGTGGGAATTCCCGGGTACGGATTTAATTACGATGGAACCGGCGCCTATGTTCACTTTGCCACCGAGAGTTATGCCTCCGAGAATGATGGAGCTACTGCCCACCGCCACATGATTGCCTAAAGTTGGATATGCAACGGTTGATCTCTCGTCAATGTATTTTTCACCAATAACACATCCGCTTAGAATCGTTGCACACTCTCCGATTACTACGTCACCGCCGATTACAATCCTCATAGGATGATTAATTTTCAAGCCAGGGCCAATCTTGCTATTGGGTCTTACGCCAATTCCATAATTTGATATCAATATTCGGCGGATCCTAAATGTTGCTAACACAGTCACGAACTGGACTTGCATCAACTGTACGGTTTGCATCACTCGAATTAGAATGACAGCAGAAAAGCCAGGCGAGTGAACCAATAGACGCAACAAAAGAGGGATAGAAATTTGGCGGTCATATCGCTTGGCATCTTGCGCCAAAACTCTCAAAATATTTATCATGCTTGAAGTATAAAGCCTATGAAAGTGTAAACATAGATGGAATTGAAAAACCACTAAGAATTATGATTGACATGGATGGCTTTCTTCAATTGATTGAAATATTCTTCTTGATTGATCATTTCCAAAATCCTCTCTTTCCCTCTCTGCGCCTGAAATTCACTTAATCTGGTATTTGAAATCATTGTTGCGACGGTACTATTCAATTGTTTCGAATTATTGCTCTCAACCAATCTGCCACTGACTCGATCGACTATCGGACTGCCACTATTCACAGTCGTCACGACCGGAACTCCCAGATACATCGACTCTGTAACAACTCGAGCACTTCCCTCCGCTCTCGAAGGGAATACAAAAATTAGAGCTTCGTAGATTTTATGCGCCAACTCCTCCCTGGACATCCAATTAAGAATTCGCACATTGTTCTGTTTCAGAAATTGGTTTTTAATATCTGCACTTGAAGGAAACCAATTGCCTACTAGGTGGAGCTCAAGATTCGGAAACTCAATCGCGAGACTCTTAGACAGCTCAAGTAGTTCATAAATGCCTTTTCTAATCTCTAACGTGCCCGCAAACAGAAGGTAATTCGAAGGCTTCCGTGGATACAACATAATATTATCGGCGTGTTTCCTGAATACACTTTCAGGTTCAAGATACGCGACGACTATTTTTTCTTCTGGAACCCCTATTTTTTGGAGGCTTTCTGACACAAAATCGCTATTTGCAAGGATTAACTCACAATTTGCTATATCTTCAGCAATTAATTTGTCTATCGCAGAGTATTTATCAGCGGCTTCTTCTTGAAATTGGCCCGTCTCGACGAGAGATTTAATATGAGCGGGATGGACTAAACTCACATCACATATGAAGGGGTTCGGGTTATTTTTCCGTATTTTGCTGCCAAAACCAGCCCTGACAATCAATGGAGCAGTTGAGCTTATTCTCCTAATTTTGCGGGAACATGAAGTTGAATATACTTTGAATCCAAGAGACTCTAATGCAATACCCAAGCGTGGATTCAGCCTTCTATGAATGAGCAGACCGAATTGATAAATCAGATCACCTAAATAAACACTTTGTCTTATTTTTCCCGATAGTCCGTAATTTCGATTTGCTGCTCGGTTTAGTATACCAATTCTTCGAAATAAGGATTGCTCTTTAAGAACTAAGTTGAAGGGTAAAATGATGGACTTAAGGAGAGCTTTCTTCTCAAGCAAAATAGCAGTATCACGCAAATGTGATTGACCAAATCCAGGTACAACTATTACTTGCTTATTTAAAAAAGACCCAGTGCTTACCATTATTTGACATTCCAATTCAAAATAGAGTAGGCGATTAGTCTCAGACCCGATTTACTGCGCTTTTCTCGGAGATCTGCAGCTAACGAACTTACGTGAATTTGATTTAATGTTTCAATCCAAGTTCTTGAGTTAAAATCTTTGGCCAGCTCATAACTCATTTGGCCAAAACCAGTCAAAACTTCTGGTTTTAACTGAGAAATTTTACTTAAAATGTTAACCAAACTCCGATGGTCACCTGGAACGAACAAATAACCATTAAGATTTTCTCTTACGAGTTCATCTGAGGCTCCGCAAGTCTTGGTCGCAATTATTGGATGACCTGTGATAGCCGCCTCATGCATTGCCACTCCCCAGGCTTCTCTCAGGCTAGGCATTATAAATACACTTGGCGCTTCATAATATTTTACCAATTCATATTGATTCAAGAATCCATGCCAAGTTACTCCCGCTTTACCAATAAGCTCATTTCTGAGAGGTCCATCACCAATCACGACAAGTCTCCAAGGTCGAGGTGTTCTCAAACGATATTCCTCGTAGGCGTTCAAAAGTTCCACTATTCCCTTTTCTGGAGAAAGACGGCCAACATACAAAAACGCATCAATTGCTCCCGAACTTCGCTTCCCATCAAATAGACGAGTATCTGCATTCAAAGCCCGCAGCCAAATCCGGCCAGCCGGAAAACCCAGCTTTAACGCGTACTCTCTCTGTCGCGCTCCAGGTAGGAAAGCGAAATCAAAATGTGTCTTAATTAAGAATCCCCTAAGCATTACAGCAAATTTCTGCTTGAGAGTACCCTTCCATTGGTTATCCATATACAAAACTACCAATGCTCTATTCAAAAAAAGGGCAAATCTATATTGTCTAATGTGCCATCCGCATACCACAATTAAATCTGGATCAAAGTCATGAATAATCTTGCGAATATCTCTAGAACTCATTCCCTGAGACTTACACGAACTTAGTTTAGATAAATTCAAAGAATCTCCAAATGGCGTCTCCTCGTGATCACCAAAATGTAAAAGGTGAATCTCATGTCCAGAATCCACAGCTGCATTCAAATTTGCTACAAGATAGCCCGACAAATGCGTCCAAAGAAAAAGTATCTTCATGCTGAAATCCTTTTCACATATTTGAAGTTGAAATACTTCAATCTTCTTTTTAATGCACTAAAAAATCTGAATACCCAATTAAAAAAAGATGAAATTTCGAATCCGCTAATTGACAAAAATCGCTCTAAAATTCGTTTTCGATCCGCCAAATATAAATCATTCATTCTTCCAGATCCAGATATTGATTCGCCATGAATTCTGAAAACACCCCAAAAATTCTCGAAAGTCTTAATGATTCCACCTGAAATTGAAATATCAAAAATAAATTCTCCATCCCAACAGGTCCGATTATCTCGATTAAACTTTGCCTCCAATGACTTTAGAACCTTCCTATTGTAAAAAGTTGATTGTTGAATGAAGTTACATCTGCCATATGCATAAGCCCTTGAACAGAATTCATCTGATACAACAATCTTGAACTTTCCATCGATCAATTTAAATCCATGCCCTATTAGGACTGCGCACTCACGATTCAACCGAAATAATTCAACTACTTCCTCAATAGCTCCAGGTAAGTAAAAATCGTCTGAATTGATAAAACCAATTAAATCTTTTGAAGCGAAATCAAAACCCTTATTTAAACCATCTGCAGGCCCTAAATCTTCTTCAAACAAGAATTTAATTCGAGCATCTTTCTGCGCATAATTTAAAATCAATTCCCGAGAGCCATCGGTAGATCCAGGATCAATGACTATCAATTCGAGGTCAATAGATTTTTTCGAACTTAATACCGATTCGATTGCTTCAGCCAAGAAATTACATTGATTGTAGGAAATAGTTACAATGGAAATGCTCATAAAGTTGATCCAATTTTACGATTAGCAAAAATTGACTCTGCCAATACCAGTATGAGAGAAAATTCTATGCGCACACTAGCTCCAAACGGAGAAAACAACATATTCCAGCTGGCTAATATCGTGACGAACAATATCAGGGGCGAAGTACTGCTAGAGGACCAAATATCTTTAATTGCAGCGCGCAATAAAGCCCGAAAAATGAATATCCAAAAGAATAGACCGACAATTCCATATGAAATCCAAAAATTTAGAATATAAGAGTGCTGAGGAATTCTTCCTTCATTTCTAGACTGGATAAGTTGAACATTCACTCGATAATTATGCTTCTGAAAGAATTCGCTGGCCCTCTCATACATTTCTACTTCAGAATCAGCACCATATCCATATCCAAAAATGGGACTCCGCAAAACCGCGAACAACGCGATTATCGGCTCAGTTCTACCACCAATAATTGGACCATAATCGCCTGCACCTTGCTGTATATATTGTTCTCTAGATTCTTTCCCTAAATAACCATACTTAGCCGCGCTTCCATAAATTAGGCTGGTAGCTAAAGCCAAAATAGAAATTAGGGTCAATACTCCGACAGTTTGAATAAAGTTCGGAGTCTTCACAACTCTGTCTCTTATTTCAATTTTTGGGGACCCAATCAGTAAAAAACCTCCTGTCAAAATGACACACAAGCCAAGGCTTCGGGTTCCCAAGTAGAGCGCAAGAAATCCGTAGCAAATTAGGATGTACTGGTAAGGCCTCCTTCGAAAACGTTTTTGCAACATTAAGAAGATGATTACGAGATACGTGAGGCCATAGGAAAATCCGAATTTCCACACTTCTGTTCTTGCATATTCGTTCGGCTGTAGCACAAAACCTATAAATCCAGACAACGCAAACCCAATAAAGGCAGTTGTTATGAAATCGGCTCTCATTTTAGTTAGATTTCGCAATCCTAAATAATTTGTTAATGTAAAAAGAACTAGTGCACAGCCCTTAAGTTGATCGGTAAATGTTGCACCTCGAAACACTCCGCCAATTATAGAAATTATGGCAAGTAGAAGCAGATACTGTGTAACTTTCTTACAAAATAAATTACTTTCTGGTGAACCTAAGGGTTGATTATCCAATTTTTCATCATTTTTTCTGAATATTGAAGAATGAAAAAGGATAATAAGAAGAATAATTTCTAAAAGAAAGAGAGTACCATAAAACGAAAAGTGAAAAAAGCTCAAGGATAATAAAGATCCAATAAGAAACCTACTTACCGTAATTGAACTCATAATCGTCCCTTACTCCTGCGCTAGTATTTTTAGCTAATGTCTGCTGAAAATGCACAATATACTTGGTTAGAATTTAACAAAAGATTGCAATGCAGTTTCCCATTGTTTACAAACGGCATCCCAACTGAGTTCTGAAGCCGCAGATAGCGAACAACTTTGGACAATCTTTTTGTCTGTGTCAGCTATTTCTGTTATAGCTTTTTCTATTATAAATGGGTCCAATTCTTCAAAAACTACTCCTGCACGATGTTTAGCTACCAAGCTTGCAAGTGCAACTTTTGACGATAATATACAAGGAATACCACTTGCAAGCGCCTCAGCGGCAGCAATTGCAAAATTTTCGTCTTCTGAAGTTAAAATGAAACAGTCGCTTTCTTGAAATGCCAATTGCTTCTCAGTAAAATCAACCCATCCACGGAATTCTACTTCTGATTCGATTAGTAACACTGAAACTAATTTTTTTAAAATTCTAATCTCGCTTTCTTCTCCAGTTCCGCAGACGATGAATTTCATCTTTAGTTTTGATTTCTTTGAAGCTGATGCAAATGCGTGAATAGCAATATCAAGCCTTTTTTTCTTTACTATACGGCCCATGAAAAGTAGGTTGAATGTTGAAGACGATTCAAGAGGAATTCGTTTTTGCGGATAATTTGTATCTATCCCCAATCCTACAACAATCCCCTTTTTCTCCAAATATCTCGGAAGCTGGTTTTTTTCTTGTTCTGTTGCCACGAAAATTCCTTTTGCTAATCTAAGAAATAAATATGTAGCTGGATAAAAAGGGAGCTTTCTTTTCCAATGTTGTTGCCTCTGATAACTGGTCAAGGTTCCATGCGGCATGACAACATAAGGTTTTCTTAAGAAGAATAAGATCGGGAAAATTGCAATGTAATGAAAATTAAAGATTTGGTGAAGAATGACGATATCCGATTTAGCGACTTCATTCCACACGGATTTCAATTCATTCCATCTTATCAAAGTCCCGTATTTACTCTGACCTCTTCTTTTCAATATCTTTGTGTGCACTCCTGTTTTGCTATATCTGACAAAAAAACCAGAATTTATTACAGTGTCGCCAAAGGATTGCCCGCAGACAATAGTTCTAACCTGATGACCCAACTTGGCGAGGTATGAAGCTGCTTCGTTCGCCGCTTTCGGAGGACCACCGAATTCTCGGTGAAGTGGTCCCGTCACTGTCAAGATTTTCATACTTAAGCGTACACTCTGAATGAGGTGGACTTCTATTCTGAAGGGAGAGTTTCATGAATCGCACCCTAAAGAAGTTCAAGAGTGAAAGAGATTTTAACTTAATAACTATTTCTGGCTGGTGGTTGATTTCTAATCTCATTTTCGTTAATGCATTCATGCCTAGTTTCGTACGTTCATTAATACTCAGAATTTTCGGTGCCACTGTGGGTACTGGAGTAAGTATTCGACGTGGGGTGCGGATTCATTTCCCCTGGAATCTCGAAATCGGAGATGATTGCTGGATTGGTGAAGAAGTTTGGCTCATCAACCATGAAAAGATCAAAATCGGCTCTAACGTTTGTATCTCGCAAAGATCGATTATTTGTAGCAGTGGCCATGATTATCGATCTGCCTCTTTGGGGTATGCCCATAGACCAATTGAAATTAAAGATGGTGCGTGGATTTGTTTAGATGCCAAGGTTTTACCTGGTGTGACAATCGGAGAGTGCTCAGTTATTTCAGCTGGTGAAATTGTTCGAAAATCTATTCCAGATTACTCAATTTTAGTTAGCGGAGAAATTCGCCAGATTGAACCACCTAAGTAGATTAGTGATGTCCCGCGTATTACTTGTAACTACTAATTACTGGCCCGAGCCCACAGGCATCGCTGTCTACACAACAGATCTTGCAGAAAATCTCTCGGCTCAAGGGCATCGTGTTTCAGTCCTAACAAGCTTGCCTCATTACCCTTGGTGGAAAGTACCCAAAGGGTTTTCACACTTAACTGAAGGTACTGGCTCACATAATGGAGTTGAGGTTATTCGTGCTGAGCACTTAGTTCCATCGAAAATGAATACACTACTTCGCATTCGCTTTGAAAATTCACTCTGGTGGAATTTACGGAGAGTCTCAAAAAATCTGGTTAGCAATAAATTTAATGCGGTGATCGCATGCATCCCAACTGTGGCCGCTGGGCTTGTAGGAAAGTCGATTTCTAAGAAACTTGGTACTCCATTTGGTTTAATTGTGCAGGATTTATCTGGTGCTGGCGCTAAGCAATCCGGGTTACCCGGTGGCGCTCTCATTTCAAAGATTGCTCATGCAGTGGAAGGCAGAGCTTTGCATGCAGCGGATAGCTTGGTTGTGGTCTCCTCTGCCATGCAAGATTTGGTTATTGGTTTAGGTGTTGAGTCAAAACGAATCAACCAGATACTGAATTACTCAGCTAGGACAATAGCAAGTAAAGATAAAACTAGTGCACGGCGTAAGTTTGGCTTGGCAACGGAAAATTTTGTTGTCATCCACACAGGCAACATGGGTGCTAAGCAGGATCTTGAGAATGTGGTGCGAGCAGCAAATTCTCTTACTGGTGAATCTAAAATTAAGATTTATCTTGTAGGTCATGGAAACCAAGAAAGCAATCTGAAGAAGCTTTGTTTAGGTAAGAGCAATATTGCTGTTATGCCTGCTGTATCTGATGAAGATTACTCAGCGTTATTATCAGCAGCGGATCTGTTATTAGTTAATGAGCGAAGCACGCAGATGGAGATGAGTCTGCC
>JACCDP010198126.1_pt1 | contig 10626 bp, 11 predicted proteins | sample 7445841 | NCBI WGS metagenome assembly JACCDP01 (sample SAMN15323441, study PRJNA562643) | freshwater metagenome | isolation source: river surface water | place: USA:Blue River Watershed | collected 2017-08-17
CGCAATGTGGTCATGGGCCACAGCATGGGGGGCATGATTGCTCAGCAGGCCTGGCGCCATGCCCGGTCCTCCATACAGGGTTATGTGTTCTCGGCCACCAGCGCCTCCTTTGGCAGCCCCGACGGCGCCTGGCAGCAGGAGTTTGTGCGGGCCCGGGTGGCGCCGCTCGATGCCGGCCGCACCATCCCTGAACACGCGCCCAAGATGCTGCGCAGCATGATGGCCCCTGGCGCCCAAGGCGCCGGTGTGGAACTGGTGATCGGCACCGTCAGCCAGATGCGCGAGGAGACCTTTCGAGCGGCGGTGCAGGCCATCGTAGGCTTTGAGGCGCGCGATCTGCTGCCCCAGTACGACGTGCCCGTGCTGTGTGTGGCCGGCGAGCTCGATGCCACCGCCGCGCCAGCCGTGATGGAAAAAATGGCCGCCAAGATCGCCCATGCGCAGTACCTGTGCCAGCCGGGCGTGGGGCATTTTGCGTGGGCCGAGCAGCCCGATGTGTTCAATGGCGCGCTGCTGGATTTTCTGGCGCGGCGCTTTCCCGCAAGCTGATGATCCCCCGGAAGGAGACCGTGATGAAACCGATCGTCCGACGTCTGCTGGTCTTGCTCGGCGGCCTCTCCATGGGGCTGGCCTTGGCGCAAAGCAACTATCCCGATAAGCCCATCACGGTGATCGTGCCTTTTCCCCCGGGCATCGTGGACAGCTACGCCCGCCTGGTGGCCACCAAGGCCGGCGCGATCTTGGGCCAGCCCATGGTGTTTCGCAACCAGGCCGGGGCAGGCCAGCGCATCGGCACCGATGCGCTGGCCAAGGCGCCCAAAGACGGCTACACCATCGGCGTGATCACCAACGCCGGGGTGGTCTCGGGACCTGCGCTGGCGGCCAATGTGCCCTACGACCCGATCCGCGACCTGTCCTACCTGACGCAAATCTTTGAGTCGCATTACCTCATCAACACCCATCCAGGCTCGGGCATCAAGACGCTGCGGCAACTCATCGATCAGGCCAAGGCCTCTCCGGGCAAGATGAAGTTCGGTTCGACCGGCATGGGCACCGGTTTTCACTTGGCCACTGAGCAATTTGTGGCCAGTGCTGGCCTGAAAACCCTGCACATCCCCTACAAGGGCGAGAGCCCCATGCTCACCGACCTGATGGGCGGGCAGGTGGACTTTGCCTTCTCATCCATGGCCACGCGTTCCATGGCCGAATCGGGCAAGCTGGTCATGCTCGGTTACACCGGCGAGAAGCGCTCGGCCTTGTTGCCCAATGTGCCGACCGTCAAGGAATTGGGTGTGAACTACACCAGTTCGGGTTGGTTGGGCTTTGCCGCGCCGGCCGGTCTGCCCGCGACGGTGCGTGACAAGCTGATCTCGGCGCTCAGGGCGGCCGTGAACGATCCGGAAGTGGTCGCGGCCTTTACCAAGGGCGGTGGCGAGCCCCGCAACCTCAGTGGCGATGAATTTGCGGCGCGGGTCAAGCGCGAGCTCGATGAGTTGCGTGAGATGAACAAAGAGCTCAAGATCACGCTGGATTGACCGGCCGCGCGACCCTGGCTAAATCCAAGGCAAAACCCCGATCGCCGGGGCGGACGCTTCGCACCATAATGGCGGCCGTCTACTCAAGGAGAACCCCATGCCCACGCGCTTTCCGAGACGCCTTGTTCTGGCCCTGGCCGCTTCGGCGCTGAGCTGCTCCGCAGCCCTGGCGCAAGACAAATTCCCCAGCAAACCGGTCACGGTGGTGGTACCGCAAGCGGCCGGTGGCGCCAACGACGCCATTGCCCGCATCGTGGCGCAAAAGCTCACCGACCTGACCGGCCAGTCCTTCGTGGTGGAAAACCGGCCGGGTGCCGGCGGCAACATTGGTACCGTCCATACGGCCAAGGCCAAGCCCGACGGCTACACCCTGATGCTGACTGCCGACAGCTCTTACGTCATCAACCCCTCGCTCTACAAGAACCCTGGCTTTGACCCGCTCAAAGACTTCGAGGCGGTCGCACCGGTGGCCACTGCGGGTTATGTGCTGGTGGCCAACAACAATTTCCCGGCCAACACCACCGCTGAACTGATTGCCCTGGCCAAGACGCAGCCGGGCAAGATCATGATTGGCTCGGCTGGCAATGGCACCGTCAACCATCTGGTGGGCGAAATGCTCAACAAGGCCGCTGGCATTGAGCTGGTGCATGTGCCGTACAAGGGCGCAGCCGCCGCGGTGACCGATCTGGTCAGTGGCCAGGTGCAGGTGTCGGTGCAAAGCCTGCCCTCGTCGATTGGTTTTATCCGCAGCAACCGCATCAAGGTCTTGGGCGTGGTCAATGAGAAGCGCCTGGCTGCCTTGCCCAACGGAGTGCCGATTCAAGAAACCGTCAAGGGTCTGGCGGTCACGCCCTGGTATGGCGTGTTTGTACCGGCCGGCACACCCAAGCCCGTGGTTGCCCAACTGCAGGCCACCATCAACCAGGCGCTCGACGCGCCCGATGTGCGTGAGAAGCTCGCCAATGTGGGTGCCGAGCCGTACAAGCTCAGCGGCGACCAATTCTGGGCCCTGATCCGCGCCGACTTGCCGCGCTGGGCCAAGGCGGTCAAGGATTCGGGCGCGACCATCGATTGATGGCTGCGGCCGTGGGCCGCTTTTTGTAAAAGCGGCAACGGGCTGAGTTTATTAATTGGGGTCAGACCCCAATTTTGCGGGGTGGCATTTCTCGGGCTTGGCGGTCTTACGCCAGATAGGTGCCCGCCAGTTGCTGCACTTGCCCGCCGGTCCCGATTTTGAAGCGGGCCAAACCGGCGCTGCGGCCGGTGTTGACGCCACCCAGATCCAGCACCCGCACGCCTCGGGCCGACAGTTCGGTCATGGCCTGCCACAGCAGCAGGTTGTGGGCATTGAGATCGCGGCCCTGTTCGTTGGACCAGCCCACCTGGTAGGTGGCGGCCTGGCCATGTATGAGGAACATCATGGCCGCCACCCGGTCTCGACCGAGGTCTGCGCGCAAGCTGAGCACGCATTCCGAGGGCTGCCGGCGTGACTGGATGAAGGGCTCGTAGAAGGGCAGCGGCAGGCCCGACAGGCCCTTGGTTTCGCGTTGCGACTGCTCCTGGTCAAGCAGCCAGCGGAACTGGCCGGGGTTGGTGCCGATGCGGTGCACGCTCAGCGGACCAGTCTCGGCACTGACCAACCGGTTGCGCCATTTACCGTCGAGCTGTGCGCGGCGCTGCTCGGGCGGTGCCGCCAGGTCCAGCAGCACGGTGGCGTAACCGCTCATCACCCGCCGCCAGGGCTTCAGACCCAGTTCGGCCTGGGCGCCTTCTTCGGGGGTGATCAGCATCAGGCGCAGGCCACGCAAGGGCAGCGTCTGGCGCAGCAGGCGGTAGGCCTGGGCTTTGTGGTCGGGCGTCAGGGGCTGCAGCCACAGGGGGCCGCGCGAACACAGCGCCAGCGCGCCCACCGGTCCGATGCTGCGCACGATGAACTGGGCCAGACCAACCGGTGTGCCGTCTTGCTCGATCAGGGCGCGCAGCACGGTGACGCCCAGCAGCCGCATGGTCGCGCCGTAGGCCCAGTCCTGCTGCAGGGCGCCGGCGCAGCGGCCGTGGGCCGCGTCCCAGTCCTGCTGCGTCACGTTGTCCCAGACGATGCGCATCACCCTAGAATTCCCCCATCATGATTCGTGCATGGATCGGCAAGTTCAGACGCAGCAAGACCGAGACGGTGATGGGCCACCGCATTACCGAACCTCGGCCCACGCTGTGGGCGGTGTTCTGGGTCATGGTGTACCTGGTTCTTCCGGTGCTGGCTGTGGGCATGCTGATCGACGCTCTGGTGCAGTTGACCACCGGCCATTGCGTCGGGCTGTGGTGCCTGCTCTGACCGGTCGCGCGGTTTCCATCGCGGGTTCCATGTTAGCCCGGGCTTGGGCTGCGGTTCTGTTTGCGGCGGTGCTGGCCGTGACAGGGCCGGTGCGTGCGCAGGTGTTTTCTTTTGTGGCCCTGGGCGATCTGCCTTACGGGTCGGCGCAGCAGGCCTACCCGGCCTATCGCCGCTTGATTACCGCGATCAACCAGGCGCAGCCAGCGTTTTCCGTGCATGTTGGCGACATCAAGTCGGGCGGCAGCTTGTGCAGCGATGAAGAGTTTGCCGCGCAACGGCAACACTTTGACCGCTTTGAGCAGGCAGTGATCTACACCCCGGGCGACAACGAATGGACCGACTGCCACCGCCGCAGCAATGGCAGTTACGAGCCGCAGGAGCGGCTGCAGGCCCTGCGCCGCTTGTTTTTTCCGAATGACCGCTCCCTGGGTGCGGTGCCGCGGGCGCTGCAAACCCAGCCTTCGCTCATGCCCGAGCATGCCGCCTATGTTGAGAATCGGCGCTGGTGGCACCAGGGTGTGCTGTTCGCAACGGTCCACATTGTGGGCAGCAACAACAACTTGCAGCCCGATGTGCCTGGCGCGCTCGATGAGTTTCGCTCCCGCGATGCGGCCAACATCGCCTGGATTCGCGCCACCTTTGAGGCCGCCCTTCAGGGACAAGCCCGTGCGGTGGTGCTGGCCATGCAGGCCAACCCCCTGCTCGGGCGTAATTTATTCGACGAATTTCCCAGCAGTTCGGGCTTTCGCAGCAGCATCGCTCAGACCCTGCTGCCGTTGGCGGCGGCTTCACCGGTGCCGGTCTTGCTGATTCATGGCGACAGCCACCGTTACCGCATGGACCGGCCCTTCCGGCTCAATGGTCAGACGGTCCAGCAACTGACCCGGCTTGAAGTGCCCGGCGATGGCGACGTCCGAGCCTGCCTGGTCAGCGTGGACCTGGCTCAGGGTCAGCCGTTTTCGGTGCGCCTGATCGAGCCGGCCGCAGGGCCCTGAGGCCAGACCCCCGGGCCGACCGGTTGACAAAGATTAATGGGACTCTGACCCCGATTATTCAATCTTGGCTTTGGCGCGCAGTTCTTCTTGGAACTTGGCCAGTTTTTGCTGGGCCATCTGCTGTTGCAGCTGCGGCTTGACCTGGTCGAAGGCGGGCAGTTGCGGGGTGCGCACATCGTCGAGACGAATGACGTGCCAGCCGAATTGGGTTTTGATCGGCTTGTCGGTGACTTGCCCTTTGTTGAGCTTGACCATGGCCTGGCTGAATTCGGGCACATAGCTGTCAGCGGCTGACCAGTCGAGATCGCCGCCGTTGGCCCCGGAGCCGGGGTCCTTGGACTGCTTCTTGGCGATGTCCTCAAACTTGGCGCCTTTCTTGAGGTTGGCGATGATGGCCTTGGCCTGGTCTTCTTTTTCAACCAGGATGTGGCGGGCCTTGTATTCCTTGCCGCTGTTGGCGGCCTCGACTTTGTCGTATTCGGCCTTCATCTCGGCTTCGGTGACCGGGTTTTTCTTCTGGAAGTCGCTGAACAGCTCGCGAATCAGAATGCTCTGGCGGGCCAGTTCCATCTGGTTGCGGTAGTCGTCGGACTGGGCCAGGCCGAGCTTGTCGGCCTCTTGCATGAAGATTTCGCGGGCGATGACTTCCTCGCGCAACTGGCCGGCCATGTCGGGCGTGATCTGCCGACCGGCCCGCTCGATCTGGGCAGCCAGGGCGTCCAGCCGGGTCTTGGGCACGGCCTTGCCGTTGACGATGGCCACGTTTTGGGCCAGGGCACCGGCGCTGGCCAGGGCGAGCAGACCGGCAAGGGTCAGAGATTTGAGAGAAGCGTTGATCATGGGCGTCCTGGATAAGAAAGTCGGTCAGGGGGTGAGAAAGCCTGCTGGCCGGGCTAGAACCACATCAACAGCCGCGACCTAGGCCTCTTTCGTCTCAATGGCCCGGGCATGCAGGCCGCGGGCTATGAAATCTTGCAGCGCATCATACACAAGGCGGTGACGGGCCAGCCGGCTCAGGCCGCTGAAACGGGGGCTGGCTATGCGCACCCTGAAGTGGGTGCCATAACCGTGATCGCCCGCACCGGCGTGCCCAGCATGGGCGGCGCTCTCGTCGATCACCTCCAGCTCGGTGGGGGCCAGCTGCCGCTGCAAGCGCAGGCGCAGGTCCTCGGCGCGCGGCAAGCCCTGATGCTCAGCCGGGCTCATGGCTGCTTGGCGTCGGTGGACGGGTCGGCGGGTTCGTCGTCCTTGAGGTACTTGCCCAGCACCAGGGCCTGGGCCAGCACAAAGCCGAACATCAGACCGAGCCCGCCGAAGAGCTTGAAATTGACCCAGACCGCGGTGGAGAACTGGTAGGCCACCCACAGGTTGAGGGCGCCCATGAACGCAAAAAAGCCGATCCAGGCCTGGTTCACCCGCAGCCAGACCGCATCGGGCAGGGTCATCTGCGAGCCCATCAGGGCGCGAATGCCGTTCTTGCCCAGCAACTGGCCGATCAGCAGGCCGCCGGCCATGGCCCAGTAGAGCACTGTGGGCTTCCACTTGATGAAGGTCTCGCTGTGAAAGTAGATGGTCGCCCCGCCGAGCACGACCACCAGGGCCAGGCTGATCCAGAGCATGGTGTCGATCTTCTGACCGCGGGCGGCCAGCACCGCCACTTGCACCAGCGTGGCCACGATCACCACCACGGTGGCCAGCAGCACCGGCGCTTCGGCGGGGCCCACCACAGAGCCCGAAACCATGAAGCCCAGCCAGTCGCTGGCGGTGGCAGCGGCCCAGTCGGGGCGCGCCTCGGCGTACTTGAACATGCCGAAAAACAGCAGGATGGGCAGAAAGTCGAGCAGCAATTTCATGGGACGCAATGGTAAGCGGCGGCTCTCAGGCCGGGTCTTGGGGCTTGAACAGCAGCGAGGCCGAGTTCATGCAGTAACGCAGGCCGGTGGGTTGCGGTCCGTCGGGAAAGACATGGCCCAGGTGGGCGCCGCAGTCGGGGCAATGCACCTCGGTGCGCACGCCCAGCCAGAGCGAGCGGTCTTCCTGGGTGGCCACCGTCTGCGGGCTCAGCGGCTCAAAGAAACTGGGCCAGCCCGAGCCCGATTCGTATTTGGTCGACGAGTCGAACAGGGGCTTGTCACAGCAGACGCACAGGTAGGTGCCCTTGGCCTTGTTGCTCTCGTAGCGGCCGGTGTAGGCGCGCTCGGTGCCTTCCTTGCGGGTGACGTGGTAGGCCAGCGGCTCGGCACCTTTTTCGGCCAGCAGGGCTTTCCACTCGGCTTCGGTTTTCTGGATTTTGTAGCTCATGGGGTTTCAGGAACTGCAGCTGATTTCAATGGAAGCGGCCCAGTCGGGCGGCAGGTCCGCCAAGTCCTCGTGGTCCGGATGGTCGTCAAAGGGGGCCTGCAGCACGGTGAGCAGCCGCCGCATGGGCGCGAAGTCGCCTTGCTTGGCCGCAGCAATCGCCTGCTCGCCCAGGTAGTTGCGCAGTACATAGCGTGGATTGACCGCGCGCATGGCCTGGCGCTGCTGGGCCCGGTCCAGCGCAGTGCAACGGGCCCGGTAGCGCAGCGCCCAGGCATCGAAGCCGGCGCGATCGACGAACAGGTCACGCACCGGCTCGGGCTGCTCGCCAAAGTCGCACAGCCGGCGCCAGAACAGGGTGTGGTCCAGCCGGCTGGCGGCCATGAGCTGCAGCAATTGCTCGATCAGCGGCAGGTCATCGGCCTGCTGCGCATCGGTCAGGCCGAGCTTGGCCCGCAGGGCCTGGGTCAGGGCCGACTCGAAGGCCGGGCGGTAACGATCCAACGCGGCCAGGGCGTCGTCTTGCTCGCCGATCAGGGGCAGCAGGGCCTGCCCCAGGGCGTACAGGTTCCAGTGCGCCACCGAGGGCTGGCGTTTGTAGGCGTAGCGGCCCTGGCTGTCGGAGTGGTTGCAGATGTGGTCGGGGTCGAAGGCGTCAAGAAACTGAAAGGGACCGTAGTCCAGGGTCAGCCCCAGCATGCTCATGTTGTCGGTGTTCATCACGCCGTGACAAAAACCCACTGCCTGCCACTGGGCCAGCAACTGGGCGGTGCGCTGCACCACGGCTCCAAGCAGGGCCGCATAGGGCGAGGCGGCCGAGCGGCACTCGGGATAGAAACGGTCGATGACATGGTCGGCCAGTTGTCGCAGCTGATCCGTCTGCCCGCTGTGGCTGAAATGCTCGAAATGGCCGAAGCGCAAAAAACTCGGTGCGGTGCGGGTGACCACGGCTGCGGTCTCCACCTCTTCACGCAGCACGCGGCTGGGCGAGCCGGTCAGGGCCAGGGCGCGCGTGGTGGGAATGCGCAGGCCGTGCATGGCCTCGCTGCACAGGTATTCGCGAATCGATGATCGCAGGACGGCCCGACCATCGCCCATGCGCGAAAACGGGGTCCGTCCACCGCCCTTGATCTGGATTTCAACCGACCCGGCGGCGGTCTGGATTTCGCCCAGAATCAGCGCCCGTCCATCGCCAAGCTGGCCAGCCCAGACGCCAAACTGATGGCCGCTGTAGACCGAGGCGATCGGCTCGGATCCTTCGGCCACTGCGCAGCCCGACAGGGCCAGCAGGGCTTGCCGAGACTGCAGCCAAGCGCCGTCCAGGCCCAGCTCGCGCGCCAGCGGGGCATTGCGGTCGATCCAGTACGGCTCCTGCAAGGGCTGGGGGTCAACCCGGGCATAGAACGCCGGTCCCAGTGCGGCCAGGGCCTGCCGCCAGGCCGGCCCCGGGTCGGTCTGAGCCGGGTGCGCTGGGGTGTCGGTGGGGGCGCTTAGCATCGCACCATTGTGGCGCATGGCGCGCTGCCGGGCCGCTTCGCTGGGGCAATCCCCATGGCCCGGACGCGGGCGGCTGGTGCATGATGGCAGCTTGTGTTTTTTTGAACGGGTACCGTTTGTCCAGAAGGGTTCTTCATGTTGGGATTGATGCAAGACCAGCCGTTGCTGATTTCTTCCCTGATCTCGTTTGCCGAGCGCCATCACGGCGACGGCCAGATTGTGTCGCGGCGGGTCGAGGGCGACGTCCACCGCTATACCTACGTGGATGCCGCGCGTCGGTCCCGGCAGGTGGCCCGGGCCCTGGATCGCTTGCAGCTGGCCTTCGGTGATCGGGTGGCCACCCTGGCCTGGAACGGCTACCGGCATTTTGAGCTGTACTTTGGGGTCAGTGGCTCGGGCCGGGTGCTGCACACCATCAACCCGCGGCTGCATCCGGAGCAAATCGCCTGGATCGTCAACCACGCCGACGATCAGGTGTTGTGCTTTGACCTGACGTTCTTGCCCATCGTGCAGGCCTTCCATGCCAAATGCCCGGGCCTGCGGCACTACATCGCCCTGTGCGAGCCCGGCCAGCTCCCGAGCGACAGCGGGCTGCCTGGCTTGCAAAGCTACGAGGCCTGGATTGCGGCTGAAGAGACCCACTATGCCTGGCCGCGCTTCGATGAAAACAGCGCCTCGAGCCTGTGTTACACCAGCGGCACAACGGGCAACCCCAAGGGGGCGCTCTACAGCCACCGCTCGACGCTGCTGCACGCCTTCGGCGCCTGCCTGCCCGATGCCATGGGCTTGTCGGCTCGCGATGCGGTCCTGCCGGTGGTTCCCATGTTCCATGTCAACGCCTGGGGCATTCCGTATGCGGCCTGCCTGACCGGGGCCAAACTGGTCTTTCCGGGGCCAGCGCTGGACGGCCGTTCGGTTTACGAGCTGATCGAGGCCGAACAGGTGAGCTACGCCGCCGGCGTGCCGACCGTCTGGCAGATGCTGCTGGCCCACATGAAGCCCGCTGGCCTGAGGTTTTCGTCGCTCAAGCGCACGGTGATCGGCGGATCGGCCTGTCCGCCAGCCATGATTCGCGCGTTTCGCGATGACTACGGGGTGGAAGTGCTTCATGCCTGGGGCATGACCGAGATGAGCCCCCTGGGCACGGTCTGCACCCTTAAAAACAAGCACAACAGCCTGGATGACACGGGCCAGATGCAGGTGCGCTTGAAGCAGGGACGCGCCATCTTCGGCGTGGACATGAAGATCGTCGACGACGACGGCCAGGAGCTGCCCTGGGATGGCCAGACCTTCGGCAATTTGCTGGTGCGCGGGCCCTGGGTGATTCAGGGGTATTTCAAGGGCGAGGGCGGCGATCCGCTGCAGGACGGCTGGTTTCCCACCGGCGACGTGGCCACCATCGACCCCGATGGCTACATGCAGATCACCGACCGCAGCAAGGACGTCATCAAGTCGGGCGGTGAGTGGATCAGCTCGATCGACGTTGAAAACCTGGCCGTCGCGCACCCAGCGGTGGCCATGGCCGCCTGCATCGGGGTGCCGCACCCGAAATGGGACGAGCGGCCCATCGTGATGGTGGTGCTCAAGCCCGGCGCCAGCCTCACCCGCGAAGAGTTGCTGGCCTTCTACCAGGACAAGATCGCCAAGTGGCAGATCCCTGACGATGTGGTGTTTGTCGACAGCATCCCCCTGGGCGCAACCGGTAAGATCCTCAAGACGCGGCTGCGCGAAACCCTCAAGGACTATCGCCTGCCCGGACTGTGAATCTCCTTCTTTTGAAAGCTTGTTGATGTCGGCCGGCGCCAAACCGAGTTCCATCACGCCGCGCATTGATGCGGCTGAACGCTTCTTTTTCGAGCCGGGCAGGCCGCCCGTTGGCTTTGTCGATTCTTTCGTCGCCCGCACGCTGGAGGTCGAGTTGTCCCGGGCCCTGGAGCAGCTGGCGAAATTAGGCGGGCAGCCCCTGCCC
>JACCDP011159666.1_pt1 | contig 10626 bp, 11 predicted proteins | sample 7445841 | NCBI WGS metagenome assembly JACCDP01 (sample SAMN15323441, study PRJNA562643) | freshwater metagenome | isolation source: river surface water | place: USA:Blue River Watershed | collected 2017-08-17
AGAGCCTTTGTTTGCTCCAACATCTATAAAAATGTTATTTTTCTTTAAATTTAGAAAATTTGAAAACAAATGAGTCTCAATGTCATCTTTCAAAATTTTAAGAAATTTAAAATATTTTAAATATATTTTTTTTAAAAATTCATAAATTCCAATTATTTTTAGAATATAAAATAACGTTCTTGGAAACTTTATCATTATGTAAAATTTAAATTATAACTGAACCTTTATAATCAAAATTATAATTTAAAATATTCAGTCCTTTACTTTTTAATTTATTAGACAAAAAATTAGGATTATTACTATAAAACATTAAAAAACCACCGCCTCCAGCGCCTATTAATTTTCCACCTAAAGCTCCATTTGCTTTTGCACAATCATACAAATAGTTAATTTTTTTATTTGATATATTGCCAGATCTTCGTTTTTTTAACTCCCAGTGATCATGTAAAATAAGACCATAATCATTGAGATTTCCTTTTTCTAAACACTCCTTACTATTAATACCTAATTCTTTAATTTCATCTAAATTATAAATCATTTCTTTATCTAAAGTTTTTGTTCTAGTATCTTGACTTTTTAAAATTTTATATGACGACCTTGAGTAACCTGTAAAAAATATTAACAAATTTTTTTTTAGTTTATTAATATTATTTTTTCTAATTTTAAGTTTTTTAACTATTACAGAACCATTTTTCTTAAAATGATATTCATTAATACCGCCAAAAGCGGCAGTATACTGATCTTGTTTTCCCACCGGTTCTCTGAGAATATTAATTTCAATTTTACAAGCGGTTTCAGCTAATTGGGTTTTGCTTAATTTAATCTCCAATTCTTTTAGTTTTGATAACGCATGAATTAGAGAAACAGTAAACGAACCGGACGAGCCAAGTCCTGTGCCTGCTGGTATATCAGCATGACTTGATATATTTATGGGCGTTTTAATTTTTAGATATTTAAGTGTTTCTCGAAAAATTGGATGCTTAATATTTTTAATATTAGTAGCTTCCTCCAATTTTGAATATTTTAATATAAATTTTTTATTAAAAGTTTCGGCAATAGAGACGTAAACATGTTTATCAATCGTAGCCGAGATTAAAAAACCGCCAAATTTTTTATAATAGGAAGGTAAATCAGTACCCCCTCCACCAAGAGAGATCCTTAAGGGACTTTTAGCAATAATCATGTATTTTTTATATTTTATAACCTGCTTTTGCAGCATCGTTATAAAACATTTTAACTGTATCTAAAGAGTATTTTTTTAAATCATATCCAAAAATATTTACTTTGCTCAGAATATCAGTTGTGACTGTTATAATATCGCAATTAATTTTTTGAGCTTGAAATATATTTAAAGATTCTCTAGTGCTTGCCCATAATATTTGAATATTTTTATATTTTTTTGTTAACAATACAGATTTTTTTACTAAAGGAATTGGATCTCTTCCTGTGTCTGCAATTCTTCCTGCAAAGATTGATATTATAGATCTAGTTTTTTTATTTAAAGATTTTACAATATTATTTACTTGATCTTGCAGTAAAACAGCAGTTACATTTAATTTAATTCCTTCATTTGATAATTTGTTAATTAATTTATAAGAAGATAAACCTTTTGTATTTGTTACTGGAATTTTTACAAACACGTTATCACCCCAAGAAGAAATGATTTTAGCTTGCCTATACATTTCTTTAAAATCATCAGAGAAAACTTCAAATGATATAGGTTTTTTTTTAACAATTTTTAGAACATCTAATGCAAATTTTTGATAATCTTTTACTCCTGATTTTTTCATTAATGTAGGATTTGTAGTTAAGCCTTTTATAAATTTCTTAGAATTAAAATACAGAATATCCTTCATATTCGCACCGTCCGCATAAATAGCTATATTAAATCTTGAAAAATTAGGTTTCATAACTTTAAATTTATAATATCTTTAACATTTTTAACAACATAATCAGGTTTATTATTCAATTTTTCATTATAGCAATAATCTATAAATATTGTTTTGCAACCAACTTTTTTACCAGCATCTATATCTCTCCATCTGTCACCTATAAAAAAACTTTTTTTTAAATTAATATTAAATTTTTTTTTTGCTTGTATTAACATTCCCGGATTAGGTTTTCTATTTTTACAACTATCATCTTTACAAAAACAGACGAAAACATCGTCCAAATTTAATTTATTTTTTAAGAATACGTTTATTTGATTAATATTTTTTTTTGTATTCTTCTTTCTTGCAAAGTCTGGCTGGTTTGTAATCATAAATAAATAATATTTTTTTTTTAAATTTCTGCATAGTTTTATAATTCCTGGGGTTAAATTAATTTTCGATAAAGTTTGAGCTGACTCTGGTTTATTATTTTTTCCTAATGGCGCAGTAATTAAAACTCCATCTCTATCAAAAAAAATAGCTCTATTCACTATTGGATATCACCATTTAGTTTTATACTGTTTTATTTTTGGATGAGATATTATCATGTGCCAAATCACCGACTGGTAAGCCTCTGAATGTGGCGTTACATTTTTTTTATTTATATTAGGGATTATTATAGAAATATCTGAATTTTTTCCAGCATACCCTTCACTTCTTCCAACAATTGATAGTATTTTTGATTTTTGATTTTTTGCATACTTTATAGCTCTAACAATATTTTCACTTACTTTTTTTTTTATATCACCACCTCCGACAGAAAAAATTAATAATGCATCACGTTTAGAAACTTTGCTAATTTTTAACCAATTCTCAAAAACTGTTGTCCAGCCTTCATCATTAGTCCTTGCTGTTAATTCCGAAATGTTATCTGTGGGGGCATAAGACTCTATTGAACACAATTTTCTAAAATCATTAACAGCGTGAGATGCATTAGCTGCACTGCCTCCTACTCCCAATATAAATAATCTTCCGCTTTTTTTTCTTAATTCATACAAAAAGTTTACAAATAACAATATTTTTTTTAAATCAATATTTTTTGCGATTTCAATATGCTCTCTTAAATGCTGCTTAAGGTAATTCATGATATTTATGATAATATTTTTTTAACTCTTTAATACCTTTTAAATCGCCAATTTGATAGAACTTTTTATAAACAATTTTATAATCAATAAGATTCTCTTTAATAAAATTAGAGATAAGAATTGATAAATCAATTTTTTTTATTTTATAATTTAGGAATAATTTTTTTTTAAAAATCATTAATCCATAATCAATATATTTATAGTTGCGATTAATTTTTACTTTATTATAGTCTTTTATGATGCCGTACTTAATGTAAATGTTAGCGTCATGATTCTTTATAATTTTAGCAGGAACTACAGTAATTAAAGATTTATTTTTAGAAAAAAATATTTTTTGCAAACTAACATAATTCACGTTTAACCAAGAATCTCCATAAGTTAAAAAAAAATTTTTCTTTAAATATTTTAATGAATTGATTAACGCACCCCCTGTTCCTAATTTCTTTTTTTCAATAACGTATATAATATTGAGTCCTTTATAATTTTTTTTTAAAAAGTTAATCACATACTGTGATTTATATCCAAGACACAAAACTACATTTCTAATTTTTGCTTTTTTTATCAAATCTAGTTGATGAAATAAAAAAGGGATTCCGCCAATTTTTATCAAACATTTTGGTAGGTTTCCGGAAACGCTTCTAACTCTGCTGCCGTAGCCACCATTTAAGATTACTATTTGATTAATTTTTGGCACGCAAAATAATATAACTTGTTAAATACAAAAATATTAAAAAAAGAAAGTAAAACTGACAGAGTAGTGAATTTTTATAAAAGAAAAAACTAGGTAGAATTGACATCAAATAAAAAATATTTACAAAAATACTGGTCATATAATTGCGCTTATTTTTAATAAATTTTTTTTCTATTATATAATATATTAACATATGCATATGTTTTGAATCTGGAAGGAACGGATCTTTTTTTTCATAAATTTTTCTAAAAACAGAGAAAATAACTTCCAAAAATATGTAATAAATTAAAATAGCAAAAAAAAATGGTGACACTTCATTGACTTCTCTTGCTATAAAAATCGTAAAGCAGGATATTACAGCCCCGATATAATAAGCACCTCCATCACCTAGGAATAATTTAGCATTTGGAAAATTTAATATTAAAAAAAAAATTAAAATTATCAGAATATAAAATAAAATAGTTAAAATATGATATAAATTGAATTTGTTTGCTAAATAATACAAAACTGTAAGTATTATGATTGCATGAATAGTTAAAAGACCATTAAATCCATCAATTAAATTTGCCCCATTAATTACAAAAAATATAGCACATAAAGACAAAAATATTGAAAAAAGAAAATAATTATCATTTAAATAATCAAATAAAATAAAATCAAATTTATTAATTTTAATTTCAAAAAAAGTAATTAAAAATAAATTTGCAATTATAAATATTAAAAATCGTAGTTTTGGATTACTTAGTATTCTAGTATCGTCAAAGAAGCCCAAAAAAAAATTTATTGAGACTATATAAAGCAATGTAATTTCAAAGGCAGTTCTTTCTAATAAAATAAATATAAAAATTGTAGTTAAAAAAATCAAAACACCACCGCTACGGACGGTTGGAAAATTATGAAAACCCTGTGGTTTATTAAACTCTTTATCAGTAAGGATTTTATTAAAAAATTTAATTTCTTTAGAAATAAAAAAACTTAAATAAAAAAAAACACCTATCAAAAAAAAATTTAAAAAATTAATATTCATAATTAGTTTTATTCTTATTTATTAAGAAACCAATTAAAAGAAAGTTTAATATATTATTCCAGTTATTAAAAAAATCACCGTGGGGACTTAAAGGGAAATATACTATTAACAACGCAACTATAATAAAAATTTTACAATTTATTGTTTTTTTTAAATTTTTTGCAAACCTAGTTATAAATATTTTAAAATAAAAATATAATAAACTAATATAAAAAATAGCAATAAATAGAATGCCAACTAATCCTAATTCAGATAAAGCTTGCATATAGTAATTATGAGGATGAGTAGAGCATCCCATTTCGTTTTGTTTATATTGGTGGCACGACTTTCTAAACATTTTAGGTCCTTGCCCTAAAATTTTTTTATCTTCAAACATATTTAAGGATGTTAAATATAAGGAAGTGTGAACTGGACTAAAAACAGAAAAATTTAATATTTTTTTATTATAATCATTATTTTCTACAATTGTAGTATTAAATTTAAAGTTTGAGATAACGTCACTAATCATTCTTTCGTTATAAGCTTTATTATATTTAAGAATTAAAAATAACGTTAAAAAAATTACAAATGAAGCAATCATAATTTTTTTGTCGATTCTAATGAAAATATAAATGTTAAAAATTAAAATTAACGATAGATAAAAAATTGCTCTTTGCCCAGAAAAAAAAATAATTGGTTCTATAAAAATTAAAAAATAAAATAATATGAAATATTGATATTTTTTTTTTTCAATAAAAAATAAGTATAATAGTATTGGACTAATTTTTAGAAGATAAGTTCCAAGAATATATCTGTTATCAAATAATCCGCTTAATCTTTTAGGATCGTTTCTATAAAAACCTAATAAATTATAATCAAATATTAACTGAATATAAGAGTCTAAGACTAAAACTGAAATAGTAATAAAAATTATATTTCTAAAATTTTTTAAAAATTCCTCATTATTTTCAATGCAAAATAAAACTATAAGACTTAAAATTCCGAAACGAATATAAGTTAAACTTGTCTGAAATGAAAAAAATTTATCAATAGAAAAAAATGAAGATAATAATAGAAATAAAAAAAATATAAAAAAGAGAACAAAAAAAATATTTTTAAAATAATTATATTTCTTATATTTAATAGTAAAAAATATAAATAAAGCTCCAGCAACAGAGATTATAAAATCTGGTAAAAAAGAACCAGTTATTAGAGCGATGGGTAATATATAAATTAAAAGTGAAAAAAATCTTACAAATATCAAATTATTTTTCATTTATATCAATATTTGATAATTTTTTCATTATCATATGACCGATCATTAAATGAATATCTTCACAAATTTGCATGTCAAAACTAGGTACGTGTACTTTGTATTTTGATATATTTAATAAAGCACCACCATCAAATCCTAAAAGAGACAAAACATCTGCTCCAATTTTATTTGCAAATTTAGCAGCTTCAATAACATTTTTTGAATTACCGCTACCGCTTATGCATATTAAGAGATCATCTTTTTCCAATAAAGAACTTAGTTGACCCTTAAAAATTGATTCATAATTGATATCATTAGCATAGGCTGTAATAATTCCAATATTATCGCACAGGGATATGCCTTTGAATAATTTATTATTTTTTAGAGTAATAAATTTATTCCAATCTGTAATAAAGTGCGAAGCATTATGCGCGCTTCCGCCATTTCCACAGGTAAATATTTTAAACCCATTATCAAATTTTTTACCAACAATATCCAAAGCATTCTCAATCGAACTGATGTCTATTTTGTTAAAAATTTCTAAATGAGATTTAAAATAATTATCGACGCTAAATTTCATTTTAATTTTATACCCTATATAATTTAAAGATTAACTTACTAAAATTATTTATAAATAATAAAAAAAAAGTATATACTAATTTAAATAAATTCAATTTTAAATTATATCTATAAATTCTAAATAATGAAATAAAATTTTTCATAATATTTTCTGATCGACTATTATTAGTAACATATATGTTTGTTAAATTTTTTTTTAAAACATAACACTTATAATTATTCTTTAAAATCATAATCCACCAAAGGTAATCCTCAGCAAAATTATTTTTTTTATATTTATTTGAAACTCTTAGTATTAATTTTTTAGTAACCATTACCGTTGATAATGCTATAGGCCTATCAGAAAGTAAAAAATTATAATCAATATAATTATTTTTTATTAAAAAATTTTTTTTTACGTCATTATTAATCATGGAATATTCAGTGCAACAAAAATTATAATTATTTTTTTTCATATAATTGATTTGGTAACTCAACTTATTTTTTTTCCAAATATCATCTGAGTCTAAAAATGATATATAATTTCCAGATGATTTAGAAATTCCAAAACTTCTTGCTGCAGCCAAACCTTTTGATTTTGGATATTTATAAAATTTGATTTTCTTACTATTGAATGATTTAACAAATTTTAAAGTCTCATCCGAGGAATATGAATCGATTATCAATATTTCCCATTTTTTGTAACTCTGACTAAATACTGAATTTAAAGTTCTTTTAATTGTTCCGCCGGAATTAAGTGTAGGTATTATTATACTAATTTTTTCCACGCAATTCCTTTTTTTTTATTAAATTTAATGAGCAAAAAATTATTAGTAACAAAAATATTAAAAATAAAATTATTTGAATAATTTTTAATAAAAAATAAAATTTTTTTGTAAAATTAAAAATACTAAAGTTAAAATGAGTTAAATTATTTTCATTAATGTATAATAATCTTCCCAATCCGCTGCTTGGATAAACATCTGCTAAATCAAGGCTGTAATTTGCAATATATATATTTTTTTTATTAAAAAATTTATAAATAAAAATTTTACTAGAAAAAATAATATTATTGAATTCTATATGTCTCAATGGAAACTGAAAAATTTTATATGTGTTAATTTCACTAGAATTAATTACCGGGCCGACAGGTTTGCCTGTATAAATAGTCTTATTTAAGTACTCTGGTAAAGATGTATTTCTGTACTCTAGAGTAGGTAAATTAAATATTGTCAAAGATAGAAATAAATAAAATAAAACATAATAATACCTTCTTTTAAAAGTTATAATTTTTTTATACCCAATTATCATTTCATCCAAAAAGAAGAATAATAAAGGTAAAAAATATCTTCCGCCAGGCGCTTGTCCATGGAAACCCTCCCACATTGAGATAAAAATACTAAAAAATATAAGGCCAATAAATTTTAAAATAGTAACTTTTTTAATTCTTCCAAAATAAATTAAAATTATTGGTATTGTTGATGTGAAAAAAATGCCCACTCCAAAAGAAAAATAAAAATTTTTAAAATTTTTTATGAATAAATTAATATCATAAGAAGCACCATGAATAGTTAACTGATTTAAATTATTAGATAAACCAGCCAAAAAAAATCTATAAATAATGACAACAAAAAATAAAAAAAATAGATATTTAATTATACTATTTAAACTCTTCTTAATAAAAAAATAATCAGATAATTTATAAAAAAAAATCATTATATAATAATAAGGCTTAATAAGCAGAATAATTAGATCCATTAAAAAAATTATAAATATATTTTTATAAAAAAATCTTAAAACTAATAACAAAACAACTAAAGATTCTATATATGATCCTGTAAAAAAACTTATCAGGCCAGTTCCAAAAAATAAAAAAAAAGATAAAATTAGAGATGAGCTATGATCCATATTTTTTTTTTTTAAAATCACATAAAAATAATAACAAGATAAAATGCTATATATTGATATGATCAGGCCGCAAAAATATTGAACAGTAAAAATGGAATCGATAGATAATAAATTTAAAAAAATTGATATTAATTTATAACTAAAAAGAGTTTGTAATACCCATATAAATCTATGATAAAATGTTAAAAATGAATGTTTTTGAACATCATTATAATAAAATCCTAAATCTTGTGAATTAATTGCATAATCTTTAATGCTAATAAAATCTGAATTTAAGTAGCCATGAACAAAATTAAAAACTTCAAGATCATCAGACCCCAATCTTCCTCTAAATAGTAGTATCGAAATTAGAAGTATAATTATAGCAAAAAATGATCCATTAAAAAATTTAAAAATATAATTATTTTTGCTCAATTTTTTTTAGAATTAAAGTTTAACATATCAAGAACAATATCTTTGATATTTTTTACTGGAAGCCAGCCAATTTTTTTTAGTTTTGAATTATCGCCGCCAATATATTTTTCATCAAATTTTCTATATAAAAAATTTTTTTTAATTAAAAATAATTTTTTATTACCTGCTAATTCTAAAAATATATCTATTATCTTACTTACTCTAATCAACCTTTCACTTGAGATATTATAATTATCGCCTATCTGCCCTTTTAAAGAAATTGTGTACAACGCTCTTACAACATCATCTACATGCATAAAATCCCGATAATTATTTAAATTACCAACTTTTATTTGAATTTTTTTTTTATTTCGTTGACTAGAAAACTGTTTACATAAATCGTAAAACACATCATTTTTCTTACCAGGACCAGAGGTATTAAAAATTAACGCTCTTAATGTTTTAATATTAAACATTTTAAAATACTGAGTAGCCAAATTATCCTGGAAAACTTTAGACAAACCATAAATATGTTCTGGTTTATATGCCTGATCTTCTTTCATGGGTAATTCATTAATTTTACGGACTCCATATTGAGCGCTTGAACAAGCAATGATTAATTTTGACTTAAATTTTAAGATTCGCAAATATTCCAAAATATTTGCAGTTCCAATTGTATTAGTCATTATTGTTTCTAAGGGTTTTTTTAATGAAAAATTTGGATGACTTTTTGCAGCTAAATGAAAAATAATATCTGGCTTTGTCCTTTTTAATAAATACTCTACATGAGCACTATTTCTTACATCGCATTTATAATAAGTAACTCCTCTAACTTTACTTAGTCTTTTTTTTTTATAGTATGAACCATATATAATGTAATTTTTTTTTTTGAGAAAGTTAATAAGATGAGAACCGATAAAACCTTCAGAACCTGTAATTAAAAAAATTTTTTTTTTCATCAGTAAACTAAATATTTTTTTAGTTCATTTTTAAAGTTAAGATCGGTAAATTCTTTGTTTAAATTTTTAAACACTAAATTAAAAATTTTTTTTCTTATTATTTTGTTTTGCATTACTTTACTTAATTTAATAATTAAATCATCCAAACTTTTATATTTCTGAAAAGAATTTAATAAAATCTCTCTACAGCCTCCAGAATTCTCAGCAAATACTATTAATCTAAACTTTGTCATTTCCAATATTGCTCTACCAAAATGTTCATCATGAGAAAAATGTAGACCATATTTACTTTTTTTTAGGATTTTATTTCTTTGTTTTAAACTCAGATAATTATGAAATTTTATAAAATTTTTATAATATATTTTGTAATAATTAATTTTTTTTATTAATGAATTATTATTAGGACCTATAACATGTAATACACCAATATTAAGATTTGAATTATTTTTCTTAAATTTTATAAAAAAATTTATTGCTTTAAATGTATTTTTATCTGCGCTTACCCTTCCTAATAATACAAAATTATTTTTTCTTTTTTCAAATTTATCAAAATTTTCTAAATATAATCCAGGTATTTTAAAAGTTGGATAAACTAAGTAAACTTTATTATGGTTGTAAATATTTTTATATCTAATTTTTGTCCACAGCGAATTTACCAGAGTAATATTTCTTCTAAAATATTCATTATTTAAAATAAAATAAACTCTAACTATAAATGACAATAAAAATCTTAAAAATAATTTATGTACTTCAAACATTTTTACTCCTATTGAAAAAAAATGTAATGGGTTTAAAGAATAAAAAGGATGATGAATATATTGAATTACTTTATATCTTGCT
>JACCDP010146688.1_pt1 | contig 10625 bp, 12 predicted proteins | sample 7445841 | NCBI WGS metagenome assembly JACCDP01 (sample SAMN15323441, study PRJNA562643) | freshwater metagenome | isolation source: river surface water | place: USA:Blue River Watershed | collected 2017-08-17
ACTGCGCTGTTTCCGCTTTGGGGTAAGCGATGATGTCAGGTCTAAAAGGCATGACCATTCTTAAATCCTCTAGCCCTTCACCATCGATAGAATTTATTCGAACACAAACTAGGGAATTAGCGCCTCTCCATTTTTGAAAAAGCTTTTCCGCTAACGCCCTTGCCTTAGGTCTTAAATTCGGTGGAGTAAAGTCTTCAAGATCCTGAATTAGAACTTGGGCTCCAGAGTCTTGCATGCTTTGATGTGCCTCTGAATCTGCGCCAGGTCCAAATAACCAGACTGTTCTTAATGTCGGGTCAATATGCATAAAACATTTCTTTCACATAATTTGATTGATGACTGGACGCCGATACCGAGCAAGTGATTAAATCACTTGCTTGCTATGCCGTAACTATCCATCCCTCAATCGAATCAAACATCGGTAGCCCATAGCAAGGATGGTCGTTATTGTGTTGTAGTTCTGCCCATGCAGCCTGCACCATGCACAAAACGGCATCTAGAGTGTCTCCACTCGCATCTGCGACTAATGCATCATGTTGTGCATGGGTCAACTTGAGTCTCAAGTCCAAGCGCGTTTGCCCTGTCTCCAAGGCTTGCAAAATCTGCTTACGTGCGATAAGTCGTTCGGGTGTTTGCTTAGCCTTGTCATCACTCTTGTAGCTTCTATTACCAACCAATTCACGTGCTAATAAACCTGGGTAGGCCTCCAGAGCAATTCGTTTAGAAGCTACTTTCTCTTGGGGTGGTGTATGCAGGCCGGGTAATTCGACGCCAGCATCAACCAGCCGAGGTACGCCTGCATGCAGCATAAACGCCACGGGCGGGTTGACCCACTTCATAGACGGGCTAGAGCCTGCTGGACCATCGGTTTTGCGATGGGCAAACTTCTTACCAACGGGTCGCGAATCGCAGAAAGCTTTGAAGTGCTGGCGAACCGTATCCCTGGACATGGCAGAAAAATGCTTCGTACATGCTAGCCAGTTGTTGGGCCACTTTAGTGACTCCACTAACTCTCGAGGTAAACCGAAAGGCAAATCAAAGCCACCTATCCAATCATGGGGCAACTTTAGCCAATTGGACCATGCGTCTAAGGTGTCGAAGCGTAATATTTCCTGAAGGTGGACACGACCTTGTTTCGAAGAGCCGATTGCAATAACGATAGGTTTTCGTTTCGATGGACTGCTGCTGAAGTCACAACCCACCAACATAGCTTGGGTGATTAGAAGAGATTAAGCGCGGCCAATGATGGAAGCTGTCGCCATCAACTCTTCTAGTAGTGCAAATGAGACGGCGCCTGAGACAGAGTAAGGGTCAAGATCGGCTGTCTCTGAGTACTTCAACACGATAGAGGGGTTGAGCTTATCCAAGCGCACTTGTCCCATAGTCCAGCCGCCAAAGCGCCGCTCTGAAATTTCTTGATAGTCAAGCATAACTACGTCTTTATGGCGCGGGTCTTTTACTATGATGCTGTAGAGCGCATTGACTTGTTTGCGTCCGCCTTCTATTGCCTGCAAATAAATACCGCCACCGTAGCAAAGTACACCAGTAATCCCGTTTTGGTGGTTGTGCTCCCGTGCGCTGCTCAAAATGGATTCAGTAGCCTCACTCGATTCAGGATTGACTGATCTACTTACATATAACAAACGAACAAGCATGGCATCAATCCTTTTTAGGAATCAGAGATAAAAACTCACGACGCAAGTTAGGGTCTTTTAAGAAAGCGCCGCGCATGACGGAGTTGATCATCTTGCTGTCCATATCTTTTACGCCGCGCCAAGACATGCAAAAGTGACTGGCCTCCATAACAATCGCCAATCCATCAGGCTGGGTCTTTTCTTGAATTAGGTCAGCAAGTTGAACCACGGCCTCTTCTTGAATCTGAGGGCGACCCATGACCCATTCCGCTAAACGTGCATATTTAGATAGGCCAATCACGTTTGTGCGTTCGTTAGGCAAAACGCCGATCCAAATCTTGCCAATTACCGGACAGAAGTGGTGGCTGCAAGCACTTCGCACAGTGATCGGGCCTACGATCATTAGTTCATTTAAGTGCTCGGCGTTAGGGAATTCGGTTATGGCGGGAGCCTTGACGTAACGACCTTTGAAGACTTCGTTGAGGTACATCTTGGCAACGCGTCGAGCGGTGTCGCCCGTGTTGTGATCGTTGTCTGTGTCTATCACCAAGCTCTCAAGCACGCCCTTCATCTTGACTTCTACTTCATCAAGTAAAGCCTCTAACTCGCCTGGCTCTATAAATTCGGCAATGTTGTCGTTCGAGTGAAAACGCTTGCGCGACGCAGCAATTCGCTCGCGTATCTTTACCGAAACTGGTGTCCCATGAAGGTTGTCTTTAGCATTCATGCTGTTAATCCTATCAGCGAAAGAACAACCATATGGAATTGGCCGGTTTTAGGAAGGTCCCTTACTATGATGGCTAATGGAGTTTCTTACCGACCCACCCCCTTTGCGCAGTGAAAGCGGACTGCCAGTGCCGCGTCGAGTTGTCATGGGCGACGACACCGTAGCGGCAGATATTGCCTACCGGTTGATGTGCGAGGGTACGGGCATGTTGTGGCAAGGTGACTTTCACAACGCACGTCAATTGTTGCAGGCCCTGTCTCGTAGGACCCAGAAAAGAGCTCCCAAAAGAACTTTAAAAAATCAGCCTGACGAATCTTCTCACCCGTTTCACTTGCACCGACAAGCCCTTGGACAACGCGCTAGGGTTCTTGGCTTGTTACTCATCCCTTTGGATGAGGAGTATCGTATTGCGTTGCGTCGCGCACCTGAGGTGCGAGAGGCTTGTTATCAAGCTTGGGGTCCCCCATCAGGTAAGTCCAGTATGGTCTCTTTACGCGAGTTGCTTGGTGTAGTGGGCGCTTATGAGTGGCGAAAAAATGGCGTAGAGATCAATGCCTTGGGTGCTGCGCCAAACAATCGTATCTATCCCCACTACGGAGTCTTCTCCCCCTTGCGTGGTGAGTACATTGACCTCGTAGCAACAGTCCCCATTCGTGATCACACACTGGCCTTTGAGGTTGGTGTTGGCACTGGAGTACTTTCCGCCTTGTTGGTAAGGCGAGGGGTAGAGCGTGTCGTTGCCACAGACTGTGACCACCGGGCGCTAGCCTGTGCCCAAGAGAACCTTCAGCGTCTCGGATGTTTGGATAGGGTCGAGCTAGTCAACGCTGATCTGTACCCAGCTGGCTTGTCCCCGTTAATAGTTTGCAACCCACCATGGGTCCCCGCGCGCGCAACGTCGCCAATCGAGCGAGCCGTCTATGACGAGAACAGCAGCATGTTGCGTGGCTTTTTGTCTGGCTTGCGTGAGCACCTGACGCAAGAGGGCGAGGGCTGGTTGATCTTGTCTGACTTGGCAGAGCACCTAAGTCTTCGTACCCGCGAAGAGTTGATGCGGTGGATTGACGAGGGGGGGCTTCAGGTCCTTGGTCGAAAGGACATACGCCCGCGCCACGGAAAGGTCGAGTTGAGCAGTGACCCGTTGCACAAGGCCCGAGCTGCAGAGCTTACGTCCTTGTGGAGGCTAGGACCTAAGAGTGCTTAACTTCAGCCAACCCATAAAACTTATGAAGGTGTTCTTACCTTGAACGTGAAAACCAACTGAAAAATTTACCGCGCCAATTACTATTTCGATCAATTTTTACATCGATCGAGTTAGCAACCTCTTGAGTGTGCACGTGCGCATGATCTGTAGCCTCTGCTTGAGCCAACGTAGTGTTGGGCAACGACGTATCTTGCGCGTGCAAAGGGTTTACGGTTGGCTGCAAGATAACTTCCAAAGGCAAAGGTTCTTGAACCTGGATGGTTTTTTTTGTAGTTGGCTCGACAACTTTGTTGCTGGGAAGTTCTAGGTGTAGAGCTTGTAAAACAAATTCGCATACGGCGTCTGTAAATGGAACAGGGTGTGATGCACCCTCAGATCGAAACAAATTAGTGTCTGGGTACTTTTGCGCAAAGTCATGCACTTGCTGGGGCAAGCACACCGCAGACTGGCTTCCGTAGATCAGGCGCACCGGTCCCCCGAAGTCGCTGAGTATGTGCCCAAAATTCATACCCTTCCAGTCCTTGCGGTGGGGCAGGTCGAAGTGATGTGGGGACTGAACGTCCCGAACAACCCCTTCAGTCACGCCCAGGCTTGATGCTAAGTGGTTGGCGTCAGGGACTCGTCCGGAAACCTTCATGCCCTCATACAGGCCAAAGATCGACATCCAAGTGAGACTCAAGCCTATGTCGTTTAGGAACAAGCCAGTCACGCCGTTGCTCGGGTTTGATGCTAGATACATCCCCAATATGCCGCCCATGCTTGTACCAATTACATCTAATTTTGGTTTAGGTAGGCCAGCTTGAAATACTTCGCGTCTAATAAATTCTTCAACATCAGCCAAGTACAAAGACATGGTGTAGCCGCTGTCCATTGAAAGCGCGTCTGACCCACCGCGACCGCAATAATCAACCGCTATGACACGCAGTCCTGGTGAATGGCTCGCAACAAGAAGCAATTTCTCGAAGCTGCTCCTTGTCTCCAATAGCCCTGGCAAGCACAACAGTACCTGCGCGCTGCCCCTATCACCAACTTCGCTGTAAGCCAAGCGCCCCCCCCGCTCTAGGGGGCTGCTCAAGTGACGTTGTAAAGAGTTCACCATGCGCCTAATAAAATTACAAATATTAAATCAAATATAACAAACTTTATTTATTAAATCACACCATAGTTTTAACTATGTTTGAAAAAGGGTAAGCAAATAATTTGTATTTTCACTAGGTCATGTGTCAGTAGCGTTTCAGTTATTGGACCGTGAACTTATGGTTGAACGCCTAACAGCTTGCTGTGCATCAACTACAGTTAAATTAATCAAGTTGCTAGTGTTGTCAAGTCTTAGAGCCCAAAATGCATTCGTGCTCGGTTGGTTTGGCGCGGATGAATTCACTAAGTCACATGGTGAACTGACATCTTTTTTGTGCGATTTGACAAAAGCAAACTACTTAGCTGAAAATTACACAAGCTAGAAAAAACACGGCAATCGTAGGTGCGCGCCGGACCCGAATAACTGCTTACAGCGGTGAAAGTTATGAGGTGCCCGAAGCGGTTGCAGCAAAAGCTGACTAAGCTTTTCGTGTGCTGGCTTCTCAGCCCCAACTAGGAACTGTACGAGTGGAAGTTGTGGCCCTCCCTTATAACGGCGGGAGGTTAAATATTAGCTTGACTTAAGCGACTGCGCTCCAATTAGGAACTGTACGAGTGGAAATTGGGGGCCTCTGCAATATTGTCGGGGGGTAAATGCGCTTACAAAAGCGACCGTACTGTAGGGGCAATCCTGCATCGGGGTTGTCCTTTTTCAAATTTATTGTGAAGGATTTCCATGTATTCATCTAACCAAGAAGGTGTCGCTGTTTCAACTAACTCTTTGGAGCAGTTTGCACCTACAAACCTAAAGTGGCCAAAGTTAAAGAAGAAGGAGGAAAAGCGATTGAAGCGACCTGTGTCCAAGCGAAGCGGTGGACCAAACAGCCCAGAGGGTAAAAGTAAGTCTGCCCAGAATTCCATCAAGCACGGGGGGTACTCACTAGTGCCGAGAAGTAGAGAGGAGTTCGCTAGATTTGAGCAGCAGGTATTAGGATCCTTCAAGCCTATTGGGGTTGTTCAAAATCAACTGGTATCAAGCATCACATTCACCTTGTGGCGAACAAAATTGATTCAGCGATATGTGGATGAGGCACATGATTCCGTTGAGATTGATGACGTTGGTCATAGGCAGCTGGCTTGTTTGACGGAGTTCCCATTTGCGGAGAGGTACCAGTACCAACTTAACGTGAATGAGAACGATTGGGTTCGGCAGCAACGGCTAGCTAAATTTTGGGCTAACAACTGCGAAGTACCTCGCGATACTGAAGGCCCTGTAGACGTAATCGCTGCTGGCGACGAGCGGATCAGGGAAATTTATAGCGAAGGGATCAAGGTCTTGGGGCAACGTGTTGTGCATCAGGCAATGCATGAGAGCTTCTTTTATGCGCTAGATCGCGTCATGCTCGAGGCGCGCGAATGCAGGAACAGCATAGGCCTGAAGTTAAGCCGCTCAGACGACATGACCGAACTTGTTAACTACTGGATTTATCGCAACAGCTTAAAGATTTCTGCGGCTCGAAGGCAGACCCGCGAAGACCAGGCCCTAAGGATACTGTGCGATCCAAAGATCGAACGCGCCTTGAGTAGTTTTGATGCTTCACTGCAAAAACAGCTAGAGGCTTTCTGGACAATCAAGGAGAGGGACATCGAGACGGGTAGAGAGTTGCTAAACAGACTAGTTGTCCTCTAAGTTCAGTATCTAAGCATTTGCTTACCTCAAGTATCAAGTCGCTTGTTGCTTACCCCTAAGAATTACTTCTTTTGGGTAAGCAGCAACGTCAATGATTTGTGTTTTGATCAGTACCCTAACTTCAACCTTCGGTATCATCAGTGATGCTCAGCCAGAAGTTAAAACAACTTCGCCAATCTAAGGGTATGACCCTCCAGCAAGTTGCCGACCAACTTGCAGTTACCCGCGCCTCCGTTTCAAAGTGGGAGTGTGCAAAAAGCCTGCCCGACATGTCGCGCATACAGGCTATATCAGAGCTGTTTGGTGTGTCTAGCCAGTACTTGCTCGGACTTTCAACTTCACCGACCCTGAAGGACTACCCAGTAATAGAGCTTAAATTTGGTGTGTCATTAGATTTTTTAATCGACTACTACTCCGATTTGGAGCGCTACCCCAGCAATTTACCTGTCGCAGACGCGGCATTCTTTGTACGGCTAAACGATGAGACCCTAAGCGACCTTGGGCCCATGGGTGTGGTGCCAGGATCCATATTACTTGTTGACCCCGCTCAAGAGGCGCAAAACGGTGACATAGTCCTTGTAAGCCGCCCCAACGGGGCGATGCTCTTCATGCGCCTGAGCATCGTGGGTGGCGTAAGTATGTTTACATTTGTAAATCAAAAATACGCAATAAAAAATAGTCCGGTGACTGATTTGAATATCTTAGGAGTAGCACTCCAGGCCGTCTTGGTTACTGGCTTGCGAGAACGTTTCTGGAGGCCGGTGGCAGCATAATTTTGTTTCTTTAAGGTTGACAAAGTTTCTCAAACGAGAAACAATGGCCCCTCTTCTAACTTAAGGGGGTGTAAATGGAGCAACTTGAACGGACTGACAGTCTGCGTGCTTGTGGGAAGACTTTTGATCGATCGACGGGCCTTGGCGGCTCAGACATCGCTGCGATAGTTGGGCTGTCGCCATACCGTAGTGCCTTTGATGTTTGGGCTGAGAAGGTGGGGCACCCCAGCGCAAATCCTAAAGACAGTCTGCACTTACGCTTTGGGACACATTTGGAGCCGTTCGTCGCTTCTGAGTATGAACGTTTGACCGGCACCCAGACGCACGTCTACGATGAACTGTTGCGCCACCCAATTCATTCACATCTGTTTGGGCACGTCGACAGACTGGTAACAGATGAGGGGCAACCGTGCGTTGGCTCCCGTGGTGTTATCACGGCTCACACCGTACTTGAAATTAAAACCGCAAGCGCTTTCATGCAGGCCGAGTGGGGGGAGCGTTGGAGCGACCAAGTACCTGCTGCGTACCTTGCACAATGTATCTGGTACATGTCTCTGACAGGGTGTGAGCAGTCACACATAGCTGTACTGATAGGCAACTCTGACCTGCGAATCTATTGCATTAGAAGAGACATAGAGCTTGAGCAGACCCTTGTTAAGGCCGCACTGAAGTTTTGGGATGAGCACGTCCGCACTGGCGTGCCACCAAGTCCAAAAAGCAAGGAAGAAGCCTTAAGACTTTTCCCGCTCGCCTCTTCTAGCAAAGAAATTTTGGCGGACGCAGGGATGTTAGATAAGCTGCGTCAACTCAAGCGACTTCAAAATGGCTTAACAAAAATTAATGAGGAATCTGAGCAACTTAAGGACGAAATTACGTGCGTCATGGGTGATGCGGAGCGAATAACGTACGGCGGTGAAACTGTTGCCACTTGGAGGAACGTCAAGCCATCGGTCCGAATGGATGTTGCCCGAATACGTAGGGAGCGGCCGGATCTAATTGTCGAATACACATTGAAGACCGCACCCACCAGGCGTTTTGTTTTGGAGGGCATTTGAAATGACAAGTTCGAACAACAGAAATGACGAACAGTGCAAGGATATGCCGCCTGAAGTTATTGAGCAAAGCGCCCACCAAAGAGCAATGCAGTTACCAGTCTTTAAAAGATCTGCGGAGCGCTCTGGAATGAGCGAAGAGAGTTTCGTTAATGCGCTAGTTCAAACGTCTTTGGCAGCACTAGTATCTTGGTCGCAACTGGACCTAGAACGTTTGCTGCTAGCTGCAGAGGCTAGCGGTCTCAGTCCAACGGGACGAGAAATATTCTTACTACCGAGTGGCGGGGTTCTTGACCCCGCTACTGTTGTTGTGGGGGTGGACGGTTGGAGTCGCATCATCAATACGCATAAACAGTTTGCGGGGATGCGATTCAAAGAATCCAGCGAGCTTGTAGACGGGGTTCCGTCCTGGATAGAGTGCACTATGTACAGATGGGATCGTCGCGTGCCAACCAGCGTCAAAGAGTATCTATTAGAAGTACGTGGACTCAGTGCTGGGTGGATTACTCACCCCAGACGAATGCTGCGACACAAGTCGATGGTCCAGTGCGCCAGGTTGTCATTCGGACTCGTTGGCATCTTCGACGCTGATGAGGCGGAGTCAAAAGCGGACGCAATTGAACAACAGGAAATGAATTTAGATCATGGCCGTGGCCCTACTCGTAGTCTCCACAAGACTGGGAAAAGGTCTCCAATAGGCATGGCGGAATTAAAGCAATCTTTGAGCAGTATTTGTTAATCAAAAAAATAATTACAGGCAATTTACAAAACGGACAAGTTCTCATTTGAGTGGGTTAAGCATTGCGAGGTTAGGAAAGCTTGTTAATTTGCAAGCATCAAAAACTTAAGGCCAACACCTTACAGGGGCTAATGGGCAGACGAGCAAACAGGACAACTAGCGTGTCTCGTTATGTGCATCTCACGCCAAGCCATGTCCCGCCCATCTAGCATCAGCAACTTGCCGACTAATCGCGACCCCATGCCTGACAGCAGCTTCACTGTCTCCATTGCCTGCATGGTGCCAATCACACCTACAAGTGGCGCCAACACGCCCATGGTCGAGCACAGGGTCTCTGGCGGCGCAGGCGTCGGCGGGAAGATGCAGGCGTAGCAGGGGGAGAGTTGATCACGCGGATCAAACACTGCGATTTGTCCGTCCATACGCAGCGCAGCGCCTGAGACCAGCGGCACGCGGTGCTTGACGCATGCGGCATTGACGGCTTGTCGGGTAGCGAAGTTGTCGCAGCAGTCGACCACTACGTCGATGCCTGGAAGCAGTTGGTCTAGGTCGTCGGACTGCAGTTGTTTCTCTAATAGAGTGAGACGCACTTCTGGGTTGATGGCGTGCAACGCTTTCGCGGCAGAGCCCACTTTGGTTTGCCCAACGCGCTCAGTGGTGTGGGCGATTTGCCGTTGCAGGTTGGTGAGGTCTACCTTGTCTGGGTCTGCCAGGGTGATGCGCCCGACGCCACTGGCGGCTAAATACATGGCTACAGGAGAACCTAGGCCGCCAGCACCCACCACCAACACGTGGCTGTCTAGTAAACGCTGCTGGCCCTCAATGCCGATATCGTCTAGGAGGATATGGCGCGAGTAGCGCAGCAGTTGGTCGTCGTTCACAAGCGGATCACTGGTCTTTCTTCTCGGCTGCGCGCTCGGTTTGTGTTTTGCTGGCCAAGACGGGTTGGCCTTTGAGGCGCTTGATAGCTTGCTCGAGTTGGAAGTCTTTGTCGCTACCAAACTCGGGAGGACGGCGTTCGCTGTTGGGCTTTTTGGACTCTTCTTCTAAGCGCTTCATCGCCTCTTCGCGCGCCTTCTCGCGCGCTTTCTCTTGTTCTTTGTCCTTGTTGGCGTTGCCTTGACCGCTCTCTAAGTGCTTGTCTAAGTCGGCTTCACGCATACGCAAAATGGCGTAGGGGCTGCCTTCGGCCGTGTCGTCCAATAAAACATCGGGCACGATGCCCTTGGCTTGGATAGAACGGCCATTGGGCGTGTAGTAGCGCGCGGTGGTGATCTTGAGTGCAGTGTCGGTGCCCAACTGGCGCACGGTTTGTACTGAGCCCTTGCCAAAGGTTTGGCTGCCCATGATTTGGGCCCGCTTGTGATCCTGCAAAGCCCCCGCGACAATTTCGCTGGCCGAGGCCGACCCTTCGTTGACCAACACCACCATGGGCACCTTGCGGAACACGCCCTGGGTGCGCTCGGTCATGCGGGCGATGGGATCGGGGCCACCACGGCGCAGATAAAACTGGGGCGCGGCTTTGTAGACGGACTTGCTCTCGGCCAACTGCCCGTTGGTGCTGACCACGGTGGCGTTGTCCGGCAAAAAGGCGGCCGACAGCGCCACCGCCGCGTCGAGCAAGCCACCAGGATCGTTGCGCAGGTCGAGGACCAAGCCTTTGAGTTGTGGGGCCTGTTGGTGGAGCTCTTCGAGCTTTTTGGCAAAGTCTTCGACCGTGCGTTCCTGA
>JACCDP010200056.1_pt1 | contig 10625 bp, 6 predicted proteins | sample 7445841 | NCBI WGS metagenome assembly JACCDP01 (sample SAMN15323441, study PRJNA562643) | freshwater metagenome | isolation source: river surface water | place: USA:Blue River Watershed | collected 2017-08-17
AAGACCTCTCCTTCGGTGGCCGCTACCTTGCCTTTGTAGTCTGAGACCAGTTTTGCAACATCAACCGGTTCTGGCATTTTGATGCGGTCGGGGCTTGATGTGGGGATGAACTGTCCTAGCGTGCGATTGCTTGCTTTGAAATAATTCAAGGCAACAGCTTGTAGATCTGCCACCGTTAAGTTTTCTATGCGGTCTCTGTGAACAAAGAACAAACGCCAATCGCCGTTGGCAATGGACTCAGACATTTGTACGGCCAGCTGTTGTGGATCGTTGATGGTTTTGTCGATTTGACTTAACAGGCTGGCTTTGGCACGCTTTAACTCTTCTTCTGAGATGGGCTTTTGTGCTACGCCTTCTAATTCACTGAGAAGCACCTTGCGTGCATCATTCAAATTTTGCGTTTTGCTAAGTTCGGCCATAAAGAGGACATAACCCCGCTCGGCCAGGTCAAAGTTCCAAGGGTTTACATTGACTGCTAGTTTTTTCTCGACCAAATTTTTGTGCAGACGCCCGTTGGGGGTGCCGGCCAGCACCTCGCTGAGTGCCGCCATGGCTGCAGCATCTTTGTGACTGCCTGCCGCCGTGTGATACAAAACGCCGCTCAGTTGCAGGTCGCCCGTTCGCCTGACGGTGACTTCGCGTTCACCGTCTTGCACGGGGTCTTGGGTGTAAGTAGGCGCTAGTTTGCGAGCGGGTTTGGGAATGGCGCCAAATACGGTGCTGATACTGTTCAATGTGGCTGCAGCATCAAATTTGCCAGCGACCAGCAACACAGCATTGTCAGGTTGGTAATACTTGCGGTAAAAATTTTGTAGGTTTTCAATTTTGACATTTTCGACATCAGACCTTGCACCTATGGTGGTTTTGCCATAGTTGTGCCATTCAAAGGCGGTCGCAGTCATGCGCTGCCACAGCATCATGTGGGGATTGTTCTCACCACTCTCCATTTCGTTGCGCACCACAGAAAACTCTGTGTCTAAATCGGTTCTAGCAATGGTGCTGTTGATCATGCGATCGGCTTCCATTTCCAAGGCCCACTTTAAGTTGTCTGGGTTGGCTGGAAAGGTTTGGTAGTAATTGGTGCGATCGTAAAACGTGGTGCCATTGAAGCGCATGCCGCGCTTGCCCAGCTCCTGCATGATGTTGCCTCGCGTGGGCGTGCCTTTAAAGACCAAATGCTCTAGCAAATGGGCCATGCCAGTTTCGCCGTAACTTTCGTGGCGGCTGCCTACCAAGTAAGTGATGTTGACTGTGGTGGTGGGCTTGGAGGCATCGGGTGCCAACAACACACGCAAACCATTGGGCAAACGGTATTCTGAAATGCCTTCAACTTGAGCCACGGGTTTGAGGGAGCCCGCGTTGATGCTCGAAACTGGGGCGACGGGTTGAGCCAGTGCGGCTGTTGGGGCTGCGAGGCTGGCAGATAACAAGGCTAAAGCAAGCAAACGTAATTTCATGGCGATCAAATTCAGTGCAATGACAAAGAGAACTTTATACACCTGGATTAGAATACACATTGCATTTGCAAGGACTTGCAACTGTTATCTTTTTCAACCCCTGCGCTTCGGCGGGTGCTGATGTTGTTTATCCGAAGCCATGTAGAGGACTACCATGTACAAAAACCTCGCAGCCGCCATCGCGGCCGCCTGCTTTTTATTTCCCCCTTTAAGCAACGCTTCTGAACCTGCCAACTCGGCGGTCAAAAGTGCAGACGCCAAGCCTGTCAAAGCTGCTTTTGTTTATGTCACGCCGGTATTAGAGGCTGGCTGGACTCGGCAACACGATGAAGGCCGCAAGGCTGTCGAGAAGTCGTTAGGCAACGCCGTCAAAACCACCGTGGTTGCAAACGTGGCCGAAGGCGCAGACTCAGAGCGCGTGGTGCGCGATTTGGCACAACAGGGTCATGACATTATTTTCACAACCAGCTTTGGTTATATGGAGCCCACCCTCAAGGTAGCCAAAGAATTTCCCAATGTCAAGTTTGAGTCCATCACAGGTTACAAAACCGATGCCAATGTGGCAGTGGCCAACGCCTTGTATTACGAAGGCCGTTATTTGGCAGGCGTGGCGGCAGGTCGCATGACGCAGTCCAATGTGGCGGGCTACGTGGCAGGCTTTCCCATTCCAGAGGTGCTTCAAGGTTTGAATGCGTTCACTTTGGGCATGCGTTCGGTCAACCCCAAAGCGCAAGTTAAAGTGGTTTGGCTCAATGCGTGGTTCGATCCTACCAAAGAGCGCGATGCCGCCATGACCTTGTTCAACCAGTCGGCCGACGTGATCACTTTTCATACTGCTACCAATGCAGTGATGGTGGCCGCTCAAGAGCGCGGCAAAATGGCCATTGCGTACCACTCGGACATGCGCAAAGTGGCGCCGGATGCACAGCTAATGGCGGTGACACACGAATGGGGCGCGTATTACACGCAGCGCGTGACGGATTTCCAAAAAGGACAATGGCGCACGGGCAGTACACGTGGTGGCTTGAAGGCGGGCATGATTCGCGTGGGCGACTTTGGCCCCAAGGTACCGACCAAAGTGCGCGATGAGATTGTGCAAATTCAAAAAGAAATTGTGCAAGGCAAGCGTCAAATTTTTCAAGGCCCCATCAGCGACAACGAGGGCAAGTCAGTAGCGGCTGCAGGTCAAGCACTGAACGAATCACAAATCCTGAACATGAACTATCTGGTTTCAGGCGTTGTCGGCAAATTGAGCCCTTAAGGCAATTCCTTCGCCATCAAAAAAAGCCTGCATCAGCAGGCTTTTTTGATGGCGAACACAGTGTCTTAGCTGTCAAGCTGAATGTTGCGAGCTTTGGCCAGCTGGGTCCAGCGTGCCAAGTCGGCTTTCATGTAGGCTGCAAATTCGGCAGGCTTCATGGGCATCAGCTCTACCGCTTCTGAGCTCAGTTTGTCTTTGAAGTCGGGCTGTGACAAAACATTTAGCATGGCGTCGTTGAGAACCTTCACAACGGCTGCTGGCATGTTGGCAGGCCCCACCACGCCGTACCATTGCTGGGCATCAAAACCTTTCAAGCCGGCTTCTTCTAGCGTTGGAATGTCTTTGACCTGTGGATGTCGCTTGGTTCCTGTTACGGCCAAGGCGCGGATGCGACCACTGCGAATGTGCGGCAAGGCTGCAGCCAGGCCCGGAAACATCATCTGAGTTTGGCCGCCGATCAAATCGGTGATGGCCGGTGCAATGCCGCGGTAGGGAATGTGCACCATGAAACTGTTGGTTTGTAACTTGAACAATTCAGCTGCCAAGTGCGTCAGCGAGCCAGCGCCTGCAGAGCCGTAAGAAAGACGGCCTGGGTTTTGTTTGACGTACTCAATAAAAGCTTTGATGTTTTGTGGCGGCAAGCTGGTGTTGATGCACAACACATTGGGTGTCGAGCCAATCATGCCGATCGGTGTGAAATCTTTTTCTGCGTCGTATGGCAGTTTTCGCGTGGCAGGGGAGGTGCCGTGGGTGGCCACATAGCCTTGCATCAAGGTGTAACCATCGGCCGCTGCCCGCGCAGTATTTTGGGACGCAATGACACCGCCACCGCCGCCAATGTTGTCGACCACCACCGATTGGCCTAAGACTTTGGCCAAACGCTCACACAGGGCACGACCCACCATGTCGGATCCACCGCCTGCTGCCACAGGCACGATGTACCGAATGGGTTTGCTGGGATAAGCGGACTGGGCATTGACTGCGGCAGGCAAACTCAGCAACAGTGGGCTGGCTTGTAGAAGAGTGCGTCTTTTCATGGGAGGTCTCGTGAAACTAATTTGCAGAAAGTTTAGCCCAGCACCTGATGCGTTGCATCCAAGCAGTGCACAAAGGCCTTGAATTCTTCTCACATTCTTTGCGGCCAGTTGCGTCCATGCTGAGCACTTTACAATGTCGGCTTGAATTCACAGACTGTTGGAAAGATCGAGCGATGAGCATCAAAAGCGACAAGTGGATCCGCCGCATGGCTGAAGAGCACGGCATGATCGAGCCCTTTGAGCCCGGACAGGTGAGAAAAAACGCAGCCGGCGACAAAATTGTGAGCTATGGCACCAGCAGTTATGGCTACGACATTCGCTGCGCGCCCGAGTTCAAGGTGTTCACCAACATTTACAGCACGGTGGTCGATCCCAAGAATTTCGACGAAAAAAGCTTTGTCGACATCCAGTCCGACGTCTGCGTCATTCCGCCCAACAGCTTTGCTTTGGCACGCACAGTTGAGTACTTTCGTATTCCTCGCAACGTTCTCACCATCTGTTTGGGCAAAAGCACCTATGCCCGCTGCGGCATCATTGTGAACGTGACGCCCTTCGAGCCAGAGTGGGAGGGGTACGTGACCCTTGAATTCAGCAACACCACACCCCTGCCTGCCAAGATCTATGCGGGTGAGGGCTGTGCTCAGGTTTTGTTCTTTGAAAGCGACGAGGTTTGCGAGACCAGCTACAAAGATCGGGGCGGAAAATACCAAGGTCAAGTGGGTGTTACGTTACCCAAGACTTAAAGTGCGACAATAGCGGGTTAATGACCGCATCTTTTTCAAATCTATCGCTGGCTGAACCGCTGGCACGTGCCGTAGCCGAAATGGGCTACGAATCCATGACCCCCATTCAAGCCCAGGCCATCCCTGTGGTTTTGACGGGCAAAGACGTGATGGGCGCAGCGCAAACGGGCACCGGCAAAACCGCTGCTTTTTCGCTGCCCTTGTTGCAACGATTGCTCAAGCACGAAAACACGTCTACCTCTCCTGCACGTCATCCTGTGCGCGCTTTGGTGCTATTGCCCACACGTGAACTGGCCGATCAGGTGGCACAGCAAATCAAGATGTACGCCAAGTACACCCAGATGCGCAGCGCCGTGGTGTTTGGCGGCATGGACATGAAGCCTCAAACCCTTGAGCTTAAAAAAGGCGTCGAGATTTTGGTAGCCACACCGGGCCGATTGCTCGATCACATCGAAGCCAAAAACGCGGTGCTCAATCAAGTTGAATATGTGGTGCTCGATGAAGCCGACCGCATGCTCGACATTGGCTTTTTGCCAGACCTACAACGCATTCTGAGTTTCTTGCCCAAGCAGCGCACCACACTGCTTTTCTCGGCCACTTTCTCGCCCGAGATCAAGCGCCTGGCGGGTAGCTACTTGCAAGATCCCATCACCATCGAAGTTGCCCGCCCCAACGAAACAGCGTCAACGGTTGAGCAACGCTTTTATGCCGCGCAAGACGACGACAAACGCCGTGTTGTCAAAGCGGTGCTCAATCAGCGCGGCATCAAGCAGGCCTTTATTTTTGTCAACAGCAAATTAGGTTGTGGCCGTTTGGCCCGTTCCCTCGAACGTGAAGGCCTCAAAACTGCAGCCTTGCACGGCGACAAATCTCAAGACGAACGCTTGAAAGCCCTTGAGGCCTTCAAAAAAGGCGAGGTCGATTTGTTGGTTTGTACCGATGTGGCCGCACGCGGTTTGGACATCAAAGACGTGCCTGCCGTGTTCAACTTTGACGTGCCCTTCAACGCAGAAGATTATGTTCACCGCATTGGCCGTACCGGACGCGCTGGCGCCTCCGGATTGGCCGTCACTTTGGTGTCACCTTCCGACATGCGTTTGGTCGGTGACATTGAAAAGCTGATCAAAAACAAGCTCGAAGTCGAAACCTTTGCCCTTGAGCAAGACCGCTCTAGCAGCCCTCAGGGTGAAGGCCGTCGTGAAGAAAGACGGCCCGAGCGCCGTGATGATCGCCGTCCAGAGCGGGGCTTTGAGCGCCGTCGGGAAGATGAAGGCGATCGCAGAAGCAGCTTCAGACCACCTCAAGTTTCCAGAGATCCATTCTTTGAAAAACCCTATGAAGCACAAGAACCTGCCCAATTTGAAAGCGGTTCAGCCTCATGGGAGGCCAGCCCCAAATCGGCTGCAGCGCGCCCTGGTATGTCGGCCAACATCAAGCCCAAACGCAAAGTAGCGGCCTTGTTCAAGTCCGGCTCCTAATTCTTGGGGCAGAGTGGCCCACAAGCTGCTTTTGACAAACGGGGACTTTCCCGAAACAAAATTTTGACATTCCCCTGTCAAAATGGGGGGATGAACTTCAAAACACCTGCCACGCTGGCCCTGGTCTCCTTGACTTCAACTTGGGGCTGGGCACAAACAAGCTCACCTCCCAATGCACCTGTGCAAGACATGGGCCGGGTTGAAATCAAGAGCAATCGCGACAATGTCACAGAAGAACGTCGGCAGTCCACTGCAGCCAAAATTGTCATTGGCCGTGAAGAGTTGGACAAGCAAGGCGATGGCACAGTGGGTGAGGTCTTGAAGCGTTTGCCTGGCGTCACCATTCAAGGTGCACCGGGTCGTGGTGGCGCCATTCGCATGCGCGGCTTAGGCGGTGGTTACACGCAAATCTTGCTAGATGGCCAACGGGTACCACCTGGTTTTTCGGTGGAGTCACTGACTCCCGAGATGGTTGAAAAAATTGAAATCATGCGTGCGCCCACAGCAGAAACTGGTGCACGCGCCATTGCAGGCACCATCAACATCGTGCTTCGTGAAGGCATGAACGCCAACCCAGACGACTTGAAGTTTGGCAGCAGTTTTGAACATGGCCAGCGTTCTGAAGGCTTGAACTGGATTCGCAATCTCAAGTCTGAGCCTCTGAACGGCACCCTCACAATTTCTGCCATGAACCAATGGCGACCCGAGGACAACACCTCGCAGACCGAGACCGATGTCGAGGCCTTGGGCCGCATGCCGGCTTGGTCTTCAGAGCGCGAGCGACACACGGTCAACTTGGGTCATCGCCAAAGCCTGAATGTCAATGCGCGTTTGATGTGGCGTGGCGAGCAAGGCAAGTCGCTGGTCTTGATGCCTTTCATGGTGTACTCAGAATTTAGCAGCCAAGGGCGCGTTGACTTGTCAGAAAACAAGACCATCGGTGGTGTTGCACAACCCATGGTTACCGACAGCGCTCAGACCGGTAACAACAATCGGTTTGTCATGACCCGTTTGAACGGTCAATGGAGCCAACGCTTTTCTGCAGACACACGCTTTGAATTTAAATTTGGCTTGGGCGAGTCTCATTACAAATCTCAGTTCAACCAGATGGCTTTGGGCAGTGGCAGCCTGCTCAACACCTTGGAAGAGTCTCAGAGCTTCAAAGATTTGTCTCAGACTTGGAATGGCAAGCTGACACAAGTCCTTGGCAATGGTCATCAACTGGTCAGTGGCGCAGAGTTAGAGCGCGTCCGTCGCAATGAAGACGCAGTGGCAGAGGTGTCTGACGACGCGGGCAACCTGCGTGCGCGCACAAGTCGATGGGCCATCTACACACAAGACGAGTGGTCCATCAACCCCAACTGGAGCGCCCATGCAGGTTTGCGGTACGAAAGTATTTTGACCGAAGGCAGTAACGATGAAGGCGAGAAACGCAACAAGAGTGGCGTCCTTACGCCTTTGTTGCACGCAGTCTGGAAGCCTGTGCCGCAAAGCAAAGATCAAGTGCGCATGAGCCTTACGCGCAGTTACAAAACCCCCACCTTGTTCAACTTGGTTGCACGCACTGCCTTGTCACGCGAAACCAACAGCCCCACGCGCCCCGATCGCATTGGCAACCCAGGCTTGAAGCCCGAGTTGGCCACGGGCATTGACATCGCCTTTGAGCGCTATTTGGCAGAGGGTGGTGTGCTCAGTGCCAATGTGTTCAGGCGCAACATCAGTGACCTCATTCGCTACGTCACCAGCGAGCGTTACGACACGGTGTGGGCGCCTGGACAAAGGCGCTTTGTGTCCAGCCCCCAAAATGTGGGTGAAGCCATTACACAAGGTGTTGAATTGGAAGCCAAGTTTCGCTTGGACCAAGTTAGCGCCAGTGCAGCACCTGTTGACATTCGAAGCAACTTGAGTTTCTTCAATTCGCGAGTGTTAGACGTCATGGGACCCAACAATCGTTTGGACCAACAGCCCAAGATGACCGCCAACTTAGGGGCCGATTACCGCATCCGCGCCGTCCCCTTAACCCTAGGCGGCAATGTCAATTTCAACCCAGACTACAGCACCCGGCGCACTCAAGAACAGTGGGTTTATCAAGGCAGCAAACGCGTGGTCGATGTCTATGGTTTGTGGAAATTCAGCCCCGCCACTGCCTTGCGGGTGACGGTCAGCAACTTGGTACCTCGAGATTATTTAACCGGCAGCACCTACATCGGCAACGGTTTTACGGAGTCGTCCAAAACCAACACACGCAACTGGCAAAACGTGCAAGTGCGTATGGAAATGAAAATTTAATCAAGGAATAACATGAGTGCAAAAACCGCCGCTTGGTACGACAGCATGTACAACAACCGTGCGTTGGTGCCCGAGCATGCAGCCCATTTTGCGCAATGGGCGCAGACATCTGCAGATGCACGTGCGCGCTTGAAGTGCACCCTAGACATTGCCTATGGCGATGGCCTCAACGAAACCTTGGACATCTTTCCCGCCAACAAACCCAATGCACCCGTGGTCGTGTTCATCCATGGTGGTTATTGGCGCAGTCTGGACAAAGCCGATCACTCATTTGTGGCGCCACCCTTGCACGACATGGGCGCCTGTGTGGTGGTGGTCAACTATGCCTTGTGTCCTGGTACGGCAGAGGCACCCGTCACCATTCCCGACATTGCCCAGCAAATGGTGAAAGCCTTGGCTTGGACATGGCACCACATTGCGCAGCATGGTGGCAATCCGAAAGAAGTCACAGTGGCAGGGCACTCAGCAGGCGGACATTTGGCCGCCATGTTGTTGGCTTGCGATTGGAAGCAAGTTGACAAAAGTATGCCAGCGCACTGGATTCAAAAAGCCTTGTCAATTTCTGGTTTGTACGACCTGACACCCTTGCGCAAAACACCCTTCCTTCAAGACTCCTTGCGCCTGACGGCTAAGCACGCAAAGATGGCCAGCCCAGCTTTGTGGCCTCGCCCTAAGAAAGGTGTGTTGTACACCGTGGCAGGTGGTGATGAGAGCCCAGAGTTTTTGCGACACAACCGTTTGATTCATCAAACCTGGGGTCCCAAAACAGTCCCGGTGTGTGAAGATTTACCAGGTCTCAATCACTTCAATATCGTGACCGAGATCACAAAAAAAGGCACTCGATTGAGTGCCTTGATGAAGCAGTTGATCAGCCTAACTTAAGTTGATCTTTGCGGCACTTTGTGCGATCAGCTTGCTGCGCGTTTTTTCTGCATGGCTGACCACAACGGTGGCAGTACCAAGCAAATGACCACCACAGCCAGCAGCGTAAACGACATGGGGCGGTCCCAAAAGACTGACCAGTGACCTTCGCCAATGGAGAGCGCATTGCGCATTTGCGCCTCGGCAAGCGGGCCCAAAATCATGCCCACAATGACAGGTGCCACCGGAAAATCGTAGCGGCGCATGACGGTGCCCAATAGCCCAAAGCCATACATGATGAACAGGTCAAAGCTGCTTTGGCGCATGCCATACACACCCACTGTGGCAAAAATCAAAATGCCTGCATACAGCTGAGGCTTTGGAATCTTGAGCAGCTTGACCCAGAGGCCAACCAGCGGCAAGTTCAAGACCAACAGCATCACGTTGCCGATGTAAAGAGACGCGATCAAGGCCCAGACCAAACCCGATGAAGTTTGGAAAAGTTGAGGGCCGGCTTGAATGCCATAGTTTTGCAACGCAGACAACAAAATGGCAGCCGTGACAGAAGTTGGAATGCCCAAGGTGAGCAGAGGCACCAAGGTGGCTGTGACTGCAGCGTTGTTGGCAGCTTCTGGGCCAGCCACACCTTCGATGGCGCCTGTGGTGCCAAATTCTTCTTTGTGATTTGACAGCTTCTTTTCGGTGGCATAGCTTAAGAAGGTTGGAATCTCAGAGCCTCCTGCTGGAATGGTGCCAAATGGAAAACCAATGGCGGTACCGCGCAGCCAAGCGGGCCAAGACCTGCGCCATTCTGAACGTGTCATTTGTGCTCGGGTAAGGCGGTTCATATCGGCGCTGCTTTTGCCTTCGTACAGCGCGTTGTACAAAACTTCAGACACTGCAAACAAACCCACGGCAATCAGCACGGTTTCAATGCCATCCATGAATTCTGGAATGCCGGCGGTGTAACGAACTTGGCCCGAAATTTGGTCCATGCCAATGAGCCCCAAGGCCAGACCAATGAACAAGGCAGTCAAACCGCGAACTGTGCTTTGACCCAGCACGGCACTGACTGTGATGAAAGCCAACAGCATCATGCAGAAGTATTCGGGGGGACCTAACTTGACTGCAAATTCTGCAACCATGGGGGCAAACAAGGTGACCAAGATGGTGGCCAAAGTACCTGCCACAAAAGAGCCAATGGCGGCTGTGGCCAAGGCCGAACCTGCGCGCCCACTCTTTGCCATTTTGAAACCTTCCAGAGCGGTCACCATGGTGCCCGTTTCGCCGGGGGTGTTTAGCAAAATGGAGGTGGTTGAGCCGCCATACATGGCGCCGTAATAAATACCGGCAAAAAAGATCATGGAGGCGGTGGGTTCAACTTGCGCCGTAATGGGCAAGAGCATGGCCACCGTAACGGCTGGGCCTAGGCCTGGCAAGACGCCAATGGCTGTGCCTAGGGCGCAGCCTACAAAGGCCCACATCAAATTGATAGGTGT
>JACCDP010942740.1_pt1 | contig 10623 bp, 14 predicted proteins | sample 7445841 | NCBI WGS metagenome assembly JACCDP01 (sample SAMN15323441, study PRJNA562643) | freshwater metagenome | isolation source: river surface water | place: USA:Blue River Watershed | collected 2017-08-17
CCAAAAACAGCATTATGGGGGCCAAACAGTTTTATAGTTTCACCCAACGGTGCTAAAAATATTTTAGAAAAGATATTACCAATAAAATATCAAATTGATAGTCAACTATATTTGTTAATTAATAGAGTTAATTTTTATGTTTCTAATATTAATTTAACGGTATATAATCCTACTTTAGAAAGTACAATACAAGTATAATAATTAAAATAAAATAAATAAAATATGACCTTTTTAAAAAATTACGTTAGCGAAGCATGGTATATAAATTTGGATGATCGTCCAGATAGAAAACAACACATGGATAAAGAATTAGCCAAATATGGTTTAGAAGATTTTGTACAGAGATATAGTGCAATTAAAGCTGAAAATAGAACACCACAAAATTGTGTTATAGCGAGTGGGACATCACACCGTAATTTAATACAATATGCTAAAGACAAAAATTTAGATAACATTCTAATATTGGAAGATGATATCTTCTTCAAAGAAGGTACAATTAATTTACTTGAACAATCTTTAAAAAGTTTATTTAAGAGAGACGATTGGGACATATATTATGTTAATGCAAATATATTCGATAATCCATTGAATGTGATTGATGAGAATTTGTTGCGCATACATGGTTGTTATTGTGTTCATGCCTATATCATTCCATCTAGAGCGTATGATAAAATGTTAGCTTATAATCCAGAAGTACATCCACCAATTGATGCATGGATGACACAACAACCTTTCAGTAAATTAGGTGGCTATCCTTTAATGGTTTCACAAATAGACAGTGTAAGCGATAATGTTGGTGGCTTTATTGGTTATGATAATATTTTTACAAATGTATATTCTAGACCATGTATAACTATCTAATCGTCGGATCTGGATTATTTGGTTCTATTTTTGCAAGAGAATTAACCGATAAGGGATTTAAATGTCTTGTAATAGATAAGAGAGATCATATTGGAGGTAATTGTTTTACAGAAAATATAGAAGGTATTAATGTGCACAAATATGGCCCACACATTTTTCATACATCAGACGATAGAGTTTGGGAATATATGAACAAATACACTAAGTTTAATCACTTTGTTAATAGACCTAAAGTAAATTATAAAAACAACATTTATTCTTTCCCAATAAATTTAATGACATTATATCAAATATATAATGTATCAACACCAGAACAAGCCAGATTAATTCTAGAACATGTAAGATATGATATACCAACACCAAGAAATTTGGAGGATTGGGTATTATCACAAGTCGGAAAAGAGATTTATGAAATATTCATAAAGGGATATACCACTAAGCAATGGGGTTGTGATCCTAAATTACTACCAACAAGTATCATAAAAAGATTACCAATAAGATTGAATTATGATGACAACTATTTTTTTGACAAATATCAGGGTATACCAATAGGTGGTTATACAGAAATCTTTAATAAGCTATTAGATGGTATTGATGTTAAATTAAATGTTGATTATTTTGAAGATCGAAAACACTGGGATGATCAAGCAACTAAGGTGGTTTATACCGGGCCAATAGATCGATATTATGACTTTATTTTTGGTAAATTAGAATATAGAAGTTTAGAGTTTAAAACAAAAACAATAAATTCTAAAGATTTTCAGGGCAATGCAGTTGTAAATTATACAGACTTAGAAACAGAATACACAAGAATAATCGAACATAAACACTTTGAGTTCGGAGATCAATTAAAAACAGTTGTAACAGAAGAATACCCAAGAACAGAAGGTGAGCCATATTATCCCATAAACAATGAAGCTAATAATATTAGATATGGTGAATATAAAAAATTAATGGTTTTAGAAGAAAACGTAATATTTGGTGGAAGATTGGCTGATTACAAATATTATGATATGCATCAAGTTGTTGCATCAGCGTTAAAAAGGGTAAAAGAAGAAATTAACACATATTTATAGTTTTATAGGATACTATATCCATAACTAGATAAACCCTTTATACATGGACGCTGATGGTGATCAAGAAAATAAAATCCTTAAAACAAAGGGAACAAAGACTTCATATATTAAAAGATATGATGTTAATGTTAGCACTATTCTTCAATCCATTTGGGTTCGATGCCGTTCAGTATTCCCTTATTGTACTGACGGGAAGTTTATGGAAAGCGAACTTCGTCTTGTATTGTATTGCGGGGCTATTTTTTGGGCTTTATATTTGGTTTACGAAGCTTTTAAATAAAAAAACCTCCAATTAGGAGGTTTTCTTGTTTTCGGTGTTAGGTTTTTGTAAACCCTTTTTATCTTCATCTTTTTTCTGATAATGATTTTTAGTTGCTTCTTTGTGTTTTTCAAGGATTTTCTTTTTTTCTTCCTCGTTCATTTTAAATACGTTATTCATTTTAAATTGTTTTTTTTTAAGTTTATTTTTTTACAGCTTTCTTTTTTATTTTTTAAGATTAAACATTTCTCATATTCTTCTGTTTGTTCCAATATGTGAATCATTTTATCAATAATCTCTATTAATAACTCTAGATCATTTTCATAACTTAATATGGTTTTATTTGAATGATAATGAAAAATTAGTTCATTGTCAAGGTTTCTAATGTAATCATATATCATTTGTACTTCATCGTCATCATAGTTTCCTACGTGTAAAACCCTTGTTGCTTGTAGTAAAAATGATATTGACATATCCATAAATAGTGAGCTACTCATCTGTTAACTTTTTTTCTAATATTCTAAAACATTCCAGAAAACCATCTGATTCACACTCTTCTCTAGTTTCCTTTGAAGATTGTGTCGGCCCAAAGACAATACCGTTATTTAATGAAACGCTGAATAACCACTGTTTTGGATTATACATTTCGATAGTTAAAAAAACACCTTCTTTATCAAAGAAACGGTATAATTTTTTAAGATCATATGTTGTAATAGTTGAAATACTTAAAACACCTATATTAGGGAACATAACATCATTAAACCTTTTAAAGGCTTTAGGATATAAGAATTCAATACAATACCAATCAAACATAAGCATAATATAACAAATATCTATCATCAATTGAATAAAAAGATGACTTTTAATAAAAAAATACATACTTATTTGGTGTTACTTGAAAAAATGATAATACGAGAATTTTACTTAAACGAAGAAACTGGGAATCTATATATTGAATTCTCAACGGAAGAAGACGGTGATGATTTTTATAGAATTTTAGAGTTAACCGCGGAAGATGTGGATTTTTACTCCCCATCGATAATCGATGAAGATACAGAAATAGATGAAGATTTCATATCTGAAATCATAATTGAGTATTTAAATCGTAACGATTTACCCGGAGAAGAAATTTTGTAATATTTATTATTATATGTCTTTTTTAAACGATAAGCAAAGGGAAACAATTAAAGAATTTATAAAATTCGTAAAGGGTGATTTAGGATTAAAAACCACCCCATCTGTTGTTTTACAAAATGGTAAAAAAAATCTAAAAACAACCGCGAACTATGATTACACTAAACCTGAAAAAGTGATCAGGGTTAATGTTAAAAATAGAATGGTGGTTGATGTCATGCGTAGTATTGCTCATGAGCTTGTTCACCATAAACAATATGAACAAGGTCGTTTAGAGGTTAAACCACCAGACATTGGGGGTGAAATCGAGGATGAAGCAAATGCTAAAGCGGGACAATACATCAAGATGTTTGCTCAAAAAGACCCAACTATATATGAAGAATAATTAAATTCTTCTAAAATGAAGAACAACATTTTCCTTCATAAACACCTCAACATTGGTATTTCTTCTAAACATTGTCCAAACGTTAGGATATACCAACTTTAATTCAGTTAACCCATATTGGTTTATTTGAATATATCTACCTTCAGCCGTTTTAATTGCGTTATATTTCCCAGAATATAGATCTTGTGTTGGACTATAATATGTTTGATATTCATATCCAGGTGCGTTGTTAATCATGGTCGGTAATCCTAAAATATTTGTTTCAAATTCCCAAATAGTTTTATTTAAAACAAAACGATCTAATGGTTTAGCTCTACTATAATTCTGTTTAAAAGTCACCACATTACCATTTATTGAACTTACATTATATTGTTCAGTGATAATTGTGTCATTTAAAATATGGATCACGGAATCTCCATGAATACCTTGTATTGTAATATCTGCTGATATCAATTTCCACTGACCCGATAATTTGGGATATGTTTCAAATTCGATCTTCTCACAACCAGATAAGAGGACTGGTATTAGTATTAAAAGTAATTTTTTCATTTTTTATTGATTTTAATGTGCAAAACAAGTATATTTTCTTGATATCACCAAAAAAAACTCAAATATTTTTATATTTATAGAGTATGCGTTTAGTAATTACAGAAAAACAACTTAAGGAATTAATTAGATTAACATCTAATAATCAGGAACTTAAGGAACAGGGTACTGGTGAAGGTGCACCTGAAGCCGGTACGTCTAGCGATGGTGAAAAGAAAACTGGCGCGTCTAAATGGGAAAGTGGTGTTACCAGAGGGCCAGCTAATCAAGTTGGTGTTACAACATGGTCAGAAATTGTTGGCTCAAAGATTAGTAGAGGTAAAGCTAACCCATTAAGTGAACAGGAAACTAATTCTGTTGTTCAAATTTTAAGACCGGACGGGAAATTCATGAATGCGCCGGCTAACACCCAAATTATTGGTTTATTTGATCAAAATGCAATGGATGGAAGTAAATTTAAAAATTCATTGCGATCCATGATTTCAAAAGAAAACGGTGGGTTAGGTAATAAAGAAACAGAAAAGTGGATTCCTGCTGATTGGTCAAAAATAATAAAATTAAACAGTGTTAGTACATTTAAAACACCAGATAATAAAACATATACAGCATCTTTTAAACACCCAAAATTAGAACAATTTAGAAATGTGAGTGCTGAAGAGTTTCAACGAAAATTTTATGTGATGTACCCGGAGCCTAACGGATGGAAATTTGTTGGTTATTATACCAGTCAGGGTTCAGGATTTGTTGGGGTTGAGGCTGAAAAAACTTTTTGGGAAGAATGGAAATATTGGATTCTAGGTGGTGCATCAATTATTGCAGCTATCGTTATTCCTGGTATTGGTGGTATATTGGTGTCTATTGGTATAGATTTAGTTTCAGCAGCACTTCAATATTCTGAGGGTGATACAATTGGTGCAGGTATTAGTACAGTATTAGCATTTATACCTGTTATTGGTAAATTTGTACCAGGTTTGAAGGTTTCTAATAAGGTTGCGGAGAAATTAGCAAAAGAATTTGCACCTTTAACGGATGAAGCTGCAATTATCGCTAAGATAGAATCAGACGCGTTAACACAACAAGAAAAATACTTTATGAGAAAACTTCTTGCTGAAGATCCAAAAAAGTTAGCGGCATTAATAGAAAAGGAAATGTTTAGTAATGTTACCGCTTCCAATTCAATGGATGTCGTTTCAAAGTTAAATGTGTTAATGAAAAATAAAACATTGGATAAAATTAAAGCGGAAAAATTATATAAGAGCTTAGGATTAAAAAGGTTTGGGTTTGATTTGGGTGTATCAGGTATTGTGATGGGTGCTGGTGGTTATTTAAAATATTATTTAGAAAAGTTAAATGAGATTAAAAAATTGAATTTAACCCCAGATCAAAAAGATATTAGAATATCGGAATTAATTCAAGAAATAAGAAAAACGAATTCGGCGGATATTGAAGGGAAAGTGCTGCCAGTAATTGAAAAGTATTCATCATATGATGAAGGAACTGAGCAAGACATACAAAAATACTTAGACATTAAAATTGCTGTTTTGGAGGCTTATTTAAAAAATCCAAATCAAGATTTGAATAAAATTGCTGATGAAGCTAACAAATAATCAGATATTTATATATTATGAAAAAGAACATACTACTAGAAGAAGAGATAGCAAAAATTAAAAAACTTTCGGGAATAAATGAAGGGGCTACTGGGGCAACACAATGGATTGCTAAATTAATTGCGCAAATTGCGGCTACCCCATTGTCAGATGATGTTATTAGAGAGTTTGAACCATTGATTAACAGTGGTAAAATAGCTGTAAACAAAAATGCTAAAAAAGTTACAAAGGTTGATTGGGCTGTTTTAGCTGATGATGAGGTTGAACTTTTATTTAGATCACCAGAACTTGCTAACGTTTTCAAACAAATAATTAAAGATAATAATATAGCTACTGACGCAACGGCTGTAGCACTTTATAGCGCAAGATTTAAGAAAATAGTTAATGGTTATCTAAAAGGAAAAAAGAACCCAATTCGTAGTGGTTCTTCTCCAGCACCGGGATCAGGTAATGTAACAAATACCGCAGGTAAATACACTGGTAATTTAATGGATAAATTAGGTAAACTTTTTGGTGGTCGTATAGATGATGTAACTCTTCAAAAATTACAAAATCCAAATTCAAAAATAAGACTGGATTTAGAAAATGAATTACTGGCGGCAGTTGGTAAAGAAAAATCAGGTAAAGTTAAATCGGCTATAGATAAAGCTGTGGCTAGGGTTGCTAAAATCACTGAAGGGTTAACGGAACAAGAAGCATATAACAAAGTTTTTGAAACTGCATTAACTCAATTGGGGATTAAACAAACAAGCAGTGAACTCATTCAAAAATCTTTTGGATGGCTTTTTAAACTTCCTTGGTACGGTCAAGCTATAATATATTCATTAGTTTTAAATGAAGCGGTTAATCCACTTTTAGGAACAAACTATAGTTTATGGGGAATAATAAAATATGTTTTTGGTTCAGTAAGAGGTGGCGCTGTCGGTGGCGACCAACTTGATGGGGCTTTAGAACGTTTAAGAAAATCTAGTGAAACACCAGCAAATAATACAACACCGGGGGACGTCACAACATTTTAAAATGAGAGATAAAAGAATTAAATTATTTAATATTTTCATAGATCTAGCCAATAAAAGAGGTGAAATAGATCAATTTGAAAATAAATTTAAAGATTATAATGGTTGGGAAAGTTTTAATTTTAAAAATGACCAGTCAGTAACTGATTTGTATAACAAAACCATTAAATTAGGTATTTTTTCAAGTAGTTCAAAGCTTGAAGATTTCTTTAAAAAATTCGCTTGCGACATTTTAAAAACTTCAACCTATTGTATTGCGGGCGGATCAGCGACAACAACACCAGAAACAAATATTTTTGGTTGTTTGTTAAAAGATACTGAGTTAAAATTTAACAAAACAAATAATACCGTATATTATAAAGGCACTAATGATGATGGATCTGTTTTTTATTGGACTTATTATTCCAATTATAGATTTTTTTCTTCGGGTTCGAAGATGAAAGGTTCATGGTCTTGTGATGGGGCAGATGGTTATATTATTAAATTAGATGATAAATCAGATACCTATCGTTGGAAATTAAATGGAACAAATAATGGTTGGGATTCTTCTAAAAAAACTAATAATACATCAAACACAGGAACATCATCATCAACAACTATTGTTGATACAAATTTAACTGGTGATGATTTAATGGCAGGTAAATTTGTTAAAGTAGGAATGAGAGGTGATATTGTTACAAAGATTCAAGAATTATTAATCGCTAAAGGATTTATTCACGTAAGTAAAAATGATACACCAGACGGTATTTTTGGTAACAGAACAAAAAGAATGGTTATGGCTTTTCAGGCAGCTAACGGATTAGAAGATGATGGTGCTGTTGGTAAAGATACTTGGCCAAAATTAAATGACGGATCAGCAGTAAGTAACAGTTCGACAAATCAATCTACCAGTGTGAAAGATCCATTTGAAGTTCCAGGATCAGATTCTTCTATTATGCAAGAGTCAAGAAAAAAAATATTAAGAAAATACCTACAAGAATTTAAATAATTGTTGTTTAAAAGATATTTATTATCAGAGTTTGATTGGTTTGGTCGCCGTCAAATGATAATAGAAAAAAAACGAAAGGAGGTATTCTAAATCTCGGCAAAGGGTCTTCGGACCTTTTGTTCGTTTATAGGGGTACCAAATAAAAAAACCCATCCGAAGATGGGTTTATGGTGGAGGTGACGGGATTCGAACCCGTGTCTTGCTCGCCATATCATAAATGGACTACACGTTTATTCAATTGGTTCTCAACTGACAAATAGTTGGTTTCATACACAGCCACACAACAAACCTGTTTCTGACTAGATTTTAAAGAGACAATCAGACCATTCTCCAACACTCTGAGGCGGTATTACACCTTGAAGGCTTCTGTTCCTAGGTTATATGCCAGTCGACCCGATATAGTTTCGCCTTAGGCTACTGCTACGTTAGAAGTTGCGATCAAGCCGCAAGCTTCCATGTTGTTGTAAACGTTGCCGTTTAGATTTTACCACCGTGGATTAAAGTCGTAGATGACATCCGACTACGTGCCCATTTACCATATCAACGCCAATCAATACCAGACACCCCCATTATTTTAAAGAACTATTACAAAGGTATAAATAGTTAAGAGATTTTCAAAGGGAAATTCTTATCATATAATGCTTCAAAGAATAATTTATTCTTCTCCCATTTTTTATTAACCATACCGACCGATTTATGTGTAACTCTAATTTTGGTTGTTACACCAATTTTAACACTATCTAAATGATTTTCAACACATATTGGTAGATCATAAAAATGAAACCCTTCAAACTGTTCATTGAAAGTATGTTTTAATCTTTCTCTATGAATCATCATAAATAACCCATCAACAACGATCACCTCTTTTAAGTTTTCACTGTAATCACCTTTTGAGTAATGATTAACATGACGCTTACCTTCGTGTTCATGACCAACAATACCATACATTGATGATCTATCTTGCCACCACATTCCACTAAGAAGGTTATCTGTACCGGCTAAACCAATAATACCATATTGAGGGTTTTTATCAAATAATCTAATGACTTTAGGTGTAATATTTTTTGTTTCAAGAATTAAATCATCATGCATGAAAACAATAATATCATTCTTAGCATCTTTTAATCCATCATTATAAATTTTGGCTAATGGTTCGCTACCATCATTCTCATAAATTAAAATTTCAGTTCTAGGATGAGAGAACATTTTCTCAACATGCTTTAAGTATGTATCATCAATTTTTCGTGTTGGTATAACAACACTTATTGGTTCGTTATTCTTCGACATAAGTTGCTACAATTTCGCCATCGTATTCTTTTAATTCAACGATAATAGGTTTATTTGATGGAATATATTGTTCAGTACAGATGGCAGCATTAACAAATAATGTATCATTTTTATACATTCCTCCGTATGCCCCGTGAATATGACCAAATACATGTAATAATGGTTTTACACGTTCCACATGGAACGCAAGTAATTCACAACCAACGTTCATGTCGCCTTGTCTCCAATTACTAACAAAATCTCTACATCCATGAGGCGGCCCATGTGTTATTAATACATCAGTATCTTCAGGAATCATTGACCAATACTTTTGAAGATCTTCTCCTAGTCTTGGCAAATTAAATGCCCAATTATAAAATTCTGGTTGCCATGGGCTTCCCCAAAACTTTATTGGTCTGGAGAATTCTGGAGATTCAATTATTAATTGATTGTCTTCTAAATAAGTTACGTTTGATTGTGAAAGGTTTTCTTCATTCATTAAATTATAATACCATTCATAATCACCTTTGTGATGTGGATATCTATGTTCTTCAAATGCAAAGTCATGATTGCCAGCAACAAAGATCTTTGTATCATATTTTTGATCCATAAACCAATGAACAAAATTCTCAACATCTTGACGTTGACCTTTATTTGTACAATCACCTGAATGAATTAAAACATCACCTTCAGGTAGATCGTAACCCATCATTGGGTGAAGACTATGTGTATCTGATATGCAAACGATTCTCATTCACTTAATATACTGAAAATTATTTTAAAAACAAAAAAAAAGTCAGAATTTCTTCTGACTCAATTCGGGGCCGCACGGTTAATATTTTTGTGAGGTCTCTTCCACCATTTAGTTTTTCTAAACTAAAAAAAATAAAAACTCTGAGATTACAAGTTTTAGTAGTTGACTTTAGAAAGATTATTGTTTCCTCTCATATCCACAGTCTTTTGAACTGTACCAACCAGTGACGGTCAATTAGATTAACCAATCCTTAAGTCATTAGATACTCTCACCTTACTTATTACTCTTCGAGGTTGCCACCCCGATTAGTCCTTGCGGGACTAGAGAACTTTCTGGAAACTCACATTGGGCTTGGAACCCTTTGTGGCCGTGAACCCCTCACGACTATGTAGTCACCTGTCTCTAATGACTGACGAGCACTTTTCCTTTTGTTTATAAGTTGTTAAACCTGAATTAACAAAATGATTTTAGTTACCGATCTGGAAGGTAGCGGCTCGCCGCCAGCCATGCCATCTTTTGGACGACACGATACTAAACTACCCTCTGAGACATCCCTGCCTCCACACTTCTGGACCCCTTCGAGATAAGAATCTTGGTAGATTCGAATCAAGGATTGTAACAGCACCACCTGTACACAACCATACCTTTCGGTTTTAAGATTCCCATTGTATTGAATCCCGCAATAATATGATTGGAGGTCATATTTCTCACAACAATTCTACGAGTTATTC
>JACCDP010076720.1_pt1 | contig 10622 bp, 8 predicted proteins | sample 7445841 | NCBI WGS metagenome assembly JACCDP01 (sample SAMN15323441, study PRJNA562643) | freshwater metagenome | isolation source: river surface water | place: USA:Blue River Watershed | collected 2017-08-17
ACATACCACTGTGGCAAGTTAGTCCGCGTTAAATCAGTGGTCTCAGTTAAGCCCTCAATAATGTTAATGCTGGTATCAAGTAATTCCTTTAGTGCCGGAGCGCAGTGATCAACATGCGCATCCGTGCACGAACGTGCAAACTTCAAGGTCCACGGAGCTAATAGCGATCCAGCCCCAGGAGTCATCGCGAACGCACCGGTACGACCTACTAAATTTTTGAATCCAGTTTGCACCATGCCTGGAGCGGCAAATGGAATCACGTGACTCGGACTAATCCAGCCAGCGTTAGCCAGTGATGTTCCATAACTGGAACCACCAGATTCAACGACAATCACCGAGGCGCCATCTTTTGCAAGTTCCCAAGCGCAGGCAAGGCCGACTATTCCGCCGCCGATTACGGTGACATTATTCTGTGTGCTCATGCTCATAGCCTAGGGACTTTACTAGTCGGGTACACGCGCAGACTTAAAGAAAATCAACCTCTTCGAAGGCTCCGCCATATGCTGGAGCGGCGTTAATCCAAGCCTGCTTGGTACCTGAATCCCCAACTAGACCCATAAATGAGTACATGTCTTCGCGCCAACGCCCCAACGTTATGCAAACCCCGGATTCTTTGTCTAGCAAAAGGTTCTTGATATCTTCGGCTGTGTTTAGTTGTTCTCGGTTAGCTTCGACTGCTGCCATGCGGGCGTAAGAACCTTCAGACCCGGTGTATTCCCGAGTGAATGCATGGTTAGTGTGCCCAGATACTTCGGCATGAGTCGGTACATCAATCACTTTGTCAGCAGCAGCTTCAACCATGAATAGATCTTTACAATCTAATACTGTGTAGTTTTGCCCAACAGCGTGTGGGATCTCACGGATGTAGGCAATGGCGTCTGCAGCAGTTGGCTGGTGCAAAGCACCGCGAGTAACAAAATCAACGGGCATCCCAGTCATGTTCGTTGCAAGGTCAAGCGCGTTAACAACTACAACTACTCCGTTTGAATTCATGCCCATTGTGGCAAGTGAGCCGGGATAAGTTGCAGCAATCACTCCTAATCCTGACTGGTCCTTAACTCGCAAGACGGTTTGCAGTCCGTTGGTCCAATCTGGCAAATCCATGTTCTGTCCCGCAGCTCTGGAACCTTCTCGAGTTATGGCAATTGCTGTACAGCCCATCCCACCAGTAAGCGCCCAAGATTCATCCAACATTGAAAGTGCAGCCACTTGATACCAAGGCATGTTCGCAGCTTCAGCCATTGCTTCTAGTTCTGCAACTAAGTCTGGGCAATAACGCTCGGCAGTTTCCCATCCGCCAACTTCAGTTAATCGCTGCGCCAGATCTTCAGCATCAACATCATTCTTGCTGAAGTGAATTACCCATCGATTCCAAGCAGTTTCAAGTAGTTGTGAAAGTTGTTCACCAAGTTGTGCGCCGCGCTCTGCGCCTGACCCAGATGCAGTGACCAGGTTTAACGCCATCACAAACTCCTAAAGCAAAAATGTGCGGGTGAGTGTCGCTGCGTTTTGGGGATCGCTCGTAATGTGCTGACCATTGAACGTTACGACATTTCCGGTGTGATCGACATGGATTTCGCCAAGAATTCCGTGCCGAATCATGTCTGAACTTCGAATGGTTCTGGTGTTCTTTACTGGAACACTTCGCCGACGAGACAAGGACATGTCTGAATTACTGTTGGTGAAATGGACTCCTAGATCTTCAGCCGTAACGCCAAAGGCTCCAAATTGTGGACCGATTAGCAGTGGCTGAGCATTTGAAACTGTGGCCCCCGGATCTCCAACTACGCCCCAAGCTGGCAGACCATTCTTGATAATCATGTTTGGCTTTGAAGCAAAAGTTGAATATGGCCAAAGCACTATGTCAGCCATCAGTCCGATTTGAAGTGATCCAATTTCATGAGACAAGCCATGAACTAATGCGGGGTTAGTTGTAATTTTTGCAACGTGCATTAAAACTCGATCGTTATTTATTGCAACATCCTCAGGCGCGACAGAGCCGTCTAGTATTGCGTGATCTGCAAACATACTTGCCATCGCAAAAGTTTTGCGCCAAGTGTCATCGACTCTGCCCATGCCGAGGGCATCAGAAGAAGTAACTGGAATTACACCCATATCGTGGAGACGGTTCTCCGCCGCCATAGTTGCGTTGCGAACTCGATTACGAGCCATTTGAACGTCACTTGGTAACTCTGGATTCATGCCGTGTGCAGAAATAATCATTGCCACATGTTCATCCGCAGCATTGACACCATAGGCCAGCGTGGGATTGGTAGACGATGCCAAAATGTTTTCGCGGCCGGCCATGGTCAATACATCGGGGGAGTGACCACCACCACAGCCTTCAACATGGAAAGCATGAACTGCGCGCCCATCAACAACGTCGATAGTGTCAGCAACGCTGAGCATTTCATTTAATCCATCGGTGTGTAGTGCAACAGCTACATCAAATTCATCAGCGAAAGTTAGCGTAGTGTCAATGGTCCGGGGATGAGCACCGGTATCTTCATGAATTTTGAATCCGCAAACTCCACCGGCGAGAGCTTCTTCAAGTGGCGCTCTAGTGGATCCAGCCGCGCGACCCAAGATGCCAACATTTAATGGCCAGGCACCATACATATTGTGTGCTTGTTCAAGAGCCCATTTTGAACTAACTCCCACACCCCAAAACGGGCCGAATTCTTGGGCAATGATCGTGGTTACACCACTTGATAGTGCAGCATCACAAACTCGTGGTGACATGGCATGAACGTGAGTATCGATGCCACCGGCCGTTGCGATTAAACCTTCGCCAGGAATCACAATTGAGCCACTGCCAATGATTACATCGACGTTATCCATAGTGTCCGGATTCCCAGCCCTGCCGATTGCGCTGATTCGGCCAGCTCGAATTCCAATTGAACTAACGCGGATACCTTGAATTGCGTCAATGATCAAAACATTCGTGATTACAACGTCACAAGATTCGCTACTTGGTACCGATCGCATTCCAATGCCATCACGCATGTTCTTACCGAAGCCGATTTGAACTTCATTTCCAAGCTCCCGATCATCTGCTTCAACTCGAACTACAAGTTGGGTATCACCAAGGCGAACAAAGTCTCCTTTGCGAGCACCATGTATCGCAATGTCTTGCTGGCTATCAGCTAACTCATGATTTTTCATGATTCAAATCCCAAGTATCCGAGTGAGCGAGCTTTAGCTATCGCCTTGTCTCTAGCTCCAGGAGCATCTAATGGACCATCCACTAATCCGGCGAACCCAATTAGTATTCGGTTTCCGGAGATCGGAACTAGGTTCACTGAGACTTCAACGCCTGGCGGGAAGTCAACATGTTCTCCAGCTGGAATGTGTAGATGTCTGCCATAAGTTGCAACTCGATCAAATTGAAGTTTTGGATTAGCTTCAAAGAAATGCATGTGAGTTGTCACAGAGATTTGAATTTCAGATTTATTCACGACAACAATAGAGCTCACGTCTGGATTGGAATTGTTTGCGATTGGTTCAAGGCGAGTTACCTTACCTGGCACGTCAGAGTCTGATGATTCAAAATCAACTACGACGAGTCTGCGACCATCCGAAAAGACCGCCTCAACTGCGATCCCACTTAGCAACGGTCCTACACCTGGCAGTAATTCAGATTCACTTACTGCAGTTAAGCCTGCTTGGAGCGCGACAGCGTGACTCGCGCCATCTCTGGCTGCTTCAACTACTGCGTTGGAAATCAGCGCCACTGCTTCTGGTTTATTCAGCTTTACGCCGCGCGCCCTTCGGGATTGTGCGAGTTGGGCAACGTTGAATATCAAGAGTCGATCGAGCTCCGAAGGCGTTAATTCCACTGGATAAACCTATCTTGACTCTCGAATGACCAGGCTCGAGTAATTATCCAAACACCCGAACGCCACCGAGCCAGGTACCAACCACTTTTGCGCGGCGAACTTGCATTGGTTCCAAGGCATGGATATCGGAATTGAGTACTGCGATGTCGGCGCGCTTTCCGATCGACAGATCTCCCCATAGATGTGACTCGCTCGCTTGTACCGCTGAACCCATGGTGTAAGCCGTAAGTGCTTCATCGAGAGTTAGGCGCTCTTTTGGAACCCAGCCACCTGGTGGGAACTCTTCGTCAGTTTGTCGAGTAATTGCAACGCCGATTCCTTCCATAGGTACTGGAGAGGTAACCGGCCAGTCTGAACCAAATGAAATTTTGGTTCCACTGTGCAGCAAGGTAGCCATTGGGTATTGCCGATCTGCGCGTTCTTGACCAAGTCGAGGAACAGTCAGTACCACTTGTTCGTTCGCAAGTTGGGCCCACAACGGTTCAAAGTTTGCAATCACATCTAACTCCTTGAAACGTGGCAAGTCAGCTGGATCAATTAACTGAGAGTGGGCAATAACCGGGTTAATCAAGTTAGGGTGAACTTTTCTCGCATACTCGAATGCATCTAACGCATTTCGAATACCGGCATCACCAATCGCATGGATGTGAGCTTGGAAGCCACTCTTTACAACTTCAGCAACAGCTTCAATCAACTCTTCGCGGCGCCAGTTTGGAATACCCTTACTCGGGCAGTCACAGTAATCTTCCAGCACTGCTGCGGTGCCACCTTCAAGAATGCCATCAGCAAAAAACTTAACGGTGTTTCCGGTAATCCATTCCGGGGCTTCCTTGGCTACCCGATCTCTACGAGCCAGGTTGCTTTCCAGTTTGGTGCGCCAAACACCTTCAGGTTCTGCTAGCCAAGCTAAGTTCACGCGAAACTTTAGTACTCCAGCCTTTGCTCCTTGCAGCCAAGTTTCTAAAGTGTCGTCTTCGACCCAGGCATCTTGCGCCCAGGTAACGCCACAAGATGAAAAAGCATCTGATGCGGCTTCTACGACTTTGATTCGTTGCTTGTCATCCAACTTTGGCAAAAGCTTGTAAACCATATTCCAAGCGCCCCACTCGCGCAAAGTTCCAAGGACCGTGCCGTCTGGTCGCAAAACTATTTCGCCGTCTGCTGGTTGTGGTGTCTCAGGGGTGATTCCAGCAAGCTCGAGTGCCTTGGTATTGACCCAAGCGGTGTGGTAATCCATCGCGCGAAGTACAACTGGACGGTCAGGAATAATATCGTCTAACCACTTTGCGTCGAATTCTCCACGTGGCGCCAAACTTGGATCGTAACCTTCACCACGAACCCAAGGTGCATCCGGATTTTCCTCAGCCCAGGCCTTAAGTGCTTCTAACAGCTGTTCAAGCTTTTCGTGGCCACGAACTGGAGCAAACAAAGTCTCGGTGCCACCAAAAACTGGGTGTGCATGTCCGTCACCAAATCCTGGCAACAAAGTTGCACCCTTAAGGTCAATTTTTTCATCGGCTTGCAGGGCTAACGCATCTGCGCCATGAGCAACGATTACTCCGTCAGACGCTGCGATTGCATCCGAAGTCTGGTTGTCGTTTATCCAAACTTTGCCATTGTGCCAAACCGTCGTTGCCATTTTTCTCCTAGATTTGCTTCAAAAAATTAGTACTTATACCTTTACAGATTTTTTGAAATACGGGGCAGGAATTCAAAGACAAATCTAAATTTGAGAAAGTCCATAGGCAACGGCATATCTATGGCCAAGTATCCCTGCAACATTTCCGCGACCAATTCCTTTAATACCTGGAGTAGCTCCGATAACTGGGAGTAGTTCATCATCGGCCACAGGTCCACCTACAACGACAAGATCTAGCTCTTTGGAATTTCCAGTTCGGGATTCCAAGGTTTTGACCAACCGTGAAACATTTAACCCGATTGCAGCCTGCTTTAGACTTTGGCGCATGATTCGCCATTCGGCAGGTTGCAAGTTCTGTCCGAAAGTTAGAAATCCTGCCGGACCTGGCGTGACTAAGGAACCCATAGCAGAAGCTGGATATGGTGCCGATTCGGCAACGAAAGCTTTGCTGCCATCTTCGGAAAGAAGTACTTGTGGCGACTCAAGTCTTTGGGCAGGGCCGCGCTTGATCCAATCTGCAGCTCCTCGCGATGTTCCCAACGCAAAAGCAACCGCGGCAGTCAAGAGTTCGCCAGCACCTGCTGCGGATAATTCGATCTCTGAAATCAAATCGATGGTGCCACCCCCAATGTCAAGAATTGCTGCACCCGCTCCAACACCAGGGGTACTCGTTGCACCTATTCGGGCAGCGAAACTTTCTGATTCCGCAACTTCAACCGGCACTCCAAACAGCGCAGACAAATCAACATCTGAGTTAAAGCTGTGTGGCGAAAGCTGAGCTAGTGCTAAATCTCGGGTGTGCCCAACTTGTCGCAAACCTCGATCTGCTAGCACTTTTGTAATGTCAAAAGCCCAAATGTCAGAGGTGCTGACTGGATCGGTAATCGCAACCCTGGAGACATCGCCGATTAGGGAGTTTTCGATCTTGGTAACTGCTTCAAATAGCTCAGTTGTTGTGCCATCAATCCAATCAATGAAACCATTATTGGTTTGAATTGAGTTTTGAGTTTCTGAAAAAAGCCCAATGAGCGCAGTTCGTTCATTCTTTACCCATCGCACAATTTCATTCAGTGGACTTGCATCCGTTTCGGAAAGCTCGAGTGCTGAACGTAGTGCCCAAACATCGGTAGCAATCTTAAGTGAAGCATTTTGTGGTCTTACTTCAAGAAAAAGTCTCTGCGCAGTACGCGCAGTTTCAGTATCCACACCATCAGCAATTGGAATGTCTGCACTAATTCGTTTTGCAACTAAGACAGCTTCATCATCTGCAATAACTGCGCCAACAATTCTTACTCCATTTGAAAGTTCTCGATTAATGACCTCAGCTGCAAATTCAAATCCCACACCACTTGGGACGATTGCGATCAACTGACCGTTGTTAACCACTTCTTGGGTAATCAACCAAGGTTCACCGATTGCCCAACCATCACCAACAACACTTTGATGAGCAGTCTTAAGAATTTGCAGTCGACCAGTATCTGGTAATGGCTCGTGAATTGTAGAAGTCAAAGTTTCAACGGGTTGCCAAGGAGCCACGACTACTTTTTCAACCACAATTTGGTGTTCACGTTGCAAACTCAGAAGCAATGAAACAGCTGCTTTTATGGAGGCTTCCGAACCCTTCATGCCTCTAGTAGGTCTGCGATCCCAGGCTATTGGCTCACTTCCGGATGCGATAACAATTTCGGTCGTGGAATTGCCAATATCGATTCCAGCAACAAATCCCATATGAACTATTTTGCTGCTAAACCACGACGAGCATAAACATCTGCCGCTTGCCTAAACAGCTCCGCATTCTTATCCGCACCATGCTTTGATAACTCATCAGCAATTCCTAATAGCTGAGTGGGAGTTGAACGTCCCGGACGCAAGGCATCGTAGTAACCCATAACTAACTCGTCTGATAACGAAGTTAGCTCTGCGGCGCGAAGAAAGTTTTCAGCTAATTGTGGATTGCCATTGTCTCTGGCAACTTGGGCTTGGTTCGCCAAAGTTTCCGGATGAATTCTGACGTCGTCGAGAGTAATGTCGCCACGTCGTATTGACTCAACAGTTACTTCAGAAACATCTTTACCGGAAAAACCTTTTTGTTCACTCATAACTATCTAAGCTCCATAACTTCAGGGCCATTGCTATTTACGCACTCACGCTCAATTGCAACGAGCGAAACTACTTTGGTGTGATAGCGCGCTTCGATTGCCTCGTCTGAGTATGGATTTCTAACTGGCTCAGGAGTGGCGCCCTTGGCATGACGGCCAGCATTGATGCCCATCATGCGATAAAGCTCACGCGTGATTGTTGGAGCGACCGAATAAAGTTCAAGATTTGCAAGCGGTGCAAGGTCTCTGCGATGAATCAAAGCTGTACCTTTCGCTTGCAATCCAACGCTGACACCTGATCCAGAAAGTCTGGCTGCAGTAAGCCCAATCATTCCTAAATCGAGAGTGTCGTTAATTCGGACGATTCTTCCAGTGCAACCTTCTTCTTCCAGTCCTGCTAGAACTTCCGAGATAGCGTCAGCCAGACTTAATCCAGAGAGTGTGACCCAAATGTCTTTACCAGTTGCCGGCGAAACTCCAATAACAACATCACGCGGATCGTAACTTGTTTCAGCAGCACCTGTTGCAAAAATATTCTTGTTCGCGAAGGCTTGCTGCTCAGCTAGCAAATCTGAAACTGAACGCTGTTGGCGAATTGTGTCGATTTCAGTTTGCCGTTGGCTGCTTGGTTGGTATCCAGTTCCTGGTCCTGAGTATTCATTTGGATCCGTAACTAGTGATAGGACATTCATTTGTTCATCAAAAATTGCTGAGGTTTGTAAATAGTCGCCAGCCACACGAGCTTTAAGCATGTCAAGACATCTTTGAGCTTCAAGATCAAAGCCATTTTCTGCAAGGGCTGCAATTACGTCGAGCATCGTGACATTGGTTTCCATGATTGTACGAGCGGCAGTTAGCGGAAGCATTAAGTCGCCAGAAGAAATATCTTTTGAACCAGCCGCATCGATCGCTTGCTCTGCCCATTCTTGCGAGAAGTCTCCAAGTCCAAGCCAGGAATAAACAGCCGTAACAGCTTCAGTAGCTCGGCGCCTGAGTCTTTCAACTTCTACTTCGTCCGCGGTTCGTAGTCCGCCATCCACACCCCAGTCTCGTTGCATGGCTAAGAAATCATCTATGTCTTCTGAGTTCCACTGACTTGGACCAAACATATTGTCGTATCGCTGAATCGAACCAAAGCCGCTATTAATAAAGTCTGAGCCACCGATAAAAATTGGATGCGTGCGAGAGGTTCGCCTGACATCTGACTCACTCATTAAAGCGTCGTTTCCAGTACAGGCTTCTAAGTTACGCAGCATGACCATTACGTTTTCTGCCATCAGCGAGCGCACGCCACCAGGAACGGCGCCAGCTACCGCAGCAGAATCAATGCCACCGTTCTGCACACCCTGAGCGCCGATGGCTCGAGCCAGTGCAACACAGCGAGCTTCGAGATAAAACATGCTGCACTTTTCAGCTCCGCCCATCAGGGCTTCCGATCCGCCACCAGAAGTTACGCGCATCTTTATGCCCCGACTTGCATATGCACTGGTCAGAAATGCTTTCGACCATGGAGTGTCATCGCCATCAATAAAGATTTGCTCCGTTCCATACAACGAAACGGTTTCGGCATAGGAAACCAAGCCACGCATACCTAATGCCAGCTCCGCTGACTCTTCGACAGAACATTGAACTAAAACGCCAGGGGAACCGACTGCAGCGCCAATTGAAACTGCAACAGCATTTGATGGTGCATCTCCTGCCACTGGGACCGTAGTCTCAAGTTCGCGAAAGCCAAATGCCGCTGCCGTGGCCGCATCCGCTGCAAGTAAGAGTGGGTCGTCTGATCGGTTGGTTACATGAGCTTGATTGCTTGGGGTTCGTCGAGCCCGCATTTTTGTCATTGCGATAACAAGTTCTGCGGTACTTAATAACGAAAGAACTGCTGCCAATTTCGCAGGAGTCATGCCAGCGGAATGTCGCACAATATCTGCACGCGAATGATTTGGGTCAACCAGTCTTCGAGCGAAATCAATGTCTGCAATTGCCATTGCTTCTTGGGCAACGCTGAGATCTAAACCATGGCGAGCTATGAATTCATCAATTGAGTCGAAGTCAGATTCAGCACGACCATCCATTTCAACAATTCGGTTATCGCGAATTGTTAGTGATGGCTTTGGATCGTTTAGCCCATTGAATGCGACTAGTCCGAGCTCTGGTGCAGGTGTTGCAAAGCCATCTAAATTGACCCGCTGTTCATTCATGAACCGAAAGCGGCCAATTGGCTCTTTAGTTGTCATGCGTTACTAGCTCGCTTAAACACTTCAATTCCTGCTTCGGCACAGATCTGGTCCTCTTCCCAAGAGCCGCCACTTACTCCGATTGCTCCAACGACTCGATCGCCATCCCAGCACGGAATTCCACCAGCGAATGCGATGTAACGACCATTACCGTTTGCATTCATGCCTGGCAGGTCACCATCAGGGGCAATTCGGGCCCGAAGATCACCAGTTTCAATTCGATTCGTTACCGAGGTGTAAGCCTTATCAACCGCCAAATTCGGTCCGGCTAATTCCGCGCCATCCATTCTTTGGAAGCTCAGTAAGTTAGCGCCTGCATCAAGTATGGCAATTGACATGGGCGCATTGATTTCAATTGCCTTAGCCTTTGCAGCGTTAGTCATTTCGATAGCTAGTGCTAAATCGATTTCCATACGTTCAACTCTTGGCATTACTTACCCTTCTGATAGTCGTGCCATTGCGCTGCGCGAGCTCGCATTTTCTGATGCATACCCTGCATGACGTTCACATTACCCAAATAATCTTTAGCGACTTTAGCCACCATGGTGTAGTTAGTATCAACAACATTTGCCACAGGGGTGAGCGCAGTCTGCGAGACGAACTGGTAACTGTCCAGCGTCGACTGACCAGTTAAGTCACTAACCCAATGCACCATTTCTGAGTGAGCAATTCGGAAAGCGTCTTCAAGCGGCTTAGTAGAGCCAGTTGTCATGATGTGATCATCAGATTCAATTCGTGGCCATGGAGTGGGGCTGCCCTTAATAAGGTCCAAAATCAAAACCGTATCCATCGCGGTTTCAACAGCGAC
>JACCDP011218267.1_pt1 | contig 10622 bp, 12 predicted proteins | sample 7445841 | NCBI WGS metagenome assembly JACCDP01 (sample SAMN15323441, study PRJNA562643) | freshwater metagenome | isolation source: river surface water | place: USA:Blue River Watershed | collected 2017-08-17
GGATTATTGCTGATGAGATGCAGAATTCTACCATTTCTCAAATGAAAATGTTATTAACAAGAATTGGAGAAAATACGAAATTGGTGATTACAGGTGATTTAGATCAACATGATCGACATTTAGAGACAAATGGATTGGAAGATTTTACAAACAAACTACATCGCACACGCTCTGTAAGTATCCATTCTGTTGAATTTGAAAAGAAAGATGTGGAGAGAGATCAAGTTGTGAAGGAAGTGTTGGACATATATGGAATGGAAGATCAAGTCTATGCAAAACCGGAAGATCTTACTTTTACACCTCCTAATGAATCTTTTATCATGAAAAGATTGGAAGAGAAGAGTGATAGTGGAGATTCAAAATAAAAAAAAGATAAAGTAGAAGAATGGAATTTCCCATTTTAAAGATTCATACCAAAAATGGAAAAACACGTTTCTGGAAGATTCTTCTTCGAAAAGAAGGATCTACATTTTTTTTAGAGAGAGAATATGGAATTGAAGATGGTAAGATCACTCATCCCAATCCTCTCTCTTTTGAAGATGAGAAGAAAGCGATGACAAAAGCAAAAGCTTTATTTAAAAAGAAAAAAGAAGAAGGATTTCGTGAAAAGACTCATGCAAATCTTAAAAAACATCATACAAAACAATCTGTGATTCGTCCTATGGGAGCGCATAAATTAGATGATTTTGCTCATAAACTAAAATATCCTGTTTTGGTTCAACGCAAATTAGATGGATACCGCTGTTTAGCCCATTTGGATTCCAATTCCATACATTTATATAGTCGCACGATGAAACCTTATTCGCATCTCGATCATATACGAGATGAATTAAAAGAAATATTAAAAGATCAAGATTTTTATCTAGATGGTGAATTATATAATCATGAAATGGGATTACATGAGATTGGTTCTTTGGTAAGAAAGAAGTATGTGCAAAAAGAGAATGTAGAGAAGATGAAAGAGATTACTTATTGTATTTTTGATATGTTTCAACCGAATCAAATGGAATTAACTTTTCAAGAGAGATATCAATTTTTAGAGAAGCTTTTTGCAAAAAAGAAATTTCAATATCTAAAATTAGTTTCCATTGTGAAATGTGATGATTTAAAATGTGTAGAGAAAGAGAATGAAAAATATTTAGCTGAAGGATATGAAGGTGTGATCGTTAGAAACATGGATGGCTTGTATCAATGGAATAAAAAGTCTTATGATGTATTAAGAACAAAGGAATTTAAGAGAGAGAAGTTTATTTTAATTGGTGCAAAAGAGGGAGAAGGAGCACAAAATGGAGCGATTGTGTGGAAAGTGGAATGTAACAAAGAACACAATCACTCTTTTTGGGCAATACCTATAGGAACGATTGAAGAGAGAAGAAGATTATATGAAGAATACAGGAAGAATCCGAAGAAATATATTGGACAAACAGCAGTTGTCAAATATTTGGAAAAAGATGGAAATGGGTGTGTCACTCGAAATCCTATTTTGGAAGAGATTTTGTAATTTTTTTAATATATTGATTTTATAAATTGAAAATTTGTAAAATGGAAAATAAAATATATGTTTTTTTTACTTACGACCTGGAATCAGATACTTGACATGTTTCATCATCTGTGAATACGTTCCACCCACAGTGACATCGGATGTCTTACAATACTCTGCAATATCCTTCTTTGTATAAGGCAAATGGTAATGTTCTGAAATCATGTAAATAATTCCAACTGCAATTGACTTTGGATTATTTTCAGGACATAATCCTAACTTTTCAACACCATACAGAGCTAACATACAACTCTTCTTCTGTTCTTCACTGAAATCGAGATACTCTGCATAACTCTTTACCAACTCTTTGGTTTCAATAGGTTTGATCTTCTTGGCATAATCTTTGTCTTGATGATATAAGAATTCCGTAAATTCATTAAATCCCTTTGACAACTTCTTCGTCTTGATATTAAAGAGTTGCGCAATCTCCTGATGACTACGAATGTATCCATGTTCTCGCATGGATTGAGCAAAACAGGCTGCAATTAAACTCTCCCTCGATGTTCCTCTCTTCACATGAGATGTACAAATGGTTTGGTAATCATGAATCGTCTTATCAATGACGGATTGAGGAACATTCTCAATATTTGCTTTGTTCATTACCATATTTAAGATGGTCATTAAACTGCGCTCTTTATAAGAAAGACCATTCCAACTATTAATTTTACGATACTTTTCAAAACCATGTCCAAGAATCACAATACTCAAAGAACTATTTTTGATATAAGGATTTGTAGGTAATCCACAACGATTCGGATCACTTGCATACTTATTATCATCCGATCCATAGAATCTCCACTCTGCATTCGTATCAATGACCATTGAATTTTCACAACCACACTCTGTGCAAACCATATTCTCACCATCATTGCATAAAGAATTGATGGATCCACAAGATATGCACTCATCATCACCTTCTTTCTTGGCAATCTTCACAGGAACCTTCTCATCCACCTTTTCATCCCGAAAAGAATCAAACATACTTCTCAAATCATCACTCGCCATTTTAGAAGAAGGTGTCATTTCCTTTTTGACAGACGAAATACTCTTTTCATCTTCTTCTTCTAAAAATGAAAAAAAATCATCTTCTGAGGACTTGCTCAATACTTTTTCAGTTGAAGTGCGGGACATTTCCTAAACTATCTTTGTTGGAATTTCTTTAAGTACTCTTAAATTTGATAAAAAATAGAATATAAAATAAAAGTGATAGAGGGGATCATTTTTTCATTCATTTGATGAAAAAGAAAAATGTGGATAAAAAGTAGTGGAAGAGATGAATGTCAATAATGTAAAAGGATTAACGAGAGTGGTATCTGGGGGAGGAGAGATGCAAAATATGCAATCTTTCTTAGCATTGATTATCTTAGGATATTTTGGAGTGAAAATCGTATATGGTGGATTTTTTGGATTTTATCCTGATAAGTATTATTATCGTTCAGTAGATATACAAACAAATGAGATTTCGGGAGAGATGCCAACTACAAAGAAGATTGCAATGAATGCTTTTATGCCAGGTTTGTGGAATAATGAGATGACGGATTTTGTAAGTTGTATTATATTAGCTGGTATTATTTATATTTTTACCAATGTTTCATCTAGACAAATGTTTCAGGGGGGTGGTTTAGTAGCTCCTGCTTTAACAGTGGGTTATATTATTGGATTAACATTTCCTATTTTCTATACGAGTATGAAATGGAGTTGTCAAGTCGATTTGAAAGATAAATGCACACAACACAATTGGGTGATTGGAATATTAGGTGCTTTGGTCATATTGGCATTGACCGTTGTTAATTCAAGTTTCCCAACAGAAAATAAATCGTCTTACTTTATTTATTTGGTTGCAATTATATTGTTAATGATGGGATTGTTCTTTACAAGAAAGTTTAGTAAGACTTATCAACAAGTCAATTATTACAAAAATCAAGATGATAAATGCACATATAAACAATCAGGATATGTATTTAGTAGTGGAGACGAAGTATTAATTACTCCTGCTTTTATGTCATGGGTATTGTTATTCTTCTTTGTGATTGAACCTCAAAGTCAAAATGTGAAACAATTTATTTATTTCTTGTTTGGATTCTTATTGGGTATCTTTGTAAGTTCGATGTCTTATTATGGAATTGACTATTTCCTTATTAAAGTAGGAGAGAAGACATGTAATTCAGTAGAAGAATGTTATTTGAAAGATATGCCTCGTCCTCCAGCAGATACACAAACAACAAATGGAGACAGTAATGATCTGAGTGGAATGGAAGATCTGAAAAAACCTATTACACAAATGACAGCTATTAAAAGTGTCATGATAACTATGATTATTTTATTATTTGTCTTTTTTATTTACATGTCATATGCTAAACGAAAATAAGATAAAGATGCGTAAAAAAGAATGATGAAATCATCTATTTAAAAATATAGAAATGGAGGTATATCCGAATTTTTACATAGCGAATTATGAAACGTATGTTGAGGAGAATGTGATTAAATCAAAGAAGATTAAAGTGGTGATTCATGTAGGGAAGAGAAAGAAGTTTATTGGAAAAGAGAAGATTGAGGAAATTCGTGTTCCGATTGAATTTCAAGATGATGATTATGATTTATTACAAATTAATCATGATTTGTATAATTATATGCATGATACTATAGAATATATACATGAACATTTAAAAAATAAAAAGACAGTATTATTATTAGGTTATGGATATAAACAGGAAGTGGATGTGTTGGTATGTGGATTTTATATGAGATATGGAAGGGTTCCACCTAAATTGGCGATGTATTATTTAAAAACGAAAAAGAGGAATGTTTTTTTACCAGAATGTTTATATGAATATTGTTTGGAAAAATATTATGAAGAAGAGATTGATAAAGAGTAATTTTTTGATCAAATGAAATTATTTTTCTATAAAGAATATAGGAAGATGGGAAATACAGCATCCAATGATATACCAAAAACAAATACACAAAATGGTTCAGAAGAAGATCAGATGATTGATCGTGTTTTAGATGTATCAAAAGAGTTATTATCGAAATATAATCAGGAATTTTTGCGAGAAGATTTTTGTTTTGATATGGGAATAGTAGCACAGGAATCTTTGGAGAAGTTAAGTATTCCAGTATTACAAGATATGGGAAATCGTGTTTTAAAAGAGGGTGAAACTACACCACAAATGAAGATGATTATGCAATATACACCAAAAGATGATGAGAAATTCTTTATAGAAGGTTTTGAGAAGCAGTTAGAAGATTATTTTTGGAATCAATCATTGAAGATGGATGGAAAGATTTTAGAAAAGGAGGGATTGGAAGTGGGTGGATTAACTTTATTTCAAGAATCAAATAAGAATCAGGGAAGATTTCGTTATATTGATATTACCAAGATTAATGAATTATTGAGAGATTCGCAATTTAAAGGAAAGGTAAATAGTAAAAATCAAAATCGAGAAGAGAATGCAGAAGTAGCGGATGAAGTGAAGAGTGGAGGAGCGAATCTTCAAAATTTCCGTCGTGAATTAAATGTAGCTTTAGCAAATAAGAAGAATGTGAGAAATCAAAATATTTCAAAATTGCAAAAGAAGAAAGTAAATATTGTAAGTAATAATGGTGTGAATGTTGAATTTTTGAGAGAATCGTTACAAGGTAACAAAAAGAATAAATCTGAGAATGTAGGTAAGGTATTAAATCAATTGGAAAATGAAATTCGTAAAAAAAATATGGAGAATCAAGTGCAGACACAAAAACCCAATCGTGAAAATATGAAAAATGCTGTAAATCAGATGGTTCGTAAGATGGTTCCTCCTCCAGAGAATAAAAAAGAAGTTGTGGTAAATCAAATTCCTAAAAATAAGAAGAATGAAAAAGTGGTGAGACCCGTCAATCATAAAAATGAAGAGATGGTTCAATTTAAGAGTTTGAAAAATTACGAAAAGCCTACATCCATTTGTCTTGAAGGAATGGAGAAGTGTTCCATGACAAAAAAAGAATTATGCAAAGTGATTGCAGATAATTTAATGATTCGTTGTAATATTGTAGCAGCGATTTTAACTGTATTACCTAATCGAAAAGGTAAAAATGGATATTATGGAGGATATTTATATGGTAAATTTGTCAATTTAGGAAAATGTCAAGTATGTGTTCCTTACAATTATAAAGATTTGATGGATAAAGATCCGATTGAATTGATTCAACAAGTAGTGCAATATGCTGACTTTTTAGATTACAAAACGTGTAAAGAGAATGGTGGATATTACATGAAATTGTCAAAATCGGAAATGGAGGCATTATATATCAATATTCCTGAAGATGGTCAAGTGAAGATAGGCAAACAAATGAATTACAATGCATTTTATGTAGAATGTGCCAAGAAATTGAAAGATTGTTATTTTGGAAATCTAAAAGTTCTCCTCGAAATTCTTGAACAACTCCGCTCACAACCTGTCATTAATAACATTGCTCTTAACGAATTTGGAAAGAAGACTCGTGAAATTATTGATTCCATGGATCATTTGTGTCAATATTATTATATTTATGCAATTGTAAGCATATTACATGCAAATCTTTCAGTAGCAAAATCCTCGGATATCGCATTACAAAAGACTCTTGCCAAATCACTCAAAAAGAATTCAAATTCTGAATCTTAATTTTTTTAAAAAAAATATTCAATATAAAGCTTTTCTTTATATTGGTTTCATTTGATAAAATTATAAAAAAGATAAAATAAAAGATGACAACTTTGCAAAGCAAAGTCTCAAGTTTTCCGCAAGTCAAAGACTTTCCAGGAAAACTGAATGATTTTGTGAAGATCAAGATGGAAGATATGAATATGATAGAGAGAATAAAATTAGGTGAAAAATGTGTTGTTTTAGAGAAAAATGTATTTCGATCTGAAGATTTGATAAAAAGAAATAATCCATTATGGGGATGGTATCCTGTAAAATCATTGATAGTGAATGAAAAGGAGATCGATGTTTCAGATGAATATTTTTATTGTGGAGACTGTTTTCAAGGTGAATGTTTTATTAAAAAAATCAATTAAACTTTAGCTTTTGGCATAGTAGGATATTTCATTGTTTGAGTTTGTGAAGTAACTGCTTGATCAGGTGTAGTTTGATTCGGAAGATTTACATTGGTGGCTCGATTAAAATCTTTGCCCATATTCATGACAGCATCCATTTCATCAAAAATAGATTTACCTAAATTGATCATGGAATTGATGGTAGAGACGGCAACAGAGGGTAATGATGCTCCACCTTTTTGAGATTTGTGTTTTGAAACTCTTTTTTTGGTAACCTTCTTCTTTCCACCCTTTTTATTTTGTTTCTTTAAGTTCTTTTTATTTTGATCATTTTTGGATGGCATCTTTTCTCTAAAGAAGGGTGATATATGTTTTTTAGGAATTTCCGGTGGATCCAAATCCTCCTGTTCCTCTTTCTGTTTCATTTAATTCTGTCACTTGAAGAATCGGTGGTCTTGAAATTCTCTCCATAATGCCTTGTGCAATACGATCACCTTTTTTAATTTCAAAAGGATTGTCAGCAGAGTTATAAATGACAATTCCAATTTCACCACGATAATCATAATCAATAACACCTGCATTTACAAAGATACCATGTTTATAAGCTAAACCTGAACGAGGCGCGATTCGAAGATAATGTTCTTCTGCTGATGGTCCAGACCATTGCACCGAAAGACCTGTTTTTACCAACATGGAATGACGAGGAGGAATAAACTTATCTTCACAAGAAGATATGTCAAATCCAGCTGCGAATTCACTTCCATAAGTGGGTAATTTCGCATCTGTATTGAGAAGTTTAAAATGAAGTTCCATTTTATATATATTCTTTTTTATGACAATTTTTTTAAGTTAAATTTGTCAATATAAAGAGAAAAAAAGACAAAGAGTTAGATGAAAAATATGGAAGAGATATGCAATATATGCATGTCACCGATTGAGGGTGAGATTGTGCGTCTTCAATGCAATGATACACATTATTTCTGCAATGATTGTATTGTAGATTGGTATAAAGAGTTGAAGAATACCAAATATAAATATATGTATAAAAAGGATTATGAGTTTCGAGTGAGGATGTGTCCAATATGTCGTGAAGATGGTGGTTTATTGCCATTATTTAAACAGGAGGATTACATACCATCTATACACCAAAAGAATTTGTATAAAAAGAAGAGAGTGAAAAAGGAGAAGAAGATAAAAGAGAAGGGAGAAATTGAAAAGCGTTTGTGTGGATGTGATTTAGGTAAAGGAAAGAGTTGTAGTCGTTTGGCAAATGAAAAGTATGATTGGAAATGTTTTCAACATGGTAAGAAAAAAGATGATAAAAACGAGATGAATATGGAAGATGAGATTGAGGAGATGGTAAATCCAGTAGATGAGACTTTATATGAGGAAGATTTAGAAGGGGTGATGAAAGATATCGAAGATGAGTGGATTCATGCAATTTATCAATTAAATGAATTGGAAGAGAAGATAGATAGTGGTGAGATTGAGAAATCGGAAGAGACAAAGAATTTGATAAAATCCTTTCTTGATTTTGTTCATTTATATGAAAATGAAATCGTTCAAGATCTGTTGAAAGAGAGGATTCATAATTTAGAGAATAAGATAGAGAAGTGAAGAGAGGAAGAAGAGGAAGTTGGAGAATGTAAAATAACGTGTATAATGAACAATTTTTTTCAAAACGATCTTATTTGGTGTTGTAATTAATAATTTGCGTATCGAGTGACTACTTGATCTCTTTTGAATGTCTTTTAATCTTTCTTGATGAGATTCATGATAATTCATCAATAACATAAAGAATGAGAGGAGAGAGATATAGACAAAACTGGAGAAGGAATCTTTGGGTGTATTCTTTACTTTATAAAAGAGAAGAGATTGATATAGATAGAGAGCGATCTCTTTGATAAAAGTGGTATCAAAAGGACTTTGATATTGATATCTCTCTTCTATTTCAGTTTGTGTCAAATAGGTGATATAAAAAGAATGAATATGAAGATGGAGTGGTATTACATTGTGATGAGACCAATGATGAGAAATCATATAAATTTGATAAAATAAAAGATAATTGAAATACTCAGGTTTAAATACAAAGGTATGTTTCAAATTACTTTGACTCAACATCTTTTGAATGGATAATTCTCTCTTTGTTTCAAGTGGTTTGTAATAAAATTTCTCCATCATATTTACAATACCATTTGCACAAATTCGGTGTTGATCACACATTTCTCTCTATCTCTTCTCATCATATATTTTGAGCAAAAAAAATACTCATATTAAATCAATATAAAGAAAAATGATGAAATGAAAATAGAATCAGTTTTTAAAAATGGCGACAGTAACAAATGTTTCAGAGAATGTGTGGTGGAAAGTGGAGAAGGGAAAGGCAACGAAGAAGATCGTTCCTCTGACGGATGAACAGAAGAAAGCTCGTAATGAGCGTTTTGAGAAGGCTTATGATGAGGCGGTTGAAAAGATTTTTAATGGAGTGAATGAGAAGATTTCAGCTGCCGAGGTGGATGGAAAGGATCAAGTGATTGTTTATACATTTTCGTTTGCGAAGGATCCGAAGGCAGTGAATGATGAGAATGGCGTACAAGTTGTATTTGGAGATCGTGTGCGTCTGATGGATATTCTTGTGAAGGGATATGGTCGATTTGTGGGTAAGTCTCTCAAAGTGGTGAATACGGATGGTGGAAATAAGTATCGAGTGGGATATTTCAAGAAGGGAGAGAATGAGAAGGATGCTGTGTGGAATATTTTTGTTTCATGGCGTTCTTTTGAGAAAAAGGGAAACAAGAAGTTTGAAAAGAAGTTTGAAAAGAAGACTCATTTGAAGAAGTATGATGAGAAGAAGAAGTATCTTGGAAAGAAGAAGTCTGAGTCATCGAATTTTATGATGGAGACGAAGCTTCAGAAGAAGCCAGTAAAAATGCCAAATCCTAATTCGTGGGCAGGTAAGGTAGTGGCTTCTCTTGCTTAATGAAAAATAATTTCTTAAAATATTTTTATATCAAATGAAAAGTGATATAAAAAAAGAGAGATAAGAGGATGTAGGAAGTAAAAAAAATGGCATCATTGAAGAGACTACAGAAGGAATATGATATGTTTAAGAAGGATTCTCCAGAGAATTGTTCAGCAGGAATAGTTGGAGATAATTATTTTGAATGGGAAGCAACAATTATAGGTCCGAAGGATACACCGTATGAGGGAGGAGTATTTCAATTGGTGATGCATATTCCATCGGATTATCCTTTTAAGCCACCTCAATGTCAATTTCGTACGAAGATTTATCATCCGAATATAAATGGGAGTGGTCAGATTTGTTTGGATATTCTAAAGAGTCAATGGGCACCTTCATTGACGATTTCGAAGGTATTATTGTCGATATTGGCTCTGTTGGATCAGCCGAATCCGGATGATCCTTTGGTGCCGGATGTGGCGCGTCAGATGAAGTCGAATCCAGAGAAGTATAAGGAGACGGCTCGTCTATGGACGATTCAATATGCCAGTTAAAGATCCTTCTGAAAGATATTCGATGGATGCTCCACCACCTGTGGAGATGTGCCAATGAGGGGGTGGGATGATATTTTCATTTTCAAAGTATTGATTGCAATAACCGGCGGTGTCACCTCCACCAATGACTATTTTTTTTGATGTTTCTTCTAATAACGTTTTTATTAGAATTTCACTTCCTGTATCAAATCCTTTTTCGATAAAACCCATCGTTCCGTTCCAAAAAATGATATCATGTTCTTTGATTAATTTGGCTAATTGAAAACAACTTAAAGAACCGATATCAAAGAGTGTGGTATTTTGAGGAATGTCTTTCCATTTGATATATTCATTTTGAGAAGTGATTCCATCCTTTGCCCAAATGAGATGACAAGAATTTTGAGCTTCTTCTATTGCTTTTTGGTTGGTTTCGTTGAGACCATGAGAGGTAGAAGTGAGTATGCCTCCACCCAAAAAGATAGTGGATACTTTTTTAGAGAGATTTTGTAAAATGGGAACTTTATCATCCATTTTGGCACCACCTAGAATGACAAGTGTTTTTAGATGAGATGAGTA
>JACCDP011053467.1_pt1 | contig 10620 bp, 11 predicted proteins | sample 7445841 | NCBI WGS metagenome assembly JACCDP01 (sample SAMN15323441, study PRJNA562643) | freshwater metagenome | isolation source: river surface water | place: USA:Blue River Watershed | collected 2017-08-17
AAGCCAAATTCAAGGAAGCGATCTGGCTGAAGCCGCCCTTGGTGCCTGAGGATCAATCCTGATCTTGGCTAGCTGCTGCGAATAATCCGCATGAGCTGCGCGACATGTTCGGGCGGCGTCGGCGGAATGATCCCGTGGCCCAAATTGAAGATGAACGGCCGCCCACGCATGGCACCCAGGATGCTGCGTGCCTCAGCTTCCAACGCCGCACCGCCAGCAACCAGCGCCAGCGGGTCCAAATTGCCCTGCAGAGGCATGGTGGCGGGCACAGCCTGGGCAGCCCAGCGCGGATCCATGCTGGTATCCATCGCGACGCCATCCACCGCAGCACGGGCGGCGTAATCGGTGATCATGGGCCCAGCCAGGCGCGGGAAGCCGATAATGGGCGTGTTCGGGCAACGCTTGCGCACTGCACGGGCGATGGCGGCGGAAGGTTCAATCACCCAGCGGCGGAATTGACTGGGGGGCAATAGGCCGGCCCAGGTATCAAATAACATCAGCGCTTCGGCGCCCGCTTCCACCTGCGCCACCAGATATTCAACAGTGGCATCCTGCAGAATGCGTATCAGCCGCCCGAAACTGGCGGGGTCACTGAAGGCCATGCCGCGCGTGGCGGCGAAATCCTTACTACCGCGGCCTTCCACCATGTAGCAGGCAACGGTGAAGGGGGAGCCGGCAAAGCCAATCAGCGCCGTTTTGGGATGGTGCTGATCCAAGGCTGCACGCGTCAGGCGCACGGTTTCAAAAATCGGGGCGGCCTTGGCCAGAAGTCCTTCAAGATTGAGCGCCGCAATCCCCTCGGCCGAGCGGATCGGGTCCAGCAGCGGCCCTTCCCCTTCAGCAAAGCGCAGCCCTTGGCCCAAGGCCCAGGGCACCATCAGGATATCGGAGAACAGAATGGCAGCATCCATGCCATAGCGGCGGATGGGCTGGAGCGTGACCTCAGCCGCCAGATCAGGCGTGGTGCAGAGGGAGATGAAATCCCCCGCCTGGGCGCGCGTCGCGCGATATTCGGGCAAATAGCGTCCGGCCTGGCGCATCAGCCATACGGGGGGCGGCCAGACAGCCTCTCCTGCCAAGACGCGCAAAAAGGGTTTGGCCCGGCTGGCCTCGTTTTCCGTTTCCATGAGCCAAACATAAGCATTGAATCTAAGATTCTGAAAGATGAGGTAGCTTGTAGGGCCTGAGGATCATGGGGAGGCAAGTAACGCAAAGCCTATCCACAGCTTTCTCCCCGGAAAGTGATTGGCGGTAACGCTGTTGCTATCTGGGGACTCCTCACTTTTGCGTGTTCACCCGACTGGCAGGCTAAAATCATCCAGGCTTGCGCGATGGGGTGGTTTCATCCCCATTATGAGCCAGGGCGGGTTAGGTGGCGGAATCCACCCCCGTTATCCACATTGATTCACGGAATTCTCCCGCCATGCCCAATAGGCAAATTGACCTCCATCTTGTGTCTGACTCAACCGGTGAGACCTTGCACTCCATCGCGCGCGCTACTTTAGCGCGGTTCGATGATCATCACGTCGTGGATCATCGCTGGAGCTTGATCAGATCCCGCTTGCAGTTGGACCGGGTCCTGGAAGGGATTCAGCATGAACCGGGGCCTGTGCTTTATACGCTGGTCGATTCAAGCCTGCGCCATGTGCTGGAGGAAGCCTGCCAGCGCATGGGGGTGATGTGCCTGTCACCGCTTGATCCTGTGATGGAGCTTTTGCAGGAAGCAACCGGTGCACGCGCGCGGGAAAAGCGCGCAGCACACCATGTGATGGATGCAGATTACTTCCGACGCATTGACGCCATGCATTATGTTTTGTCGCATGATGACGGGCAGGGGACGGTTGGCATTCGCAATGCCGATGTGGTGCTGGTTGGTGTTTCACGCAGCAGCAAGACGCCGACCTGTTTCTATTTGGCCAATCGCGGCATCAAGGCAGCCAATGTGCCGATTGTACCAGGTGCCAGCCTGCCAGAGATCTTGAACGATCCACCCTGCCCCGTGGTTGGTTTGTACATTGAAGCCAATGCGCTGATTGATATTCGCCGGCACCGCTTGAAGATTATTGGCGGCCAAGGTGTCCGGCAGGACACAACGGATTACATTGATCCGGAAGCGGTGAAGGCGGAGATCATCGCAGCACGGCGGTTATGCACGACGCATGGCTGGCCAGTGATTGATGTGACGCGGCGCAGCATTGAAGAAACCTCGGCCACCGTTCTGCAATTGATGGAAGCCTGGCACGCGCGCCGCCGCGAGGCAAAGATAGCCTTGGCGCCTGAAGATCCTGCTGCGGGGGTGATTGGAAAGCGCTGAGAATGGCCACGCTTAGGCAACCCGATATCACTGCCCTGGAACGCGCCTGCCTGACCGCAGTGCCAGCGCAACGTGTAGCCTTTGATGGCAGTTTTGTGCTGCGCAGTTTTTTGGGCGGCACAGGCCGCGCCAATGCCGCGAGTAGCTTGAGCCCAGTGGCTGATCCAGAACTCCTTGCCCGGATCGGGCGTATCGAAAGCCGATATGAGGCGCAGAAGCTGCCAGTGCGGTTTCGCTCCACCCCGCTTGATCCGCCTGGAATGGCTGATGCGTTGTCAGCACGCGGCTATGTGGAAAAGGACGAGACGATTATTTTTCTAGCACCGATTGAAGGCATTGCGCGGATGGATGCGGTAATTCGGGTATTAGCCGCGCCTGATGATGATTGGATGGCGGTGACGGCGACCGCAGAGCATCAAGTCCCCGCACGGCGGGCAGAAAAAGAACGCGCGGTCAGTATGATGATGGTGCCGGCGGCCTGGCTTGTTTTATATGAAGCCAATCAACCAGTTGCCTGCATTTCAGTGGTTGCAGATGGGGCGCTGGCTGGGTTTTTCGACTTGGCGGTGGTGCCTCAAGCACGGCGGCGGGGCCTGGGCTCTCAGATTACGCGTGCCGCGGCGCAATGGGCGGCAGAACAAGGGGCTGCGTGGCTATGGGCGCAGGTGGCATCGGCCAATCAGGCATCCTGCGCGGCACAGCTGAGCCTCGGCATGCGCGAAGCCTATCGTTACGTCTATTATGTGCGCCCGCAGGATAAGGTGGCTGAGTTGCACTTTGGGTAAGCCACTGGGCTTTGGTTGCGGCGAACCAAAGCCCAGGCAAGATCATTACGGAATAAGTACGGTGCTGCCCGTGGTCTTGCGGGCTTCAAGCGCAATATGCGCCGCAGCAGCATCCTTGAGCGCATGGGTTTGATTGACACGGATCTTGACGGCGCCTGAGGCAACAACCTCAAACAAATCATTCGCACGTGCGACCAGATCCTCACGCTGCGCAGTATAGGTCGCAAGCGTAGGGCGGGTCACATAAAGCGAGCCCTTGGCGGCCAGAATGCCAAGATCCGGAATAGCAACGGGGCCAGAGGCATTACCATAGGAGATCATGAGCCCGTAGGGCGCCAAGCAATCGAGCGAGGTGAGGAAGCTATCCTTGCCGACACTGTCATAAACCACAGGCAGCATCGCGCCTTTGGTGATATCCTTCACGCGGGCAGGAATATCATCGCTGGTAAGCAGCGCATGGTCCACGCCGTGGTCTTTCACCAGCGCCGCCTTTTCTGGCGTGCTGACCACCCCAATGACGGTGCAACCCAGATGCTTGGCCCATTGGCTGAGGATAAGGCCAACACCGCCGGCGGCAGCATGGATCAGCACTGTTTGGCCGGCCTTGGCGGCATAGCATTTCTTGATCAAGAAGGCCGCCGTCATGCCTTGCAGCATCATGGCAGCGCCTTGTTCGAAGCTGATTGCATCAGGCATTTTGACCAGACGATCCGCCTTGATGGTACGCGCTTCGGCATAGGCGCCAATCGGGCCGGTGGCATAGGCCACGCGGTCACCCACCTTCACTTCGGTAACGCCTTCACCAATGGCTTCCACAATGCCGGAGGCTTCCATACCGATGATCGCCGGCATGCTCGGCGCCTTATAGAGGCCGGTGCGGAAATAAACGTCGATGTAATTCAGGCCAACGGCCTTATGGCGCACCAGGGCTTCGCCTGGCTTTGGGGAGGGAAGGGGCACTTCTTCCCAAACCATTTTCTCCGGGCCGCCGGTTTCATGGATGCGGATGGCGTGATTCATGGGGGTATCCGTCAGGGGCGCTTACGGGGCGCCGTGGGGTTGAGGGGGAGGAGAAGCGCGCGGCTTTCTAGATCCAAAAGATAGCGCTTTGTAGCGGGTCCATCGCCGCCGGAATAGCCACCCAGCGATCCATCGGCGGCGATGACGCGATGGCAGGGGATAAAAAGCGGAATGGGGTTGGCGCCATTGGCCCCGCCTACCGCGCGCGGCGCAGAACCAACGGCGCGCGCGATATCCGCATAACTCCGCGTCTCCCCTAGCGGAATGGCGCAAAGCGCAGCCCAGACGCGCTTTTGGAAGGCCGAGCCCCCAGGCGCCAAAGGCAAATCAAAGCTCAGGCGCTTGCCATCGAAATATTCCTGCAATTGGTCGCGCGCCTTAAGCAGCAGGGGCGTGGCTTCCTGATCCCGCCCGCGGCCCCAATCGAGAGCCACGATGGCATCGCCATCTTGAGAGATGGTGACTTCGCCGAGATTGGTATGGAGAGAGAGTTGCGGCATGACGCGCAAGCGAAGTGGCACCATGGCGGAGCAGCGTCAAGCGGGCCGCGCTTTGACGAAATGGCGGGTAAGCGCCAAGGAAGCCTTCAAGAGCGAAAGGGCGCGAAAATGGAAAATGCTGCAACGCATGGGGCGCGTGTTTCGGACCCGCCACCTTATTATGAGGCGCATGTTTTTGTGTGCTGTAATCGGCGGCCTGAGGGGCATAAGCGCGGGTCTTGCGCCGCGCGCGGCGGTGAGGCTTTGCGCGATTATATGAAGGCGCGGGCCAAGGAACTGGGCCTGGCTGGGGTACGGGTGAATATGGCCGGCTGCCTGGATCGCTGCGAATTCGGGCCGGCGATGGTGATCTACCCCGAAGGAATTTGGTACAAAATCGAAACAACTTCTGATATTGACGATATTCTTCAAACACATCTGTGCCAGAAAGGGCGTGTGGCGCGGCTGATGCTGACGGAGCGCGATGTACCACCAGCGAAGGGGTAACATGGGCCTGATGTTTCACGTGAAACGAGCCAGCGCGTGAGCACGGCCGACACGATTTACGCCCTGGCGAGTGGTGCTGCTGCCGGGGCGGTGGCTGTGGTGCGGCTATCCGGCCCGGGCAGCGCCGATGCGCTGAAACGCCTGGCCGGCGGCTTGCCCGCGCCGCGCCGTGCAAGCCTGCGGCGGCTGCGTGCCAGTGATGATGAAACCTTGGACCATGCCCTGGTGCTGTGGTTTCCGGGCCCTTCTTCCTATACCGGCGAAGATGCTGCGGAATTGCATTTGCATGGCGGGCGCAGCGTGATTGCTGGCGTGATGGAGGCATTGACTGCGGCTGGGCTGCGCCAGGCAGAGCCCGGCGAATTCACGCGCCGCGCCTTTCTACATGGCAAGATGGACCTGACGGCAGCTGAGGGCATTGCTGATCTGATCGCTGCCGAAACGGCAGCGCAACGGCGGCAAGCCTTGCACCAGGCCGATGGTGGGTTGGCCCGGCTTTACGGCGGCTGGGCTAAGCGCTTGGCGCGGCTGCTGGCCCATCAGGAAGCGGCGATTGAATTTGCCGAGGATGGTCTGCCGACTGATCTAGACGCCAAGGCCAGGCTAGGGGCAGGGGTGCTGCGTGCGGAGATCGAGGCGCATTTGGCCGATGCGCGGCGCGGTGAATTGCTACGCGAGGGCTTGGTCTTCGCCATTATCGGCGCACCAAATGCCGGAAAATCATCACTTCTCAATGCCTTGATTGGGCGGGAAGCGGCCATTGTCTCGGCCCGGGCCGGCACCACGCGGGATATTGTGGAAGCGCGGCTAGATCTGGCTGGGGTGCCCGTGACGCTATCCGATACGGCAGGGCTCCGGGAGGCAAGTGACGAGATTGAGGCTGAGGGCATCAAGCGCGCTGAACGCAGAGCCGAAGAAGCACAGCTTGTCATCACTGTTTTCGCCGCTGACCAGCCCCCCGATGCCGAAACCCTTCATTGGGTGGGGCCACAATCACTGGTGCTGGTGAATAAATGCGATTTGGCGGCGGCGCCGGACCATATAGGCGGCGTTGCAGCGCTGGCGGTCTCCGCCCGAGACGGGACAGGTCTTACTGCATTGCGCCAACGGCTTGCTGAAGCCGCGCTCCATCTGACGGGGGCCGGGCAGGGCAATCAACTCACCCGGCCACGCCATCGCGCGGCATTGACGGAAGCAGTGGCGCTGCTGGCTGAGGCCGAGAAAGCGACCCTTCCTGAACTGACCGCCGAGGCGCTGCGCGCGGCACTTTTCGCCCTTGGCCGCCTGACCGGCCGCATCGGGGTAGAAGAAATCCTGGATATTGTCTTCCGGGACTTCTGTATCGGCAAATAATACTGATATAGGCAGCGCATGACGGGCGCGGATCTGACCTTTGATGTGGTAGTGGTGGGTGGTGGCCATGCCGGCTGTGAGGCTGCGGCGGCCGCGGCGCGCTGTGGCGCGCGGACCCTGCTGCTGACTCATAAGATTGAAACCATTGGCGAAATGTCCTGCAACCCAGCAATCGGCGGGGTAGGGAAGGGGCATCTGGTCCGCGAAATTGATGCGCTGGACGGCATTATGGCCCGCGCGGCGGATGCGGCCGCCATTCACGTCAAGATGCTCAACCTCTCCAAGGGTCCGGCCGTGCGTGGCCCGAGGGCGCAGGCGGATCGGCGGCTTTACCGCGAAGCTGTCCAGGCGCTGCTGCGCGCTCAGTCGGGTCTCACGATCATGGCGGGCGGTGCTGAAGGGCTGGAGCTTGATCAGGCGGGCGCGCTGGCGGCAATCATCACCGGCGATGGCCAGCGCATTCGCTGCGGGGCGGCCATCATCACTACCGGCACCTTCTTGCGCGGCGAAATCCATATCGGCGAAAAGCGCTTCCCGGCCGGGCGTGTTGGGGATGCGCCGGCTATTGGCTTGGCGCTCGCCTTTGAAGGCCTTGGCCTGCCGCTGGCGCGCCTCAAAACAGGGACACCACCCAGGCTTGATGGCCGCACCATTGATTGGGCGGCGCTGGAAGCCCAACCAGGGGATGACAAGCCCGAGCCGCTTTCCTGGCTGACGGAGCGCATTACCAATCCGCAGGTATCTTGCGGCATTACGGCGACAACACCGGAAACCCACGCCATCATCCGCGCAAATCTGCAATCCAGCGCGGTCTATGGTGGGCGTATTCAAGGCGTCGGGCCGCGCTATTGCCCTTCCATCGAAGACAAGGTGGTGCGCTTTGCTGAGCGGGAGCGGCACCAGATTTTCCTGGAACCTGAAGGGCTTGATGACCCGACAGTCTATCCGAACGGGATTTCAACCAGCCTTTCTGAGGCGGTACAGGAACAGGTGGTCGCCTCGATCCCTGGTCTTTCTAAGGCGCGCATTCTCCGCCCAGGCTACGCGATTGAATATGACCACATTGATCCCCGTGCGCTGACGCCCGCGCTGGAGTTGCGGCAGGTGCCGGGTCTGTTTTTGGCCGGCCAGATCAATGGCACTACGGGCTATGAGGAGGCGGGCGCCCAAGGCTTGATGGCCGGGATCAACGCCGCCCGCCGCGCTTCTGGCGCCTCACCCGATGCCAGCTTTACCCGGAGCGAGGCCTATATTGGTGTTTTGGTGGATGATTTGACGCTTCAGGGTGTCTCAGAACCCTATCGCATGCTGACCGCGCGCGCGGAGCATCGCCTTTCGCTCCGTGCCGATAATGCTGGGCTCAGGTTGACCGAGCGTGGCATTGCCTGGGGCTGCGTTGGTGCCGAGCGCGCCGCGCGGCACCGTGCTTTTGCCGAAGCTGTCTCAGGCGCCTTGGCGCTTGCCGCGTCTGATGGCGCTTCTCCCGCCGCCCTGGCTGGGTTTGGGATCGCGGTCAATCAGGATGGCCGGCGCCGTTCTGTGCTTGAGGTGCTTGCCCTGCCTGGCGTCGCGCCGGGCCTGGTTGAAGCAGCCTTCCCCTGGATGCGGGACCTTGCCCCGGCCATTCGTACGCAGTTGGAAGCAGAAGCGCTCTATGCCCCCTATTTGCGTCGGCAGGAGGCAGAACGCCGCCTTCTTGAACGCGAAGAAAAGGCCGCGATTGCAGCAAACCTGGATTTCGACGCGGTGGATGGGCTTTCCGCCGAAATGCGCCAACGCCTGAAGGCGGCACGCCCGGCGACACTCGGTGCTGCCGGCCGCATCCAGGGTGTCACACCAGCGGCTTTGGCGGCGCTTGCGGTCCATCTGCGGCGCGACGCCCAGCGTTTCACGTGAAACAAGACGCGGAAACGGCGGCGCGCCTCGCGGTCTACCGGGACCTGCTGCTGCGCTGGAATGCGCGCATCAACCTGATTTCGGGCGAAACCGCGGCTGAGGTTGACCAACGCCACATCGCGGATTGCGCGCAATTACAGCCGATTTTGCCAGAAGAAGGCCCCATCGCCGATATCGGTTCGGGTGCCGGCTTGCCGGGCCTGGTGCTTGCCGCAATGGAACCGCAACGCGAATTCCATCTGGTGGAATCCGATAAGCGGAAGGCGGCTTTCTTGGTGGAGGTAAGTGCCCAATTGAAGTTGCTCAGGGTGCGCGTGCATGCCTGCCGTATCGAAAATGCGAAGCTTCCGCCACTTTCCGCCATCACAGCCCGCGCTTTGGCCCCATTGACCAGCCTTCTGCCTTATGCGGAGCAGTTTCTGGCGCCAGCGGGTGTTGCTATCTTCCCAAAAGGGCGCGGCGCTGAGAAAGAGTTGACGGAAGCCACCCTCCACTGGCACTTCACGCTGGAACGCTTTCCAAGCCGCACCAACGCCGAAGCCACAATCCTTCGCCTGGGCCATATACAACGTGTCAAATCTTGAACCCATCAGGCCGAAAATCATTGCCATCGCCAATCAAAAGGGCGGGGTTGGGAAAACAACAACAGCCATCAATCTTGCAACTGCCCTGGCCACTACGCGCAAGGTGCTGCTGATTGATCTTGACCCCCAGGGAAATGCTTCCACCGGCCTTGGCTTGCCACGCCAGGAACGCGGGCTCGGCAGTTACGCCTTACTGGTTGGGACTGCCCCTTTGGCCGAGCTTATTCGCCCATCCGCCATTCCCAATTTGGCGCTCTTGCCCGCGGATGCCGATCTCGCGGGCGCAGAGATTGAATTGATTGATGTCGAGGCACGGGAAAGGCGCCTGCTGAACGCGCTTGATACAGCGCAGGACGCGCTTGCGGGCACGGAACTTATCATTATTGATTGCCCGCCTTCGCTTGGCCTTTTGACCCTTAATGCACTGGTCGCAGCTGATGAGGTGCTGGTGCCGCTACAATGCGAATTTTTCGCGCTTGAGGGTGTCTCGCAAATCGCCCGCACCATTGAAAGGGTGAATAAAAGCCTCAACCCAAGGCTCAGCCTTGGCGGTATCATCCTGACAATGTTCGATAAGCGTAACAATCTATCTGAACTGGTCGCCGCTGATGTTCGTGGTTTCTTCGGCGATAAGGTTTATGAAACGGTAATTCCTCGTAACATTCGTATCAGTGAAGCGCCCTCTCATGGTCTTCCGGTGCTTCTTTATGACCATCGCTCCGCAGGCGCCGCTGCCTATATTGCACTGGCGCAGGAATGGCTCCGCAGACAAAAACCAAAATCGGGAACAAGCCCATGAAGAAGCCGGCACGCCTTGGCATGGGGCTATCGGCCCTGATGGGCGACGCACCTGCCCCAAGCGCACCAGCGGCCGGCCCGCCGCGCAGCCTGCCAATCGCTGTGATTGAACCGGGGCCGTTCCAGCCGCGGATGGAACCGGACCGCGATGCCCTGCAGGAACTCGCGGCCTCCATCACGGAACACGGCATTCTGCAGCCCTTGCTGGTGCGCCCCAAGCCAGGTGCGGCCGGCCATTACCAGATCATCGGTGGCGAACGCCGCTGGCGTGCCGCGCAAATCGCCAAATTACATGACGTCCCAGTCGTTATTCGCGATTTCGATGATCGCATGGCCATGGCCGCGGGCTTGGTGGAAAACCTGCAACGCGAAGACCTGAACGCGATTGAGGAGGCTGAGGGCTTTGCGCGCCTGATCGAACAATTCGGCCTTAATCAGGAAGCGCTTGCGCGCGCGGTTGGCAAATCGCGCAGCCATGTCGCGAATACGCTCCGCCTGCTCAATCTGTCGGCCACCATCCGCGAACATCTCCGCGCCGGGCGGCTCAGCGCGGGCCATGCGCGCGCCTTGCTGGGCGCTGAGGAGCCAGAAAAACTTGCCTCACAAATCCTCACACGCGGTCTCTCCGTCCGTCAGGCGGAGGCCTTGGCCGCGGCGCAACCGAAAAACCCTGATTCACGCCGCACCACGGCCAAGGATTCCGATACGCTCGCGCTGGAACGCAGGCTTCTTGAAAAACTTGGCTTGCATGTCGCCATCAAGCATTTCGGCAAGGGCGGGCAGGTTACCATCAACTATGCTGATCTGGATCAGCTTGATGGTCTGATCCGCCTGCTGATGCCCGAAGATTAATGCCCCGAGCCACACAGAAGGGAGCCCGCCAT
>JACCDP011445546.1_pt1 | contig 10617 bp, 6 predicted proteins | sample 7445841 | NCBI WGS metagenome assembly JACCDP01 (sample SAMN15323441, study PRJNA562643) | freshwater metagenome | isolation source: river surface water | place: USA:Blue River Watershed | collected 2017-08-17
ATCCCTGTTGCCTCTTTCCTCCCTCTTGTCCTTATCTCTTCTAAATTTCCGACTCGTTCTGGATTCAAATACAGCTCGTTTGATTAGTAATTTTCCCCTGAATCTCTTTATTCGTAACAATATATATGATCTACTAGCAACAGGAATTGACCTGCCCGTGCTCCGTAAAAGGAGTGTATGGCTGAGTCAGTGACTGTTGTACACTTCCTCGGTTAAATTCGAGCGATATAACGAACTAAACTATTGATTAAGGTTCAAAAAGTCCATACTTTTCTGGATCGCATATAAAAATAGAGTCCTTTTGACATTTAATAATAGTTTTTGTTAGATTTCATAGGAAAACTTGCTCGCTGATAGTATTTCCCACACGGCACAAAACATTCCTCAGAACGTACTTAGGAGGTCCCAGCGGGAAGTTTAGGAGCTTCAGTGGAGTGTACGAAAACTGCCTTTTTGTCACACCCACAACACTCCCATGGAGATCCCATAAGAGAAATCCGACCTGGCTGATTTCTGGAAGATTTTCCATCGTTAGTGATTTATCTTATTATCTACAATATTCTTGAAAAGTGACTAATAAATAAACGCATTGCTGCTCAAATAAAAACCTCTTTATTTCTTCTTTAAAAAAACTAAACAAACATTCATATTTCTTTTAGAAACAAAGCATGAGCCAAATTTCGCAAAAAAACAACTGAAACAGACACGAGCAATCACTTTTCTTGGCAAACATGCAACACAAACAGGGAACAAACTTCAAAGTTCTTAACGCAAATAGATTAATGTATAATGAAGATTAAAGTAATGAAAAATTCAGTAGTCCCATTCTTCTTCCTCTTCTTCTTCGACAAATTCATTTTGTTCTGCTTCATTTTCTTCTTGGACGTTTTCACTAACAGGGCCATCTAGCTTCTCCTGACAGTGTCGCAACCATTCTCGGATACTATGGTCGACGTGTTTGAAAGTTTTTTCTGTACTTTCGATTGCCTTGTTGGCTTCCAAAACATCTTGAAAGGCGGAGAAAAGGTTTGTATATGAAGTATTCTGTCTTTATACTATTAATACCTCGGATAACGGAAACTAAGTTGATTAGATCACCAAAAACTTGCTTCCTTCTTCCCTTAATAGTCTTTCCTGTCCAGGTATACGACGCTCCCATTTTGATAGAAAACAATCGATACATTATGCTGAATACAGCTGAGCCAGTTGTGTGTCCTCCAATACGAAGCAGCAATACTTTCTAAGAAGATTACAATGGTATAAATGTATGGACCTAATGTCAGATAACAGAAATAAAATACCAGTTGTTGTTTTGTAGAAGTATCTTGCAGTCGGTTTTCAAGTTCATTGATCTCCTCAAAACTGCTTAGGGGCAAAGTGAATCGCTGATCCAAGTCATCCGTTTCTTTTAATGCGCATAATAAGCAACCACTTCGCCCCATTTCTAGGGCAGCGTCTATTCTGCTGCTCATTTCCCTCGACTGTACCTTCAAATATTCCAGGGACTTTTTCACATATTCCTGAAAAACTGTACAAAAAGTTAAGTTTTTTTATTTAAAAATATTTGTGTTTGATATTTTCCCACCATCATTTGGCCATTGCGATGCCTGTGATGACCGAGGCCTCGCCCCTCTAGTCTCAGTTCCCGAGTCCAGATCGATTGGTGTGTTTGATGGCTGTTGAGATGTCCCCGGGCGTGGCTGTGAGCTGCCTGATGTACCTGGACGTGGCTGACAGCTTGCCTGTGTAGTTCGGCGAGGCTGAGAGTTCCCTGATGTACCTAGACGCGGTTAAAAGCTTTCTGGTGTAACTTGGTGAGACTGGGACTTGCCTGATTTACCTGGTCGTAGTTGAAAGCTTTGTTGGGTAGCTTGACGAGGTTGGGAGTTGCCTGATGTACCTCGCCGCGGTTGCACACTTTCTTGTGTAGTTTGGCGACGCTGTGAGGTCCCTGATGTACCTGGCCGTGCTTGGCAGCTTTGTTGTGAAGCTGGGCGTGTTTGGAAGCTACTCGATGTACCTGGCCGTGGTTGGCAGCTTCGTTGTGAAGCTGGGCGTGGTTGGAAGCTGTCCAATGTACCTGGCCGTGGTTGGCAGCTTTGGTGTGAAGCTGGGCGTGGTTGGAAGCTACTCGATGTACCTGGCCGTGTTTGGAAGCTTTGTTGTGAAGCTGAGCGTGGTTGGAAGCTGACCAATGTACTTGGGGGTAGTTGACAGCTTCCTTGCGTGGCTGGGCGTGTCTGAGAGCTGCCTGATGTACATGGTCGTGGTTGGAGGCTTCTTTGTTCATCTTGAGTTAGTTGCGAACTCCCTGGGAAACCATGGCCTTGCTGAAATCCTTCTGGTGTAGCTGCGCGTGTTTGCAAGTTTGCTGGCGTAGCTGATCGTGGGAAACAAACAGGTGGAATTGGGCGTTGTTGTGATAAGCTTGCTGTTTCATCTTCACCTCGACGTGGCTGAAAGCAACCGGATGTAACTTGAGGCATGGTACCTGGTGTTGCTTGTCGTTGTTGAAAAGCTACTGGAGAGTGTTGTTCTTGTTCCAAGGGATTTTGACCGTCTGACTCAGGCGTAATACTTTCAAAATCTTCTAGCTCTTGTCTGCTATTTAACAGTTGAGACGTATCTTTCCTGCTTCCAACCAACATTGATAAGTCTTCACTTTCTGTAACATTTTCTGTTCCATTGAAATCCCCGATCTCTTGAGAAAAATGGTTACTTTCGTTCCTTTCTTCGTGGGGATTGTTCAAATGTAGTTGGTCATCAATGGAACGGGGCGGACGAAAAGGAGCCAACTCTTGCAAAACTTGGGTAGAATTATCCAGCACTGCCCCACTTTCAGTCGCACACGCATCACGCGATAAACTAAAAATTTCATTCGAGGTCACAGGAGTATTAATTGAGATTGGATCATGAGAAGATAGTTCTTCGTTAAGTACAGATAAGGAAGGCATTGTGTAGTATTCGGTTTGCCTGCCTTCTGAATACGAGTCGTAATCAACAATTGGCGATTCTTCGTTAAAAGGCATTTGAGGGCAAACAAGATATCTCCCAGACAAATTGTTCTGAGCTGAATCCGAAGCGTCATTAGAATTCTCGGTTAGCGAATCTCCAATAGATGAACAACTTCCGTAACTATTAGTTTCGTCGTTGTAACGCTCGTTAATTTTGTCCGTTGTATTAAAACAACCATTCGGCGTGTAATCAAATTCGGAACTTTGTCTAGAAGTTGTATACTGCGTCTCTGGCTGGTGATGATCTGAAGAGAAAAACATGTTTGGAATCAGAACAGAGACATTTGAATGTCGACAGGAAAATAATTTTTACCCAACTGTTTTTCTCTGATGCACGTAGATATATCCTCGTTTTCTATGTTTCCAAGTAATCTATCAGTACTTTGAGCAGGGATACGGTAACGGCCACGCTTTGCAACACTCGCGCCTTGCGTGCTACTTGTATCCCTTGGACATCGTGCACTATTTGAACCACGAGTAGTTCCTCCACCTCTTCCACTATAACCCCCCCGTAAAGCATTTGAAGTGTTAGCATTCCTTCTTGGTGGTATGGGAATCAAGCGAACCGGCTCAGACTCGCTGAAGGAGCAGTCAACATAGTCAGGAAACTGCTTTAGTGTCCTATTCCTTGTTCCTACTCTTGTAGGCCTAGTCGGAACACAATTTACCATTTCGTCCAACTGGTCAGCTTCCTGATTCCGTTTGCGGACCATTGTTACCTAATGGAAAAAATACAAAGACAAGTATTAGTGATAAGGTACAACAAGAAACACACTTTTTCTTTCGTGGCATGGGTGTTAGTGGAAACCAGTGTATTAATATGCATCACACAGTGTCAATTAAGAACGATCAATTGGTCAGATAGAGTTTACTCATTCAACATTTTGAATTTTGGTTATAAATTTTCAATTGGATAGGCAGCAAATGATTGTAAACCCGACAACGGCATTAGATACATCTTAAATCGTACAAATTCAAGTGGCCAGTATAGCAGTTCATCGGATAAATCGGAGCATTGAAAAATGTCGAAGTCAGTGGAATCGAATGGATGTGGGTACAAATTTTTTAAATGTCGAAAATATCTACCAATAATAAATGGTTTACAAGACAATTCGACGATATTTGCAATTTTAACAACGACGGAATCGTTTAACAAAACGCAATTGTCCCCATCTTTAGCCGTAAGCGTGAAATTTTTGTATTCCACAATAGAAAATTGTTTACTACCGTCAATGAATAAGGGTAGCAATGGACCCTTTCTGTGCTCAGCGCGAAAGCGAAACTTGGATTCCAAGGACGAAACGTTAATCGGATTAGAATTTTGTTGCAATTCGGCAAGTCGTTTTACGATTTGTTCAAGAGGTTTTTCGCTTTTTCTCAGTAAACGCTTGATTATCCCTAACTTATTTTCAAACACGTACGCTGAAAAACTGTTAAGAGGTCCAAACATCATAACGTCGTCTGCTACATGGACGAGGTTGTGAATGTTATACGTAATAAAGGACTTTCCATAAAGCCTAGCACCATTTTCTACAAATACTTGCAACAAATCTTTTGCATATGCGTTGAAAGTATAGCAAAATCTTTCAGACGACAAAATTTTTACGGCTACGTGCAATGTTAGCATATGTTCGTAACGTTCTTGCGATAAGCGGTTTCGGAAAACTACAGGGCAGGTATACTTAAGCGACTGCGACCACTCGGTTGACTTAAAGTTACTAGAATAAGGCCGAGAACGCCGAGCAAATTCGCGAGGAGTAAATGTTGACAGTAAAGACATTTCTTCATTCACTCTGCGCACGTTGTATGGACTGATTTTATAATCACTATCCTCCATGATCGTCAAGAACAATTTTTTACCTGCGCCCTCATCTACTAGATGCATCGGGTCGACCGGGACATCGAGAACCATGTCAACCGTTTCCAGTTCTTCAATACATGAATAATAATTATGATGCGCTTCGTCATGCCGTTCCCTAAATGACTCGTTAGTTCGTAAAGTCGCAGTGGTACACGGAAAAACACGCCGACCTCTTGGGCTCACAAATCTCCTCATTTCGCTATCAGTAATCACGGTTTCGCCAACAGTAACACACTTAGTGCAACTACTGAATCCTGAATGATATTTCACCCCGGTTATGAAAGCGCGAGCGGGCGAATCACAAACAAAAATAATTCTTTTAATTGTGAAATCATAGCCACCAAAAGAAAACCCCTTTTCAATTAAATCTTTCAATTCGTCAACCATACCTCGCAGGAAAGAATTGGGACCCCCAACTGGCTTTTGTAATCCAAAATATATAGCAATTATGAAAGGAATCTTCTCTACACCTTTAATTCCGCGAATAAGGCCAAGAATCACCCATAATTGTTTACTGGTACTGTTACTAAAAATGGGAAGTCCGTCAACATTAATCACAATTTCTATAGAGAGAGATTTCAGTTGGTCGACAACGATGGACAAGACGCTTTGCAAACCCACCAAAATGCCAAAACCAAAATATTCCCCGGGGTGCATTTTTTGAACGTTTACTTTTCGAGGTGTTTTTAAAAGCGTTCTCACATCTGTGGGCAAATTGGAATGGCAGGGATGGCTTCTGAGAATCGTTAGCAACTTGTTTACATGAACGTGGCATACGCCTGGTAAGACTGCCCACGAAGCAAGCTGTTCCCTAAACGAATGGGGTTGCTCAACAGGGAAATCGACGACTTTGTCAACAACACACACGTCGATGTCGTCGATGTCGTCCCAATCTAAACTAATTAGGGATTCATCACTACTATCGACATCCGTAGACGAATGCACGCCAATACCACCAAACTCAGTTTCATCATCCGAATGAACATCGTTTTCTTCTTGGGGAAACAAATCGTCGCTTGCAACATCATATTCCAAAATAGCGTGCTCAACTTCAATTTGAAAAGGATCGTCAACAGTTCGTTCCGTTTCTGGAAATCTCTGGCTCACATCTTCCTCGACAGAAAAATTCAATAGCTCAACGTTGCGATTAGCCGCCCTCAAAATTCGCCTATTTTCATTGCGCTCGTATTGTTTTCTTTTAGTAGCCATCACAAGAGTATTTCTAATTTTCCAAGATACTACGCCAAATTACCATGGAAGGCCGAAATCACCAACTACTCGAGTACAGAAGGAAACAAAACCTATGTCGTTGGAACTTGATGGTTACTCGTTTCTCGTATGATATTCGTCTTTTCAGGCTTGTCAGGTAGGCAGTCGGGTTCGAGACTTCAACACGATTGGCTAGGAAAGAAAAAAAAGTTTAGAGGTGAAACAAGTACAAAAAAGCAGGTAGCCTACCAGTGAACTTGAAAGTAGGCGAAGTCGAAAATAAAAGAACGAAAATGGCGCAAACGTAGACCAGGTTTACCAGCGAAACATCCTTTAAAATTAAGAATTATTATCAACTTGTAACTTATAAAAGATTCATGTGTGGACATTTTTAATTAGGTTACCTCAATAACATTGAGTATTTAACTTACAAGATACAAGATCCGACGCCCGATCACTGAGGGACTAAAGTCGATAAACCACCTACTATATCCTTGAACGATTGTTGAATGGATAACTCGGTAGTTGAAACTTGATGAAAACCTTTCAGATGGCAATCGCGGCCTTGGCACGATCGACTAGTTCGAAAATTTGAATTAATAATCGAAAAAATGGAGACCGAATTCGCTTCACAGATAAAAAAGGCATAAATAAAAAGATTGCATAACGGTGTTCAAGTGAATACAATAAAAACCCACCAGCGGAACACCCTATTAGAAAAAGGATATATTTTATGAGCCACACTAAGATGTCAAGCAATATTTCCTGCTTACATGAATTTTAAATATTACCTTGATATATATGGTAAAGATCCAACGCCCACTAGTGTATGACAAGAAACAACAGATCACTACTTATTCCAGAACGGTTGTAGAACAAAATAATCCTTTTTCGGATGCCGTTCGACCTCTACAGGAACGGCTGAATAAATTAATAATTAGATACGGAAAGATGGCAAACTATAAATTTGAAAATACTTAAGTGCATGCATGGACAGAAAAGAAAAAGTTAGCTGACTGTTGTAACCGCCCGTTCGAAACAAAATTCGCTGGAGCAAAACCATAAACTGGGAAACAATTCAAATTTAAGAAACAAGTAATATATAGAAATGTGGAAAAGATCTACAAAATAATCGAATAAAATCAAACATTAGTCATTACACACAGTAGATCCAGCATCTACTAATGGATTACCACGTGGTGACGGAATTTCACGCACCACCAATGAATCCAACAAAACTGTGGAACACGTAGAACTAAACACTAGACTCAAGTCACAAATCCTTAATTCCAGATAGTTAGACACTTTCAAACACACAAAGCAGCAATTAAGCACTTTCAGCACAAAAAGTCGCGATAATTCAGTAAACTGCTAACAAAAGTATCCAAAAGATGAGATAAAGTAGCCGATGTGCGTAGCAGGACATTCAAAACGTGACAGACGGCGACTCGGCGATCGGCGAGGCAGGCTGCAGAGGTGCCAATTTCATCTTCGTACCTAAACACATTTATTTATTTTGACTCAAATTATATTTACAAAATATGTTTTCATCAGTTTTGTAGGAAATTTAACGCTCAATTCATAACAGAAATTATAATTAAAAAAATGGTTGGCGATTGGCGGAATCGTCGGACGACCATCATGATTTCATTAATTGGCTCATACTGCCAATTTTTTGAATATGCATAGGCATCCTATGAATTGTATTGAGTGTTTGCTATGATTTGCTACGAAACTCATCAATACATTGTTTTAAAAATAAAAATGAACTTACGTTCCAGTACAAAGATTCCGCCTTTTTCTCGTAGATTGAAACAGTAGTATTGGATTGTTTGTTACAGTTAGTATATAGTTGGTAGCATATTCGATAAATGCGACCTTACTTAGAGTAAGGCGAGAAACTTCTAATAAATTTATCGAGAAATAATTTATATAGAGAAATAATGGAATAATTGAGAAATAATTGTTATTGAAAAGTTGCTCCCCTTTTTTTAAAGAACCTCATGATACACTCTTTTCTAGCTCATTTAATTGATAGGTATTGCATCAACTATTAACATTTTCAAGCTTAATACTTGGTTGATGTAAACGATTTGGTATGCTGCATCAAAATAATCCCCTGGTCATTAAATAGTTATCTACAAAAAACAGCGTTGTGATTCATTAGGCCAAAAGCCCCAGTGAAGTAATAATGAACGGTGGCGCAATTAGACCCATATGCTTTCTATTTTCCCCCATAATCCGATATACTGCAACGACGATGTCTACAACTGTTTTGGTTTCTGATTTTCTGATGAACTCCCAGCGACCTATAGGCCACGTTACAATCATGGGCTTGCGTTGCGCCATCCGTCAACAACACCGCGCGCTCTTCGTATTTTTAGTAATAAGAATCCTGGAAATTTTCTGGTTTTTGCTCCTGAAAATGTCATCATATTGAACCCCATCGGATAAATAATCGCCTATGCAAAAACAACGGCGTATGACTGTGAGCTCTCCGCGCCATTTTACCGGAATGTATGACCATAATTGTACATCCATTACAGAAAAAAGGCGCGGGACAGCTCACAGGCTTAAAAGCCTGTAACCACTCTGGACTGCATAGTCTGGTCTGGTTTTTTGGCCAGTCTGCAAACAAAAAGAGCGCCGTCGTCAATTTCCTTTTAATTCACTATAAATCATAAACTTATACGACCTTTTTGGTAATAGTAGCCTATTTGGTATAGGCCTATTGCTATAATTTAGGGCTCGCCTATTAAGATAGACGTTGTCGCTGGCACGATTATCATACATTTCCCCAGCTTCTTTTTCGCCAATCGTATAATACCAGAATTGGTAGATTTTATGTAAACAGTTCACGCTTGTTTGAGACTCAGCGTCATAAGGTCTCATATTATTATCATGCAATTGTTATTTTTCTTCATTGTCTACATCTATATACATAATAATAAGCTCAAATGCTTCTGTGCTAAGGGGGCTCTTAACATCGTCCGTTTCTGCATAGTTCATCGACAATACATTCTAAATAATTATCTAGCGAAGAATGTAACAATGGTCTTTGCTAAATTGGAATTTCTATATTTATTCTTCATATATAGGCTTTATACACAACTTGAGACGTAAACGATGTGAATCTTTTGATGTACTATACTAAGAATCTTTGCATGTAATGACGCGCCGCATTGTTATTGTCGATATTTTAAGAATGTCTTCAACTTCTCCTGTTCAATTGGGCTATATTTCTCTCTAGAAAATAGTGTACATACTGATTGAAGCTCGCACGCTTTTGGTCCTTTGTTTCATTATAGACATTGTGTTTACTAAAACAATCAACCAAAAGAGCGTGAACTCCATTCAGAATACACTATTTTTTAGAGAGTTGTTGCGTTGGACAGAAAAATTCGCACATTGTCACTCTACCAACCAAATCATTCATTATCATTGTTCCTGTGCTATCGCGCCACTTTGCTGACGACGTGGACTCGGCGTTGGTGCAACTACAAAGCCCGTGTATAACGAAGCCGCATACTTTTGGTAGGAATCATGCGAACGATGTTAAGAAAAGAAAAATCGCGCTGGATTCGCGGGAACGTTTACTCGAAAAAGTACTTCACTATGATCGAATGAGTGAACTTAACACGAAACTCAATGGGATGCCTTTTGGATATTTTGAGGAAGGTGCAAAAAGCAGGGGGATGAATTCAAAATTATGTAATCGCAATGTTCTTCGAGATATCCCAGGGAAAGACGTGAAATTTAACGTCATTTCTAAAGTATATCCAAAGTTTATTGAACTATCCGTAGAACATCCTAAAAACTACCGAAATGTCTCTCGGAGTGTCGGAAGATTTTTGGATGTTCTACGGAGACTTTGTGCCGTGTGGGTTGATTCATCATCATTGATTTCATTTGATAGTATTTGATGTTTGAACTAATGTTATAGAAATATTGGCAAATTTTCACTGTTTAATTGCATTTGGATTTTAATACCTTTTATAATTGTTCCCTCTTTCCACTTTTAAAAATTAAACATTTTTGAATTTTCTTGTTTTTCTTATTGAATTTTAATATTTCGCCATTTGCAAATTATACTCCCGCATTCCGCGTCCCGTTTCACGCAGTTTACTCATGCCCGAGGTTTTTTGGGTGATCCCACTCAAGAGCATGCTACGTAAAGTTGGTCGTGGGAAAAACATGGAGTTTCCAAGTTCACTCCAACTACTTTCATGGTCTCCCCTTGAGACTTGTTGATAGCCATAGCAAATGAAAGCCGAACGGGAAATTGTAGCCACTTGAACTCAAATGGAAAATCATTAGGGATTAAGGGTATTCTTGGAATGAAAACATCTTCACCTTTACCAAAGCCGGTCAAAATTGTTGCTTCAATAACGTTTAAGTACAGCTTTTTAACACAAAGTCGTGTCCCGTTGCACAACTTTGGCGTTTCCAAATTCGAAAGAGAATGATCGGGGCTCCGACTTATGATGGCTACAGTGAATTTAGGAACTCGGTCGGATATTGAACGGCTTGATC
>JACCDP010114917.1_pt1 | contig 10616 bp, 9 predicted proteins | sample 7445841 | NCBI WGS metagenome assembly JACCDP01 (sample SAMN15323441, study PRJNA562643) | freshwater metagenome | isolation source: river surface water | place: USA:Blue River Watershed | collected 2017-08-17
ATCACACCATTTGTTTTTAATCTACGAGAGATTCCAGCAATTCCAGCATTAGCAGCACTTCCAGCCAATGAGTATCCATGGGTGGTAATTTTCTCACTGGTAATATTTGTTTATTCACTAATTAACTTAAATAAAATAAATAAACTTCAAATAGATGATAAAAGCAAACAGCAGTTAGCACTTAGATTTTTGCTTCTCTCAGTTTTAGGATCTGCCTTACTCGCTTTTATCTCTTCCGGATCGCTGATCTCTGCAAATATGAACCCAGTTGGCGTAAATCCATTACGAATTAGTGCAATTGTGTTTGCCCATATAACAATTACTTATTTGCTGATGCTTTTACTTCCGAAATTGTTTAAGAAGAAAAGTAATCAGAGTAGGCTTGAACCATGACCGCAAAGATTATGGATGGCAAGGCCTTTGCTAAAGAGGTTAGGTTTGAACTTAAAAAACAGATCTCTTCTCTTTCTAAACCGGTTGGATTAGGAACAATTTTAGTAGGTGATGATCCAGGATCAATTGCCTATGTTGAGGGCAAGCATCGCGATTGTGCTGAAGTAGGGATTAAATCAATAAAGGTAAATCTGCCAACATCTTCTTCAACTGATGAGGTTATCTCGGCAGTAGAGAAGTTAAACAATGATCCACTTTGTACTGGATTTATAGTGCAATTACCTCTGCCAAAAGCGGTAGATACCCAGAAAGTATTAGCAGCGATCAAGCCATCAAAGGATGCGGATGGATTGGCTCCAACTAATTTAGGAAACTTGGTATTGGGGTTTAACTCCATCACACCTTGCACCCCACTTGCAGTAGTTGCTTTGCTTGAAAAGTACAAAGTAAATCTATCTGGCCAAGATGTATTAATTATTGGTCGAGGAAGCACTGTAGGTAGGCCTTTGTCTATTTTGCTATCCCAGAAAGCTCACAACGCCACCGTCACAGTTGCTCATTCAGCAACCAAAAATCTGAGTAAATTATTGCAATCTGCCGATGTAGTTATCTCTGCAATTGGATCTGCACATTTGTTAAAGCCTGCAATGTTCAAAAAAGGTGCAGTAGTGGTAGATGTCGGAATTACTAGAGTAGGTAATCAACTTCTTGGCGACATCGATCCAGAGGTTATGAATATTGCCTCACTCTTTGCACCAATGCCAGGTGGTATAGGTCCTGTCACCAGAGTGATGTTGCTTAAAAATCTTATCCAGTTGGCCAATCATGAAAGATAGTTTTACTCTAGATCAGGTCAGAAGACTGTCACTGCTAGTAGTGGTAATTGGATTAATTATCGGAATTAGCGGCGCGGTAAGAACTGGTTCGATAATTTTATCGCTGGGAGCTAGCGCATTCTCTTTGGCCAGATACTCACAGCAAAAGGTAAAGCGAAATATTGAATTGATACTGCCAATTATGATCTGCATCATGTTATTTGGATTAGCTCTTTCCCTGCCCAACGCTAGGTAATCTTGCCGATTTAGTTGATTGGGCCAAGATCAGTAATATTGGCCATCAAGCGCGAAAGGATCCAATGAGTAGATCTGGGAAAGTAACTGTTGTGGGGGCTGGGTTTTATGGATCTACAACCGCACTACGACTAGCTGAGTATGATGTTTTTGAAACAGTAGTGTTAACCGATATTTTAGAAGGCAAATCTGAGGGTTTAGCACTAGATATTAATCAATCAAGATCTATCGAAAGTTTTGAAACCAAAGTAATTGGTGCCACCACTACAGCCGATGGTGCTGGATATGAAAAAACTGCAAACTCCGATGTTGTGGTAATTACTGCAGGCTTGCCAAGAAAGCCAGGTATGAGCCGAATGGATTTAATTGGCGTAAATGCTGGCATAGTCAGAGGGGTAGCTGAAAATATTGCAAAGCACTCACCAAATGCGGTGATCATTGTTGTTTCTAATCCACTAGATGAAATGACTGCACTTGCTCAGATTGCAACCAAATTCTCATATAACAAGGTTATGGGTCAGGCTGGCATGTTAGATACTGCACGATTTACTAATTTTGTTGCTGAAAAGTGTGGAGTACCAACTGCTTCAGTAAAAACATTAACTCTTGGTTCCCATGGTGAAACCATGGTGCCAGTCCCAAGTAGGTGCACAGTAAATGGCAAACCACTTACAGATGTTCTATCTGCTGATGAGATAAAAGATTTAGTAGACCGAACTAGAAATGGTGGCGCTGAGATTGTGGCGCTACTTAAAACTGGATCTGCCTATTACGCTCCATCTGCAGCGGCTGCTCGAATGGCTAAGGCAGTAATTACTGATTCAAATGAAGTAATGCCGGTATGCGCATGGGTAAATGGTGAGTATGGAATCTCTGGTGTTTATTTGGGCGTAGAGGCACAGATTGGTAAAAACGGTGTCAACAAAGTAATAGAAACCAAGCTCACATCAGATGAGCTAACTTCCTTAAAAGCTGCGGCAGAAGCGGTCCGAACAAAACAAGCAGATGTTAAAGATCTATAAGCTGAGGAGATAAGTTATGAATAAGATCAAAGTAGAGGGCACAGTAGTTGAATTAGATGGCGATGAGATGACTCGTATCATCTGGCAGTTCATCAAAGACTCTTTGATCTTGCCATACCTAGACATAAATCTTGAGTATTACGACCTTGGAATTGAGTATCGGGATAAGACTGATGATCAGGTAACCATTGACTCTGCTCATGCAATTCAAAAACATGGAGTAGGTGTTAAATGCGCAACTATCACGCCAGATGAGGCTCGAGTTGAAGAGTTTAAATTAAAGAAGATGTGGAAATCACCAAATGGAACTATTCGCAACATTTTAGGCGGAGTTATTTTCCGTGAACCAATCATTATTAAAAATGTTCCTAGATTGATTCCGCACTGGACCAAACCTATTGTGATTGGCCGCCATGCATTTGGAGATCAGTACCGAGCCACAGATTTCAAGGTTCCAGGCCCAGGCAAGTTAACCGTGACTTTTACGCCAACTGATGGCTCAAAGCCAATGGAGTTTAATGTTTTTGATTTTCCATCCTCAGGTGTTGCGATGGCTATGTACAACCTTGATGAATCAATTCGAGATTTCGCCCGGGCATCTTTTAACTATGGCTTGATTAGAAAATACCCAGTATTTTTGTCCACCAAAAATACAATTCTCAAAGCCTACGATGGTCGATTCAAAGATATCTTTGCTGAAGTTTTTGAGAAAGAATTTAAAGCAGATTTTGCTAAGAATAACCTTGAGTATGATCATCGATTAATTGATGACATGGTTGCCACCTCACTTCGTTGGGAGGGTGGTTACATCTGGGCGTGTAAGAATTATGACGGTGATGTTCAATCAGACACCGCTGCACAAGGTTATGGTTCATTAGGTCTGATGACATCGGTTCTAATGTCACCAGATGGCAAAACTGTTGAAGCCGAAGCTGCGCATGGAACTGTTACTCGCCATTATCGTGACCACCAAGCAGGAAAAGCAACCTCAACAAACCCAATTGCATCAATTTTTGCTTGGACCCAAGGATTAGCTCATCGCGCCAAAGTAGATAACACTCCTAAGGTTGCAGAGTTTGCTAAAACTTTAGAGCGGGTATGTATCGAAACAGTTGAAAGCGGAAAGATGACTAAGGATCTTGCGTTACTCATTAGCCAAGATGCACCTTGGCTGAATACTCAAGAGTTCTTGGCAGCAATTGATGACAATTTGAAGAAGGCAATGGCTTAAACCTTTAATAAAAAAAGCCCCACTCCAAACGAGTGGGGCTTTTTGTTTTTTATTCTTAATTCAATCTCTTGCCACTGGATGCATCAAAGAGGTGTACTACATCTGGATTAACGCCAACGGTAACTGTTTGACCAGGCTTAGGTGGATTCTTTGGATCCCATCTAATAATTACCTGTCCTAGCTCCTCGGTAGTGTTGGCAAACTTAAGTGATTTATCAACTGGCTTGCCATAAACAAATGCATCAGCACCAAGCTCTTCAACCACCTCAACTGCCACCTCAAAGCCGGTAGCTGCTGGCACAAAGCCCTCTGGTCTAATACCAACTGTTACAGATGAGCCACCAGATGCTGGTACTGAAATTGCTAGATTTCCAAGCATTGCTTTGCCACCTACAACTGGTGCTGTCAATAGATTCATAGCAGGGGAGCCAATAAATCCAGCCACAAATGCATTTTGTGGTTTTTCATAAAGATTTCTAGGAGTATCAACCTGTTGTAGTAAACCATCCTTAAGCACAGCTACTCGATCACCCATTGTCATCGCTTCTACCTGGTCATGGGTTACATAAACAGTTGTGATGCCAAGTCTGCGTTGTAGTGCTGCAATTTGGGTACGGGTAGCAACGCGAAGCTTTGCATCTAAGTTTGATAATGGCTCATCCATCAAGAAGACCTGTGGTTCGCGAACAATTGCTCGACCCATAGCAACTCGCTGACGTTGTCCACCAGATAGCGCCTTAGGTTTGCGATCTAAGTAATCTTCTAAATCTAATAATTTAGCCGCCTCTAATACTCTTCTTTGGCGCTCTTCCTTTGCTACACCTGCAATCTTTAATGCAAATCCCATATTTTCAGCAACTGACATGTGTGGGTATAAGGCGTAGGACTGAAAGACCATTGCAATATCACGATCTTTAGGTGCAACATTTGTTACATCTTTATCACCGATTCGAATCGATCCAGTATCGATCTCCTCTAATCCAGCTAACATTCTTAGCGAGGTTGATTTACCACAACCAGATGGTCCAACTAAAACTAGAAACTCACCATCATTTACGGTTAGATCTAATTTATCTACTGCAGGTTTTGTAGTTCCTGGATAGATTCGGGATGCTTGCGAGAATACAACTGATGCCATGGTTCTTTACTCCTCCTCCGGGCAGGTACGTGCCCGACGATCCGTTGGATGAAGGTCTCACGGTTGTGAGAGTTGGCAAAGGTTACGACAGATTGGCAAAAAAGGGGAAGGGGCGCAGTTTTTGCGCTCCCAGGGCCGGTTAAGTGCGCAGTTAGATACCATTGGAGATATGGCTGAAGGTGCGTTACTAAGCATTGCAATAGTTTTAGGCCTAATTGCGCTGGGCGGAATCTTCGTCGCCGCTGAGATCGCTCTTATCTCCCTGCGTGACTCTCAAATCAAGCAGATATCAGGCAAGGGCAAAGGTGGCGCTCGAGTCGCATCCCTAACTAGTAACCCAAATCGATTCTTAGCTGCAGTCCAGGTAGGAATCACTTTATGTGGTTTTTTATCTGCTGCCTTGGGGGCAGAGAGGTTAGGTGTTTATGTAATCCCAAGATTGGAATCACTTGGGCTTAGTGCAGCAAGCAGTGAGATCATCTCAATTATCGCAATCACCCTAGTAATTGTTTATATATCTCTAGTTTTTGGTGAGTTAGTTCCGAAGCGATTAGCTCTATATAAAACGGAGAGTATTGCACTCGCTACTGCAACAATTGTTGATCGCGTTGCCATAATTTTTAAACCAGTTATTTGGCTTTTGTCACGATCAACAGATCTAATTGTAAGAGTATTCGGAATTACCTCAAAGAGTGAAAGAAATCAGATATCTGATATTGAGTTAATGGAGCTAGTAAGTGGGCATGCAGATTTAACTAAAGAAGAGCGAGAGATCGTTGAAGAGGTATTTAATACTAGCGATCGATTACTCCATGAGGTGATGGTGCCAAGAACTGAGGTAGATTTCCTAGATGCCTCATTGAGTATCTCTGATGCTCGGAAACTTGCAGTAGAACTTGCTCACTCACGTTATCCAGTTGTAAGAGGAAGTAGTGATGAGGTTATTGGATTCTTACATGTTAGGGATCTACTAAATCCTAAGTTAGATGATACCCAGATAACTATTATGGAGATTGTTCGTAATGTAATTTTCTTGCCTGGAACTAAGGGTGTGTTGCCGGCATTAACTGAGATGCGTAGTAAGCGCCAACATATTGCAATTGTGTTGGATGAGTACGGTGGCACTGATGGCATAGTGACTTTAGAGAATCTAGTTGAGTGTTTAATTGGTGAAATTCAAGATGAGTATGATGGTCATGAAACCCAGCCAAATTTGCAGCAACGCACAGGTGAAATAGAGATTGATGGCTTAATCTCACTGGAGGATTTACAAGACCAAACTGGTATACAACTACCGGAGGGTCCATATGAAACGGTGAGTGGTTTTGTGATGCACAAGCTGGGTCGGATTGCACAGGTAAATGATGTGGTTCGCATTGACCATGCCCGCTTTACAATTATCAGCATGAGTGGCAAACGGGTAGGACAACTACTACTTGCCAGAGATGAAGTGAAAAAGTGAGCAAAAAACGAGTTTTATCTGGAATTCAACCAACCCATGACTCTTTTCATCTCGGCAACTACCTCGGTGCCATCAAACAATGGGTGGAGTTACAAAGAGAGCATGATGCTTTTTACTGCGTTGTTGATCTGCACGCTTTAACTGTTGAAACCGATCCAAAGTTATTGGAAAAACGCACCCTTTTGTCGGCAGCCCAATTAATTGCTATCGGTGTAGACCCAAAGCTTTGTACATTATTTATTCAATCTCATGTGCCTGCTCACAACCAATTAGCTTGGGTGCTGGAGTGCATTACCGGTTTTGGTGAGGCTGGTCGTATGACACAATTTAAAGACAAGTCACAAAAAGGTGGGGCTGATCGAACTAATGTAGGACTGTTCACATATCCAATCTTGCAGGCAGCAGATATCTTGCTTTATCAGGCAGATTTTGTACCAGTCGGTGAAGATCAACGACAGCACATTGAGTTAACTAGAGATTTAGGTCAGAGATTCAACAGTAAATATAAAGAAGTATTTAATATTCCAGCTGCTCAAATTATTAAGTCGCTGGCAAAAATTAATGATTTGCAAGATCCGAATTCAAAAATGAGTAAATCAGCGGCCTCAATGGCGGGAGTAATAGAACTTCTAGATTCACCTGATGTAACAATTAAGAAGTTTAAGTCAAGTGTTACCGATGCTGGTAAAGAGATTAAATTTGACGAGAAAGAAAAGCCAGGTATTTCAAACTTACTAACGATTCACTCGGCATTTTCTGGTAAATCTATTAAAGACATCGAAAGTGAATTTGCTGGCAAAGGTTATGGTGATTTTAAATTACAAGTTGCCGAAATTGTAGTAGAGGCATTAAATCCAATTCGAAGCCGTACTTTGGAATTGATGGATGACAAGAGTGAGTTACTCAAACTGCTAAAAGCTGGTTCAGAAAAAGCAAATCAGGTAGCAACTAAGACATTAGCTGATGTTTATTCCGCCTTGGGTCTTATTGCAAATGGCTAAGCGATTTCTTCTCTTATCACTTATCCTCACCCTATTTCCTACTGCAATAATCCAGAGCTCATCTGCAGCAGAACCAAAGCGAATTGCAATCGCTTATGAGGTTGGGGGCAGGGGAGATAATGGCATTAATGATTTAGCGGCCAAAGGCTTAGAGCGAGCAATAAAGAAACACAATATTTCTCGGCTAGATGTGCGAGAGCAGATTACTGATGGCAGTTTAGGTGATCGAATAACCAGAGTTAGATTTTTAGCTCGAAATAAATACCAACTCATCATCTGTGTTGGTGCAGCATATGCCGACACTGTACGTCGAATCTCAAATGAGTTTCCAAATACTCAATTTGCAATTATTGATGATGAGTCTGTAGCGATGACAAATGTTTCTAACCTGTCATTTGCCACTCACGAGGGGGTATATCTTGCCGGCGCTGCACTTGCGGTAAGAAGTAAAAGTGGAAAAATTGGATTTATCGCAGATAAATCAGATCCGATTGCCGCTAACTACGCCGCGGTATTTGCAAGAGGAGCAGCAGCTGGTAGCTCCAAAGTTAAGGTAACAACTAAATTATTAGATACAAATTTTGATACTGAGATTAGGGCTCAGGTTAATGCTGGAGTTGATCAAATCTTCTCAACCTGGTCAAAATCTGATGAGGTCATCTCCAATATTGCTAGCCTAAATAGAGCAAGTACACCAATCTTAATTTCAGGTCTGCTACCTGAGCAGTACTTTCTAAATTTTTCAGCGGGTAAGAAAAACCAGTACCTTGTAGTACAAAAACGTTTTGATTTAGCAGTTGAGCAGATAATTGCAGCTGAATTAGCGAATAAAAATATCTTAGAAATTTTAGATGGCAAAAAAGGAATTTATGGTCACAGATATAACCTCAAAGATGGTGGTGTAACTGTAAAAACAGTCACAGGCCAGGCTTTTTCCGCTCGAGTCCAAACCATCTCAGCAAACTTAAAGGCGGGGCGGGTTAAAAACCTCTTTGGCTCTTAAATTCGGTAAAAAGTTTAAACTCTCTAGTTAGAGTTTAAAGTAATCTAAAGAAATCGTAATCAATCCAAGTTGAGAGCCTGTCTTGCATGCTCAGCCTGCACCGATAGGGTCAGCACACCACTAACCCCCATCTTTATTGGGTCTAAGTCCTAGGGAGGGATTTTGAAAAGAGCAAATAAAGTCGTAGTAGCTATTGCAGCTGCTTCGCTAATTTCATCAGTAGCAATTTCACCGGCTGCTAATGCTGCAACCAAGCAAAAGGTTTGCGTAGCACTAGATACCGCTGGAATTAATGACAAGTCTTTTAACCAAACTTCATATGAAGGTGCCAAGCGTGCTTTGAAAGCTGGCTACGCATCATCAATTGAGTACTTACCAGCAAAGTCTGACGCAGACTACGTACCAAACATAAGAAAATTTTTAGAAAAGAAGTGCACCTTGATTATTGGTGTCGGTTATAAACTGGGCGACGCAATGGGAGCTGCAGCGGCGGCAAATCCATCTGTTAACTTCGCTTTGGTTGATGGTTGGTCAGTAGGAAAGAACCAAAAGGGAATTACCTACAAGACTGATGAGAATTCATTCCTAGTTGGCTACTTAGCTGCAGGCATGTCAAAGACAGGCAAAGTTGCAACCTATGGCGGAATTGCACTTCCGACTGTAACAATCTTTATGGAAGGCTTTGCAAATGGCGTGGCTTACTACAACGATGTTAAAAATAAAAATGTTCAAGTACTAGGTTGGAACACCAAGACTAAGACTGGAACTTTCCTTGGGAGCTTTGAAGACAGCAATAAGGCACTTCAAACTTCGGTCGCATTTGAACAACAGGGTGCAGATGTAATCTTCCCTGTTGCTGGTGGAATGCAAGAGTTCACCGCAAAGAACAGTATCAAAACAAAGAAATCAAGCGTGATTTGGGTTGATGCACGAGTAATGGATACCGGCAGACAGTATGCGAGCGTAACTCCAGTTTCTGCTCTAAAGGGCCTAGCTGAAGGTGTGCTTGCAGCAACTAAAGATGCTTACGAAGGCAAATTCACAAGCAAGGAGTATGTAGGAACACTCGCTAATAAAGGAGTTTCTTACGCCATTACCCCAGCTTGGTCAAAGAAGATCCCTGCCTCATTGCAAGCTGAAGTAAGAGATCTAGCAGCAGCAATCGCTGGTGGATTTATTGATGTAAACAATGCGTAATTGACTATAAATTAGTCAATAACTATTGCTGGGTGAGTTAGATTTCTAACTCACCCAGTTACATTAAGGAGTAGATGATGCCCTTAGAGTTAAAGGGAATATCTAAAAGTTTCGGAAATTTACAAGCAAATAATCAAATAGATTTAAAGGTTGGCAAAGGCGAAATTCACGCCATCCTTGGTGAAAATGGTGCCGGTAAATCAACTTTGATGAATATTGTCTATGGGCTATTGCAGCCAGATTCAGGCGAAATTTTAGTTGATGATCAGTTAGTAAAAATCCTCGAGCCAGCAGATGCCATTAAATATGGAATTGGTATGGTGCATCAGCATTTCATGCTGATTCCAGTTTTCACAGTTGCTGAAAACATTGCATTAGGGCGAGAAAAATCTAAATTTGGCTTTATGAGTCTTGCAGAGATAAAAACTAAAATCAAGAAGTTATCTGATGAGTTTAAGTTTGACATTGATCCTGACGCAATAATCGAAGATTTACCGGTCGGAGTTCAGCAACGAGTAGAGATTGTAAAAGCTCTTATGTATGACGCCAAGGTTCTGATTTTGGATGAACCAACAGCGGTGTTAACTCCACAAGAGACTGATGAACTGCTTAATGTGATGAAGATTTTAAAATCTAGAGGAACATCGATTATTTTTATTACACACAAACTTAGGGAAGTTAGAGCTGTTGCAGACAAGATAACAATAATTAGATTGGGCAAGGTGGTAGGAATCCAATTGCCATCTGCATCTCAAGAGGAGTTGGCTAATTTAATGGTTGGACGCCAAGTAGATTTAGCACCAAATAAATCTGCATTCAATCCCGGTGAAAATATTCTTGAAATAAAAGACTTAAGTATCTTTAACGATTCAGGTCGCAAAGTGGTAAACAATTTATCCTTGGATATTCGAGCGGGTGAGATTCTTGCTATTGCCGGCGTGCAAGGAAATGGTCAGTCGGAGCTAGCCCGAGCAATTGTAAATTTGGAGAAGCATAAGTCAGGTTCAATCAAATTAGGTGGACAGGAGATTCTAGGCTCGAGCGTTCGGGATTCATTACGGGCCGGTATTGCATATATTCCAGAGTCTCGAGAATTAGA
>JACCDP010193577.1_pt1 | contig 10616 bp, 9 predicted proteins | sample 7445841 | NCBI WGS metagenome assembly JACCDP01 (sample SAMN15323441, study PRJNA562643) | freshwater metagenome | isolation source: river surface water | place: USA:Blue River Watershed | collected 2017-08-17
CCGCCCCCGCCGCGACAAGCCGGTGACGCCGACCGATAGCGCCTCGACGCCGGCCAAGCCGAAGTCCACGCCTCCCCCCGCCGAAGGCGACCTCTCCTCCCTCGACTAATCCGATGATCCCGCGACTGCTCCTCGCCCTCCTGGCCGCGACCGCTTCCCTGACGGCCCAGACGTCCGCCTTCGGCACGAAGGCGACCGAGGCCGGCGCGACCGCGGCCACGGCGACGCCGGCGGCCGAAGCCGCCACGGCGGCGGTCAAGCCGGTCGCGGACGAAGCCAGCACGGCCGTGGTCATCACGCCCTTCCGCACGCTGACGTTGCCCGAAGCCAAGACGACCCGCACGTTCCAGCTATCCAAGGTCAACAAGCTCGGCTTCGCCGAGACCTCGAAGGAACTGCAGCGCCTCTACTCCGCGTTCACCGCGCAACGCATCATCGACGGCTCCCCGGCCGGGTCGAGCAAGGCCACCGGCCACGTCGCCATGGTCAACTACTCGCTGCTCCAGGACCTCGGCGACAACCGCTTCCTGGCGAAGGCCGCCTGGCCCGCCGCCGGCCCCAACGAAGCCCTGGCCGCCGGCGTCGACACGATGGCCATCCTGCTCCTCGAGAAGCCGGCCAAGGTCGGCGACAGCGGCAAGCTCACCGGCATGCACGTCGGCACGGTCGCCCTGCTCTTCACCGCGACCTACCCTCCGCTCACGGGCAAGCGCCTGACCCTCCGCCGCGAAGCCTTCGTCGAATGCGCCACGCTCGAGGACAGCCCGGCCGGCCTCCAGAAGTTCGTGGAATCCGTCAACGCCGGCCTGGAGATGGGCGTGACGACGAACGAACAGGTCTCCTGCAAGAAGTGCGGCGGCCTCGGCTTCACCCGCGAAGCCCAGAAGGGCCAGCTGCTCGACAAGCGCATCCCTTGCGCCGACTGCGCCAGCAGCGGCAAGGTGATCATCTCGGTCGAGACGAAGTTCGTCCCCTGAGTCCGCCCTGGGGCTTGTTATCGGTATCCTGCGCTTGCGCCAGGACGGCTTCGCTCGCACATTGCGGCGTGTCCTCCCCGTTGCACGCCGGACTTGAAGCCCACTTCGCCGCGCTCGAGAAATTCCTCGCGGCGCAGGAACTCGCGTTCGAACCGGAAGTCCGCCCGATGGTCCGCGATGTGCTCGCGCACCCGGGCAAACGCCTTCGTCCGCTCCTCGCTTTCGGCGCCGGCGCCGGCGGCCCCCCGCCCGAAGCCTTGGTCCGCGGTGCCGGCATCATCGAGCTCGTCCACCTCGCCACGCTGGTGCACGACGACGTCCTAGACGGCGCCGACACCCGCCACGGGAGCGACACCCCGAACCGCACCCATGGCGCCCACGCGGCCGTGCTCTTCGGCGACGCCCTCTTCGCCCACGCGCTCGTCCTCTCCGCCGACCACCCGACGCCGGAACTCTGTCGCATCGTGGCCCGCGCCTCCCGCGAAGTCTGCTCCGGGGAGGTCTGCCAGACCTTCTCCCGCGGCCACGACGACCTTTCGCTGGAGGACTACTACCGCCACATCCGCCTGAAGACGGCCGAACTCTTCGAAGGCGCCTGCCACATCGGCGCCCTGCTCGCCGGGCGCCCGCCGGAACACGTGCAGGCCTGCTCCCTCTTCGGCCGCCACCTCGGCATCGCCTACCAGATCTATGACGACCTGGTCGACCTGCTCCAGGACGACGCCAAGGCGGGCAAGACGCTCGGCACCGACGCCGCCAGCGGCAAGCTGACGCTGCCGATGCTCCTCGAGCGCGATCGCTCGGGCAAAGGCTTCCTGGCCGACCTCCGTGCCGGCGGCGACGCCCGCCGGCTGATCTCCGCCGAGGCCTGGCGCGAAAGCTTCCGCCGGCTCGACGCCGAGATCGCCGCGGCCGAACAGGCGCTCGCACCGATCGAGGGCTCCCCTTCTCCGTTCTTCCTGCTCCGGCTCACGGCCTTCCTCCGCGAAGCCGCCGCCCGCCTCGCGCCGAAAGCATGAGGCTCTTCCGCACGACTGCTGCCGAACGCCTGGCGCTGGCCTGCGTGCTCGGCTGCCTCGGCGCCGCCGCCGGCCTGCTCCTGCTCTGGCGCTCCCTCTGATCAGGGAACGAAGCGCTTCGCGTCGAAACCGCGCGCCTTCAAGGCGCTCCGGAGATCTTCCACGTTCACCTTGTCGCCGGGCTTGACGCCGAAATCGCGGAACCAGCCGGCCCGCATCTCGATGGCGAAGCGGACCTGATCGGTGGACGAGGAAGTCGTCTCGGTATCCCCGGCGGTCATGGTACGGACCTCGAGCACGGTGCCGTCGCGGGCGACGAAGGCGATGTCGAGGTCGAGCGGCGTGTCCTTCATCCAGAAGCTCATCCGCGTGTCGGCGTCATACATGAACGCCATGCCTTCCGCCTCGGAGAGCTTGGTGACGCCCATCAGCCCGCGGGCCTTCTCGAGGTCGGTGGCGGCGATGCGCAGCCGGCCGAGCACCTGCCCCATGCGCACGGGGAAACGGGTGTCGAAGGCGAGCTCCGCGGACGGAGCCGGCGCGGCGCGCTGGCTGTCGCAGGCGACGAGCGCCAAGGCGACGACGAGGAAAAGCATCCGGGACATGGCGCCTACTGTTCCTGCGATTGCCTCGGTGGCAAGATTCGCTTGTTTCCCCCCATGGAACGCGACCCGCAAGCCCACTGGCTCGAGACCGAGACGGCCTTGCACTACGCCCGGGCCGCGGTCCGCGTGGGCCTCTGGGCTTCGGAGCGCGTCTTCCTCGGACGCTACTTCGCCCCGGACCTGCGCATCCTGGAACTGGGCTGCGGTGGCGGACGCGTCGCCCTGGGCCTGCTGCAGGCCGGCTACCGCGACGTGACGGCGACCGACTTCTCGCCGATCATGGTCAGCCTAGCCCGCGCGGTCCTGGCGGACCACGACGAGTCCTGGGAACGATGCGTCGAACAGCAGGATGCGACCGCGCTCACCTATGCGGACGCTTCCTTCGATCGCGCGATCTTCGCCTTCAACGGACTGATGTGCCTGCCCAGCCGCGAGCATCGCCTCGCGGCATTACGCTCGATCCATCGGGTGCTCAAGCCCGGCGGCATCCTGCTCTTCACCGCCTCGGATCGCGAGAAAGGCGCCAACGCTGCCTACTGGGCGAAAGAAGAGCGGCCGGCCGACGTCATCCCCGGCGATCGCTGGCATGAGAGCGACACGTCGCCGGTCTTCATCCACAGCAGCACCGAAGCCGAGACCCGCGCGGAGCTGACCGAAACCGGCTACACGGTCGTGGAGTGTCCGCTGAGCACCGAAGCGGCGGCCGACGGACCGCTCGTCCGGGAATTCGCCGGCGAGACCCGCTTCTACGTCGCCAGAAAGGCTTGAGGGAACCGCATGGCCTTGGTCTTGTCGGGATGACCATGCCTTTCCGTCTGTCGTTGCTTCTGGCGATCCTCCTGCCCTTCGGCGCCGCGGCGCTCGAGCTGCATGTCTCGCCCCAAGGCAATGACGAGTGGTCCGGGCGCCTCGCCGCGCCGAACGCCGCCCACACCGACGGACCGGTCGCCACCCTCGACGGCGCCCGCCGCGCGGTCCGCAAGCTGCCTCGTCCGCTGGGCGAGCCCGTCCGCGTGCTCTTCGCCGGCGGGACCTATCGCCTCACCGAAGCCGTCGCCTTCGACGAGAAGGACTCAGGCGAGGCCGGCAAAACCATCTCCTACGAAGCCGCCCCGGGCGCCAAGGTCACTTTCTCCGGAGGCAAGGAGCTGCCGGCCTTCCAGATCGGCCAGGACGGACGCTGGACCTTGCAGACCCCGGCCGGCACCGAAACGTTCGAACAGCTCTGGGTCGGCGAGCGTCGCGCCACCCGCGCCCGTACGAGCAACCCAGGAACCCGCTTCCTCCGCAGCCACGAGAGCGAAACGGCCATCCCGGGAGGCAAGCCGACCGGCGGCCTGACCGAGCAGACGATCCGCGTCGACCCGAAGGAGCTCACGGCCTTCGGTGAGATCAGCCCTTCCGAGGCGCAGGACGCCTTGGTTACCTTCTATCACAAGTGGGATTCCACCCGGAGCCGCGTGGAATCGGCCGACGCCGCCAACGGCACGCTGACGGTGCGCGGCCCCGCCCAGAAGGCCAACACAGCCTTCGACCACCACACCGGCATGGTCATCGAGAACCTGCCTTCCCTGCTGGACGAACCCGGGGAGTGGTTCCTGAGCCGCGCCGGCCAGCTGAGCTACCTTCCCCGCCCCGGCGAAGCCGCCGGCACCGTGCGCGCGACCTTCCCCGTCGCGGAGAAGCTCCTGACGTTCGTCGGCAAGCCCGGCGACAAGCTCCGCCATCTCGCTTTCCGCGGCCTGACCTTCAGCCACGCCAAGGGCCTGCCGTCGCTCGCCATCGCCGTACCCAACCAGGCCGCGGTGCGCACCGTGGACGGCGTGATCACGCTCGAGCACGCCACGCAGGTCGCCTTCGTCGGTTGCGAACTCTCGCATGTCGGCAGCTACGGCTTCTCGCTCCGCCAAGGCTGCCGCGAGGTCACGATCGAGAAGTGCCTCATCACGGACCTCGGCGCCGGCGGCATCAAGGTCGGCACGCTCAACGACGAGGCCAAGCCGGAGAACCACGCCAGCCACAATCGCGTGCATAACAATATCATCCGCGACGGCGGCCTCGTCTTCCCGTGCGCCGTCGGCGTCTGGATCGGCTCCTCCTCCGACAACGTGGTCACGCACAACGAGATCTCGGACTTCTTCTACTCGGCGGTGTCGGTCGGCTGGCGCTGGGGCTACGCGCCCAGCAACGCCAAGCGCAACAAGGTCGAATGGAACCACCTGCACCACCTCGGCAAAGGCCTGCTGAGCGACATGGGCGGCGTCTACACGCTCGGACCGTCCGAAGGCACCTCGGTCAGCCATAACCATATCCACCACGTCACGTGCTTCACCTACGGCGGCTGGGGGCTCTACACCGACGAAGGCAGCACCGGCATCACGATGGAAGGCAACGTGACCCACGACACCACCGACGGCGGCTTCCACCAGCACTACGGCAAGGACAACGTCATCCGGAACAACGTCTTCGCCTTCTCGGAAGACTACCAGGTCAAGCGTTCACGGGCGGAAGACCACCTGTCCTACGCGTTCGAGAAGAACCTCATCGTCTTCGACCGCGGAGACCTGCTCGGCGGCAACTGGAGCGGCACGCCGGCTAACTTCCTCCACCGTGACAATATCTATTGGGATTATTCGGCACGCCCGGTGACGTTCACGGAGAAGAAACTGTCGCTGGCCGAATGGCAGAAGAAAGGCCAGGATGTCGGTTCCCTCATCACCGACCCGCTCTTCGTCGATCCGGCCAAGCGTGACTTCCGCCTCAAGGCCGGCTCCCCCGCCCTCGCCATGGGCATCCGGTCGATCGACATCTCCGCGATGGGCGTGCTCCGGGACGATCCCGCCTGGCATCAGCTGGCCAATACCTTCGTCCGCGGCCCCGAAGCCGTCCGCCCCGAACGCCCCGAGGCCCCTCCGCTCGACCTCCGCCAGGCCTTCGAAGGCCGCGTCGTCGACCAGCAGCGCCCCTTCCCGCACGCCACGCCGGCGCTCTCCGTCCTGAACTCCCCTCCCGGCAAGCCGCGCGTGAGCCTCGGCGATGCGCTTCGCCTCACCTCGGCCAAGCAGGCGGAGGGCAAGCAGTCGCTGCTCTTCCAGGACGCCCCGGGCCTGCCTTCGCGCTATCTGCCGATGCTTTCGTTCAATCCGCATCATCGGTCCGGCACTTCGACGGTCAGCTTCGCGCTCTATGTGGAGCCGAAGGCGGTCTTCATCCACGAATGGCGCACCAAGGGTAACCCCTATCGCACCGGCCCGGTCATCCACGTCCAGAACGGCCGCCTCACCGGCGTCAAAGGCCTCAACGTCGCCCTGCCGCAGCAGAAGTGGGTCCGTTTCGAACTCTCCGCGGTCATCGGAGATGCCGTGACGGGCCGCTGGAACCTCAAGGTGACCCCGGCCGGCGAGGCCACGCAGGAGTTCAAGGACCTGCCTTGCCGCCATCCGGACATGAAGACGCTCGATTGGGTCGGCTTCATCAGCAACGCCGACGAGAAGACCGAGTTCTACCTCGACGACCTCACGATCCTCACGGACGACCCCGCCCGCTGATCACTTCGCGGGCTTGGGGTTCTCCTTGAAGAACCGGACGATCAGTTCGGTCGACCCCTTGGCGTATTCGTGGCCGCCCGCATGGAGGGCGGTGACAAGCGGGGCGCCCTTGCTCGAAGCATAGATCGTCGCCTCCAGCACGCCTTCCTTGGCCCAGGCCTTGCCGTCGTCGGCGCAACCGTTCGTCTTGCGCACGACGGCGAAGGTCGCCTGCTGCCAGGCGAACTTCACGAGCGGGTCCTTTTCGCCGGCGACATGGATCACCGGCATCGGCGAGGGCAGTTTGGCGTCCGCCCGCAGGCTGCCGGCGACGGAGCCGATGGCGGCCAGGACTTCCGGGCGGGCCTGCCAGAGCAGGTAGCTGAAAGCGGCGCCATTGGAATGGCCCATGGAGTAGATACGACGCTCGTCGACCGGATGTTCCTTCTTCAGGTCGGCCAGCATCGCGTCGAAGAACCGCAGGTCACGGCCGCCCTCGCTGCTCACCGAAGTCTGCCAGCCGGGCATGCGCCCTTCCTTGTCGACGAGCGGAGAGACGGTGGGAAGACCTTGGGGGAAGACCAGGATCGAGGTCGTATCGGCCTTATCGTAGCCCCAGCGGCCGGCGGAGTGCGTGGAGCGGCCGCCGTGGCCATGCCAGCAGAAGACCAACGCGAGCTGGCCGCTCACGCCGGCGGGCACGCGCACGAGGGCGGTGCGTTTGACGCCGTCGATGGTCCAGGTCTTCTCGACGAAGCCCTCGGGCGCCTTGGCCGTGAGGAGTTCGCGGAACTTGCCTTGGGCGGACAGCGAAGCCGCGCAGAGGACGGTGAGCAGGATCAGGAAGAAGCGACGCATAAAGAAGAAGGGCTCCCCGATGAAACACCGGGGAGCCCTTCGAAGTTTCCGCGACCGGAGCTTACTCGCGACGACCCGCGAAGAGACGGATGACGTAGAAGAGCAGCGTCACGAAGGACGAGAACAGGACGAAGGCCGCGGCGACGTGCTGGTCGGTCTCCATGGTGTTCTTGATCTCGTTGGTCTGGTAGAGGATCACGGTGGCCATCAGGACGATCATCGCGACGGAGAACCAGGTGCCGAGGGACCAGCCGGCGAAGAGCGAGACGATGACGACGCCGAGGGCGCAGATGCTGCCGATGACGATGGCGACCTTCAGGAAGGAGAAGTCGAGGTTGGTCATGAACACCACGGCGGTGAGGGCGGCGACGAGGGCGCCGGTGGCCATGCAGGCCGGGATGAGGATCTCGCCGGGGTTACCCTTGGTGACGATGGCGGTGTAGTAGATGAGCGGGACGAAGATGATGGCCTGCAGGAGGACGTAGATGCCCAAGCCGGCGTACTGCGCGGCGCGGGAGGCTCGATTAAAGGCCAGGGACTGGGCGGCGGTGGTGCCGAGCCAGAAGAGGACCATGACGCCGAGGATGCCCCAGGAGCCGATGCCGGCGATGGCGCGCATGAAGGTCTCGGCGATGCCGGAGACGAAGAGCCCGAACAGGGCGAGGGCGAAGGCGCCGAACGAAGCGGCCACCAGGCCGTAGGTACGACGGAAGAAGGCGGCGCGGTCGGCAGCCGGGGCGTCAGCGACGATGAAGGGATTGGATTCCATGCCCTCCATCTTAATCCTTTCTCCCGCCAGTCAAGTCCACCCGACCCCTTATGGGTTACGAAAACGCACCGAAATTATCCTGAAGCGCCGGCCTAAATGGCCGACCGGATGCTCCTCCGCCACCCTTTGGACGGTCAGCTCGCAGACGGCGCCGCCGCCCATGCCCGCCGACGAGCCGATCACCTTGAAGGTATCGCCCCTCACCGTGAGCACCGGCGCCCACGATTCGAGCAGGTCCTCCGCCTTGAGTTGGATCGGCAGCTCAGCCGAGACCGACGAATAGGGCCGGTTGATGCCCGACTCCTCCAAAGCTTTATTCAGCAAGCCCGAACGCGCGAAGGCCTCCAACGAACGATAAGGCCAGCCATGGCTGGGTTGCAGCTCGACGATCCTCCGGGCGAGGTCCTTGAGTTTCCGCTCCTCCAACAACCTCACGCCCTGCTGGACGGACAGCCCATGAATGGCGTCATCAGGCAACCGGGCGACTTCTCGGTCAGCAAGATCAACGGGCGACAACGCCCCGCCCTTCGCCAGGCTTGCCCCCTGCGGTCGCGTGAAGAACAGCGGGCCGTTCAAGGTTGCCGGCTCGAAAGGCCCGCCGGCCTCCGGCCTCCACGTGCCGCTCGCCCCTCCCAAGAACGCCTCCCATGCGTTGACGTCACGTGAGTTGACATTGAAAGGACCGATGACCTGCAGTTCGCGAGCGCTCCTGACCCTCTCCTCGCCCCCCGTGCCGACCTGACCCAAGAATGGATTGTGCGAGCAGACTCCCGGCTCAGGCGTACCCAACGGAGCGCCGCAGAACAGCCGATCCATCGCCCCTTGCCAAACATCCGGCTCGGGTGACGCCAGGTGACGGAGCGAGACGACGGAGAGCCGCGGCCAGCCCGGGAAATCACGCAGCCTGACCGACGCATACGCCCCCGCCTCGGATGGATCGTGCCGATTGGCCCGCAGGTCCCAAAGCGGTCCGGCCAAGGCCGAGGCGTCATGGTCGACGACATCGAGCGCGGCGAGGACCGGATGATCGATGGCCCATTCGGCGGCCTGCTCCGTCCGCGCCAGATCCCAATGCGCTCGCGCCAGCGAACCGGCCTGCGCGGCCGACCAAAGTTCGCTCGGCTGACGCGGCTTCAGCCGAATGCGCAGGCATGCCCGGCGTTCGCCGATCACATACCCGGCGCTATCTTCCCGGGAATAATCCTCGCCGGTGGTCCGGATCATGAAATCCGGGAATGGCACATTGTCCCAAGCCAAGACCGGAGCGGAGGGATAATCCCCGATGGCGGCATCACGCTCGGGCTCGCCCGCATAAGGGCGCAGCCGGATCCCGACTTTGCTTCGGAATCTCACGGCGATCTCGATCCGGTCCGTCGGCAGGAAGACCGTCGGCTCCGGGCGCTTCCACCCAGGACCATGATAAGCCCGGTCCAGCTTCCACGTCGGACGTGTCAGGATCCTGGCCAGGCCTTGCGGCTGAGCCGAAGCCGCGGGGCTGACCAAGGCGTAGACCTCCCCGGGCAAGAGACCACGCCCCGCCATCCCATGCGTCGCCGTGTCCGACACTTCGGCCCAGAACCACAACCCACGCTCGCGGAGGCCTTGGCGGATGATGCCGAAATCCTCCTGCGGACAGTCATCGAGGTCGGTCGTGAAAGTGCTCGCGGTCTCGAGATTGGTCACGGTGACTTCCGGCGACCCGACCACCTCCACGAGAAACATCTTCCCTTGAGGTCCGGCAAGGATCGGGACGGAGAGCGGATTCCAGAAAACCAACGAACCATGGAAGCGCAGCCGATGCCTGCCGTCGCTCCGCGCATTGAACAAACCCAGGCTGAGGCGAAAATCGGCGAGGAGCGGCAAAGTATCGAGAGACATGCCGGCGCCTTGGAAGCGCGCCAAGGGATACCCTCTCGCCGCGACCTGCGCGAAGGCCGGCGCATGCAAAGCCTGGGCGATCGGTCGGCCGGCTTCGGCCGCCATCACTTCTTCCGAAGCGAGATCCTGCCGCCAACCGCCGCGGACGGAATCCGTCAGCAGTCCGCGCACCTGCCAGGCCGTACCGGGCCGGGCATCGGCCGCGAAGAAGTCACGGCCACCGGCCGCCAAGGCGACGGTCTGGCCAACCGTCACCGATGCGGCCAGCGACTGCGGAAGCTTCGCCCTGCCGGCGGACGTCCGGGCCCAGCGGGAGGCTTGACCCGCCGCCACCGCCGGCGAGGCCACGTCGTAAGCCATGGACAGGTCTTCGATGCGCCAGCGGGCCACGATGGAACCTTCCTCGGCTGCGCCGGTCATAAGAGTCCATTGCGCCCTGCCCCCGCTGACCAACGTCCCAGGCACGGCTTCATAGTCATGGGCCACGTCCGGCCCCAGCCCTGCCTGCAATTCGGCCAATCCTCTGCGGGCGGCGTTTTCGGCGGCGAAGCGAAGCGAACGGCCAAGCCTCTCCGTCTCCAGACGCCGGGACTCCAGGCTCAGCAACGACGCCAAAGACAACGCAAGGGCGACGAGCATCGCCATGAGCATCAGCGCGACCAACAATGCTAATCCGTTTCTCTTATGCATCGATGAGGAATAAGCCCCATCGTGTTTCCATTGATAATAAATGGGCAAAACAGGAGATATCTCAGGTATCCACTCCATGAAGACATCATTGCGTAAGCTCCGCGTCTCCCGTCCTTCGGCCGCCCGTCCCACCTTCCCGCTCGCGAAGAAGCCCGCGGAGAGCGGCGCGCCCGCCGCCAAGAAACGCGTGCTCGTGATCGAGGACCAGTCCGCGGTCTGCGACCTGGTGGCCGAGATGATCCACGCGCATCCGCGCTGCGAGCTCGCCGGCCAAGGCTCCGATGGCGCGAGCG
>JACCDP010033328.1_pt1 | contig 10614 bp, 8 predicted proteins | sample 7445841 | NCBI WGS metagenome assembly JACCDP01 (sample SAMN15323441, study PRJNA562643) | freshwater metagenome | isolation source: river surface water | place: USA:Blue River Watershed | collected 2017-08-17
CCGGCGGCTGGTGCTGCTGGATGACGGTGCCGATCACCGAGGCGATGCAGATGATCGTGAGCAGCGCGATGGCGAAGCGCATCGACGACAGCAGCTCGACGCTCTCCCGCAGCCAGCGCGAGCCGCGACCGATCTCGAGGCCGGCGGTGGAGGAGGAGGATGAGGCGGACATGGCGGACCGGATTATGCGAACAGGGACTGAAGACAGTGTAAAGATGCACAAAGGCCGGTCTGGGACCGGCCTTTTTGATCTTCGTCAATCGGCGCCCGAGATGAAATCTCCGGCAAGCCGCCCGCCTCAGTGCAGGCCGGCGATGTAGTCGGCGACCGCCTTGATCTCGCGATCGTTCATCTTGGCGGCCACGCCGGTCATCACGGCATTGTTCTTGCGCACGCCGTCGCGGAAGTTCTTGAGCTGCAGCTCGGTGTAGTCCGAATGCTGGCCCGACAGGCGCGGGTACTGGGCCGGGATGCCGGAGCCGCTCGGGCTGTGGCAGCCGGCGCAGGCGGGCACCTGGCGGTCGGCGATGCCGCCGCGGTAGATCTTCTCGCCCAGCGCGACCAGCTCCTTGTTGCGCGCCGCGCCCGGCTTGGGCTGCTTGCTGGCGTAGAAGGCGGCGACGTTCTTCATGTCGTCCTCGCTCAGCGCGGAGGCCATGCCCTTCATGATGGCGTTGTCGCGCTTGCCGGACTTGAACTCGGTCAGCTGCTTGACCAGGTACTCGGGGTGCTGGCCCTGGATGATCGGGTTGGCGGCCGAGCCGCGCGAGCCGTCCGCGGTGTGGCAGGCGCTGCACACCTGGGTGGCGATGGCTTCACCCTTCACCAGATCGGCCTTCGCGGCAGGCTTGGACTCGGAAGCGGCAAGCGGGGTGGCCATGGCGGCTGCCGCGAGCAGAGCAAGAAGCGACTTGAAGTGCGATTTCATGATGAAGCGGCCCCGTGGGCTGGCGGGAAGGTGGCAGACGTGAAACCGGACGATTTTACAATGCCAGCGATGAGCCTCACCACCACACCACCCCCGGGTGGCGCCGACGCCACGCGCGCGGCACTCGCCTGGACCCACACGGCCCGTTTCCTGACGACGGCCAGCCGTCTGGACCAGCTGCCGGCCCATGAACTGCCCGAGATCGCCTTCGTCGGACGCTCCAACGCCGGCAAGTCGACCGCGATCAACACCCTGGCGCAGCAGCGCCAGCTCGCCTTCGCGTCCAAGACGCCCGGGCGCACCCAGCACATCAACCTGTTCGAGGTCGGCCCGCGCGAGACGCCGCAGGCCCTGTGGGCCGACCTGCCCGGCTACGGCTACGCGGCGGTGGCGCGCGCCTCCAAGCTGCGCTGGCAGGAGGTGATGGCCGACTACCTGCGGGTGCGGCGCAACCTCGCCGGCGTGGTGCAGATGGTGGACTCGCGCCACGGCTTCACCGACCTCGACCGCCAGCTGCTGAGCTTCGTGGCCCCGCGCGTGGTCAACGGCGAGGTCAAGCTGCTGGTGCTGCTGACCAAGGCCGACAAGCTCAACCGCAAGGAGCAGGCCGAATCGCTGCGCCGCGCGCAGGAGGTGCTGGGCGAGCTCTCGACCGAGGAGTCCGACATCGGCATCACGCTGTTCTCCTCGCTGAAGCGCCAGGGCATCGGCGACGCCGCCGAGATCCTGCAGCAATGGGCGCTCGAGGCTCAGGTGCTGCCGGACTTCACGCCCGCGCCCGCCCCGGACGAGGCCGACGATGCCCCGGCCGCCGAGCAGCCCTGACGCCGATCCACCGGCCTCCCCCGCGAGGCCGGGCCGGCTGCAGATGGCCGACCTGGCCCGCATCGCCGGGGTGTCGGTGGCCACCGTGTCGCGCGCGCTCAACGGCAGCACCGAGGTCAGCGCCGCCACCCGCCAGCGCATCACCGAGCTGGCGCGCTCGCTGAACTACACCATCAACGTCAGCGCGAAGAACCTGCGGCTGCGCCACAACCGCACCGTCGCGGTCGTCATCCCGTACGACCGGCAGACGCGGCTGCATGTCTCGGACCCCTTCTTCCTGTCGATGCTGGGCAGCCTGGCCGATGCGCTGACCGATCGCGGCTACGACCTGCTGGTGTCGCGCATCGATGCCGACCAGCTCGAGAGCGCCTCGCTGTCCTACGACAGCGGCACCGCGCTGGGCATCATCCTGATCGGCCAGTGGCACAGCCACGAGCAGCTCAACCGCCTGGCCGACCAGGGCGTGCCGCTGGTGGTCTGGGGCGCGCAGCTGCCGCAGCAGCGCTACTGCTCGGTCGGCGGCGACAACCTCGGCGGCGGCCGCCTGGCCACCCGGCACCTGATCGAGCGCGGCTGCCGGCGCTTCGTCTTCCTGGGCGATCCGACCACGCCGGAATCGGCGCTGCGCCTGCGCGGCCACCAGCACGAGCTGGCCGAAGCCGGGCTCGGACCCGAGGCCTGCCGGGTTCTGGCGGTCGGCTTCGACGCGGCGCGCGCGCGCACCGAGGTCGGCCGGCTGCTCGAGCAGGGCGTCGACTTCGATGCGGTGGTGGCCTGCTCCGACGTGCTGGCCACCGCGGTGGTGCCGGTGCTGCGGCTGCACGGCCGCGAGGTGCCGCGCGATGTCGCGGTGGTCGGCTACGACGACATCGAGTGGGCCAGCCACGCCGACCCGCCGCTGACGACGGTGCGCCAGCCGGTGGCGCGCGCCGGCATCGAGATGGTCGAGGCGCTGCTCGAGCGGGTGGCCGGGCGCGATGCGCCGCCGCGCACGCTGCCGGTCGAGCTGGTGGTGCGCCAGAGCTCGATGCGCTGAACCGGCCACCGCCCGCTCAGGGCCGGCCCAGCATCAGCGTGATGCCGGCACGCCCCTGCGGCGCCCAGGTCAGACCCAGGTAGAGCGGCCCGATGCCGGTGTCGGCCGCCAGGAAGGCGCTGGTGCCCCAGCGCAGCGGCGTCAGGCGCATCTCGCGCGGCAGGGCCCAGGCATTGCCGGCCTCCAGCGTCATGCCGGCGAAGACGCCGCGGGTCAGCACCGGCCGGCCGGTCAGTCGCACCTGCCAGGTCAGCCGGCCCAGCAGCACCCCGTCGCCGGAGAGCTGATCGGTCTCGTAGCCGGAGAGCTGGTGAAAGCCGCCGAGCGTGTAGTGCCCCGGCGCGCCGTCGACCTGCGACTGGCGCGCCGCCCGCAGCTTCAGCGTCAGATCGACGGTGTGGCGGCCGCGACTGGCCACCTCCGCCAGATCGAGCTCGAGCCGGTGAAAGCGCCGCTGCGCCGCCTCCAGCGCCAGCTCGTCGAGGCGGCGCCGGCCGGTCTGCGCCTCCAGCCGCAGCCGCCAGCCGCTGCGCGGAAAGACCGCATGATCGAGCTGGTCCATCACCAGGGTGCTGCGCAGCGCCTCCTCGCGGGCATGGAGGGACTGCAGCGCCACGCTGCCGGTCTCGGTGCGCACGGTGTAGGCGCTTTCCGGCTGGATGCGCAACATCTGCCGCACCAGACCGATGCGCCATTCGCCCAGCTCGCCCAGCGGCTGGCCCAGGTCGATGCCCACGCCCAGGCTGCCGCGCACATGGCGGCCGAGCACCTCGGGGTCACCGCCGTCCTGGTCCGGCCCGATCGTGCGGTAGGTGGTCTGCCGGCGCCGGGACAGATCGGTCGAGAGCGCGACGAACCAGTCGCTGGCCGGGCCGCTGCCGGCGCCCAGCGGCACATAGAGCTCGCTGAACCAGCGCGGCACCGAGCCGAGCTGCACCCGGTTGCGCCACTCGCTGCCGGCCTCGTCGAGCCAGTGGCGGTTGTGGCTGAGCTGGATGTTGAACTCACCCTGGCCGGCGAAGTCGCTCTGCAGCGCCAGGCCGAGCCGGAAATAGTTCGGCCCCCAGGGCTTCTCGGCCAGCCGGTAGACCAGGCCGGCGCCGGCGGGCAGGTCCTCGACCCGGTAGTCGACCTGCATGTAGTCGCCGCTGGCAGCCAGCACCCGGCTGTCGCGCTCGGCCCCCGCCACCGTGAAGTCCTGGCCCGGGCGCACCGCCAGCACCGGGGCCAGACGCTGCGGCTGCGTCAGCTCCTGGCCCTCGAAGCGCACCGAGGCGATCGGCTCGGGCGGATCCTGCGGCCGCGCCTGGGCGCGGCGGTGCGCCTGCCAGTCGGTCTCGTTCAGGCGCAGCGCGGCCAGCTGCGGCAGCATGCGCTCGGCATGCTCGCGTCCGGCCGCCACCAGATCGGCGGCACGGTCGAAGCTGGCCGAGGTCAGCCGGCCCAGCGGCGGCGCGATCAGCAGATCCTGGCGCGGATCGAGCCGCGCCAGCGAGCGCTGCACGTTCTGCTCGGTCAGGATGTTGATCATCTGCGTGGTCACGCCGGTGACCGTGCCCAGCGTCTCGCGCCCGGCCAGCGGCGTGCCGATGTTGACCGCGATGATGCGGTCGACCCCCATCGCGCGGGCCACGTCGACCGGCAGGTTGTCGACCAGCCCGCCGTCGCCCAGGATGCGCCCGTCCCCCTCGATCGGCGCGAACAGGCCGGGCACCGACATGCTCGCGCGCAGGGCCTGCGCCAGGTCGCCGTCGCGGAAGACCACCGCCTCGCCGCTCTCCATGTCGGTGGCGACCGCGCGGAAGGGAATCGGCAGGCCGTCGAAGCTCGGCGCGCGGCGCACCGCCAGCGTGTGGCGGCGCAGCAGCAGCTCGAGCTCGCGGCTCGACACCGAGCCGATCGGCAGCATCGGATCGCCCCCCAGCCGGCTCAGGCCGACCTCGATCGCCGGGGAGATCTCGAAGTCCTCCTCCTTGCGGCGCTGGCCGAGGCTCTCGCGCGGCAGCCGGGTGGCGAACATCGCACCCCAGTCGATCGCGCCGAGCTCGCGGCGCATCTCCTCGGCGCCCATGCCGCTGGCGTAGAGCCCGCCGATGATGGCGCCCATCGAGGTGCCGGCGATCGCGTCGACCGGGATGCGCTCGCGCTCGAGCACCTCCAGCACGCCCACATGCGCCAGGCCGCGCGCACCACCGCCCGACAGCACCAGGCCGATGCGCGGGCGCCCGAGCGCCGGCCCGACCAGGGTGTCGACCTCGGGGTCGCCGCCGGACACGCCCGCAGGCATCTGCGCGTGCACGGCGGAGCTCAGCAGGGCCAGCACGACGCCCAGCAGGCGCGCGCACCAGGATCTTGATCCGATCATGGGCGCCGATTGTGCCGGTGCCCGGCCCCCCTGATCAGCGGGAATCGGAGCGAATCAGAACGAATCAGAGCGCTCAGAGCGTGCCGGCAGCGCTGCGGCCGCCGCGCCGCTCCCGCAAGGTCTCGCAGCCGATGCAGCGCAGCGCCTGCGGCTGCACCTGCAGCCGCTCGAAGGCGATCGCGGCGCCGCAGTCCTCGCACAGGCCGTAGTCGCCCTCGGCGCCGGCTTCCAGGCGCTGCAGCGCCTGGCCGATCGCGGCCAGCTCGAGCCGCTCCTGATCGGTGAAGGCCAGATCGACCTCGCGGTCGGCCGCATGCTCGCGCAGATCGTCGCGGCCCTGCTGCAGCACCTCATGCGCATGCTGGGCGCGGCTGGCCCCGCCGGTGTGCAGCGCCAGCGAGTCCAGCAGCGCCTGGCGACGCGCCAGCAGCACCTCGCGCAGCGAACCCCGCTGCGCGGCATCCAGCGCGGCACCGGTGGAAACGGGGGAAGAGGCAAGCGTGGTCATGGCGTCGGATCTCCTGGACAGCGGCGAGCAGCACCCGCCTGACGACCATCGTCGCACCGTCGCGGTGCGGCCAGACTGATCCCGCTCAAGCTGCATGACCTGCGCCAGGCAGACTGCCCCGGCCTGCGCGGGCAGCCTGCCCGGGACATCCGGCCCGCACGCACGCTCCAATCCCGGCGTGACCCACCCCCAAGAGGAGACTGCCCATGCCCCCCGCCCGCTTCGATGACCGCCAGGTGCGCTGGATGCCCTTCGGCGACATGCCGCACTTCCTGTTCTCGATCCTGCACATCGACGAGCCGCGCGGCATCGCCGACGTGCTGTTCCGCTTCTCGGCCGGGCAGCAGATCGTGCTGCACCGCCACCTCGCCGCCAACCACACCTTCGTGATCCAGGGCGAGCACCGGCTGTACGAGGCCGACGGCGCGCTGCGCGAGATCCGCCCGGCCGGCACGCTGACCGTCTCGCCCGCCAGCGAGGTGCCGCACCGCGAGGGCGGCGGCCCGGACCAGGACGCGATCGTGCTGTTCAGCATGCGCCCGGAGCCCGGCCAGAAGCTCTACGAGATCCTGGCCGACGACGGCACGGTGATCGCCGACATCACGCTCGACACGCTGCGCGCCATTCGCGCTGCCTAGTCGCGCTGCCTAGAATCGGGCTCATGCTGAGCCTGCCCGAACCCGCCCCCGCCGGCACGCTGCCGGATGCCTGCGACGTGCTGATCATCGGTGCCGGCCCGTCCGGCAGCGCCTGCGCCACGGTGCTGGCCGGCGCGGGGCTGCAGGTCTGCCTGGTCGACCAGCATGACTTTCCCCGGGACAAGGTCTGCGGCGACGGGCTGATCCCGGACGCGCACGCGGCGCTGGCCCGGCTGGGCCTGCTCGACGAGGTGATGCGCCATGCGACGCGGGTCAGCCATGTGCGCTGCGTGGCGCCGCGCGGCGGGCAGGTCGACGTGCCCGGCACGCTGGCGGTGCTGCCGCGCCGGCAGCTCGATTTCCTGCTGGTGCGGCATGCCGAGCGCGCCGGCGCGCGGCGGGTCACGCCGGTGCGCTTCGATGCGGTGATCGAGGACGGCGGCCGGGTCGTCGGTGCGCGGCTGCGCCAGGGCGACCTGACGCACGAGGTGTGCGCGCGCTGGGTGGTGCTGGCCACCGGCGCCACGGTCGGGCCGATGGTCGCCACCGGCCTGTGCACCCGGCGCACGCCCAGCGGCATCGCGCTGCGCGGCCATGTGCGCAATCCGGCGCTGGCCGGGCAGCTCGCGACGATGGACGTCGTCTGGGACCGCGCGCTGCGCCCGGGCTACGGCTGGATCTTCCCCTGCGGCGAGGCGACCTGGAACATCGGCGTGGGCGCCTTCTTCCGCCGCGGCGACGACGGCCGTGACCGCGCCGCCGACGCCAACCTGCGCCAGATGTTCGACGACTTCACCCGGGTCTACGAGCCGGCGCGCCGGCTGATGGACGGCGGCGAGCTGCTGGGCGGCCTGAAGGGCGCGCCGCTGCGCTGCACGCTCGAGGGCGCACGGCACGAGGGCCGCGCCGGCCTGATCGCCACCGGCGAGGCGCTCGGCTCGACCTACGACTTCACCGGCGAGGGCATCGGCAAGGCGCTCGAGACCGGCATCCTGGCCGCCGACACGCTGCTGGCGGGCGAGCGCGCCGGCCAGGACGAAGCGGCGATCCGGCAGGACTACGCGACCCGGCTGGCGGCGCTGAAGCCGAAGTTCGCGCTCTACGAGCGCGCCAACAGCGTCAACCGCCACCCCTGGCTGGCCGATCTGGTGATCTGGCGCGCCCGCCGCAGCCCGCGACTGCTGCAGCGCATGAGCGGCGTGCTCGACGAGAGCGCCAATCCCGGCCATCTGGTGTCGCTGCGCGGCATGCTGCGGCTGCTGACCCGCTGAGCGGATCGCCGGCACGGGCCGCCCCGCCCGGTTGCGGGCTCCAGTTTCCGGCGCCATGGCCGATGTCCCGCCAGGGACAGACGGGCCTCGGCCCCGGCATCATGAGCAGCACACCGCACCCGCCCCAGGCCGACGACGCCTGGGAGCGCAGCCTGATCGACATGCACTACGAGGAGTCGCCGCTGACGCTCGGCTCCGGCATGGTCGTGGCCGCGGCCGTCGGTCTGGTGATCCGCGACTCGGTGCCGGGCCTGGCCCTGCCGGTCTGGGTGCTGGTGGCCGAGCTGGTGATGGCCTCGCGCCTGGCGCTGACCTGGTTCTATCTGCGGGGTGGCGGCCGGCTGCGCTGGCGCAGCCCCACATGGCGCCGCATCGCGCTGGGGCAGACCGTCTTCAGCGGTCTGGCCTGGGGTGCGCTGGGCCTGTTCTTCGACCAGAGCGCCAACCCGCTGCACCAGATCATCATCCTGTTCACGCTGATGGGCGTGTGTGCAGGCAGCGCCGCGCTGACCGGCATGGTCAAGGGCACGCTGCCCATCTTCGGCACGCTGGCGCTCGGGCCGCTGGCGGTCCTGCTGGTGCTGCGCGGTGACACCGCCCACCTCTTCCTGGGCCTGGCGCTGCTGTGGTATCTGCACCTGGTGATGGTCAAGGGCCCGGGGCGCACCGGTCGGGCGATGCAGGCGCTGCATGACGGCCGGCGCGACCGCGAGCTGCTGGTCAGCCGGCTCGAGGATGCCGAGCGGGTCGGCCGCATGGGCCATGTGCTGTGGGACCACCAGGCCCGCACCGCGACGCTGTCGGCGCATGCGCGGCGCCAGTTCGGCATCGACAGCCAGACGGTCGGCGACCTGTCGCCGCTGTGGGCCCGCGTCGTCGCCAACGATCGCGACCGGGTGCAGACGCTGACCCGCGAGGCGATGCAGCGCGGCGAGGCCGAGCTGCACTTCGACACCCGCATCGACGGCCCCGACGGCCTGCGCGACCTGCGTGTCGTGCACCGCTTCGAGTACGGGGCGGACGGGCGCGCGCGCTTCACGATGACGACGACGCAGGACATCACCGAGCTGAAGACCACCCAGCGCGACCTGCACGACCTGGCCTTCCGCGACACGCTGACCGGCCTGATCAACCGCGCCGGCTTCCAGGCACGGCTGCGCGAGCAGCCGGTCAGCTCGGTGCTGATGCTGGATCTGGACCATTTCAAGAACGTCAACGACACGCTCGGCCACGCCGCCGGCGACCGGCTGCTGGTCGCCGCGGCGCAGCGCCTGCTGCACTGCCTGCGCGATCGCGACACGGTGGCACGCCTGGGCGGCGACGAGTTCGCGGTGCTGACGCACAACGCGCCCGGACGCGAGACGCTCGAGCGCATCGCCCGGCGCATCGTCGAGGCGCTGTCGCAGCCCTACGAGATCGACGGCCAGCAGGTCTTCGTGTCGGCCAGCATCGGCATCGCCACGGTGGGCGAAGGCCAGACGCTGTCGGAGCCGGAGCTGCTGATGCGCCAGGCCGACACCGCGCTGTTCGAGGCCAAGGCACGCGGCCGCGCACGCCACGAGTTCCACTCGGAATCGCTGTCGGAGCGTGCGCGCGAGCGTCTCGCGCTCGAGGCCGACCTGCGCCGCGCGATCGCCGAGGGCCAGTTCGAGCTGCACTACCAGCCCAAGGTCGGCCTGGGCGACGCGCACATCGTCGGCGCCGAGGCGCTGCTGCGCTGGAAGCATCCGGTGCGCGGCATGGTGCCGCCCGACCGCTTCATCCCGGTGGCCGAGGACTGCGGCCTGATCGTGCCGATCGGCACCTGGGTGCTGCAGCAGGCCTGCGCCGCCGCGGCCGCCTGGAACCGCGAGCGCCCGGCCGGCGACCTGCTGCGCATCGCCATCAACCTGTCGCCGCGCCAGTTCATGAACCATGACCTGGTGCAGACGGTGCGCGACGCGCTCGACGCCAGCGCCTGCCGCCCGGAGTGGATCGAGCTGGAGATCACCGAGCGGCTGCTGCTCGACGAGCGCAACCAGGCCGAGGACATTCTCAACGGCCTGCGCGCGCTGGGCCTGACGCTGGCGATCGACGACTTCGGCACCGGCTACTCGGCGCTGGGCTATCTGACGCGCTACCCGATCGGCACGCTGAAGATCGACAAGTCCTTCATGCGCGACATCACCACCCGGCCGGACCGCGCCGGCATCGTGCGCGCGATCATCCTGATGGGCCACAGCCTGAAGCTCGGCCTGGTCGCCGAAGGCGTCGAGACCGAGGAGCAGGCGGCCTTCCTGCGCGAGCAGGGCTGCGAGCTGGCGCAGGGCTGGCTCTACGGCCGCCCGATGCCGCCGCAGGCCTTCGGCGAGCATGTGGCGGCGCAGCGCGTGCCGGTCGGCCCGCTCAGTGCGGCGCCGCTGCAGGCGGCGTGACGATGCGATGCACCAGGTGGAGCTTGCGCACCACCGCCGGCACCAGCACGAAGGGATAGAAGTCCGGCACGCCCATGCTGCGCGACATCTCGTTGAGCAGCGCGGTCAGCTCGACCCAGGCGTTGACCAGGCGCAGGAACGCCGGGTCCGGCGTCTCCAGAACGTCCGCGCCGAACATCGCCACATCGACCTCGACATCGTCGGCATCCAGCCCGAAGCTCAGGCCGGTGTCGAGCGCGTCGACCATGTGCAGGTAGTGCGCCCAGGTCTCTGCCCAGTCCTCCCACGGGTGGCTGGCGGCATAGGCGCTGACATGCCACTGCGCCCAGTCCGGCGCCGGACCGAGCCGGTAATGGCGCTCCAGCGCCGCGCCGTAGTCGGCGCGCTCGTCGCCGAAGACGGCGCGGAAGGGCCCGATCCAGTCGCTGTCGGCCACCAGCCGGTCCCAGTAGTAATGGCCGACCTCATGGCGCAGATGGCCCAGCAGCGTGCAGTAAGGCTCGCGCAGGCGGGCGCGGATCTGCTCGCGCACCGGGTCGTCGGCCTCGTCGACTTCCTGCGCCCGGTCGACGGCATGCCGGTGATGACCGGCCACGCCGGCGGCATCGTCACGCTCAATGTCGACGAGG
>JACCDP011305813.1_pt1 | contig 10612 bp, 12 predicted proteins | sample 7445841 | NCBI WGS metagenome assembly JACCDP01 (sample SAMN15323441, study PRJNA562643) | freshwater metagenome | isolation source: river surface water | place: USA:Blue River Watershed | collected 2017-08-17
AAAAGAGTATTGGGAGTTTGTAAGACAACTTCGAATGGATGCTAGAGTAATTGATGGATTTTTACAAACACAACCAATTACCGAAGAACAACAAATAAAGTATATGAGCGATAATTCACAACATTATCGTATTGCTTTATTAGATGGTGCGCCGGCGGGATATGTAGGAGTGATTGAAGATGATATTAGAGTATGTACACATCCTGATTTTTTTGGAATGGGAGTTGGGAAGTTTATGATAAAATCTGCTATGGCTATATGGCCAACTGCATACGCTAAAGTAAAGCATGGTAATATTGCTAGTGATAAGTTATTCCTTAGTTGTGGATTCGAAGTTAGTGGTAGAGATGATAACTTTACATATTATAAATTAAAAAACAAAATGGTTAGCTTAAAAAGTTCAATAACCGCAAAAGGAAAATATGTTTCTAAAATCCTACACTTTGTTGGTGGAGAAAAAAGAACATTTAACGGAGTAGATACCGATTCAATAAAGCAAGGTCAGTTTACAAAGTTTGAAACAAAAGATGGTAGACTTGTTATGGTGAATGATAAGAATATCCTTTGTATAGAAATTATAAAAGAACAAAATTAAACGTTATGATAAAATTACACAATCCATACAAAATTGTAAAGATGTTTGAAGAAGAAGTGGCAGAGTACACCGGAGCTCCATTCGCTATTTCCATTGATAGTTGTACAAATGCACTATTCCTTATTTGTAAGTACTTAGAAGTTAAAGAGGTAACCATTCCATCTAAAACTTATCTATCAGTACCACAATCAATCATCCATGCAGGTGGTGAAGTTATCTTTGATAAAAGACCCGAAACAAATCATTGGGTAGGTGCATATCAATTGAAACCATATCCAATTTGGGATGCAGCTAAAAGATTTACACAAAATATGTATATACCTGGAACTTATATGGGATTATCATTTCATATTAAAAAGTTACTTCCAATTTGGAAAGGTGGTATGATTCTTACCGATGATGCTAAAGCAGCTGAATGGTTTAAAAGAGCTCGTTATGAAGGTAGAAGTGAAAAATATTATAAGGATGATGATATTGAGTTCTTAGGATGGAATATGTATATGACTCCACAACAGGCTGCACATGGTTTGGCAATGATGCAAAATTTACCATTACACAATTCAGACCAGGGTGAATTAAATGGTTATAGAGATTTAACCGAATTCACTGTGTTTAAAAATAACAAAATAATAGAATAATGAAAAATATAAAAATAGAAAGAAAAGAAGATTGGAAATCATTCATTATGAATGAGGCAAAATATAATGTGCCTGATGAATGTAGTGGTGGATTGTGTGTAGATGCTGGTTGTAATATCGGTGATTTTGAAATGAATCATGGAAATAGATTTGATAAATATGTTTGTTTTGATGTGTTTGAAGAAAACATAACTGAAGCAACTAAGAATACGCAAAATTTAGGAGTTGAAGTTGAAATTAATAAATTGGCAGTATGGTCTGAATCTGATAAATTTATTAATGTACTTGCATATGAACCTTGGGATACAAAAAATTTACAACATTGGGGTAATTCTGGAAACGTTGGATGTATAGAATATACTGGTCCAAAAGGTGAAGGTTGGAAGCAAGAAAATACAATCGATTTAGTAAGAACAATATCAATAGAAACTATAATTGAAAATTATGGACATATTAACTTATTAAAAGTTGATGTTGAAGGTTCTGAATATGAATTTTTATTAGGTAAAGATTTATCAAAAATAAATTATATAGTTGGTGAATTTCATTTTGAAGCTGAAAGAATACAACAATTGGTTGATTGGATAAAAAATACACATGAAGTTTGTAATGGATATTATAAATTGAAGGGATTATAATGGTAACATTTCACAAATTAGGAGAAAACGGAAGATTGGGTAACCAACTATTTCAGTATGCGGCTTTAAAGGGGTTAGCAACTAAAAATGGTTATGAGATGAAAATACCAGACCCACAAACAATGAGTTGGCATGGACAAACTTGTTTGTTGGATAGGTTTAACATTGAGTGTAATTATCTAACACAAAGTGATGTTAATACTTTGAAAAACTTATACGAAGAACCTAGTTGGAAACAATATGATTTAAATTTTTTTAATGTACCTGATAATACAACAATAGATGGTTATTATCAAAGTATATTTTATTTTGAACACATTGAAGACCAAATTAAAAAAGAACTTACTCCAAAAAATGAATATTTGGATAAGGCGATGAATTACATTGATTTCTTAAAAGAAAAGCATCAATGTGAAATTGTAAGTGTGCATGTTAGGAGAGGTGATAATATGACAAACGGACAAACTGGATTAATTCAAGCATTTGAGCCAGGTGGAATGTATGAAACATACTTTAAAGAAGCTAAAAAAGTGTTTGAAGGAAAGAATGTAAAGTTTTTAGTATTCACAGGTGGACAACGATTTAATGAAGATAATAGTGTTGATATAGAATGGTGTAAACAATTCTTTGGTGAAGATGGATTTTTGTTTTCAGAAGGACAAGAACAAATTGATGATTATTGTAGAATAATGAGTTGTGACCATAATATATTATCGCATGCTAGTAGTTTTGGATGGTGGGCGGCTTATGTAAATCCAAATCCAAATAAAATAGTTGTAGCACCAGAATGGTATCATCCTGACGAACCAACTTTAAAAAGAGAAAAATTTTATCCAAAAGAATACAAAATAGTATAATATGAAAATAGTTGCAGAATATAGTGGTGAATACCAGGATATGATAAATAGTTATTACAACTTAGAACAATATGATGATAATTCAACATCGGAAGTTTTATTTCAGGGGTATTCAACTTCAATAAACAATGAATTAAAAGAAAAATATAAAGACTTTGCAAAAAGAGTTTACTTAAATTTGGAAGCACCTTGTGCTTATACAAGTACACAAACCTGCAATGAAGAACAAACTTACTTCACTCATGTTTATACTATATGCCCGTATAGTGCAAAATGGTTAAATGAAACAACCAATACAAAGTTTATACCAATACCATTTCCATTCAGTAAGAAGTGTTTTGAAAATATAGATTACAATGTACCAAAAGAATATGATGTGATGTATATGGGGCATTTAATGTGTGCAGAACATCTAGCGATAATTGATATAATGAAAAACTACAAATATATTCATTCATCATTATCTCCTTATAACCAACCATATATGCCAACACACGTGAATATTAATAGTGGTGTTAAATGGGATTTGTTATCTAAAACAAAAGTATCAATTGCTATGAATTTAGCACCATTAAATCCTGGACATCCTCAAAGTATTATGGGATATGATGGTTGGCAAAAGAATGAAGCATTTAAAAATATGGAAAGTGGATACATGCCTCAATTCAAACCAAGAGTTATTGAATCTATGATGTGTAAAACGTTGGTGTTGGTGAAGTATGATGAGTGGAATGTTATTGAAAATTGGTTTGAACCAAATAAACATTTTATATATTGGTATAATATTGAAGATTTATTTTATAAATTATATCATATAGTAAACAACTACAAAAGTTACAATCATATTGTTGAAGCTGCATATGAAAAGGTGCAAGACTATGAAATAACAAACATATACAATAAAATATTAAACAATGAATCATTTTAAATCAAGTTTTTTAGGTAATGAAATATTACTTTCGGATAAATGTAATTCGATATGGGGTGCATCTAGAGGTGGCAGTATATACGATGAACAATTAATTTACAATTTTTACAACCATATTATTTTTAATAGAGAAACTATTAATTTCTTTGATATTGGGTCTAATACAGGTAGTTTTATTTTTCTACCATTATTAAATTCATCTATTAAATGTTTTGCATTTGAACCAAACCCAAAAGCATATGATGCGTTGTGTGAAAATATTAAATTAAACGGGTTAGAAAATAATGTTTCTCCTAATAATATTGGGATATGGAACGAGGCAAAAGAATTGGAATTAAAAATACCAGTAGATACTACCGATAGTGGATTGGCTACTTTCGGAAATGACCCTACTAGATTTATGTATGATAATAAACCCGGAGAATATACAACACATACCGTTCAATGTAAAACAATAGATGAGTTGTTTGTTGAATTGGGATTGGAAAGTTTGGATGTGATAAAAATAGATACCGAAGGTTCTGAATTAAACATATTAAAAGGTGGTGAGAAAACTATTAGAGAATTTAAACCCGCTATACTTTTAGAATTTGATAATAAAAATACTACTCAATTTGGATATATGAGAGATGACATTGTTGAATTACTTAGAAGTTATGGATATAGTACTTTTAAACTATTAGCAGAATCTGATTTATTTGCTAGCCCACTTTAAAGAATAAAAAATGTTTGAAAAAATAAAATTAAAAGAAAATATAAAAAATATTAGATTGGATGTTGGAACATCCGTTTGTGCACCAAATTCTGCTCTATGGTTGAGTAAGTATAATAATTTGGCGGTATTTTCATTTGAACCAAATCCTTTTAATGCAAAATGTGTTAGAGAAGGTACAACCGAATATGCACATGAATATAAAGTTATAGAAAATACAGGACAAATTACATATGGTTCTAATGATAATATTATTGCAAATGTAACCGATTCTAACAATTATTTTAAATCATACGAAGTTGCGATTGATAACGTTGAAGATTATTCTACGGCAACATTTTATTGTACTTCCGAAATAAATACAGGATGTTCATCTTTACATAAACCAATTGAATCCCAATTAGGAATACCTGTTAAAGAGGAAGTTGTTGTTAATGTTGCACCTTTATATAAATTTTTTGAAAACTTAGACTGGAATCAAATACCATATATTGATTTTTTAAAAACCGATACACAGTCTAATGATTTAAAAGTAATTAAAAGTTGTAGAGAATACATAAAAAAAGTTTGTTTTGTACAATCGGAATATTATGCTCATTCTGCGTATGAAGGTGAAAAAACACAAAACGAATGTTTTTCAGAATTTCATTCATATATGACATCAAATGGATTTAAACTTTATTATAAAAGTGGAACGGATGTATCGTATGTAAATGAAAATCTTATATCATATATTATACAAAATAATATAGTAAACGATTGCTTAGAATTTCAAAATGGATGTGATTACTTATTTTAAAAACAAATAATATGAATATAGAACAATTTAAAAACAAAAAGATTTTAGTAACCGGAGCTAGTGGCTTCGTTGGTAAAAATTTAGTAGAAGAACTAAAAAGACAAGGATTTACAGATTTATTAACACCATCATCTGAAGATTTGGATTTGACTTGCGAAAGAGATGTTAAAAACTATTTCATACTACATACCCCACAGGTTGTATTGCATATCGCTGGTTTGGTTGGTGGTATTGCTGCTAACAAAGCAAGACCTGGAGATTTCTTTTATAAGAACGCAATGATGAGTGTATTGATTAATCATTACTCTTATATCAATGGTGTTGAGAAGTTAGTATCATTGGCAGCAGGATGTGGATATCCAAAAGATATTCCAGTACCATTTTCAGAAGATGATTTTTGGAATGGATTGCCTGATATGAACTCGTATGGTTATTCATTAGCTAAGAAAAACTTAGTAATTGGTGGTTGGGCATATAGAGAGCAATATGGGTTCAACACAACGGTACTATTACCAGCTAACTTATATGGACCTTATGATAACTTTCATTTAGAAAATTCGCACGTAATTCCAGCATTAATTAGAAAGTTCATCGCAGCTAAAGAATCAAATTCACCAACTGTTGAGGTGTGGGGAACTGGTGTAGCAACTAGAGAATTCTTATATGTAGGTGATACTGTTAAAGCAATCATAGATGCAATGGCTTGTAACGAAACTGGTCCTTTCAATTTAGGAACTGGTGTAGAAACATCTATCAAAGAATTGAATGAAACTATCGCTAAGTTAGTAGGATATGAAGGCGAGATTGTTTGGGACACAACTAGACCAGATGGACAACCTAAGAGATTCTACGATATGACTAAATTCAAAGAAACGTTTGGATATGTACCAAATACAACTTTAGAAGATGGTTTAAAACAAACTATTGAATGGTATCTTAATAATAAAGAAACAGCTAGATTATAATGAAAAGAATATTAGTTACAGGTGGTGCCGGATTCATAGGTTCTCATTTAGTTAAGAGATTAGTTAAGCAAGGACATGAAGTTACGGTAATAGATAATTTGGAAAGGGGTAAATCTGAATTTCTGCATGAAGTTAGAGAAAAAATAAAATTAGTTTATTATGATTTAACGGACTATAATCAGATTAATCATTTATTCAAAGAAAAGGATATAGTAATTCATTTAGCATCTAAAGTCGGTGGTATAGGTACTTACTTATCCAAACCTTATGAAGTGATGAACGCTAATATGAAGATGGATAACAATGTGTTAAGATGTATTATTGAAAATAAAATAGATACATACTTCTACGCATCATCTGCACACATCTATCCAAAAGAGCTACAAACAATAGCAGATTCACCAATGATTAAAGAATCGGATGCATACCCAGCAAATCCGGAACTAACATATGGTTGGGCAAAATTGATTGGTGAGAAAGCAATCGAATCGGCGGTGGTTGAGAATGATTGGATGAAAGTGGCAATCGCAAGATTTATTGGTATCTATGGACCAAATCAGGACTTTAAGTTAGAGAGTGGTTCGGTTATACCTGTATTCTCACATAGAGCAATCAAATATCCTGAAGTACCATTTAGTGTATGGGGGACTGGAAAGGAAACTCGTTCTTATTGTTTCATCGATGATGCATTAGATTGTGTCGAGAAAATGATTGAAGCAATGGATACGAAACAAATTGTTGGTCCATATAATGTTGGCAAAGGTGAAAGATGTACGATTGAAGAAATCGCAAACACAGTTGTTGAGATTAGTGGTAAGGATATTAACATTGAATGGGATACAACAAAGAATACGGTCATTTGGGGACAGTGGTGTGATTGTAGTTTAGCAAAAGAAGAATTAGGTTGGGAAGCACAAACATCTTTAAAAGATGGTTTAACGATTGTATATAACGATATAAAAAATAGAATAGAAAATGAATAAAGTTTTAATCACAGGCGGAGCAGGTTATTTGGGTTCAACACTATCTGAACACCTATTAAATAACAATTATGAAGTTACGGTATTGGACAACTTAATGTATGACCAATTATCACTTTTACATCTATTCAAAAGAGATGGTTTCAAATTTGAATTAGGTGATGTTAGAAACAAAGAATTATTGCAAAAGTTAGTTAGTGAACATGATGTAATAATTCCATTAGCAGCGATTGTGGGTATGCCTGCATGCAAAGCTAATCCAGAATTAACGGTAGCTGTGAACTATCAACAAGTAGCTGATGTATTGGAAGTATTAAGAGATGACCAAAAGTTAATCTTACCCAATACCAATTCGCAATATGGTTCATCTGACTCAATCATTACAGAAGAATCTCCATTCAAACCTTTATCGTTATACGCAACAACTAAGTGTGATGCTGAAAACGCAATGTTAGCAAAAGGAAATGGTGTATCGTTGAGATTGGCAACTGTATTTGGTGTATCACCTCGTATGAGAACTGACCTGTTGGTAAATGATTTTACATATAAGAGTGTAGTAGATGGATACTTAGTATTATTCGAAGCGCACTTTAAAAGAAATTACATCCACGTTCAGGACATTGCTCGTACATTCCAATTCATCATTGAGAATTATGAGAAGTGTAAAGGACAAGCATTTAATGTTGGGTTATCAACTGCTAACTTATCTAAATTAGAATTAGCAGAAAAGATTAAAACACACATCCCATCTTTGGTAATTAAACAAGATGATTTCAAAGAAGATTTTGATAAGAGAAACTATATCGTATCAAATGAGAAATTAGAATCATTAGGTTGGAAACCAATCTATGATTTGGATTATGGAATTAAACAATTAATAGAAGCATATAAACTAATAGTTAATAAAAACAATCAAAACTTTACAAATTTATAATATGGAAGAAAGAAAGTATCTACCTACGTTAAGTGAATTAATTGACCGTCTAAGTATTGTTCAATTAAAAGAAGTGTTTATACCAGAACACAAAGCAGAGTATTCGGAAGAAATTAAAGCAATTGTGCATGATATACAATTGTATTTAAATGAAAGTAAAGAACCAATTACGGCAGAAACAATCAGAGCAGTTGTGGTTCTTTCACAAATGAATCTACACATTTGGCATAACGAATCAAACTATCGTAAGGGAATTAAAGATGGTAACAACTTAGAATTAACACATGGATTGAATGGTATCCGTAATGTAGCTAAGAATAAGATTCAGGAAGTTATGGGTGGTAGAAAGGATTATAAAATTGATTGCTTGGCAGCAGATTTTAAAGATTGGGAAATTAGTTGGTAAAATTAAAAAGTTATGAAAATATTAGTTATAGGAGATAGTTGTAAAGATATATTCATTTATGGAAAGGCAAATAGGCTTTGTCCAGAAGCTCCTGTACCTGTATTCATTCCACAAAGAAAGACTGAAACAGGTGGTATGGCTGCTAATGTTTATGAGAATATAGAATCATTGGGAGTTGAAGTTGACTTGATTACAAATGGCGAACCAATTACCAAAACGAGATATGTTGAAGAAAAAACAAATCACCAAATTATCAGAGTAGATTCGGATTCTGCAAAAACACAAAGAGTACAAGGTTTAGAAAATATTCCATTTGATTGGTATTGTGCAGTTATTATATCGGATTATAATAAAGGATTTTTAGAGTATGAAGATATAGAATATATTTGTTCAAAGCATGATACGGTATTCATTGATACTAAAAAGATTGTTAATGAAAAGATGTTAGGTGCTAAGTTCATTAAGATAAATGAACATGAATATGAAAACAATATTGCAGCGGGACAGTACTTTGACCAATTCTATGATAAGTTAATTGTAACTATGAGTGGTAAGGGTTGTAAGTATATGGATAAAGAGTACAGAGTTGAAGAAGTTGAGGTGAGAGATAATAGTGGTGCAGGTGATACTTTCATTTCGGCATTAGCAATACAATATTGTAGAACAAATGATATTGAAAGTGCGATACTTTATGGTAACGAATGTGCAACAATTGCAGTTCAACATAAAGGAGTAACAAAAGTTGGTAAACATTTAAAAGTATTTTAATGGTAAAACTTATCATATTTGACTTAGATGGTGTATTAGTGGAAGCTAAACAAATACACTATGATACGTTAAATCAGGCTCTAAGAGAAATAGAAATTGTAACGGGTGGAAACTATGTAATTAGCGAAACTGAACATCTATCGATATACGATGGACTAAAGACAACACAAAAGTTAGAATTACTTACTAAGAATAAAGGATTACATACGGAGTTTTATGATGAAATTTGGTATAGAAAGCAACATTTAACTATCGAAGCGATTTCACAATTACAAACTAATCATGTATTAGTTTCAGTATTCAAAGAATTGAGAGATAGGGGGTATAAATTAGCATGTTGTTCAAACTCAATTAGAAGGTCTGTATTGGTTATGTTATCAAAGATAGGTCTTATTGAGTACATGGATTTAATCCTTTCCAATGAGGATGTAAAGAACTCTAAACCACATCCTGAAATGTATTGGAAGGCGATGAGTATGATGGGTGTATTACCGGATGAAACCCTTATTGTAGAAGATTCTCCACATGGATTATTAGCTGCAAGTAGAAGTAGAGCAAACGTATTAAGAGTTAATAATCCACATGATTTGGAAATATCAAAAATTATTCGTAAATTAGAGGAAACTAAAACTATGAGCATACCAAAATGGCAAGGTGGTAAGATGAATGTTCTTATCCCAATGGCTGGAGCGGGCAGCCGTTTTCAACAAGCAGGATATACATTCCCTAAACCACTAATTGATGTGGAAGGAAAACCAATGATTCAGGTTGTAGCCGATAACTTAAACATAGATGCAACATTTATCTATGTAGTTCAAAAAGAACATAGAGCAAAATATAACTTAGATACTTTATTGAATTTAATCACCCCCAATTGTAAAATTGTGGAAGTTGATGGTTTGACAGAAGGAGCAGCTTGTACAACTCTATTAGCAAAAGAATATATTGATAACGATGCACCATTAGTTATGGCAAACTCTGACCAATTCGTAGAGTGGGATTCAAATGAGTTTATGTATAAGATGATTGAACAAAAAGTAGATGGTGGAATTGTTACGTTCAAAGCAACTCATCCTAAATGGTCATTTGCTAAAATCGATGAATATGGATATGTTACCGAAGTGGCGGAAAAGAATCCAATTTCAGATATTGCAACTGTTGGTGTTTACTATTGGGCAAAAGGAAGTGATTATGTAAAGTATGCAGAACAAATGATTAAAAAGAATGTTAGAGTAAATAATGAATTCTATGTTTGTCCTGTATTCAACGAAGCTATTGGTGATGGTAAAAAAATAAAAACATTCAACATTGATAAAATGTGGGGATTAGGAACACCTGAAGATTTAAAATATTATTTGGAGAATTATAAGAAATGAGAATAAAGGTTTATAT